>Ga0196963_10000244_pt1 | contig 51032 bp, 34 predicted proteins | sample S1_5metaG_FD_148600 | JGI IMG/M metagenome (GOLD analysis project Ga0196963, IMG submission 148600) | Soil microbial communities from Anza Borrego desert, Southern California, United States - S1_5 | ecosystem: Environmental > Terrestrial > Soil > Desert | place: USA: California | collected... | reverse complement strand
CGCCGCTGCCCGAGAGCGTGTCGATGAAGCTCGCCTTGCCGGCGGACTTGAAGGACGTCGAAGGCCGGCCGCTGGCCAACGCGGGCAGCTTTCCGCTCACCGTCGCCACCGGGCCGATGCCGCCGCTGGCCAAGTTCGCGGCCTTCCCGTTCGGCATCATCGAACACGGGCCGGACGCGATGCTGCCGGTCACGCTTCGGCACGTGCAGGGTGAGTTGCGCACCGGCGCGGTCCGCGTCAAGACCATCGAGCCCAAGGACTGGCTCAAGTGGATGGGCAAGTTGGCGGAGGCGCAGGGCAACGAGATGAAGAGCCGCGAGTCGGCATTGCTCGCCAAGCAGCCCGACGTGCGGCGCATGGACCTGCCACAGCTCGCCGGTGCCGACCCGCGCCCGTTTGAAGTTATCGGCATCCCGATCGCCGAGCCCGGTTACCACGTGGTCGAGATCGAATCGAAGATCCTCGGCGAGCGCCTGCTCGAATCGCGCGCGCCGATGTTCGTGCGCACCGGCGTGCTGGTCACCAACCTGGGCGTGCACTTCAAGCGCGGGCATGAGAACTCGCTGGTCTGGGTGACCACGCTGGACCGCGCCCAGCCGGTGCCGCAGGCCGACGTGGCCGTGCACGACTGCCGTGGCAAGCCCGTCTGGCAGGGCCGCACCGATGCGCAGGGCCGCGCGCTGGTGCCGCTGGCCTTGCCCGACCCGAACGACGAGGACTGCACCTGGCAGGGCGGCTACTACGTGACGGCCGCGCGCCAGCTGCAGCAGCAGGGCCGCACGGTTCAGGACCGGGCCTTCGTCTTCAGCAACTGGAACCGCGGCATCGAGCCGTGGCGCTTCAACATGGGCTCGGCGCTGTACGACGAAGTACGCGGCGCCGAGAAGCTGCGCGCGCACACCATCTTCGACCGCACGCTGCTGCGCGCCGGTGAGACGGTGTCGATGAAGCACCTGGTGCGCCAGGAAAGCGGCGCGGGCCTGAAGAACGCCGAGCGTGCGCAGCTGCCGACCGAGATGCGCATCGTGCACGTCGGCAGTGGCGACGAGTTCAAGCAGCCGATCCAGTTCGACGCCGCGGGCCGTGCGTCGCTCGCCAGCTGGTCCGTTCCGCCGTCGGCCAAGCTGGGCCTGTACGAAGTGCAGCTGAAGAACGAGCAGCGCGAATGGTTCAGCGGCCGCTTCCGCGTCGAGGAGTTCCGCCTGCCGGTGGTCGATGCCAAGCTGGTACCGCCGCGCGGCACGCTGATCGCGCCGACCGAAGCGGTGCTGGCCTTGCAGCTGAACTACCTGTCCGGCGGCGGCGTGGCGCGCGCGCCGGCACGGGCCAGCGCGCTGCTGCGTGAACGGGAGCCGAGCTTTCCGGCCTATGACAGCTTCAGTTTCCGCGCCCCGCGTGAAGACCGGGCCGAGCGCCCGGACGAAGAAGAAGGCGCTTCGTCCGACGGCGCCAGGCTGGTCGTCGACAAGCAGCCGCTGACGACAGACGCCTCCGGCGCGGCGACCGTCACGCTGAAGGGTTTGCCAGCGCAGAAGCGGCCGGGCGAGTTGCAGGCCGAGGTGACCTTCAACGACCCGAACGGCGAGGTGCAGACCGTCTCGCAGCGCTTGCCCATCTGGCCGGCCGCGCGCGTCGTCGGTATCCGCACCGGTTCGTGGGCAGCGGCCCTGGGCAAGGTGAAGTTCCAGGCCGTGCTGCTCGATTTGAACGGCAAGCCCTTGGCCGGCGGCAAGGTCGCCGTGCATGCCCGCGTGACGCAATGGCAGGCCAACCGCAAGCGCCTGGTCGGCGGCTTCTACGCCTACGACCAAAGCTCGGTGCAGAAGGACCTGGGCGCGGTGTGCGACGGCAAGACCGATGCGCGCGGCCTGCTGCTGTGCGAGGCCTCGATCGACGCCGCCGGCGAGGTGGAGCTGGTCGCCCGTGCCGCCGACGAGGCGGGCCGCGTGACCGAAGCGGCCACCACCGTCTACGTCACGCGCCAGGGCGAGTTCTGGTTCGAGCAGGACAACGACGATCGCATCGACATCCTGGCCGACAAGGCAAGCTACCGGCCCGGCGAGACGGCGAAGCTCCAGGTGCGCATGCCTTACCGGCAGGCCACCGCGCTGATCGCGATCGAGCGCGAGGGGGTGATCGACACCCGCGTCGTCACGCTGCAGGGCGACGATCCGGTGATCGAGGTGACGATTCCCGACCGCGATGCCAAAGCCGGCAAGAACGGCGCGGCGGCCGATGCAGCCACCTGGGCCCCCAACGTCTACGCCAGCGTGCTGGTCGTGCGCGGCCGCGTGCGGCACGTGCCCTGGTATTCCTTCTTCAACTGGGGCTGGAAGTCGCCGGGTGAATGGTGGCGCGCCTTCCGCTACGAAGGCCGCGAATACCAGGCGCCGACCGCGATGGTCGACCTGGCCAAGCCTTCGCACAAGTTCGGCGCCGTGCAGCTGAAGGTGGGGCTGGACGCGCACCGGCTCGACGTCAAGGTGACCCCTGACAAGACGCAGTACGCGGTGCGCCAGAAGGTGCTGGCGAAGGTGCAGGTGCTGCAGGCCGGCCAGCCGGCGGCGGGCGCCGAGATCGCCTTTGCCGCGGTCGACGAGGCGCTGCTCGCGCTGTCCGACAACAGCAGCTGGAGGCTGCTGGAAGAGATGTTCCCGCCGCGCGCCTGGGCGGTGGAGACCTCGACCGCGCAGGGCGAGATCATCGGCCGGCGCCACTATGGCCGCAAGGCGCTGCCCGCGGGCGGTGGCGGCGGCCGCAACCCCACGCGTGAGCTGTTCGACACGCTGCTGCTGTGGCGCGGCAGCGTGGTGCTGGACGCGAAGGGCGAGGCCACCATCGAGGTGCCGCTGAACGATTCGCTGACCAGCTTCCGGCTCGTCGCGCTCGCCACCGCGGGCGCCGACCGCTTCGGCACCGGCCAGGCCACCGTGCGCGTGACGCAAGACCTGCAGATGCTGCCGGCCCTGCCGCCGCTGGCGCGCGAGGGCGACCAGTACGACGCGATCTACACGCTGCGCAACACGACAGGGCGCGAGATGAAGGTGGAGGCGGCGCTGGCCGCGAACGCGCAGCGCGACGATGGCGCGGGCGGCATCGCGCGCACGCCGATCAGCTTCGCGCCGCAGGCCGTGACCCTGCCCGCCGGTGGTGCGGCCGAAGTGAAGTGGCCGCTGCAGGTGCCCGCGGGCGTCTTCAGCCTGGCGTTCGAAGCGAGCGTCCGCACCGCCGGTGGCGCGGGACCGGGCGACACCGTGAAGACCACGCAGCTGGTCAAGCCCGCGGTGCCGCAGCGCATCTGGGCCGCCACGCTGCAGCAGCTGGACGGTCCGCTGCAGCTGCCGGTGGCGCCGCCGGCCGACGCGCTGCCCGCGGACCCGGCCAAGCCCGATGGCGCGCGTGCCGGCGGCGTTCTCGTCGGCCTGCAACCCACGCTGGCTTCGGCGCTGCCCGGCGTGCGCCGCTATTTCGAGACCTACCCGTACAGCTGCCTCGAACAGCAGACCTCGCGCGCGCTGGCGCTGAAGGACCTGGCCGCATGGGCTCGCATCGGCAATGCGCTGCCGGGTTACCTCGACAGCGATGGTCTCGCGCTCTATTACCCCCCGCGCGACGGCGACCCGCCGCGCGGCAGCGACCGCCTCACCGCCTACGTGATCGCCGCCGCGCACGAAGCGCAGCAGCCCATTCCCGAGGCCCCGCGCGAACGCATGCTGGCCGCGCTGGCGGCCTTCGTCGAAGGCCGCATCACGCGCCCCGGCTGGGCACCGTCGGTCGCGGCCGGCACCGACCTCGACGTGCGCAAGCTCGCCGCGGTCGAGGCCTTGTCGCGCCACGGCCGCGCCAGTCCGAAGCACCTGCAGTCCATCACCCTGGAGCCCAACCGCTGGCCGACCGCCGCGGTGATCGACTGGCTGCGCATCCTGCAGCGGCTCGATGGCGTGCCCGATCGCGCGCAGCGCATGACCGAAGCGCAGACCCTGCTGCGCTCGCGCATCACCTACGCCGGCACGGTGCTGAAGTTCAGCACCGAGGAGTCGGACTTCTGGTGGTGGCTGATGGACTCGGGCGATGCCAACGCGGCGCGGCTGATCCTGGCGGTGGTCGACGACCCAGGGTGGAAGGACGAGGTGCCGCGCATGGTGCTGGGTGCGCTGGCACGGCAGCAGCGGGGGGCCTGGCTGACCACGACGGCGAACCTGTGGAGCGTGTTCGCGCTGGAACGCTTCGCCGCGCGCTTCGAGAACCAGCCGGTGGCGGGACGCTCCGTTCTGGCACTGGGCACGGCCAACGCCGCGCACGACTGGACGGCACACAAGGCGGGCGGCCGGCTCACGCTGCCGTGGCCCGCGGCGGCCGGCCCGGTGCCGCTGCAGGCCCAGCAGCAGGGCAGCGGCAAGCCCTGGCTGGCGGTGCAGACCCTGGCCGCCGTACCGCTGAAGGCGCCGATCGCCGCCGGCTACCGGCTCACGCGCAGCGTCAGCGCGGTCGAGCGCAAGACGCCCGATGCCTGGACCCGCGGCGACGTGCTGCGCGTGAAGCTGGAGATCGAGGCGCAGGCCGACATGACCTGGGTCGCGATGAGCGACCCGGTGCCCACCGGCGCAACGCTGCTCGGCACCGGCCTGGGCCGCGACTCGGCGATCGCCACCGCGGGCGAACGGCGCGAAGGCAACGCCTGGCTCGCCTATGAAGAACGCGCACAGGACGCTTTCCGCGCCACCTGGGGCTTCATGCCGCGCGGCAAGCACGTCATCGAGTACACGCTGCGGCTGAACAGCGCCGGCCGCTTCCTGTTGCCGCCCTCGCGCATCGAATCGATGTACGCGCCCGAGAGCTTCGGCGAGCTGCCCAATAGCGCGCTGGAGGTGCGGCCGTGACCCTGCGCCGGACAACGCGCGGCCTGCACTGCGTGCTGGCGGGCGCGTTGTGGGTGGCTGCCGCGCTGGCGCAGGCCGCGGTGCCGAGCTTCGACGCGGTGCGCGCCGGCCACCGGCCGTCGGACCTCACGCTGCTCGACCGCCACGGCGAGCCGCTGCAGACGCTGCGCATCGACACCACGGCACGCCGCCTGCCGTGGCTGCCGCTGGCGCAGGTGTCACCTGCGTTGCGCGAGCTGGTGGTGCAGGGCGAGGACCAGCGCTTCTGGTCGCATGGCGGCGTCGACTGGACCGGCATCGCGCGTGGCGCGCTGGCGCGCGCGCAGGGCGGCACGCAAGGCGCGTCGACGCTGACGATGCAATTGGCCGGGCTGCTCGACCCCGCGCTGGCACGCCCGGCCGGCGGCCGCGGCATCGGCCAGAAGTGGACGCAGATCGGTGCCGCGCGTGAGCTGGAATCGCGCTGGAGCAAGGCGCAGATCCTCGAGGCCTATTTGAACCTGGTGCCGCTGCGCGGCGAGCTGGTCGGCGCGCCGGCGGCCAGCCACGCGCTGTTCGGCAAGCATCCATCGGGGCTGGACCGTGGCGAGGCGGCGCTGCTGGTCGCGCTGCTGCGCGCGCCGAATGCGGCGCCGCCATCGGTACAGCGGCGCGCCTGCGCGTTGCTGTCCGAGCCGCCGGACTGCGAGCGCATCGGCATCCTGGCCGAACGCGCGCTGATGAAGAAGCGGGTGCCGCCGCCGCTGGGTGAGCAGCTGGCGCCGCACTTCGCGCGCTGGTGGCTTGCGCGTGCGACTGCGAAGAACGCGCCTGCGCCGATCACGCTGCGCAGCCCCCTCGACGCGCGCCTGCAGCGCCTGGCGGTGCAGGCGCTGCGCCAGCAGATGGCCGAGCTGCAGGGCCGGCAGGTCGAGGACGGCGCGGTCGTCGTGCTCGACAACAAGAGCGGCGAGGTGCTGGCCTGGGTCGGCTCCAGCGGTTCCGCGTGGAGCGATGCGCCGGCGGTGGACGCGGTGCTCGCGCGGCGCCAGCCGGGCTCGACGCTGAAGCCCTTCGTCTATGCGCTGGCCTTCGAGCGCGGCCTGCTGACGCCGGCCAGCCTGCTCGACGATTCGCCCGCCGATCTCGATGGCGGCAGCGGCGCCTTCATGCCGCGCAACTACGACCACCGCTACCGCGGCTGGGTCAGCGCGCGCACCGCGCTCGGCTCGAGCCTGAACGTGCCGGCCGCGCGCGCGGGCGCGCTGGTCGGGCCCGAGCCGCTGTTCGACAAGCTCAATGCCGCGGGGCTGCAGCTCGATCAGAGCGGCGGCTTCCATGGCCTGGCGCTGGCGCTGGGCAGTGCCGACGTCTCGCTGCTGCACCTGACCAATGCCTACCGCATGCTTGCCAATGGCGGGCAGTGGTCGCCGGTGGCCGGCATCGCGGGCCGCCTGCAGCGCGCCTTCGATGCCCGCGCCGTCTTCCAGGTCACCGACATCCTGAGCGACGCCAATGCACGCGCGCCGACCTTCGGACTCGACTCGGCCTTGGTCACGCGCGGCTTCGCGGCGGTGAAGACAGGCACCAGCAAGGACATGCGCGACAACTGGTGCATCGGCTTCACCGACCGCTACACGGTGGGCGTGTGGGTCGGCAATGCGAGCGGCGAGGCGATGCACCGCGTCAGCGGCACGCAAGGCGCGGCGCCGGTGTGGCGCGCGCTGGCGCAGGCGCTGCACGAGGGCCGGCCTTCACGTGCACCGCTGCCGCCGCCGGGCATCGAGCGACGCGCGATCAGCTTCGATGCCGCACTGGAGCCGCCGCGCGACGAGTGGTTCACGACCATCGCCGCGCACGCGTCCTCCACTTCACCGCGCGTGCGCAGTGGTGAACAAGTGGCCATGAAGCGGCCCAGCGGCATCGCGAGCCCGCGCGACGGCAGCATCTTCGCGATCGATCCCGACATGCCCGAGCCGGTGCAGCGCATCGCGTTCAGCGGCGAGCCGGGCCAGTGGTGGCTCCATGGCCGCTTGATCGGGCAGGGCGCTCAGCTGCGCTGGATGCCATGGCCCGGCAAGCACCGGCTGGAGCTGAAGACCGCGGGCGGCCGGCTGATCGATCGCGTGGACTTCGAGGTGCGCGGCGCGACCGCGGTCGCGACGTCGAGGCGCTGAGCTTCGGATCACAGCGGCTGAAGAGCGCTGTGTTCAGGAGCCCGCGCGGCCGAAGAGCCGCAGTGATCGGCAATCCGAGCGGCTGAAGAGCCGCAGTGATCAGGAATCCGAGCGGCTGAAGATCCGCTGTGATTCAGGAATCCGAGCGGCTGAAGACCCGCTCGATGGCCACGTCGATCACCATGCCGCACAGGCTGTAGATCACCGAGCCGATCAGCGCCGCGCCGAAGCCGGCGACGTTGAAGCCGGTGAGCACGTAGGCCGCGGCATAGAACATCAGCGCGTTGATCACGAAGAGGAAGAGACCCAGCGTGATCAGCGTGACCGGGAAGGTCAGCAGCACCAGCACCGGCCGCACCAAGGTGTTGAGCAGGCCGAGCACCAGGGCCGCGATCATCGCGTCGACGAAGCTCGTCACCCTCACGCCCGAGTAGAGATGGGCCACGAGCAGCAGAGCCGCGGCCAACAGCAACCAGCGCACGATCATCTTCATGGCCGCGCAGCATACACGCGGGGTCCTCGTGCATGGCTTGCTTGCGGCCGACGAATCGCGGCCAGCGGCGCGTGCGGAGAGCGCATGTGAATGCGCGTGGGAAGGCACTCGAACAAGCCGCGTGATGCCTGCGATCCGTGCCCCGGCATGCCCGAGTGGTGTCCGAGTGATGCGAGAGGACGACAAAAGCCTGTTTTCAGAGGGAAGAAACGCGTTTCTACGAGGGAAAACCGCTTCTCAGCCCCTAGGTGACGCAGTACCATTGCGCCCGCAGAGGTCATGAGAGAAACGAGAGCGCACGATCGCTCTTGCCCGGACCCCGGCACATCAACCACTCACGTGATGGAGAGAATCAACATGGCAACTGCGAAGAAGGCCGCTCCGGCCAAGAAGGCCGCGCCGGCAAAGAAGGCCGCGGCTCCTGCAAAGAAGGCCGCCGCCAAGACGGCCGCACCGGCAAAGAAGGCCGCCGCCAAGACGGCCGCACCGGCGAAGAAGGCCGCCGCTCCCGCCAAGAAGCGCACCCCGAACGCAGCGTTCATGAAGGCCATGACCCCGAGCGCCGCGCTGGCCGCGGTCATCGGCGACAAGCCGCTGCCGCGCACCGAGGTGACGAAGAAGGTCTGGGAATACATCAAGAAGAACGGCCTGCAGGACAAGATGAAGAAGACGATGATCAACGCCGACGCCAAGCTGAAGGAGATCTTCAAGCAGGCCCAGGTGTCGATGTTCGAGATGACCAAGCTGATCAATGCACACCTGAAGTGATGGTGCCCCGGGCCAGGCGCTGATCGGCGCTGGGGGCAGGCTACCCCTCCCGACGATCAGCACCACGGCGAACGAAGGCCGGCTTTTCAGCCGGCCTTTTTCATGGGCGTTCGATGGGCCGCTTCATGGCCCGCGCTTTGCGCGCGCCGCCGGTTCAACGCGTGGCTGCATCGGCCACCACGGTATCGATGTCGTTCAACACGCGTGCGCACCAGGCGTGCATCTCGGCATCGTCGATCTCGTTCAGCAGCGCTTTCATGTGCCCGCGCTCCTGCGCGGCGCTCGCGCCGTCCGCGGCCGCACGGTGGGCATGCCACAGCGCCTCGTGCGCGAAGAAGCGTTCGTCGGCCTCGGCGCCGTGCTGCACGCAGGCCTCGTGGCAGGCGCGGGCGTATGGCAGTGCCTCGCGTCCCTGGCCCAGCACGGCATGGCAGCGTGCGAGCTGGTAGTCCGCTCGTTCAACCTGCAGCCAGCTGCCTGCGGCGGCCCATGCACGGCGCGCGATCCGGGCGGCATCGAGCATCAGGGCGTCGCGCGCGGCATCGCCGCGGGGCCCTTCGCGCAGTTCGGTCGCCACGTTGTTCGCGCAGGCCGCGTAGGCGCGGCGTGCATCGGGCTCGGCATGCGCCGTCGCTTCGGACTCGTCGCGTGCCAGCCGTGCTGACGCCTCGGCGGTGCGGCCAGTTCCGGCCAGCGCCATCACCACGTTCTGCAGCGCGCGCCAGCGCGTGGTATCGGGCAGGGCGGGCAATGCAAGCAGGGCGGGGCGGTCGTGCGCCAGCGCCGCCAGTGCCCACTGCACACGCGCGCAGGCCTCGGACCAGACCGCAGCGGCCGCGCCGGCCGGCGCCCCGTCGGTCGACGCGGACCGGCGTGGCAAGGCCAGAAGAAAGCGCTGCAGTGCGTCGGCATCGGCGAGGTGGCCCAGCATCACGTGCTCGGCCAGGCGGACCGCTTCGGCGCCCGTCTCGTCGGTCGGCAATGAGCTGGCTCGTGCCATCAGCTCGTCGGCGATGGCGCGCGGCCGGTGAGCGTGCGCGGCCTGCGCATCGTCGAGGAAGTGGCGCAGATCGGGCTCGGCCATGGCTTCAGTCCTCCGGGTGGGCGTCGATGTGAGGGCCATGGCTGTGGATCGCCATGGCATCGGCATGCACCTCGGCCGCCGGCCACAGGGCGGCCATGTCAAGGCGGTGCTCGTGATCGTGCGCGAGCATGGCCGCGAGCAATTCGCCGGCGCTGATCCACGCGCCGCCGAAGTGCAGGGGCCGCGCGAGCGTCTCGGTCTGGAAGCGCGCCACGGCCTGCAGGCTGCGCCCACGGTGCCGCACGAAGCGCTGTGCTGCGGCGCGCCAGGGGCGCTGCTGGTAGCGCCGTTCGATGGCGAGGCGGTCGCCATCGATGCCGTCCAGCACCGGCGCATCTTCGGTCAAGGCGCGCTGCAATCGCTGTGACCAGCCCAGTTCTTCGATGTCGGCGAGGTGCCAGATGTGCGCGGCAAGCGAGAAGCGGCCCGGTGCCGGCTGCTGGTAGGCGAGGGCGGGCGGCATCAGGCTGCGCAACAGGTCGATGGCGCGGGTGGTGTCCGCCAGGAACGCGCGGGCCGCAGCCAGCGCGTGCGCGTCGCTCACCGCGGCTGCCTGCAGTGCCGCGGGCAGCGGCGCGGCCAGCAGCGTGGCAAGTGCGCTGGCAGCTGCGTGGGCAGGTGCTGGCGCATCCGGACGGGCTTTCGAATCGACACCCGCGGGCCCATCCACACGGGCCTGGGCCTTGCCATGGGCCGCTTCACGGATGCCTTCGCGGGCGCCTTCGGGGTCCGCGCCGGCCGGTCCAACCTCGTCGCTGCTCAGGCTCTCGTGCGTGATGGTGAGCTGGCTGCCGCCCTCGCGGGCGGCCAGCGCCAGGTGCAGTGCCTGCGTGCCGGTGCTGCCGCGCAGGATGAGCGACAGGCCCGCCGGCGGCTCGGCGGCCAGGACCTGCACCGTCAGCGCGCTGCCGTCGCGGTCGCGGCCGTGCAGCGTGGTGGCGAGTTCGAGCGCGGCCTCCGGCAATTGCACGCCGAGGTAGTCGGCCAGGAAGCGGCTGTGCGCGACCAGCGGCCACGCCGCCACCGGCGACGCGGCCAGGCGCGAGCGGCGCAGGTCCGTTGGCGGCTTCATCGGCCTTCGCCCTCGGCCAGCGCCTTCTGCAACGCGGCCAGCGCGGCACTGTGCTCGCGCGCGGTGGTCGTCACCCAGCGCGCGGGCAGGGCTTGCAGCGGCACCGGGTTCAGGTAGTGCAGCTTCTCGCGGCCGCGCCACACGGCCACGACGAGGTCTGCGGCCTCCAGCACCGCCAGGTGCTTCGACAGGGCCTGGCGAGACTGCGCGAAGCCCTCGGCCAGCTCGCTCTGCGTCAGGCCCGGCGCATCGCGCAGGCAGTCGAGCAGGCGGCGCCGCGTCGCATCGGACAGCGCGCGCAGCAGGCGGTCGATGTCCTCGTCGCTCATGCCGCGCCGGGATGTTGCCGCCGCTCGGGCTGGCTGCGGTGCAGGAAGCCGCTCAGCAGGTCGCGCGGCGGCGTGACGCCGCACTGCGCCAGGATGCGCCCGACCGCGCCGCGGTGGTAGCTGCCGTGCGTGGCGACGTGCAGCAGCATTTCGGCGCGCGTCATGCAACCGGCGTCGCCATCGACGAAGTGGAAGTTGATGCGCTCGCCCAGTGCTTCATCGTCCAGCACGCGCAGTTGCTGCTGGTACCAACCGTCGGTTGCGCGCATGGCCTCGTGCAAAGCCTCGAGGGCCGGCGTGTCCGGCGTGTTGGTGCCCGCAAAGGGCAGCGCTGCGCGCTGAAGCTGGGCCTGGAACAGGCAGTCGACCACGTGCACGTGGTTGGCGATGCGGATCGCCGTGTGGCGCTCCTGCTCGTGCGTGCTGGCGTCCAGCGACCGCAGCCGCGTCAACAGCTCGTCGTCGGCCCAGGCCTTGTGGTCGAACAGGGATTGCAGCAGGGCGGCGGTGCTCATGGGAAGAAGGTCGGCGGGCGGCGCGACAGGCAACGAAGTGGTTGCATGTTCGCATCGTCGACCGAAACATGCAACCGGTCGATTGCATGTTGAGGCATGCCGCCTTGCGTCCGGCCCGACGGTCTGCCGGAGGGAGGCGCCGCCGGCGCACGGCCGCTCCGAAGGCGGCAGCGGCACCCGGCCGGCGGGTGGGCCCACGCACCCGCGAGCCCGGGTGCCTCACTCAGTCCGGGTCCGGCAGGCCGAACAGCGCTGCGCCGTTGCCCCACGCGATGCGCCGCGCCGCCGCCGGCGGCAGGTCACCCAGCCAGCGGCGTGCATCCGCCATCAGTGCTTCGTAGCCGCTCCAGCGCGGGTTGACCCAGGTGTCCGAGCCGATCAGGAAGCGCTCGGGCTGCGTGGCCAGCAAGGTCTTCCAGTCCTCGCTCAGGCCGCCGTTTGCGCCGGTCAGCCCGGGCCGGTACGACAGCTCGCCCATCAGCCGCGGATAACGCTGCAGCAGTTGGCTCACGCGCGCGATGGGCGAGCCGCCGATGCCGGTGTGGGCCCAGATCAGCCTGGCGTTCGGCGCATGGGCCATCAGCCTGTCGATGGCGTCGTCGTCGACGTGCGCCAGCACCGCCAGGCCACGCGCCTCGGCGAGCTTCATCAGCTTGGCCGCCACCGGGCCGTCGGCGTTGCGGCTGTCGTAGAGGTGGAACTCACCCAGGCCGCGGTAGGGACCGGCCGCGGTGCCGGCCGCCAGTTCGGCCTGCACCATCGCGTGGATGCTCTCGTCGGCGAACCAGCCGCTGTAGTCGGCGCGGTTGCGGTACAGGCGGATGAAGGGCACGACGGTCACGCCGGCCGTGCGCGTCGCGTCACGCGCTTCGGCGAGTGATTTGGTGCCGTCGTTCGGCCGGCTGTTGGCGATGATGGCGCGCACGCCGGCGCGCTGCATCATCGCCAGCACGTCCTTGACCGGATACGGGCACTCGCCACCGGCGCTGAAGACGCAGGCCTCGTCGTTGTAGTGCAGGTGCGCGTCGAACAGCGGGCCGCGGTACGGCGCCTGGGCCATCACGTTCGCCACGCCCCACAAGGCCGTCGCCACCACCATCCGCCACAGGGTTCGCCGCGTCGCGCACATCGCAGATGCTCCGGTCAGGGATGGCGCGGCAGTGTAGGCCCGCGAAGATGACATCAGCCGCGACGCATACACGCCTGCGCGGCGTGGGCAATCGGCTCTCGTGGGATAGGAGCTGTATATTCATACAGCCTTCCCGACCGATGCCATGGACCTGCAACGCAAGCTCGCGATCCTCGCCGACGCAGCGAAATACGACGCCTCCTGCGCTTCCAGCGGCACCACGCAGCGCGATTCATCCGATGGCCGCGGCCTCGGCTCCACAGATGGCGCCGGCATCTGCCACAGCTACGCACCCGACGGCCGCTGCATCTCATTGCTGAAGGTGCTGCTGACCAACTGGTGCGCCTACGACTGCCTCTATTGCGTCAACCGCGTCAGCAGCAACGTGCCGCGCGCCCGCTTCACGGTGGACGAGGTCGTGCAACTCACGTTGGACTTCTACCGCCGCAACTGCATCGAAGGCCTGTTCCTCAGTTCCGGCATCATCCGCAGCCCCGACTACACGATGGAGCAGGTGGTCGAGGTGGCCCGCGTGCTGCGCGAGGAGCACGACTTCCGCGGCTACATCCACCTGAAGACCATCCCCGAGGCCAGCGCCGACCTGCTTGCGCGCGCTGGCCGCTACGCCGATCGGCTCAGCATCAACATCGAGCTGCCGACGGCCGATGGCCTGCAGTCGCTGGCACCGGAGAAGGACGGCCAGGCCATCCGCCGCTCGATGGCGCGGCTGCGCGTCCACATCGACGAGGCCCGCGACGCGCACCGCAGCACCGCACCCCGCGCTGGCTCGGCATTGCGGCCCGCGCCTGCGGCGGCGCCGCGCTTCGCCCCCGCCGGGCAGAGCACGCAGATGATCGTCGGCGCCGACGCCAGCGACGACCGCCGCATCCTCGGCACCAGCGCCACGCTCTACGGTTCCTATCGCCTGAAGCGCGTGTACTACTCGGCTTTCAGTCCGATTCCCGATGCCTCGCGCGCGCTGCCGCCGGCGGCGCCGCCGCTGATGCGCGAGCACCGCCTGTACCAGGCCGACTGGCTGATGCGCTTCTACGGCTTCTCGCACGATGAGATCGTCGGTGGGGACGACGGCATGCTGGCGCTCGACATCGACCCCAAGCTGGCCTGGGCGCTGCGCCACCGTGAACGCTTTCCGGTCGACATCAACCGCGCGCCGAAGGAGTTGCTGCTGCGCGTGCCGGGGCTGGGCGTGTCCTCGGTCGAGCGGCTGCTGCAGGCGCGCCGCGCGCGCACGCTGCGCTTGGACGATCTGGCACGCCTGCGCGTGCCGCTGAAGAAAGTGCTGCCGTTCATCGTGCTGCCCGGCGGCGGGGGCGCTGCCCGCGCGCTGGACCGCGCGGACCTGAGGGCTCGGCTGCGTCCGCCACCGCGGCAGGCCTCGCTGTTCGATGAACCCGCCGCGGCCTGACGCTCCCATCACGGTCCGCCTCGGCAGCGAGGATGACACGGCCGGATTCCGAAGCGCGGCGCGACGGCTGCTGCGTGCGGGGATAGCGCCAGGGCGCGTGCACTGGGGCATCGCCGGCGCGCCGGCCGGCGACCTGTTCGAGGGCGCGGCGGATCAACCGCACGAGGCGGGCCTGCACGCCGTGGCTGGTGGCGATGGACCGGATGGCGAGGCGGCGGCACCGGCCTTGCCGGCCGCGCTGGTCCAACTGATCGAACAGGCCGCGCTGCATGCGGACCGCGACCGCCACGCACTGCTCTACCGGCTGGCCTGGCGCCTGGTGCACGAGCCGGCGCTGCGCGACGACCCGCTGGACCCCGACCGGCTGCGCGCCGAGGACATGGCTCGCGCCGTGCGGCGCGAGATGCACAAGATGACGGCCTTCGTGCGCTTCCGCCCGATCGGCCAACCCGGTGCTGCACCCGAACCCCAGGCAGACCAGGTAGACCAGGTGGCCGAGGTAGACCAGGCGCTGCCGCGCCTTTCACTCGTCAGGCATGTGGCCTGGTTCGAGCCGCAGCACCATGTCGTGGCAGCGGCGGCCCCGTTCTTCGTGCGCCGTTTCGCGCAGATGGACTGGGCCATCCTGACGCCGTGCCGCTGCGTGCGCTGGGACGGCCGCGAACTGCAGTTCGGCCCCGGTGCGCGGCGCGACGAGGCGCCCGGCGCGGATGCGGGCGAGGCGCTGTGGCTCACGTACTACCAGAGCATCTTCAACCCCGCGCGCCTGAAGCTCGCGATGATGCGCAAGGAGATGCCCCGCCGCTACTGGAAGAACCTGCCCGAGGCCGTGCTGATCGAGCCGCTGGCCGCGCGCGCGGCCGAACGCAGTGGCCAGATGGTGGCACGGGGCGGCACGCTGCCGGCGCGGCGGCGCGCTGCTGCATCGCTGGCCATGCGGCTGGCACCGGTGGCCGATGCCGGCCAATCCGTGCTATCGCTCAAAGACGTCGGCACCGCCGCCGAACGCTGCCGGCGCTGCGCCATTGGTGCGCACGCCACGCAGGCCGTGCCGGGTACCGGCCCGGCCGGCGCTCGGCTGATGATCGTCGGGGAGCAGCCGGGCGACCAGGAAGACCTGCGCGGCCAGCCGTTCGTCGGGCCCGCGGGCCGGCTGCTGGACCGGGCTTTCACGCGCCTGGGCTGGCGGCGGGAGACGCTGTACCTGACGAACGCCGTCAAGCACTTCAAGTACGAGCTGCGCGGCCACCGCCGGCTGCACAAGACGCCGGCGCAGCAGGAGGCCGCGGCCTGCCTGCACTGGCTGGAAGCCGAGATCACGCTGGTGAAGCCGTCGGCCATCGTCGCGCTGGGCGCGACGGCGGCGCGTTCGCTGCTGGGCCGTGCCGTCGCAGTGACCAGCGAACGTGGCTGGCACCAGCGCGCCGACGGCCTGGCAGTGCTCGTCACGCTGCATCCGGCCGCGCTGCTGCGCATGGAGCCTGTTGCCGCCGAGGCCGCCTTCGAAGCGTGGACAGCAGACTTGGCACTGGCCGGGCCGCTGCATGCCGCGCCGCATTCCTAGCTGACGAAAGACGCGTCTGTACGCTTATGCGGCCGGCCAGCCTGTCTGGCAAGGGCGTCGTTCATCTGCCTGGGCCGGCCAGCGGGCGGCGCCCGCCGTGCCATGGCCTCGCCAGCCCTAGGCGTCCATCGCCGAACCGATGGTCGCCAAGGCCTCGGCCAGCACACCGCGATCGATGGACCCCAGCGCCACGCGCAGTGCCTGCGGCACGCGCTCGGTGGCGGCGAAGGGCTGGGCGGTGTTCACCAGCACGCCGCTGCGCTTCAGCTCCGCGGCCACCGCCTCAGCACGTTGGCCAGCCGGCAGCGGCAGCCACAGGAAGTAGGACGAGCGGTGCGCCACCAGCGGGCGGCCGCGCAGCACGCGCCGCGCCAGCGCCTGGCGCTCGCGCGCATCGGCACGCTTGGCGTCTTCCAGCGCATCGACGCGGCCACTCTCGATCCACAGGCAGCCGAGCGCGGTCGTCACCGAGGCGGCCTGCCAGCTCGACAAGCGGATGGCCTGCGACAGCGGCGGCACCATCGCCGGCGGCACCGCGAGCAGGCCGACGCGCAAGCCCGCGGCCACGCTTTTCGACAAGCCGGTGACGTAGACCGTGCGCTGCGGTGCGTGCGTGGCGATGGGCCGGGGTGCCGGCTCGGCGAGGAAGGCGTAGGTCGCGTCCTCGATGATCAGCAGGTCGTGCTGCCCGGCGATGGCGGCCAGGCGCCGGCGGTCGGCCTCCGGCATCACGCTGCCCAGCGGGTTGTGCATCGTCGGCATCGTGTAGATCGCGCGCACCGGGCGGCGCTTGCACAGCCGCGCCAGCGCGTCGAGGTCGGTGCGGCCTTCGGCTTGCGGCAACGGCTGGATCTCGAGCCGCTGCGTGCGCGCCAGGGCCAGCAGGCCCGGATAGCTCAGGGCGTCGACGGCCAGCACGTCGCCCGGCTTCAGCAGGGCCATCAGCGTCACCGCCAGGCCGTGCTGCGCGCCGTTGGTGATCAGCACCTGGTCGGCCGCCACGCGGATGCCGCGGTTGCGCAGGTGCCGCGCCATCGTCTGCCGTTCATGCGGGCGGCCGCCCTGCGGTGCCGAGTGCAGCAGCGCGTCCAGGTCGCCGGCGGCGGCCAGGCTGCGCAAGCCCTCGCGCAGCATGTCGTCCTGGCCCGGCACCGTGGGGTAGCTGAAGGTCAGGTCGATCAGGCCGGCGCGCGTGCCCTGCTGCTCCAGCCCCGAGCCACGCGGCAGCGAAGCATCGCGCACGAAACTGCCGCGGCCAACCTCGCCGACCACCAGGCCGGCCGCCGCCAACTCCGCCATCACGCGCGATGCGGTGGCCAGCGCGATGCCGTGCTGCGCCATCAGCGCCCGCACCGTCGGCAGCCGGTCGCCGGGGCGCAGCTGGCCGGCATGGATGCGCGCGGCGATGTCGTCGACGATCGCTTGGTAGCGGGGTGGGCGCATGCTCGCTGCTTGTATCTAGAACAATCGTTTGATCGTACTGGAATGGCGGTTTACGCTGCGCCGACTTTCAAGGAGCCGCCATGCACATCGCCATCCTGACCTTCGACGGCTTCAACGAGCTCGATTCGCTGATCGCCTACGGCATGCTGGGCCGGCTCACGCTGCGCGGCGACGCCGACTGGCGCGTGAGCATCGCCAGCCCCACGCCGCGCGTCACCTCGATGAACGGCCTGACGATCGACGCGCACGTCGGGCTGGCGGCGGCCAACGAGGCCGATGCGGTGGTGATCGGCAGCGGCATGAAGACGCGCGAGGTCGCCGCGGATGCCGCCCTGATGGTCCAGCTGCGCCTGGACCCGGCGCGGCAGTGGATCGCGGCGCAGTGCTCGGGCACCTTCCTGCTCGCCAAGCTCGGCCTGATCGGCCGGCTGCCGGCCTGCACCGACCTGACCAGCAAGCCCTGGGTGCAGGCCGCCGGCGTCGATGTCGTGAACCGGCCCTTCGTGGCCCGCGGCCGCGTCGCGACGGCCGGCGGCTGCCTGTCCGCGCAGTACCTGTCGGCCTGGCTGGTCGCGAACCTGAAGGGGCTGGAGGCCGCGCGCGAGGTGCTGCACTACTTCGCGCCGGTGGGCGAGAAGGAGGTCTACGTGGAGCGCGCGCTGGCACACGTCGCGCAGGCCTCGCCCGCCGACAGCCAGGCGCCGCATGTCACGCTGGACGGCAGCCAGCCGGCGTGAGGCACCCCCACCGCACGCCGGGCGCCGGGCGCCGCATGGCGCGCTGATCGGCCGCCAGGAGCCAGGCGCCGCCGCGGCGCTCAGGCTTCGAGCAGCGGCTTCAGGAAGCGCCCGGTGTGGCTTTCCACGCAGGCGGCGATGGCCTCCGGCGGTCCCTCGCACAGCACACGTCCGCCGCCGGCGCCACCCTCCGGCCCCATGTCGATCAGCCAGTCGGCGGTCTTGATGACGTCGAGGTTGTGCTCGATCACGACGATGGTGTTGCCGGCGTCGCGCAGCTGGTGCAGCACGCGCAGGAGCAGCTCGATGTCGGCGAAGTGCAGGCCGGTGGTGGGCTCGTCCAGGATGTACAGCGTGCGGCCGGTGTCGCGCTTGGAGAGCTCCAGCGCCAGCTTCACGCGCTGCGCCTCGCCGCCGGACAGCGTGGTCGCGCTCTGCCCCAGCGTGATGTAGCCCAGGCCCACGTCCAGCAGGGTCTGCAGCTTGCGCGCCAGCGTGGGCACGGCGCTGAAGAAGGCATGCGCGTCCTCCACCGTCAGGCCCAGCACTTCGCTGATGTTCTTGCCCTTGTAGAGCACCTCCAGCGTCTCGCGGTTGTAGCGCTTGCCATGGCAGACGTCGCAGGGCACGTAGACGTCGGGCAGGAAGTGCATCTCGACCTTCAGCACGCCGTCGCCCTGGCAGCTTTCGCAGCGGCCGCCGCCGTTGGAAGCGCTGACGTTGAAACTGAAGCGGCCGGCGCCGTAGCCGCGTTCGCGCGCCATCGGCACCTCGGCGAACAGCTCGCGGATCGGCGTGAAGAGGCCGGTGTAGGTGGCGGGATTGGAGCGCGGCGTGCGGCCGATCGGGCTCTGGTCGACGTTGATCACCTTGTCGAACGCGTCCAGGCCTTCGATCTCGTCGTGCGGCGCGGCCTCGGCATGGCTGCCGTAGAGCTTGCGGGCGACGGCCGCGTACAGCGTGTCGTTGACCAGCGTGCTCTTGCCCGAACCGGAGACGCCGGTGACGGCGGTGAAGAGACCCACCGGGATCTCCACCGTCACGTCCTTCAGGTTGTTGCCGCGCGCCTTGACGATGCGCAGGCGCTGCGGCTCCTCGAACTCGTCCAGCGTGTGGCGCTGCGCCGGCACCTCGATGCGCAGCGCATGCGCGAGGTAGCGGCCGGTCAGCGAATCCTCGTTCGCCGCCACCTCGTCCGGCGTGCCGTGCGCGATGACGCGGCCGCCGTGCACGCCGGCGCCGGGCCCGAGGTCGACCACGTGGTCGGCGGCGCGGATCATGTCCTCGTCGTGCTCGACCACCAGCACGCTGTTGCCCAGGTCGCGCAGGTGGCGCAGCGTGCCGATCAGGCGTTCGTTGTCGCGCTGGTGCAGGCCGATGCTGGGCTCGTCCAGCACGTACATCACGCCGGTGAGGCCGCTGCCGATCTGGCTGGCCAGGCGGATGCGCTGCGCCTCGCCACCGGACAGGGTGTCGGCACTGCGGTCGAGGCTGAGGTAGTTCAGGCCCACGTCGTTCAGGAACTTCAGCCGCGCGCGGATCTCGCGCACCACCTTGTCGGCGATCTCCGCCTTGGCGCCCTTCAGCGTCAGCTGCTCGAAATAGGCCTGCGTGTCGGCCAGCGTCGCGTGCTCGACTTCATAGATCGCGCGGCGCGGCAGGTCATGGCCGCCGTCGCTGATCAGGAAGACGTGGCGCGCCTCGCGCCGCAGCCGCGTGCCGCCGCAATCGGCGCAGGGCTTGGCGGCTTGATAACGCGCAAGATCCTCGCGCACCGCCATCGAGTCGGTCTCGCGGTAGCGGCGTTCGAAGTTCGGGATGATCCCTTCGAAGGTGTGCGAGCGCTTGACCATGCGGGTCTTGCCGCGTCCCCCGGAGCCACCACCCTCGGCCTGGTAGACGAATTCGATCTCGTCCTCGCCCGAGCCGTACAGCAGCGCGTGCTGCGCCTTCTTCGGCAGGTTCTCGAAGGGCGCGTCGATGTCGAAGCCGTAGTGCTTGGCCACCGATTCGAGCAGCGAGAAGGTGTAGGCATTGCGCCGGTCCCAGCCCTTCACCGCGCCGCCGGCGAGGCTCAAGCTGGGGAAGGCGACCACCCGCTCGGGGTCGAACACCGTCTGCTGCCCCAGGCCGTCGCAGGACGGGCAGGCGCCCATCGGCGCGTTGAAGGAAAAGAGCCGCGGCTCCAGCTCGGGCAGCGAGTAGCTGCACACGGGACAGGCGAACTTGCTGCTGAAGAGGTGTTCGCGGCCGCTGTCCATCTCCAGCGCGATGGCCCGGCCCTCCGCTGAGCGCAGGGCGCCTTCGAAGCTCTCGGCCAGGCGCTGCTTCACGTCGGGCCGGGTCTTCAGGCGGTCGATCACCACGTCGATGTCGTGCTTCTCGGACTTCTTCAGCTTCGGCAGCTCGGTCGCCTCGACGATCTGGCCATCGACGCGGAAGCGCACGTAGCCGCGCGCCTGCATGTCGGCGAAGAGTTCGACGAACTCGCCCTTGCGGTCGCGCACGACCGGCGCCAGCACCATCAGCTTGGTGTCCTCCGGCAGCGCCAGCACGGTGTCCACCATCTGGCCGACGCTCTGCGCCTCCAGCGGCAGGTCGTGCACGGGGCAGAAGGGCGTGCCGGCGCGTGCGAACAGCAGGCGCAGGTAGTCGTGGATCTCGGTGACGGTGCCTACGGTGGAGCGCGGGTTGTGCGAGGTGGCCTTCTGCTCGATGCTGATCGCCGGCGACAGGCCTTCGATCACGTCGACGTCGGGCTTGTCCATCAGCTGCAGGAACTGCCGCGCATAGGCCGACAGGCTCTCGACGTAGCGCCGCTGGCCCTCGGCATACAGCGTGTCGAAGGCGAGGCTCGACTTGCCCGAGCCCGACAGGCCGGTGATCACCACCAGCGCGTTCTTCGGGATGTCGAGGTCGATGTTCTTCAGGTTGTGCGTGCGCGCGCCGCGGATCAGCAGCTGCGCGGCGTAGGCCGGCGCGGTGGGCTGGGTGGCAAGGCGGTCTGGCGCAGGTGCAGGCGTGGCGCTGCGCGCCGTGACGTCGGCCTTGGCGGCGGCCTTGGCTGGCGGCTTGGATGGCGGCTTGGATGGCGGCGTGGGTGACGCTTTCGGTGGCGCTTTCGGTGGCGCTTTAACTGCGTTGGCCGCGTTGGCCGCGTTGGCCGGACGGGCGCGGGCCGGCACGTCGGCCCCGGTCTGGGCCGGAGTCTGGTCGGCCGCATTTCGGGCGGCGGAAGGGGATCGGGGCATCGGCTGCGGGCGAGGCGGGGGCAACCGGCCATGATAGCCGCGCGACCCTTTTCGGCGAGGGTCCCCGGTTGGGCGGCGGGGCTGGGGAGGGCCCCTCCCTGCTGTCACCGCAGTGTCAGCAGCGCCTTCACCGCCGGTGCATCGAGCGGCACGAACCAGGCGCCGCCATCGGGCTCGGTCCAGCGCAGGCCATCGGCGTCCAGGCGCATCCGGGCACGTGGTGCGGCCTCGGGCGACAGCAGCCAGGCGCGCAGCGGTTCGGCCGCGGGTTCGACGGCGCTGGCCGGCAGGCGCTGCCAGCGGCCACGCGCCAGTTCGTCGATGCGCTGCAGCAGGCGCCGCTGCGCAGCGTCCAGGCCGGGGCCGGCGAGCAAGCCCGGCAGCGAGGGTGGCGCCGGCACGGCGCCGCCGGACAGGCGCGACAGCGTCCCGGCCGCTTCGCGGCGGGCTTCCGCGGCCGGGAAGGGGCTGGGCGCCTCGGCGGCGACCGCAGGCGCCCGGGCTGGCGATGCGTCCATGCTGCCGCGCGGCTGCGCTTCGGCCACCGCGCCGCGTGCCGGCGGCGCGCTCCTCGGCTCCGGTGCCGCCGGCGCGGGGCGTGGGGGCGGCACGGCTGCTGCTGCGGGTGCGTGCGGCTGGGTCGGCGCTGGGGTGCGCGCCGCGGCGGGCGGCGCTTCGGCCGCTGCGGACTCCGCGACTTCGTTGCGCGTGCGCGATCCGGCGGCGGGCGTGGCCGACTTGGCCGCCAGATCGGCGCGCTCGGCCAGCCGGTCCGCGCTCTGCTTGGCCAGCGCCGGGCGGGTGGCTTCGCTCGGGCCTGCGGGTGCGGCGGCCGTGTCCGGGTTGAACCCGGGGCCGGGTGCAGGCGGGGGCGCGGGGGCGGGTACAGCGGCTGCATCGGGTGCCGTTGCGGTCGCAGCGTCCCGAGGCGCGGCGGCCGGCGCCTGCCTGGCGTCTGGCAGAGCGTCACCCCGGCGCGTCGCCTGCTCGCGCTTGTCCGGTGCCGGTGCCGGTGCCGGCTTCGGCGCTGGCGCTGCCGCGCCGCGCACGGATGGCGGGGCCGTGCCGGCCGCGGCGTCCTCGCGCTTCGCTTCTTCCAGTGCCGGCGGTGGTGGGTTCAGGTGTTGAGGCAGGCTGACAGGCGCCGGCTCGCTCACCACAGCCGGCGGGATCGGTTCGTCGACCCACATCGACAGGGTCAGAACCGACACCAGCAGCGCTGCCGCGCTGCCGGCCCACACCGGCCTCGGCGAGGACAGGGTGTCCAGCCACTCGCGCCAGGCGTTGGCGGCACGCTGGGTCCAGCTGAGCGGGGGCGGCGTGCGTGGCGCGGCCGGCGGTGGGCTGGGTGGCCGTGCGGCTGCGGCGGCTTCCGCCACCGGCGCGGCCGCGCTGGCCGCAGCCTCCGCCACCGGCATCCGCGCCAGCGCGGCACGCGCCGCCGCCGCAATGGCCGCCGCCACCGCCGGCGGCGGCGCCGCGTCATGGTCGGGCGCGTGGCGCAGCGCGGCCAGCAGGCGTTCGTCGCGCGACGGCACGCTGTCGTCGTCGTGCTGCGGGGCGCTCATCGTGATCCCTTCAGCGCCTCGGGGGCAAGGTACGCGCCCATGCAGGTGCGCAGCTTGGCCATCGCGTAGCGCAGCCGGCTCTTCGCGGTCTCGAAGCCCAGTTCGAGCGCGCGGGCGATGTCGTCGAGCGTGCAGTCGTCGTCATGGTGCATCAGGAACACCACGCGCTGCGGCGGCGGCAGCTGGTCCAGGCAGCCGAGCAGGCGTTCGCCGGCGCGGCGCCAGAACAGGCGGTCGTCGGCGCCGGCGGCACCTGGCGCCGGCCAGTCGAGCCAGGGCTCGCCGGCGGGCGTGAAGGGCGCTTCGTCGTCGCGGCCGTCTTCGGTGGTCAGCGACACCTCGCGGCCGCTCTTGCGCAGCTGGTCGATGGCGCGGTGCTGCGCCAGCGTGAAGAGCCAGGTGCGGAAGCTGGCGCCTCCGTCGGCGCTGAAGCGCTCGCGCGACTGCACCACGCGCAGCCAGGTGTCCTGGAACACCTCGTCGGCCTGGGCCGCGAGTTCGCGGCCGAGCACGCGCCGCACGAAGCGGTACAGCGCGGCCTGGTGGCGGGCGTACAGGCGGTCGAAGGCCGAGGCATCGCCCCGCGCGAAGGCCGCCATCAGGCGCGCGTCCTCGGCCGGATCGGGCGCCGCGCCGGCCGCAAGCCGCCCGGCCGGCGGGGCGCCGGTCAGCAGCTCGGGCGGCGGGGTGTCGCGCATCGGCGGGCAGTCTGCCACGCGGGGGCGCAGCCAGGCGGCGGCCCAGCGGCGCCAGATCGGATCGTCCATGGCAGGCTGACACGGCCGGGCAGCACCATCGGGGTCAAGGCGCTGGCGGGTCGAACGGCGCCGGGGTGCGGGCCGGGGTGTCGGCCGCGCTGCCAAACGGTGCCAGCGGGGTCAAGCCGCTCCGGCCGGTTCGCCGCGCGTAGCATCGCCGGATGGTCGAACGCTTCTTTCGCACGCACCTGTGGGCGATGCGGATGGCGCTGCCGCTGGCCGCGCTGTCCGCCGTGGCCGGCTGCGGCGGCGGCATCTACATCGGCTACGGCGGCGACGACGACCGCGCGCCGCTGGTCAGCCTGGCCGTCAGCACCGGCGCTGCGGCGCCGGGCCAGACCGTCACGCTGATGGCCGCGGCCAGCGACGACCACCGGGTCGACCGCGTCGAGTTCTTCCGCATCGACGCCAGCGGCAACACGGTGGCCCTGGGCAGCGACGGCTCCGCGCCCTACCAGTTCGACACGCCGGTGCCCGTCACCAGCACGGGCAGCGTGCGCTACTTCGCCCGCGCCGTGGACGACGTCGGCCAGTTCAACGACAGCCCCTCGGTCAGCATCACGGTGCTGGGCTGAGCGCCAGCGCTTCTTCGAAGCGCGCGCCCAGCCAGCCGCGCTGGCGCACGATGAAGTCGCGCAGCCGCTGCGGGTAGTCAGCCGCCACCGCCTGCCGCACCGAGGGCCGCGCCGCCAGCGCCGCGCGCCAGGCGGCCAGGCGCGGCAGGCCATCCAGCACGCCTCCCAACATGCGGCTCGGGTCGATGACCTCGAAGTAGCGGAAGGCCGGTGCAAACGCCGCATCCACCACGCTGAAGGCCGCGCCTCCGAACCACGGCCCGGCCGCCGGCAACGCGGTGTCCAGCTGCCCGAAGCGGCGGCGCAGGCCGTCGCGTGCCTGGCCGAAGGTGGTCTCGTCCGGCGCGGTGTAGAGCTGCCAGATCTGGTTCAGCGTGGCCGAGGCCACCTCGACCCAGGCGCGGTGCTGCGCCCGCGCCAGTGGCGCCGCCGGGTGCAGCGCGGGCTGGCAGGTCTCGTCCAGGTAGTCGCAGATCACGGCCGACTCGAACAGCGGCACCACCGCGGCGCCGTCGCGCAGCAGCAGCATCGGCGTCTTGCCCAGCGGCGACAACGCCAGGAACCAGCCCGGCTTGTCGGCCAGGTCGATGTCGATGCGCTGGAAGGCGATGCCCTTCTCGGCCAGCACGATGGCGGCGCGCTGCACGTAGGGGCAGAGCCGGTGGCTCACGAGCACGGGACGCTCATCAATGGCGATAGGCGGCGTGGGCAGCGGCGTCGGCATGGCGGGCTTCATGCCGGCCTCCGCACGGCGGCGCTTGCGATGGCCGGCGCCGCGGCGCCCGTGCGCAGCGTCCAGCGGCCGTCACCCAGCAGCGCGTGCACCAGCGACATCGCCGCCAGGAACACGGGGTATTCCCAGCCGCCGTTGGGCGCGCTGAAGACCCAGCCGTTGCCGGCATGCACCAGCGTGGCACCGGCCAGGATCGGCAGCAGCGCCAGCGACACCCAGCGGCCCCCCGCGCCCAGCAGGATCAGCAGGCCGCCGACGGCCTCGGCCAGCAGCACCGGCCAGGCCAGCGCGGTGGGCAAGCCCTGCTGTGCGAGAAAGCCGCTGAAGCCGGCCATCGTGAAGACGCCGTACTTGAGCCAGGCGTGTGACAGCCACATGCTGCCGAGGGCCAGCCGCAGCAGCGCCGCGGCGGCGTCGGGAAAGTTGCGCGAAACGTCCATCGTGTGAGCCCCATCGGGTGAATCGAAGGCTCCGATGTTGATCGGCGCCGATGCCGATGAAAATCAGCGCAACCGAACTCTGCGATTGCGCCAACGCCTATGACCGATGTGCCCCCCGCCCTCGACCCGCGCGACCTGGCGCTGGTGCAGGCCCTGGTGCGCGGTGGCACGCTGGCCGAGGCCGCGCATGCGCTGGGCCAGGACACGTCCACGGTGTTCCGGGCGCTCAAGCGCCTGGAGCAGCGCCTGGGCCTGACGCTGTTCGAGCGCCACCGCCAGGGCCTGTTGCCCGGCGAGCTGGCGCTGGCGCTGGCCAAAAGCGCCGAGGCCATCGACGACGAACTGGACCGTGCCGCCGCGCTGCTGCCGCAGGGCGAGCGGCGCCTGGCCGGCAGCCTGCGCGTGAGCACCACCGACACGCTGCTGGTCGGCCTGGTGCTGCCGCTGGTGGCGGACTTCCGCGCGCTGTTCCCGCATCTGGCGCTGGAGCTGCTGGCCAGCAACCAGCTTGCATCCCTGAGCCGGCGCGACGCCGACGTGGCGATCCGGGCGACCACCCGGCCACCGGAGCACCTGGTCGGCGCGCGGCTCGGCGTCATCCGCTCGGCGCTGTATGCGCACCGGCGGCTGTTGCCGGCGCCGTCGGCGGCGCCCGATCCGGCGGCGATGCCTTGGGTCTCGCCCGATGCCGACGAGTCGCTGGCCGACCACCTGTCGGTGCGCTGGCGCCGGCGCGTCTACCCGCAGGTGCAGCCGGCGCTGCGCTGCAACAGCATCCTGGCGGTGGCGCAGGCGGTGATGTGCGGCGCGGCCATCGGCGTGGCGCCGCGCTTCCTGCTGCAGGGCCAGGCCGACGTGGTGGCGCTGACCGGCGACGAGCCGGCGCTGGACACCGAGCTGTGGCTGCTGACCCACCCCGACGTGCGGCACCTGCGCCGCATCAAGGTGTTCTTCGATTTCGTGCGCGAGCGGCTGGTGCTGCCGTGAGCGAAGCGTATGCGATGTTTCTGCGGCGGCGATTCAGCGCGCCGGACTCGCACGTTCGGCGGTATGGAGGATGTCATCGAGCACTTGCCCGACCTCCGGGTCGATGTGATCTATGGCGACGAACTCCGCCAGCCCGTGATAGTCGCGCTTGAAGACTTGTTGCGGGATTCCAAGCCGCTGGAAGTAGTTGGCGAACAGCGGATCCAGGAACTCGTCGGTCACCTTGGCGCTCGGGCCCCAGGGATCGGGGCGGCGCGCCACGCGCAGGGCGCTCACGAGTTCTTCGATGCACTTGCCGAGCGTTTCATGTCGGCGTTCTCGTTCGGCCTTCGCAAAGAGATCGTCTTCGGGCAGGTCGGCTTCGATGAATCCAAAGAGCGCCTCTCGGGTGACGATGTAGTTCTCGATCTCGCGGCGAGACCACATGCGCTCGCCCAGGTGCGGCCCGGTGTGGAGTTCCTTGTCCAAGCGATCGAAGAGGGCGAATCCGACGAGATCCGACTTCGCTTCCCGCAATCCATGGAAGTGATCCCGCGCCTCTTGCGGCTTGTTGGAGCCCAGGTAAATCACTGGGATCGAGCCTTCGAGCACCTTGCGGCATGGATGACCGAGCCGGATGGCGAGGCGCCGCAGGATGGCCAGATCGGTGGCGCCTTCGAGATAGAGCATCCAGCCCTTTTGCTCGGCCAGGTAGTAGTCCGCCATCCGGATGCTTTCCAACGCCTTCTTGACCTGGGCCGTGCTGGATCGCGTATCGATCCGGTGCGGCTTGCCCACGAAGGCCATCACGACGTCCCGTTCCGCTGCTTCCTGCAGAACCACTTCCGAGTGGCTGGCAGCAACGATTTGCGAGCCGCTCGCTTCAGCGACTTGCGTGATCAGGTTGTATACGTCTCTCTGCCGCAGGATCTCCAGGTGAGCATCCGGCTCGTCGAGAAGCAGGATGGCCCCGGGGTTTGCCAGCAGGAAGGAGAGCAGAAGCAGGACTTGCTGGCAGCCTCGCCCTGCGGAGGACAGGTCCAACTCGACGTCGTTTCGCTCGCGGTAAGTCAGGACGAGTTCGCTGCGCTCTTTCACATATACCGGGTCGGAAAGACGGATGTCGAAGAGGAGTTCCACTTGGCTGCGCAATTTCTCCCACCCGGCCTTCTCCTCCATCGAGTACAGGCGCCAGCAGAGATTGCGGAGCACCTGCGCTGTCTGGCCTTCGCCGATCAGCACGCTGATTTCGCCTTGTTCCTTCCGGTACTCCCGTTCCGCCAGACCCGACATGGGCGGCAGGAACACGACGCCATGCTTTCTCGCGCCGGCGGGGACCTTGCCGTTGTCGCCTTCCTTCAGCCGGCAATAGAAGGACTCTTCGTTGGCGTAGTAGTACTCGAAGACACAGCGCCACGGCCGGCCTTCGTCAACGCCTTCGGCACCCAGGGTGATGTAGACCTTGTCGGTCTTCGGTTTGCCGTCGCGGCGAGCGCTGTCCTGCGTGTGCAGGTCTGTCCACAGGAGCTTCGCGCTCGGTCCGGGTATGGCGAACAGGTCGCGTCGGTTGATCGTCACGCCTTGGCGCTCGGCCGGCGCGCTCTTGTCGCGCTTCTCGGTCCAGCGGCGCATGCCGATGTCCCACAACGCCAACGCCTGAAGGGCCGTTGTCTTGCCTGAGTTGTTGGGACCGATGAACACGACGGCATTGCCCAGGTGCAACTCCGCGGATCCCAGCTTCTTGAAGTTCTCGATGGTGAAACGCGTGATCATGTGCGATTTCGGCCTTTCTGCGCTCGTCCCGTGCGGTCGTTGCGCTCAGAGATCCACCGTGCCCAGCACGCGCAGGATTTCGCGCCCATACGCCTCCAGCTTCTTGGCTCCCACGCCGCTGATGCCGGCCAGCGCATCGAGCGACGTGGGCCGCTCACGCGCCATCTCGGCCAGCGTGGCGTCGTGGAAGACGACGTAGGCCGGCAGGTTGTGCTCCTTCGCCACCTCGGCGCGCCAGGTCTTCAGCGCGGTGAAGCGCTTCAGGCCGCTATCGTCCAAAGGCAGCGGCGGCGGCTTCTCGGCGCCGCCGCGCACGCCGCTGGAACGCGAGGACCGGCTTCGTTTCGGCGCTTCGACGGCCACCCGCAGCAGGATCTTTTCCTCGCCGCGCAGCACGGCGCGGGCCGAATCGGTGAGCTCCAGCGTGTTGTATTCACCTTCGGCCCGCACGTGGCCCAGCGCGATCAGCTGGCGCAGCACGCCGCGCCACTGCGTTTCGCCCAGGTCGGCGCCGATGCCGAAGGTGGACAGCTGGTCGTGGCGGTGCTGCGTCACCTTTTCGGTGGTCTTGCCGCGCAGCACGTCGATCAGGTGGCCGGCGCCGAAGCTGATGCCGCCGTGCTGGCGGAAGCGGTAGATGCAGGACAGTGCCTTGCGCGCCGCCTCGGTGCCGTCCCACACCGCCGGCGGCTGCAGGCAGTTGTCGCAGTTTCCGCAGGGCTGCGACATCTCGCCGAAGTACGACAGCAGCCGCACGCGCCGGCAATCGTGTGCCTCGGCCAGCGCCAGCAGCGCATCCAGCTTGCCGCGCTGCAAGCGCTTGAAGTCCTCGGCCGCCGGGCTCTCGTCGATCATGCGGCGCTGGTTCACCACGTCGGCCAGGCCGTAGGCCATCCAGGCGTCGGCGGGCTGGCCATCGCGGCCGCCGCGGCCGGTTTCCTGGTAGTAGCCCTCGATGTTCTTCGGCAGGTCCAGGTGGGCGACGAAGCGCACGTCCGGCTTGTCGATGCCCATGCCGAAGGCCACCGTCGCGACCATCACCAGCGCGTCCTCGCGCAGGAAGCGGTCCTGGTGGCGGCGGCGCACGTCGGACTCCAGCCCGGCGTGGTACGGCAGCGCGGTGATGCCCTCGCCCTGCAGCCAGGCCGCGGTCTCCTCCACCTTCTTGCGGCTCTGGCAGTAGACGATGCCGGCGTCGCCGTCGTGCTCTTCGCGCAGGAAGCGCAGCAGCTGCTTGCGCGGCTCGTCCTTCTCGACGATCAGGTAGCGGATGTTCGGCCGGTCGAAGCTGGCGACGAATTGCTCGGCGCCGTGCAGCGCCTGCCGCTCGACGATGTCGGCACGCGTATGCGCGTCGGCGGTGGCGGTCAGCGCGATGCGCGGCACGTCCGGAAAACGCTCGTGCAGCTGCGACAGGCCGAGGTACTCCTCGCGGAAGTCGTGGCCCCACTGGCTGACGCAGTGCGCCTCGTCGATCGCCAGCAGGCTGAAGAGGCCGCGCTCCCGCAGCGAATCGAGCATCGCCAGGAAGCGCGGCGTCAGGATGCGCTCGGGGGCCGCGTACAACAGCTGCAACTTGCCGGACAGCAGCTCGCGCTCGATGCGGCGGGCTTCGTCGCCTTCCAGCGTGGAATTGAGGAAGGCGGCATGCACCCCGGCTTCTTCCAGCGCACCGACCTGGTCGTGCATCAGCGCGATCAGCGGGCTCACCACCAGCGTCACGCCGCGGCCGCTGCGGTGGCGCGAGATGGCCGGCACCTGGTAACACAGGCTCTTGCCGCCGCCGGTGGGCATCAGCACCAGCGCGTCGCCGCCAGCGCTGACGTGGTCGACGATGGCCTGCTGCTGGCCGCGGAAGGCGGGGTAGCCGAAGACCTCGTGCAGGATGGCAAGCGGGGCGGGGTTGGCGGAAGTCGTCACGGACACGGCGGCGGGGCACGAAGGCGGCAAGGCGCGATTGTCGCTGCCGCCACGTTGCGGCCGGCCCGTGCCCGCCGTCTTCACCGCTTGTGACACCTTTAGACTTCAGGGCTTCCCCGGCGCTGCCGGCACCCCGTTTTCGCAGGAACGCACGCCAGGTGAACCAACCGCCGAAGGCCGACCCGACGTCGCTGGACAGCGTGCTGGCCGGCGTGCTGCACGGTTCGTGGCTGGGCGTGCTGCTGCTGACGCCGCAGGGCCTGCTGCGCTGGACCAACCCGGCCGGTGCCCGGCTGCTGAGCGGCCGCGCCGAAGACCTGGCCGGTACCCCGCTGCGCGGCTTCTTCGCTGAAGACGAGGCGCAGCAGCCGGCGCTGGCGCGGCTGGAGGACTGCATCGCCCGCGGCGAGCCACTGCAGCCGGGCTTCGAGCTGCGGCTGCGGGAAGGCGCGCGCTGGCTGCGGCTGGAACTGCAGCCGCTGCCCGCGGAGGCCCGCGGCGCGCATGGGCTGGGCGCCGCGCTGGCCCTGGTCGACGTGACCGAACAGCGCCGCTCGCGCGAGGAAGCCGGCCGCGAAGGCCAGCTGCTGCGCGAAGCCGCGCGCCTGGGCCACATCGGTGCCTGGGACTACGACTTCGTCGCCCAGCGGCTGCGCTGGAGCGAAGAGACCTTCGCGATCCACGACCTGCCGCTCGGCGAGCCGCCGACGCCGGAAAGCGCGCTGGCGTATTACGACGAGGCCTCGCGCCCGCGCGTGGTCGAGGCCATGCGGCAGGCGCTGCAGCACGGCAAGTCCTTCGACCTGCCGGCGGGCCTGGTCACCGCCACGGGCCAGTCCAAGCGCGTGCGCCTGATCGGCAGCGCCCAGCGCGAAGGCGACCGCGTGGTGCGCGTGGCCGGCCTCTTCCACGACATCACCGAGCGCGAGCAGCATGCACAGGCGCTGCTCGACAAGGCGGCGGCCGAGCGCGCCAGCCGCGCCAAGAGCGAGTTCCTCTCGCGCGTCAGCCATGAGCTGCGCACGCCGCTGAATGGCGTGCTGGGCTTCTCGCAGCTGCTGCTGCAGCGCGCGATCGAGCTGCCGCCCTGGACCGCCGAGCCGCTGCGCCTGATCCAGCGCGCCGGCGACCACCTGCTGACGCTGATCGACGACATGCTGGACCTCGGCTCGATCGAGTCCGGCGCGCCACGGCTGGAGCTGCAGGCGGTGGCGCTGGACGCGGTGGTGTCCGAGGCGCTGCGCCTGGTCGCGCCGCAGGCCCTGGCCGCCGGTGTCGTGCTGCGCAGCTGGACGCCCAGCCAGGCCTGGGCCCATGCCGACCCGGTGCGGCTGCGGCAGGTGCTGCTGAACCTCTTGTCCAATGCCATCAAGTACAACCGCCGCGACGGCGAGGTGCGCGTGCTGCTGCAACAGGAGCCGGCCGCGCTGGTGCTGCGCGTGATCGACAGCGGCCCCGGCCTCAGCCCGGCGCAGCGGCTGGAGCTGTTCCAGCCCTTCAACCGCCTGGGCGCCGAGGCCAGTGGCCTGCCCGGCAGCGGCCTGGGGTTGACGATCGCGCGGCACCTGGCCGAAGCCATGGGCGGCCGGCTCGAACTGGCGCCGCCTGCCGCCGCGGGCGGCACCGAGTTGCGCATCGTGCTGCAGCCCGCCGGCTCGGCGGAGGTCGTGGCCGCTGCCAGTGCGGCCGCCGCCACCGCCGCGCAGCTGCGCCAGCTGCGGCAGGCGCCGGCGGCACGCGACGACATGGATGGCATCGACGGCAGCGCGCCGGCCGCTGCTGGGACCGCTGCGACCGCTGCGACTGACGGCGGGGCCCCCGGCACTGTGACCTCCGGCGCGACCAGCTGCCGCGTGCTGTACATCGAAGACCACCCGGTCAACGCCATGCTGGTGCGCGAGGCGCTGGCCATGCAGCAGCCGTGCCACCGCCTGCGCCTGGCCGACAGCGGCGAGCAGGGCCTGCAGATGGTGGCGGAGGAGCGGCCCGACATCGTGCTGCTGGACCTGAACCTGCCCGGCGCCGACGGCTACGCGGTGCTCGCGCGGCTGCGGGCCGATCCGGCGACGGCGCACCTGCCCTGCATCGCCGTCTCCGCCGATGCGATGCCGGAGGAAGTCGCGCGCGCCCGCGCCGCCGGCTTCGACGACTACTGGACCAAGCCGCTCCGGATGCAGGGCCTGGCTGAGCGCATCGCGCTGCTCGTCGCGCTGCATGCGCGAACGCCCAGCGGGCAGACCCTGGGCTGAAAGGCGGGGCGGCCTGGGCCGTCCGTCCATGGCCGCGCCTCGTACCTGGCCGGGCGCCACCCCCATCGGAGGGGTGGCCTCTTCCCCACCGGTGGCGGGGCGCGGCGGCAGCCGGTCGCTATCATGGCCGCCTGGGAACCCGGGGCCGGATCGGTCGGCCCGGCAGCGGTTCCCGCGGCATTTCAGGAGCGCCCTGCCATGGCATCAGTGAACAAGGTCATTCTCATCGGCAACCTGGGGCGCGATCCCGAGGTGCGCTACACCCCCAACGGCAGCGCCGTGTGCAACCTGGGGCTGGCGACGACACGCAATTGGAAGAACAAGGAATCCGGCGAGCGGCAGGAAGAAACCGAATGGCACCGCGTCGTGCTGTTCGACCGCCTGGCCGAGATCGCCGGCGAATACCTGAAGAAGGGCCGCCCGGTCTACATCGAAGGCCGCCTGCGCACCCGCAAGTGGACCGACAAGGACGGCGCCGAGAAGTACACCACCGAGATCTACGCCGAAAGCATGCAGTTGCTGGGCGGCCGTGAAGGGGCTGGCGGTGGTGGCGGCGGCGGTGGTGGTGGTGGCTATGGCGACGACCCCGGCTACGGCGGTGACGAAGGCGGCGGTGGTGGTAGTGGTGGCGGTGGTGGCCGCAGCGAGATGCGCGGCGAGGCGCCGCGCCGCAGCGCCCCCCCGCCACGCGCCCCGGCCGCGCCGCGCCCGGCGCCGAAGTCGAGCACCGGCTTCGACGACATGGACGACGACATTCCGTTCTGACGTGCGACCGGATGAATCTCTATAACGATTTCAGTTGATGCGTTCGTTACCGGGCGAATTCACTGGCTGAGACGAGGAGGCAGTCTGCAAGGATTGCCTCTTTTTTTGGGTGCATCTGACGCCATGTTTCGAACAGGGCCTCGGATGCGGCTAAAAGAGGCATCGACCATGGACGGCACTGACTGGCCATACGCGGGTTCTCGTTGGTGGAAGGTTGACTTCCACACGCATACGCCGGCGTCCAAGGACACCCGCGCCTGGCGGGACGCAATTGGCACGTTGGAGGAAGTTACGCCGGAGAAGTGGCTGTTGAAGTTCATGGCAGCCGAGGTCGATTGCGTCGCGGTGACCGACCACAACAGCGGTGCCTGGATCGATCGACTGAAAGCTGCATACGCGACGATGCGGCAGCAGGCCGAGACCGGGCAGGCGCCCTCCGGATTCCGGAAGCTGACGATCTTTCCGGGAGTCGAAGTGTCGGTGAGCAGCGGGTTTCACCTGCTGGTGGTCTTTGATCCGGCCGCCAGTACGCGGACCGTCACGGACCTGCTCGCAGCCGTTGACTACGGTGGACACGACGGCGACAGCGATGGCGTAACGCGGAACGGGCCGATGGAGGTCATCCGTAAGGCAATCACGGCAGACGGCATCCCGATCCCGGCCCACGCCGACCGACCCGGTGACACTGGCAAGGCATTGCTCGCCTTGCGCGACGGCGCACAAGGCGCAAGCCGGCTCGACGCGAACACGCTGCGCGACATCCTCGACAGCGACGAGCTGCTGGCAGTGGAGTGGGAAGACGAAGCCAGGCAGGCGCCGGAATGCGTGCGGACGCGGGTGCTGCGCCTGGCTCGGGTGCTCGGCAGTGATTGCCACAACTTCCAAGGTTCCGGCGCGCCCGGCATGCGCTACACCTGGATCAAGATGGCCAAACCCAGCCTTGAGGGGCTGCGTTTAGCGCTGCTGGACGGCAACGGTGTGTCGATCCGGCGCAGCGACGATCCGGGGGCATTCAATCCGTTCAAGATTCCTGTGCACATCGTCACCCGCATCGAGATCCAGAACATGCGGGTCGTGGGCCGCGGCCAGGCCGCGGCGTTGAATTGTTCGCCGTACTTCAACGCCATCGTCGGTGGCCGGGGTACCGGCAAGTCCACTGTCGTACACGCTCTGAGGCTGGCCACAAGGCGCGAACAGGAACTGATGGCGCTGCCCGAAGACAGCGAGCCGCGGGAGCAATTCGCAGCCTTCCGGAAGGTATCCAAGGGTCGTGACGACAAGGGAGTGCTGAAGCCGGATACGGAGATCCGTGTCGAATGGCGTCACGAGCAAGCGCGGCTGCGCCTGCGTTGGCGCGCTGACGGTCAAGGCACCGCGGTAGAGGAATGGCGAGCTGACGGGTGGCAGCCCTCGTCCAGCCAGAGCATCAATGCCGCGCGCTTTCCTATCCGCATCTTTTCGCAAGGCCAGATTGCAGCACTGGCCGGCAGCGGGCGACAAAGCTTGCTCGCCATCATCGACGAGGCGGCCGGGGTGGATGCGCTGCGGCAGGCATTCGATGAAGCTTGCCACACCTACCTTGCGCAGTGCGCCAGGCTGCGCGAACTTGATGGGAAGTTGGCGGCGCGGCCGGAAGTTGAGCGACGTCTGCAGGAGGCGGAGCACAAGCTGGCGGCCTTCGCGCAGGCCGACCATGCGGTACTGCTGCAGGCCTTTTCACGCGCGCAGCACCAGCAGCGCGAGCTTGATGGGACCTTGGCGCAATTGGGTGAGGCCGTCTCGGCGATCGGCAAGGCTGCAGAACGAATCGTGCTGGACGACTGGCCGCCGCAGCATTTCACCGATGCAGATGCCGACCTGCTGGCCTGGCGCGATGAGGCTGGCCGGCTGGCGCAGCAGACGCAGCGACGGCTGGAGCAGGAAGCCACGGCGCTGGAGCAGAGGATCGAGGCGCTGGCGCAGGATGGCCGCATCGCCGCCTGGCGTTCGCGGGCGGAGGTGGCGCGTGTTGCACATGTCGAGCTTCAGGCCCGATTGGTCGCTCAAGGGGTGAGTGACCCACACGCTTTCGCAAGGCTGACCCAGGAGAAGCAACTACTCGAGTCGCAACGCAAGCTGTTCGAGCAGATGGACGCGGACCGCCTGCTGCTGCTGCGACAGATCGAGGCGCAAGCCGCGCTCATGCTGGAACGGCGACAGGCAATCACCGCCCGACGCCGGTCGTTCCTCGGCGAGACGCTGGCCGACAACGAGCACGTTCGCATGGCGGTGGTGCCTTTCGGCTTTGACCCGGCACGGATCGAGCGGGAGCTGCGGACACTGATTGATGCGGTGGATGAGCGCTTCGCCGATGACATCCTGGCCTTGAACGAAGACGGCGAAGCAACGAGCGGGCTCGCGGTCGAGCTGGCCCTCGCCGATGATGCGAGCAAACTCGCGACGCTCGACCGGGTGAAATGGAAGTTGTTGAAAGCGGATGGAAACTTGGGCGGGCGCTTGCGCAACTACCTGGACCGCAAGCTCGAAAAGCCCGAGTTCGCGTATCACGTCCAAATGTGGTTTCCGGAAGACGACCTGCGTATCGAGTACTGGCGTGGTGATGAGTGGTTGGCCATCAGCGAAGGATCACAGGGACAGCGTTCGGCAGCGATGCTGGCATTCCTGCTCGCTTTCGGCGACGAGCCGATCGTGCTGGATCAGCCTGAGGACGATCTCGACAACCATCTGATCTATGGCCTGATCGTGCGACAGATTCGGGACAACAAGCAGCGCCGCCAGCTCATCGTGGTCACGCACAACCCGAATGTCGTTGTCAACGGCGATGCGGAACTCGTGCATGTCATGGAGTTCGGCCGCGGGCAGTGCTACGTGATGGAAAGCGGGGCGTTGCAAGAAGAGCGCGTCCGCGAGGAGGTGTGCCGGGTGATGGAGGGCGGACGTGATGCTTTCGAGCGGCGGTGGAAGCGTCTGGGACGAAGGGTTTGAGATGCTTGGTACACGCAGTGAATTACTGGAGAAGATCCGGTTGGGGGAAGACGCCTTCCTCGAACTGAAGGAAGTGCGCTTTGCCGGCAGCAAGGTGCGCGGCCCCACTCAGGAAGTATTGGCCGATGAGATGGCGGCATTCGCCAACAGCGCGGGTGGCGTGCTGCTGCTCGGCGTGACGGACGTGCGCGAGGTGGTCGGTATTCCCGTGGAGCGCCTCGACGCTGTCGAGGAGTTGCTGCGGCAGGCATGCGAGGACTCGATACGGCCCCCGCTGGCCCCGATCATCGAGCGCATCACCTTGCCCGATGGCGGCGGTGCGGAGCAGCCGGTGATCCGAGTGGAGGTTGCGCGCAGCCTGTTCGTTCACCAGAGTCCCAGCGGCTACTTGCAGCGGGTGGGTTCCTCGAAGCGACCCATTCCGCCGGATCACCTTGCGCGCCTGTTCCAGCAGCGCAGCCAATCCCGCCTGATCCGCTTTGACGAAACCACCGTGCCGCGCTCGACCATGGCGGATCTCGACGAGGCGCTGTGCCGCCGCTTCGCGCCGGCACAGAGTCTGGATGCTCCCGAGGTGCTGTTGAACAAGCTTGCGATGGCGGCTCGTGACGAGCAACATGTGTGGCGGCCGACGGTTGCCGGCCACTTGATGGGCAGCCGTCACCCACAGCAGTTCCTCCCAGGCGCGTTCATTCAGGCCGTGGCTTATCAAGGGGTCGACGTAGTCCCGGCAGGTGAGGCGGGGTACCAGCGTGACGCTCAGGACATCACCGGACCGTTGGACGAGCAGATCGCTGGCGCTTGCGCTTTCGTGCGTAGGAATATGAAGGTCGCTGCCCGCAAGCTGGCTACGGGTGGGCGCGAAGATATTCCGCAGTTCGACATGCTGGCAGTGTTCGAGGCCGTGACCAATGCCGTGGCCCACCGTGATTACTCGATGGCGGGCGCGAAGGTTCGACTACGGCTATTCGATGACCGGTTGGAGCTGTACACGCCCGGCATGCTGCCAAATACGATGACGCCAGAGAGCCTGGCTTTCAGGCAGGCCGCCCGCAACGAGGCTCTGACGAGTCTGCTTGCGCGCTGTCCAGTACCGGATGCGGCCGATGCTGGGCACCGTAGCTTCATCATGGACAAGCGCGGCGAAGGCGTGTCCATCATCCTGGCCAAAAGCGAGCAACTGGCTGGAAGGCGCCCCGAGTATCGGATGATCGATGACAGTGAGCTAGCGCTGACGATCTATGCCCGTCTTGCCGTGCGACGACTTTCAAATTGAGGCCCTTCGGCTCGCGTCATGAAAAACGCGGGCCTGAAGCCCGCGCCGAGCGCACCGCAAGGTGCGAAGCGGGGCCGCCGATGCGGCCCGTTGTTCTTCTTAGAACTCGTACTTCAGCGTCACCTGCACGGCCCACTGGCTTTCGCCCTTGGCCTGGCGGGTCGTCAGATCCTCCGGGACGGACATCATGCTGTAGATGTAGCGGCCATTTGCGTCCAGGCCCTTGTAGTTCACGAAGCTGCGCGCGGCACCACCTCCGCTCTGGAAAGCCACTTCATCGGTGCGGCCCCAGCGCTTGTTGATCATGTTGCCGACGTTGAGAAAGTCCAGCGTGAACACACCCTTGTGACCGGACAGGATGCCGGGCACTTCCTGGCTCAGGCGCAGGTCGAAGGTGTTTACCCAAGGCGAATAGCTGCCGTTTCGCGACACCACCGTGCCGCGCGACCCGGACAGTTCGGAGTGGGCATTGACGTAGTCCCAGAAGCGCGCCTCTTCGGCTGCGCCGCCATTGAATACCACCTCGCCGGAACCCGGTCCGCTCGGGATGTACATCAGGTCGTTGCCGGTGACGCCATCGCCGTTGATGTCGTTGTTGAAGGTCCAGCTGTACGGCTTGCCGCGGCGGCCTTCATAGAACAGGCCGACCGAGGTGCGGTAGGTCTTGAAGAATGCCTTGGACCAGCTCATGGTGCCACTGACGCGATCCCTCACGAGGTAGGCCGAGTTGGCGGCTACTTCTTCATTGGGATTGAAGATCGAACGGGCGTTGAAGTTCGACAAGGCCACTGACGAGGTGAGCGGGCTGACCTCCTTGGCATCGCTGTAGGTGTAGGCAAGCGACCAGCTGAAGTCGCGCCACGGCTGCTGTGACACGCTCAGCGTCAGCGTATCGCCACCGCCTTCCTTGGTACCGTTGGCGAGCGTGACGTTGCCGAAGGCGCTGTTGCTGAGCGAACGAGGCGCAGGCGTGCCTCCGCAGCCGGCCGCCGAGCCTGAGGTGGCACCCGCAGCCGTCCAGCAGTTGCGGTTGTAGCCGTTGGCGTTGTAATAGAGCTCGCGCCCATCGGTGCCACGGCGGACGACGGGACCGAGATTGAGGTTCTGGTAATACAACGCGCTCTTGACCTTGGTATGAACCCACTCGGCGCCTGCAGTGAGGCCGAACCAAGGCAGCTCCGTATCGAAGGCCAGGTTCGCTTTCCACACCGACGGTTGGCGCAGGTTGCTGGACAAGAAGTCGACGTTGGGCGCGGGATTCGTGCCGAGCACGGGCTGGTTGTCGGGGTTGGGGCTGAAGATGTTGCCGCATGCGGGACGGGTACCGGTGCCGCTGGTCAGCTCGGCACCGGGACCGCAGCCGTAGAAAGCCACGGCACGCCCGTTGTTGGAGTACGGGTTGGACAGCCACACCGTCATCGCGGCGCCTTCGAACAGGCCCACGCCGCCGCGCAATTGCATGCGGCGTTCCTTCGTGCCGAGGTTCCAGTTGAAGCCCAGGCGCGGCTGGAACAACGATTCACCGTCGGGCGTTACGGTGTTGTCGAGCCCGAAGCCGCCGCTCTGCCGCGTGTTGGTTGCCGCGTTGCCCGCCACGATGGGGGCGGCCGCCGCCGCATTGGCCAGCGGCTTGTCAGGCATGTCGGTCATGTCGAGGCGACCGCCCAACGAGACGGTCAGCTTGTCGTTGACCTTGAAGGTGTCCTGCAGGAAGAGTCCGTAGTTCGTGTGCTTCCACTGGGCAGCACCGTCGAGGATGGTCTTGCCCGGCAGCGGTAGCTGCGCTTGGTAGGCCGAGGGGCGGCCGCGCTGGAAGTTCTCCAGCACGGCGGCCTCGACCTGCGCGGTAGAGGCTGTCGCGCAGTTGATGCTGCCGAAGGTGTAGCTGTAACCGGACTCGCACTGGAATTTGTACTGGCCGAACGTGTCCTGCAGAAAGGCGTTGAAGATCTCGTTCTGGCTGACGTCGCCGCCGAACTTCAGCTCGTGGCGCCCGAGGTTCCAGGTGGCGCCGAGGTAGGCGTCGTTGGTTTTCGTGAACAGCTGGTTGAAGTGCCGGCTGCGCTCGGTGCCTGCCGACAGGGTGCGTTCCTGCGTCCCGATGGAACCAGTCGGATCCACGCCGCCGAAGTCGAAGGCCATCAGCGGCAAGCGGCTGTTGTTGATCGGCTCGCTCTCGTAGTCACGCTTCGATAGCTTCAATTCCGTCGAGAAGGAGGGCGACCAATCAGCGAACCATTGGCCGACGAGTGTTTCAATTGACTTGTTTTGGTTGAACCAGAACGAACTGAGCGACAGCAGGCGGTTGCTGAATGTCGAGAACTGCGGTTCAGTCTGCTCCGTCTTGTTGTAGCGGATGCTGGCGCGGTGATCGTCGCTGATGTTCCAGTCGAGCTTCAGCGTCGTGTCCTTGACGACGAGGTTGGAGCCGGAGGGCACGTCCGAACCACCGAGGTCGATGCCCCAGGTGTTCTTGGCGATCGACTGCAAGCCGCTGATCGCGGTCGGCGTGATGCCCATGTTGATCAGCGGGCTGCCGATCGGGCCGAATTCCGGCGAAGCGCGCGAGCTCTTCAACTCCTCGTAGTTGGCGAAGAAGAAGAGCTTGTCCTTGATGACCGGCCCGCCGAGCGTAAAGCCCTTGGTGTCTTCCTTGAACGCGGGTGCGGCGAGGTAGGTGTCCGTGTTGCGGTTGTAGCGGTCGCCCGCCAGGTCCTCGTCACGGTAGACGTAATAGATGCTGCCGTGGAACTCGTTGGTGCCGCTCTTGGTGACCGCGTTGATGTTGGCGCCGGTGTACCCCTTCTGCGTGACGTCGTAGTTGCTGACGTTGATCTGCACCGACTGGATCGCGTCGATCGAGATGGGTTGCTTGGCCGTAGGCAGGTTGTTCGATTCCAGGCCAAACGTGTCGTTGGTGGTGACGCCGTCGATGGTGATGGAGTTGAAGCGGCTGTTCTGGCCGAGCGCCGAGATCTCGCCGCGGTCCTTGTCGGTCTGCGACAGGCGGGGATCCACGCGCGCGTAGTCCTGCAGGTTGCGCTGGATCGAGGCGAGCGAATTGAGCTCGCGGCTGCCGATAGCCGTGCCAGCGCCCATGTTGGCGCTGCTGAAGCGGCTGCCACCGGCCGCTTGGCCGGTCACGATGACCGTCGACGTCGTCGCCCCGATCGCCCCATCCAGCGTCGTCGTCTCCGCCAGCGCCAGGAACACGCCTTCGCGCTTGTCGGTCTGGCCGTCCTTCGAGAAGGTGACCGTGTACGGGCCGCCCACGCGCAGGCCGCGCAGCGCGTAGCGGCCTTCGGCGTCCGAGGTGGTGGTGTTGGTCGATCCGGATTCTTCGTGGCGGATGGTCACGGTGGCGCCGGCCACCGGCTTGCCGCCGGCGTCGACCACCCGGCCGCCGAGTGCCGAGGTGGTGTTCTGCGCCAGCACCGGCGCCGCCGCCATCGCGACGGCGATGCTGATCACCGTCCTCGAAAACCCGAACCAGTGGCTGTCATTCATTGCTTCTCACTCCTCGACTGTCGAAACATGGATGCGCGGCGTCGCGGGGGGCTGCCACCACCCGTGCGCCGCGCGTGACCGAGCGCCAATGCAAATTGCCTGCCAACACGACAGGCGGCGGAAACCTGACCAAAGGGTCAATTGGGCCGATTTGTGAAGCTGGGTAAAACGCGGGTTTGCCCCGGTTTTGGCTTTTCGCCACAGTGGCGCCCCTGTGCTGGTGCGCGGGGGGCGCCGTGGCGGTGCGTCACGACCGGCCCGCGGAGCGCGACTGTGCCTGCCGGATGTGCAACCCACGTGACGGCGCCAGCCGATGCGCGTGACCGCGCAGCCGCCGGCGCTCCGCTCACTCCAATGCACCGAGCACCGAGCACCGAGCACCGAGCACCGAGCACCGAGCACCGAGCACCGAGCACGGTGCACGGTGCACGGTGCACGGTGCACGGTGCACAGTGCACAGTGCACAGTGCACGGGGGCACGGGGGCACGGGGGCACGGGCCGCGGCCGCGGCCCGTGGGCGCCATGCAGCGGCACGCCCGGCCGCCGCTACCTGACGGTCAGTTCACCCACTCGATGCGCCGCTGCGCCGACGGCGACGGCGTCGTCTTCAGGTGCTCCAGCAGCGCGTCCAGGTCGACCATGCCGCCCAGGCGCTCGCGGCCGGTCTTCAGCAGGCTGAAACCGTCGCCACCTTCGGCCAGGTAGCTGTTGACGGTGACGCGGTAGGTGACGTCAGCGCGCAGCGGCTGGCCGTCGATCGTCACCTGCTGCACGCGCTGGCCGTGCGGCGCGCTGGCCACCCAGCGGTAGTGCAGGCTGGCCGAAGGCACCAGCAGGTGCGGCGCGTTGCGATCGGGCGGCTGCTGCGATTCGAGCAGCGCCTTCAGCTCGGCGCCGCTGAAGCTCATCACCACGAGGCTGTTGCCGAAGGGCTGCATCGTGAAGGCATCGCCGAAGGTCACTGCGCAAGGCGGCGTGCCGCGGCACAGCAGGTCGGAGCGGATGCCGCCCGGGTTCATCAGAGCCAGCTGCGCGCCGCCGCGCTCGGGCGCGCGGGTGGCGGCCAGCTGCGCATCGGCGATCAGCCAGCCGGCGGTGTTGAAGCCATTGGCCGAGCCGCGTTCGAACGAGCCGCCGATGCGGCCGACCTCGCGCTGCGTGCGTGGCGCCGCGGCGGCGGCGAAGGCGGCCACCTCCTGCGCCACGGCGGCATCCGGCCGGGCCTGGCGCAGCACGGCGTCCCAGGGCGCGGGTTGCGCGGCGGCCAGCGCTTCGCGCTGGTCGGCGGGCGTGCGCTCGTTCAGCACCGGCAGGTTGCGGCTGCGGGTGGCGGCGCGGTCGACGCGGCCGGTGCGCGGGTCGATCCAGAGGTCGGTGGCCGACAGGCCGCGGCTGTACGAGAAGGACTGGATCACCGGCCGGCCGTTCAGCATGCAGCGGTAGCCCTGGTGCGTGTGGCCGCTGAGGATCAGGTCCACGTCGGGCGTGATGCGCTGAGCCAGGTCGACGATGCGGCCGCGCAGGTTGGGGCAGCGCTCGTCGTTCCAGTCGGCCATCACGCCGCCGCCGCCGACTTCGCCGCCCTCGTGCATCGTGACGATCAGGGTGTGCACGCCCTGGGCCTTCAGCGCCGCGGCGGCGCGGTTGATGGCGTCGGCCTCGTCGCTGAAGCGCAGGCCGGCGATGCCGGAGGGCACGACGATGCCGGGCGTGCTGCGCGTCACCGCGCCGATGAAGCCGACCTTAACCGGGCCGAGCTGCTTGACCCAGCTCGGTGCCAGCAGCGGGCGGCCGTCCGCGGCCTCCACATTGGCCGCCAGCAGCTGGAAGCGCGCGCCGGGGTAGGCCTTAAGCACGCAGGAATTCATTGCCGCGCCCGGCGCGTTTGGCGCGCAGCCGCCGCCGATCACGCGCTTCAATTCGGCGGTGCCGGCGTCGAACTCATGGTTGCCGGCGGCGGCCACTTCGACGCCGATGCGGTTCATCACCTCCACCGTCGATTCGTGGCGGAACATCGTCGAGACGAGCGGCGCGGCGCCGATCATGTCGCCCGAGGACACCACCACGCTGTGCGGTGCGCCCGCACGCAGTGCATTGACGAGCCCAGCGAAGGCCGTGGCGCCGCCGGTGGGCACGCGCAGCGTGGCGCCGGGCTTGGCCGGGTCGGGCAGGGGCAGCGTGAGTTGCCCGGGCTCGAGGTTGCCGTGGAAGTCGTTGAAACCGATGACGCGCAAATGCACCGGTGCTTGCGGTGCGGACGGCGGCGCAGGCGGTGCCGGCGTCGAGGTGCACCCGGCCAGCACGGCGACGGCGAGGGTGAGCGCAGCGAACAGGGTGGGACTGGCGGGTCGGGTCATGGAGGTTCAACCCTGGCAGGGCCGTGGCGGGGCCGCGCATGATGCCGTGGCCGGTGCCTTGCACGCAATTCGCGCTATTCCCCACAATGGCCGCGCGAACTTCGGACGCCATGACGAGCCCAGCCAGCACGATCACCATCAGCGAGACGTGGTCGCCGCGCGCACGCACCGGCTGGCTGCTGGCCTGGTCCGCGTTCTGGCTGTTGATGACGACGGTGGAGCTGCAGGACCACATGCACGAGCACGGGCCGCACGCGCTGTGGCGGCCGCTGCTGTGGGCGGGCTCCTCGTGCCTGGTGGCGAGCGGGGTGGCCATGCTGATGTGGCAGCGCGCGCCGCGTCTCGACCGGCTCTTGACGCGGCCTGGGCACTGGTTCGGCAGCCAGCTGAAGTGGCTGCCACTGCTGGCGCCGCTGTTCGTCGCGGCGGTCTACGCGATCCGCCACGGCGTGGTGGCGCTCGCCGGCCAGACCTACCAGCATCTGCCGTGGGGGCAGGTGCTCTTCTACGAGTGCACCAAGTTCGCCTTGTTCTACATGCTGTTCGTCGCCGTGCTGTTCGGGCTGCGCACCCACGTGGCGCTGGCCGAGCAGCGCCTGCGCACGCAGGCCGCGCAGCTGGCGCAGCTGACGCAGCAGCTCGAGCCGCACTTCCTGTTCAACGCGCTGAACACGATCGCCGCCACGATCCACGGCAACCCCGACCTCGCCGACTCGATGCTGACGCGGCTGGCCGCGCTGCTGCGCGCCACCACCGACCTGACGCGCCGGCCGACGTGCACGCTCGACGAGGAGCTGCGGCTGCTCGAGGGCTACACCGCGATCATGTGCGAGCGCTTCGGCGACCGCGTGACGCTGGCGCACGAGGTCGATGCCGCGGCGCGCGCCTGCCTGGTGCCCACGCTGTCGGTGCAGCCGCTGATGGAGAACGCGTTCCGCCACGGTGTCGAGCGGTCGAGCGAACCCACGCGCGTGGTGCTGCGCGCGCGGCGCGATGCCGGCCGCGTGCGCGTCGAGGTCGAGCAAAGCCGCGGCGGCGTCGCGGACGGGCCGGCCTTCGGGGTGGGCCTGGGCACGCTGCGAGAGCGCCTGGCGGCGCTGCACGGCGACCGGGCACAGGTCGGCCTGGAGGTGCTGCCTCGCGGCGGCGCGCGGGCGTGGTTCGAGCTGCCGGCGGTGTCCTAGTGCGCGTGATGCTGGTCGATGACGAGGCTCCAGCCCGTGCGCGGCTGCGCCGCCTGCTGCTCGCGCACACGGAGATCGAGATCGTGGCCGAAGCGCACAACGGCCGCGAGGCGCTCGAGCTGCACGCGGCGCACGCGCCCGACGCGCTGTTCCTCGACGTGCAGATGCCGGAGGTGGATGGCCTGAGCGTGGCCGCCTCGCTGCCCGAGCCGGCGCCGGCGATCGTGTTCGTCACCGCGTTCGACCACTATGCGCTGCCGGCCTTCGACGCCGCGGCGCTGGACTACTTGCTGAAGCCGGCCGATGCCGAGCACGTCGCGCGCGCGGTGCGGCGGCTGCTGCAGCGTAGCGCCGCGGCCGTCGGCGCTGCCCGGCCGGCGCCGAGCCAGCTCGTGATCCCGGACCGCGGGCGCACCTGGGTGGTCGCTGTCGCCGACATCGAGTGGCTCGAGGCGGCGGACAACTACGTGGTGGTGCACGCCGGCGCCCGCGCGCCGCTGCTGCGGCGGGCGCTTGGCGCGCTGCTCGCCGACCTCGGCCCTGCGTTCGTGCGCACCCAACGCGGCGCGGCGGTGGCGCTGGCGCAGGTGGCGGCGGTGCAGTCGCTGCCCAAGGGCGATGCCACCGTGCTGCTCAGGAGCGGCGAGCAGGTGCCGTGCTCGCGCCAGTTCCGCGCGCAGCTGATGGAGCGCCTCGTGTCCGGCGCTTGAATCTCCGTCCGCTGGCCCGCTCCGGCTCGCTCTGGCCCGTTCGGGGCCGTTGCGGCCGTTCTGGCTGCACGGCTCCGCTTCGCCCCGCCGGTGGCCCAGTTCGCCCCAATCGCATGGCGCTGCGCGCGGCCGCGCCCTAAGGTGGCGGCATCGAACCGAAGGAGCCCCGCCGTGCTGCCGCCAGCGTCGTCGCAACGCCTCTACTTTCTCGACTGGCTGCGCATCGGCGCGTTCGCGCTGCTGGTGCTGTACCACGTGGGCATGTACTACGTCAGCTGGCCGTGGCACGTGAAGAGCCCGGATGCGAGCAGCGCGCTCGAGCCGTTCATGCGGCTGTCCTCGCCTTGGCGGCTGTCGCTGCTGTTCCTGATCTCCGGCGCGGCCACGTCGTTCATGCTGATGCGCGACGGCGCCAGCGCACGCTGGCTCGGCATGCGCAGCAAGCGGCTGCTGCTGCCCTTGCTGGTCGGCATGGCGGTGATCGTGCCGCCACAGTCGTACTTCGAGGTCGTGCAGCAGCACGGTTATGCCGGCAGCTATGTCGATTTCATGCGCCTGTATGTCAGCGGCCACGGCGGCTTCTGCAAGGCCGGCGCCGGCTGCCTGATCCTGCCGACCTGGAACCACCTGTGGTTCGTGGCCTACCTGTTCGTCTACACGGCCGCGTTGTGGCTGCTGCTGCGTGCGTGGCCGCAGGCGCTGCGGACGCTCGCCGATGCGCTATCGCGCGGCTTGCGCGGCGCCGCGAAGCTGTGGCTGCCGATCGCCGTGCTGGCGCTGCTGCGCGTGATGCTCATCGACCGCCACCCGCCGAGCCATGCGATGTGGGGCGACTGGTATCTGCACGCGATCTACTTCGGCGTGTTCCTCGTCGGCGCCGCGTGGGCGCGCGACCCCGGCGCGTGGCAGCGCTGCGCCGAGCTGCGCTGGCCGGCGCTCGGCATCGCGCTGGCGGCCTGGGCCGCGATGATCGTGCTGCCGTTGTGGCTGGGCGCCACGCCGGCCGCGCGTGGCCAGTGGAGCTGGCTCGGTCGCGTGATGTTCGCCGCGATGCAGTGGACGGCCATCGTTGCGGCCGTGGGCTTCGCCAGCGTGCACCTGAACCGCGACCACCACTGGCGCGCCACGCTCGTCGAGGCGGTGTTCCCCGTATACATCGCGCACCAAACGCTGATCATCCTGTTCGCGACGCTGCTGGCGCCGCTGCGCTGGACCCCCGCGGTCGAAGGTCCGCTGCTCGCGCTGCTCACGCTGGGGGCCAGCTTCGGCGTCTACCTCGCGGTGCGGCGCGCGCGCTGGCTGCGCACGGCCTTCGGCCTCGACGCGGCGCGCACGGCGCGCATGCCGGCCGCCCGCATCCCTGCCGCCGCACGCTGAACGCCGGTCGACGATGTCCTGGGTCGTCAGTGCAGGTCCAGGCCCTCGGCCCGGGCCCAGGCCTGCAGCGCATCGGCCGCCTGCGTGCGCAGCGCTTCCGGCAGGAAGGACGCGGCGGCGGCGCCCTGGCCCATGCGCACCAGGTCGGCCCAGCCGAAGCCGGCCTCGCGCACCAGGTTCTCCGCCTCGGTGGATTGATCGAGGCAGGAGATCAGCCGGTTGTCGGTGTGGAAGGACAGCGAGACGCCGGCGTCCCACAGCCGGCGGATCGGGTGCGTGGCGACGGACCTGGCGGCGCCGGTGTGCACGTTGCTGGTCGGGCAAACCTCCAGGTGCAGGCCGCGCTCGTGCACTTCGGCCAGCATCGCTTCGCCGGCGGGGCTGCCGATCACGTCGGCCAGGCGCACGCCATGGCCGATGCGCTGCGCGCCCAGGCGGCCGGCTTCGATGACGCGCTCGGCGCCGTCGGCCTCGCCGGCATGCAGCGTCAAGTTCAGGCCTTCGGCCCGCAGGTGGGCCAGCAGCGCGGCATGGCGGGTGGCGGGGTAGCCGGCCTCGGGCCCGGCGAGATCGAAGCCGACCACGCCCAGCCCTTTGAAGCGCAGGGCCAGCTCGGCGCTGCGGCGGATCTCCGCATCTGCGGTCTGGCGCATGCCGCAGACGATCAGCCCGCTCGGCAACGGCGAGCGCGCCAGGCCGGCCAGCATCGCCTCGACCGCAGCATCGCCATCGAGGCCGTGTTCTTCGAACAGCAGCGGCGCGATGCGGAATTCGGCCAGCACGCAGCCGTCGAGCCGGGCATCCTCGGCCGCTTCGAAGGCCACGCGTTCCAGGCCGGCGGGCGTCGCCATCGCGGCGATGGTCAGGGCAAACCCGCGCAGGTATTCCACCAATGACCCGGCATGTGCGCGGGCGTCGAACCAGGCGGCCAGCGACGCTTCGTCATCGGCCGGCGCCGGCAGGCCGCGTTGTTTCAGGAGCTCCAGCAGGGTGCTGATGCGCAGGCCGCCATCGAGGTGCTCGTGCAGCAGCACCTTGGGCAGGGCGCGGGCGGTGGCCCCGATGCCGGCGGGGTCGGAGGCGGCGTCTTTCATCGCCTGATGCTAGCAAGTACGGGTAAGCGGCCGGTCCGGGACTTGCTATCCTGCCCGGCACATCAACGACCCTTCCTTCTGGGGGACAACGCTCATGAAGCACAAGCTCCTCGTCCTGGCGGCCCTGTCGATCACCGCTGCCGCCGCACAGGCGCAGCCCGCGGTGATCTACGACATGGGCGGCAAGTTCGACAAGTCCTTCAACGAGGCCGCGTACAACGGCGCCGAGCGCTGGAAGAAGGAATCCGGCAAACCGTACCTGGATTTCGAGATCGCCAATGAGGCGCAGCGCGAACAGGCCATGCGGCGCATGGCCGACAAGGGCGCCAATCCGATCATCGCCATCGGCTTCTCGCAGGGCTCGACGGTCGAGAAGGTGTCCAAGGACTTCCCGAAGCTGCAGTTCGCGATCATCGATTCGGTGGTCAAGGCGCCCAATGTCGAATCCATCGTCTTCAAGGAGCAGGAGGGCAGCTTCCTGGTCGGCATGATGGCGGCGCTGGCCAGCAAGACCGGCAAGGTCGGCTTCATCGGCGGCATGGACATCCCGCTGATCCGGCGCTTCGCCTGCGGCTACGAACAGGGCGCGAAGTTCGCGAACCCGAAGGCCGAGGTAACGTCCAACATGACCGGTACCACGCCGGCCGCCTGGAACGATCCGACGCGCGGCGCCGAGCTGGCGAAGGCGCAGTTCGCCAAGGGCGTGGACGTGGTCTTCGCCGCCGCCGGCGGCACCGGCATCGGCGTGTACCAGGCGGCCAAGGATGGCGGCAAGTACGCCATCGGCGTCGACAGCAACCAGAACCATCTGCAGCCGGGCACCATGCTGACCTCGATGGTCAAGCGCGTCGACGTGGCGGTCTACAACGCCGCCAAGAAGGTGACGCCGGGCGTGACGGTGCTGGGGCTGAAGGAAGGCGGCGTGGACTACGCGCTGGACAAGCACAACGAGAAGCTCGTCAACGCCGACATGAAGAAGAAGGTCGATGCGGCGAAGGCCGACATCATGGCCGGCAAGATCAAGGTCGCCGACTACATGGCGGACAACGCCTGCAAATATTGACAGCCCCGGCCGCCTGGCGGCCGCCCCCTGGGGGCTGACCAAACCGGACCGGACAAGTCCGGATCCGGTTTGGCCCTCCGTTGACCACCGCTCACCCTGGCCGCTGCGCGGCCTGTCCCTGAAGGGAAGACCTCCCTTCGCTGCCACCCCAGTCCTTCGATGCAGTCTCTGGCCCCGGCCGTGCTGATGCGCGGCATCAACAAGCGGTTCGGCGCGGTGCAGGCCAATCGCGACGTCACGCTGTCGGTGGCGGCGGGCACGGTGCATGGCATCGTCGGCGAGAACGGCGCCGGCAAGTCGACGCTGATGTCGATCCTGTACGGCTTCTACCAGGCCGATTCGGGGACGATCGAGATCGAGGGCAAGCCGGTCGAGATCCCCGGCTCGCGCGAGGCCATCGCGCTGGGCATCGGCATGGTGCACCAGCACTTCATGCTGGTGGATCCGCTCTCGGCACTGGACAACATCATGCTGGGCGCCGAACCGGACTGGCGCCTGAACAATGCCCGTGCCCAGGTGCGCGCCAAGCTCGATGCGCTGATGCGCGACACCGGCCTGCAGGTGCGCCTGGACCTGCCGGTGGAAGACCTGCCGGTCGGCGAGCGCCAGCGGCTGGAAATCTTGAAGGCGCTGTACCGCGGCGCGCGCATCCTGATCCTGGACGAACCCACCGCGGTGCTGACGCCGCAGGAGACCGACCAGCTCTTCGTCGTGTTGCGCCGCCTGCGTGGACAGGGCACCACCATCCTGCTGATCACGCACAAGCTGAAGGAAATCCTGGCGCTGTGCGACCAGGTCACGGTGATGCGCGCGGGCCAGGTGGTGCTGGACTGCCCGATCGGCGAAACCAGCCTGGACACGCTGGCCGAGGCGATGGTGGGCCGGCGTGTGCAGCTCGGGCGTGATGCCGCGGCTGCACGTCCGAAGCCCGGCGAGCCGCTGCTGGAAGCGCGCGGCCTGCAGTGGACGGACGCGCTGGAGGTGCCGCGCCTGGTCGACGTGTCGCTCACTTTGCGTGCTGGCGAGATCGTCGGCATCGCCGGCGTCTCCGGCAATGGGCAGAGCGAACTGCTGGAGGTGCTGTCCGGCATGCTGGCGCCGCACGCCGGTACGCTGCGGCTGGGCGGCGCCGAGTTCACCGCCGCGCACTGGCTGGACACCGCGCGCGCCCGCACGCTGGGACTGGCCCACGTGCCGGAAGACCGCCACCGCTGCGGCCTGGTGCTGCCCTTCGCGGCCTGGGAGTCGGCCGTCCTCGGCCACCAGAAGCTGGCGCGCTTCGCCGGCCGCTTCGGCTGGATGAAGCAGGCGCTGATGCGCGCCGACACCGCGAAGATGATGGACGACTACGACGTGCGGCCGCGCAATCCGCTGCTGCGCTCGTCGAAGTTCTCCGGCGGCAACCAGCAGAAGCTGGTGCTCGCGCGCGAGGCGGTGGTCAAGCCGAAGGTGCTGCTGGTCGGCCAGCCCACGCGCGGCGTCGACATCGGCGCCATCGAGTTCATCCACGGCCAGCTGCGTGCGATGCGCGATGCGGGCGGCGCGGTGCTGGTGGTGTCATCGGAACTGGACGAGGTCCTGGCCCTGGCCGACCGCGTGCTGGTGATGGACCGCGGCCGCATCGCCGGTGAATTGCCAATCGAGGATTGCAGTGAATCGGCGCTGGGGCGCTTGATGTGCGGGGCCGCTGCCACGGACGCCGCGGGGGCGGGGCCCGCATGAGCCAACCCGTTGAACTGCCGCGCTGGATCGACATCGGCATCCTGCCGCTGGTCAACCTGGCTGTCGCGCTGCTGGTGGCCGGACTCGTCGTCGCCGGCATCGGGCTGGACCCGGTGCAGGTCATCACGCAGCTGGTCAAGGGCGCCTTCGGCAGCCGCGCCGGCATCAGCTATACGCTGTATTACGCGACCACCTTCGTCTTCGCCGGCCTGGCGGTGGCGATGGCATTCCACGCGGGCCTCTTCAACATCGGCGGCGAAGGCCAGGCCATGATCGGGGGCCTGGGCTGCGCGCTGGTGGCGCTGTGGCTGGACAAGCACCTGCCCGCGGTGGTGCTGCTGCCGCTGATGGTGCTGGCCGCGGCGGTGTTCGGCGCCGCCTGGGCCGCGGTGCCGGCAGCGCTGCAGGCCTGGCGCGGCAGCCACATCGTCATCACGACGATCATGTTCAACTTCATCGCGTCGGCGCTGCTGGGCTACCTGGTCGTCAACGTGCTGAAGGAGCCCGGCAACATGACGCCCGAAAGCCGTGGCTTCGGCCCATCGGCGCAGATGCCGGGCTTTCACCAGGTGCTGGGCTGGGTCGGCATCGACTGGCCGAAGACGCCGCTGAACCTGTCCGTGCTGCTCGCGGTGCTGGCCGCGGTGGGCGTCGCGCTGCTGCTGTGGAAGACCCGCACCGGCTACGAGCTGCGTGCGGCCGGGTTCTCGCCCGACGCGGCCCTGTACGCAGGCGTGCGGCCGAAGCGGCAGGTCATGCTGTCGATGGCCATCGCCGGTGCGCTGGCGGGCTTCATCGGCATCAACGAGCTGGCGGGCGTGCAGCACCGCATGCTGATGGACTTCGTCTTCGGCGCCGGCTTCACCGGCATCGCGGTGTCGCTGATCGGGCGCAGCCACCCGGTGGGCATCGTGCTGGCCTCGCTGCTGTTCGGCGCGCTGTACCAGGGCGGGGCCGAACTCGCCTTCGAGGTGCCGGGCTTCACGCGCGACATGGTGACCACGCTGCAAGGCCTGATCGTGCTGTTCTCGGGCGCAATGGCCACCGTGTTCGCGCGGCCGCTGGCCCGGTTGTACGGCCGCTTCGCGCGCGGCCAGGCGGCCCGCCTGGCCGCGGCTGCCGGAGCGGCGCATGGATGAGGTGCTGGTCGGCACGCTGGTCG
>Ga0196963_10000243_pt1 | contig 51163 bp, 42 predicted proteins | sample S1_5metaG_FD_148600 | JGI IMG/M metagenome (GOLD analysis project Ga0196963, IMG submission 148600) | Soil microbial communities from Anza Borrego desert, Southern California, United States - S1_5 | ecosystem: Environmental > Terrestrial > Soil > Desert | place: USA: California | collected... | reverse complement strand
TACGTGGTCGACGCCGGGCTGGCGCGCATCAAGCGCTGGAACGCCGCGTCGCGCACCGAACGCCTGCCGGTCGAGGCGGTGGCGCAGGCGTCGTGCGTGCAGCGCGCCGGCCGCGCCGGGCGCGTGCGTCCGGGCATCTGCATCCGCCTGTACAGCGAGGACGACTTCGCCAAGCGCGCGCCGTACACCGATCCCGAAATCCTGCGCGCCAACCTCGCCGGCGTGGTCGTGCAGTGCCTGTCGCTCGATCTCGGCGACGCCGAGGCGCTGCCGTGGTTGGATCAGCCGACGCCGCAGGCATGGCGCCTGGCGCGCGGCCTGCTCGAGGAGCTGGGCGCGATCGTCGAGGACGAGAAAGGCCTGCGCCTGACGGCGATGGGCCGCGAGCTCGCCAGCCTGCCGACCGATCCGACCGTGGCGCGCATGCTGGTGGCGGGCGTCGTCGAAGGCGTCGCGCACGAGGCGTGCACGATCGCCGCCTTCCTGTCGGTGCAGGATCCGCGCGTGCGTCCGCTCGGCCAGGAGTCGAAGGCCGACAGCGCGCACCGCCGCTTCGCGCACGAGTCGGGCGATCTCGCGACCATCCTCACCCTCTGGGACGCGTGGAACGAGGCGGCGTCGTGGGGAGCCAAGGCGCGGCTGTGCGAGTCGGCATACCTCGGCCTGCGGCGCATGCGCGAGTGGTCGGACGTGCGCCACCAGCTGTGGCGCTCGCTGCGCGAGGTGCGCAAGGGCGGTAAGCTGCCGGTGCATGGTTTCGCGGCCGGCGAATGGCCGGTCGAGCGCGTCCATCGCGCCGTGCTCGCCGGACGCCTGGGCAACGTGCTGCTCTACGACAAGACCGAGAAGGTCTACCGTGCCGGCGGTGATCGGAAGCTGGTGGTGCATCCGGGCAGCGCGCTGCGCTCGGGAAAACAGGACGACGGCAAGAAATCCCCGCCACCGCCGCCGTGGCTGGTCGCCTGCGAGATCGTCGAGACCAGCCGGCTGTTCGCGCGGCTGTGCGCGCCGATCGATCCGGAGTGGGTGGTGTCGCTGGTCGGCGACCGCGCGAAGGTCAGCCACCGCGACGCGCAGTGGCACGCGCGGCGTCGGCAGGTGGTGTGCACCGAGACCATCTCCTGGCGCGGCCTGCCCGTGCGCGACGGACGGCTGGTGCCGTACGAGCGCGTCGACGCGCGCGCCGCGACGCTGGTGTTCATCGACCAGGCGCTGGTCGGCGACGGCGGCGACGTGCTCGAGCGCGACTTCCCGCTGATCGCCGCCAACCGCGCGCTGGTGCGCCAGGCGCGCGGCCTGCGCGACCGCCTGCGCGATCCGGACCTGTGGATCGACGATCCGGCGCTGGCGTCGTTCTATCGCGAGCGCCTCGGCGTCGGCGTCGAGCTGCAGCCGGGCTTCCAGCCGGTGGCGTCGTCCGACGCGCTCGGCCGCTGGCTGAAGCAGCACGGGCCCGACCGCCTGCGCCTGACGCTGGCCGACCTGGTCGACCCCGAGGTGCTGGCGCGCGCCGAACGCGACTTCCCCGAGGCCGCGCGCTTCGGCGGCGTCGAGATGCCGATCCGCTACCGCTTCGCCCCCGGCGACGCCGACGACGGCGCGACGCTGGTGGTCGGCGAGGAGCGCATGGACGTGCTCGAGCCCGAGCGCCTCGACTGGCTGGTGCCCGGCTTCCTGCCCGAGGCGGTCGAGCACCTGCTGCGCGCGCTGCCCAAGGAGGCGCGCAAGCGCCTGCACCCGATCGCCGAATCGGCGCAGCGCCTGGCGGTGGCGGTCCGCCAGCACGCCGGCCGACTGGATCTGGCGCAGGCGCTGGCGACCGAGGTGCGCGCCGAGCTCGCCGGCGCGGCGGCGCCGACCGTCGCGGCGATCCCCGAGCACCTGCGCCTGCGCATCGAGGTGCGCTCGCGCGAAGGGAAGGTCATCCACGCCGGCCGCGACCGCGCCTTCGTCCTCGGCCAGATGGGCGCCGAGGACCGCCTGGCTGGCCTGCGCGCGCTGCACGCGACCGAGCCGGCGCGCGGATGGCCCGAGATCCAGGGCGCGCTGCCGCGTCCGCTCGGCGACGAGCGCGGCCCGTGGCTGGCGCTCGGTCGCTGCCGCGACGTCGGCGGCCAGCTCGCCGCGCACGCCACGGTCTATCCCGGCGCCGAGAGCGCGGCCGCGTGGCACGACGACGGCATCGACGCGCTGCTCGAGGCGTCGCTGGCGCAGGAGCTGGAGGCGTTCGCGACCGCCCCGGCGTCGCCGTCGAGCGCGGCGATCATCGAGCGCGGCCTCAACGCGCGTCTCGGCGCGCTGCGCCGCGCCTGCGCGGTCGGCACGCTTGCGTTCGTGCAGCGCGGTCCGATGGCCGACGCCGACGCCTTCGCGGCGTTGCGTACGCGCGCGCTCGCCGCCTTGGGCAAGCCCGCGGACCTCGACGCCTGGCTGGCGCGCGTCGCCGAACGCGCCGACAAGCTGCGCGCCAAGCTCAAGCAGGGGACGCGCTCGCTCGGCGCGGCGGCGACGCTGCGTTCGGTCGGGCAGTCGCTCGAGCGCCTGCTCACCGGCTGGCCGGGCCGGCTCGCCTGGCCTGGCGCGCGCCGGCTCGATGCGTGGCTGGACTCGCTGCTGCGCCGGGTCGACGGCGCGGCGTCGGGCGACGCGGCGCGGATGAACGCGCGCTGCGACGAGCTGGTCGACGAGTGGGAGCACGCCCTGCCCGGCGACGCCACGCGCTGGGCGGCGCCGCTCGGGCTGGCCAAGCGCCTGCGCGAGCTCGCCGTGGATCTCGAGGACGCCACCGCCGCGATCGCCACGCCCGGCGCGACCAGCGGCTCGGCCTTCGCCGTGCAGCGCCTGCGCACCGGCGTCGCCGAGGTCGCCAAGCGCCTGGCCAGCGAACGCTCGGCGGTGCTCGCGGCGCGCGACCGCCTGATGCGCGCGCGCGAGACCGTGGGGCGCATCGCCGAGGCGGGCCTGCGCGACCGCCTCGCGCGCCAGCTCGACGAACGGCTGAAGCTGTTCCCCGAGCTCGGCTGGGGCGTCGATCTCGCCGCCCAGCGGCGGGCGGCGATCGCCCTGGCGGAACGCAGCGAAGCGGCGGCGGGCGCGATCGCGCGCTGAGCGTGACGCCGCTAGCGCAGCGCCTCGCGCGCGACCTCCACCCAGCCGCCTTCATCGCCGTCGGTCGACCACAACGCGAGCGCGTCGACGCGTAGCGGCGGGAGGGGGACCGCCGACAGCTCGGCATCGAGCGCGCGGCGCGCGTCGTCGTCGAGCGCGCCGTAGAACAGGCTGAGGTGCGGCAGGAAGTCGCCGACGTCGCGCGCGAACGCCGTCGCCGCCGCCCGTCGCGCCGCGGCCAGCGCCGGATCGGGTCGGACGAGCGCGTACAGGCACTGATGGCGCGTGGCGCCATGGCCGATCGCCAGCGGGGAGAGGCGCAGCGCCGGCGTTGCCGCGGCGAGGACGCGCAGACGCGCGCGCGCGACATCCGCCTCGCCGACGATGCCGCCGACGAGCGTCAGGTGCGGCGGGAACGGCGGCCCGGCGAAGCGCCGCGCCAGCTCCGCGATCAGGCCGCTCCACGGCGCCGGATCGTCAGGCACGAGCCACAACGAGAGCCGCGCTGCGGTCATGGGCTCAGCGATCGGTCGTCGCCCCGAGCCGCTCGTCGAGGAAGCGGTCGATGGCCTTCTTGACGTCGTCGTTGGCGAGCAGCCACGCGCCGTGCGGTTCGCCTTCGACCAGCACCAGGCGCGACGGCACCCCGGCGCCCCGCAGGCCGGCGTGCAGCACGCGGCTCTGCCAGGTCGGGACGAAGCCGTCGCGCGTGCCGTGCAGCAGCAGGAAGGGCGCATCGCCGGCGCTGGCGTGCGTCGTGGGACTGGCGAGCGCGGCGAGCTCGGGCTTCTCGGCGGGATCGCCGCCGAGCAGCATGCGCACCGCGAGGCGCATCCGCCAGTCGCCGCTGCCGTCGAGCTCGCACAGGCCGGCCAGATCGGTGGCGGGGAAGCAGGCGACGACGAAGGACACCGCGTCGGAGACCGTCGCATCGCCGCCGGCGTCGAGCTCCGGGACGTCGGCGCTGGTGCCGAGCAGCGCGGCGAGGTGCCCGCCCGCGGACACGCCGAACGAGCCGATGCGGTCGCCATCGATGCCGAGCCGTCCGGCGTTGGCGCGCAGGAAGCGCACCGCCGCCTTGCAGTCCTCGATCTGCGCCGGGAACGTCGCCTGGTCCGCGAGGCGGTAATCGATCGAGGCGATGACCACCCCGCGCCTGGCGATCGGCGCGATCGGGCAGGTCTCGCGCCCGCCGCGCAGCCAGCCGCCGCCGAAGATCCACACGATCACCGGCAGCGGTCCGCTGACGCCTTCGGGCCGGTAGAGGTCGAGCCTGAGGTCACGATCGCCGACGCGGTGGTAGACGATGTCGCGCTCGATCGCGACGCCGTCGGGCTGCGCCACCGAGCGCGGCGGCGGCGAGCCGCAGCCGAGGACCAGGATCGAGGCGGTCAGCAGGACGACCAGGCGCATGCGAGAGCATCGCCGCGGCGGCCGCGGGCGGTACCGGTCTCTGCCGCAGGCTGCTCAGGCGGCATGTTGAAGACGGTGGACCGGTCGACTGCCGGCAGCCGGCAATCGCGAGAATGTGGGGACGCCCACGGGGCAGGAGATCGCCATGGCTCGTTCCGGTCTGTCACGCGGCGAACGCGTCCGCTATGCGGTGGTCGGTCTCGGCCACATCGACCAGGTCGCGGTGCTGCCGGCGTTCCGGCACGCGCGCGAGAACAGCGAGCTGGTCGCGCTGGTCTCCGACGACCAGGAGAAGCTGGAGAAGCTGGGCGAGCAGTACGACGTCGCCCAGTGCGTCGCCTACGACCAGTACGAGCACCTGCTCGCCAGCGGCGATATCGACGCGGTCTACATCGGCCTGCCCAACCACCTGCACCGCTACGCCACCGAGACCGCGGCGCGCCACGGCGTGCACGTGCTGTGCGAGAAGCCCATCGCGGCGTCCAGCGAGGACGCGCGCGCGATGATCGCGACCTGCGAGGAGCACGGCGTGCGCCTGATGGTCGCCTATCGCCTGCACTTCGAGGCCGCGAACCTCGAGGCGGTGCGCCTCGCCACGAGCCGGATCGGCGATCCGCGCCTGTTCACCTCGACCTTCGGCTTCACCCTGCAGGACCGCGACAACATCCGCGGCCGCGCCGAATCGGGCGGCGGCGCGCTGCTCGACATCGGCGTGTACTGCATCAACGCCGCGCGCTACCTGTTCCGCGACGAGCCGATCGAGGCGTTCGCCGTCCAGGCGCGCTCGGGGCTGCACGTCGTCCATGACGACGTCGACGAGACGGTGGCGGCGACGCTGCGCTTCCCGGGCGACCGCCTCGCGCAGTTCACGATCAGCTTCGCCGTGGCGCCGGTCGCGAGCTACACGCTGGTCGGCACGAGCGGCACGGTGCGACTCGACCCGGCGTACGAGTACGCCGAGCCGATCGAACTCACGGCGGTGATCGACGACCGTGAGACCGCGCGGACGTATCCCAAGCGCGATCAGTTCGCGCCGGAGCTGGTCCACTTCTCGACGTGCGTGATCGAAGGCCGCGACCCCGGACCATCCGGTCGCGAGGGGCTCGCGGATGTCATCGTCGTCGAAGCGTTGAAGCGCTCGATCGCCGAGGGCCGGCCGGTCGCGGTGCGGGTGGACGGCGCCGGCGAGCGTCCGACGCCCGCGCAAGCCATGTCCAAGCCGCCGGTGCGCGAGCCGGAGCCGGTGAACAGCGAGAGTCCGAGCGGTTGACGGCTGCTCGCGTCGACGCGAAGCGATGGCGTCAGGGTGCGGCCGCTGGCGTGCGCGCCGGCCATCGGTCGCCATACGCGGCGATGAAGCGCGCGAAGAAGGCGCGCGTCGCCGGCGACACGCCATCCAGGTAGTCCGGCTCCAGGCACCACGGCTGCTCGGAGAACCAGTCGCTGGTCGGCATCGATGTCGGCGTGTAGGTGAGCATCAGCGAACGGCGCGGGCGGTGGGCGTGGTAGCGCCCGCGATGCAGGCCCATCGGATCGAAGAACGCTGCATCGCCGGGCTGGAGCGCCAGGCGGCGGGCGCTGGCGAGCGGCTCGGTCGCGTGGGCGAAGGCGTCGGCGCGGCGCACGCGCAGCTCCTCGGCGCTGTCCCAGCGCGATTGGCTGCCGGGGACGTACTCGAGGTCGTCGTTGGCCACCAGCGCGATCTGGATCTGCACGCCGCCGGCCGCGCGCGCGCGCTGGCTCAGGATGTGCGCGCGTTCGACCTCGGCATCGGGCATGCCGAACTGGCAGTCGCGGTGCCACGTGCCCTCGGTGGTCCGCGCGGTCGGATTGAAGAACAGCGACGTGCAGCGGAACAGCGGCTCCTCGCGCCAGACGGCGCGCAGGACGTGCAGCACGCCCTCGTCGGCGCACGCCTCGAGCAGCTCGACCAGCCCGGTGCGGTCTCCGCGGTGGTAGTCCGGGTGGGTGAGGTGGCGCATCGCGTTGGCCGTGCCGGGATCGGCGCCGGGCTGTCCGGTCTGCGGATCGCGTTCGAGCCAGCGGGCGCGGACCGCCTCGCAGACATCGCGCAGGCGCGCGACGCGCTCCGGGGCGAAGACCGCCGGCAGCACCAGGCAGCCGTCGCGCTGCCAGAGGTCGTCGATCGCCTGCGGATCCATCATGCCGCGCTCCTGCCAGCGACCGTAGCGCGCTCACGTCGACGGAAATGGACGCCGCATCGCTGGACCTGGACGAGCGGCGTCCGTCGATGTCCTCAGGGAGGCGTGACGGTCACCAGCCAATCGTCGGTCCCGAGCTCGCGCGTCGTCACGCGTTCGCCCAGGAACAGCGCGATCACCGCGGCATTGGTCGTGAAGTGCTCGCTCGGGCGCACCGTGCGGAATTCGCCGCCCGCGGCCAGCGCCAGCGGCAGCAGGAGCTGGTCGGCGAGGTGCTCGCCCACCGGCGCGGTCGCCTCCAGGTAGCGCCGCGCGTCCTGCGCCGCGCGCGACGCCACGACCTCCGCCGCGACGCGCATCTCGCCGCAGCGCGCGACGACCTCGGTCACGTGCTCGTAGGCGAGCGTGATCAGCACGATGTTCCCGGGGCCGTCGCAGTCGTCGATCGACTCGGCGCGGCATTCGCCCTCCGGCCACTTCAGCTTGTGCTTCACCGTCGCCGCCTCGCGTTCGGCGATGGAGAGCGGCAGGTTCGCGACCTGGCACCGCGCGCCGCGGCGCTGCGCCTTGCCGCGGTCCGTCAGGCTGAATGGCGCGCGCTTCGCCAGCGGCGCGATGTCGGCGATCAGGCGCCCGCCGCCCGCGGGATAGAAGCCGTGGCGGTCGAGCGTCAGGGTCACGTCAGCCCCGATGCGCGCGACCTGGGGCAGGAAGGTGTCGCGCAGGAACTCGAACGGCGGCGCGAGGGGGTTGTGCGTGCCGCCCTCGATCACCACCCGCGACGCCTTGTTCGCGGTCATCAACGCCGGCAGCACGGTCTGCAGCACCAGCGAGCAGGACCCGGCCGAACCGATCGGGAAATGGTACTCACCGGCCATGACCGCCTGCGGCCGGAAGCTGATCGCGCGGCTGTTGAGCTCGTCGCCCGACAGCTCGGCGCCACAGATCCGCGCCGCCGCGCGCACCGCCATCAGGTGCTGGCGCTGGAGCCCGGGCTTCGGCCGCTTGGCGCGGATCCGCTCGATGGCGATCGGCGTGCCGGTGATGGCGCTGAGCGCCAGCGACGTGCGCAGGATCTGGCCGCCGCCCTCGCCGAGGGAGCCGTCGATGGTGAGCATGCTGGTCATCGGCGTCGGATCAGGTCGTGCAGGCGGTCGGCGAGCGCGCCGGTGCGCGCGTCCGTCCTCAGCCGGGATTCCGCGGACGCGAGATGCGCTCGCCACAGCGCATGACGCTGGGTGAACGTGTCGAAGCCGAGGAGCCAATCGCCATCGCGCTCCACCCAGCGCAGGCAGGCCTCGGGAGCGGTGGCCTCGACCGTCGCGACGACGGCGTCGAGCCGCCGCGAGATCGCCTCGGGATCGGGCTGACGACGCGCGCACGCGACGATCAGCGAGCCGATGCGCGCGAAGGGGGCCTCATCGCGGAAGCATCTCCAGCCGAACCGCGACCAGAGGGCGTCGAAGAACGCCTCGGCTTCCGGAACGCGTTCCGGGAACGCCGTCAGCAGGGAATCGATCAGGACGATGATCGTCTCGTTGATGCTGCAGATGTATTCCTCGGTCTCGGGCATCGCGGCGGCGTTGAGCAGGCAGATGCACGCGAACAGGCGCTGGCGATGCCCGGCGACATCGTCGGCGGAGGGCTCCGACCAGCGCGTGAGCTCGAAGGCCTCCCGCGGATTCCATTCGAGCCGTCCCACCGGCCTCGCGTCATCGCGGACGAGCCGTGCGATGGCGGCGCTGTTGGCCCGCACCTCGGACGGGATGGGGACATCCGCCTCGGCCAGCGCCATGACATCGCGCGCCGTGATCTGCGCGCAGATCCAGCGGCCCAGGCGATCGGCGTCATCCGGCGCCGCGCGTCGATCAGCCTTTGACACAGACGACCTGCTTCAGCGTATGCACGATCTCCACCAGGTCGCCCTGCGCCGCCATCACCGCGTCGATGTCCTTGTAGGCCATCGGCGTCTCGTCGATCACGTCCTTGTCCTTGCGGCACTCGACGTCGGCGGTCGCCTTGGCGTGGTCCTCCATGGTGAAGCGGCGCTTGGCCTCGCCGCGCGACATCGCGCGGCCGGCGCCGTGCGAGCACGAGTGGAACGAGCGCGCCTCGCCCTTGCCGCGGACGATGAAGCTGCGCGCGCCCATCGAGCCGGGGATGATGCCGAGCTCGCCCAGGCGCGCGCTCACCGCGCCCTTGCGGGTCACCCAGCACTCGGCGCCGTAGTGGCTCTCGCGGTTCACGTAGTTGTGGTGGCAGTTCACGGCTTCGACCTCGGCGGTGAACGGCGGCAGGCCCTTGACCTTCTTCAGCGCGGCCAGCACGTGCTCGAGCATGATCTGGCGGTTGACGCGCGCGTACGACTGCGCCCACGACACGGCGCGGACGTAGGCGTCGAAGTGCTCGGTGCCCTCGCGCAGGTAGGCGAGATCGCGGTCGGGCACCGACAGCCCGGCCTTGGCCAGGTCGTGCTTGGCCAGCTCGATGAAGTGCTGGCCGATGCGGTTGCCGACGCCGCGCGAGCCCGAGTGCAGCATCACCCAGACGCGCTGGGCCTCGTCGAGGCAGATCTCGATGAAGTGGTTGCCGCCGCCCAGCGTGCCGAGCTGCTTGGTCTCGTTGCCGCGGTCGAGGCGCTTGTCGCGCGCGATCACCGCGCTGTACGGCTTGGCGAGCTGGTCGGCCCACAGGTCGAGGACGCGGTTCGGCACGGTGCCCCAGGCGCCGCGGTCGTTGGCGCCGCCGCCGTCGGTGCGGCCGTGCGGCACCGCGCGCTCGATCGCCGCGCGCATGTCCTTCAGCGACTCGGGGAGGTCCTTGGCCGTCAGCGTCGTGCGCACCGCGCACATGCCGCAGCCGATGTCGACGCCGACCGCGGCCGGCACGATCGCGCTGACGGTCGGGATCACCGAGCCGACCGTCGCGCCGATGCCGAGGTGGACGTCGGGCATCGCCGCGACGTGGTGGTGCACGATCGGCAGGCGCGCGATGTTCTCGAGCTGCTTGCGCGCCTCGTATTCCATCGCGACGCCCTTGGTCCAGGCGTAGATCGGCTTGGCGCCGTGAGCGGTCACCAGGTCGTAGGGCAGGTCGCGGTCGTCGATGTCGTCGTTCATGGCTTCCTCAAGCGTAGCGGGTCGTCGATCAGGAGAACGTGGCGTCATGGCTCGGGCAGCAGTCCGAGGTCGCGCTTGTCGCGATGCGACAAGCCGCGCTTGCGCAGGATGACCGGCTGTCCGTCCGCGTCGGTGCCGAGCCAGCACTCGAACCAGTGGCCGCCCAGGAGGCGGTAGTCGTGATCGCGCTCGATCCCGATGTGGTCGCGTGGCGCAGCCTCGGCGAGACGCCGGCGCGCCCGCTCGCGCTTGGTCTCGGTGGGCCAGCAGCGCAGCAGCCCGCCGCGCGGACAGACGTAGAAACGCCTCGGGCTCGGCGCGAACCCGCGGCCACGCGGGACCGCCGTCGGTCCGAAGCGACGGCGATGGACCCAGGCGACGCCGTCGACCATCCACGAGCGGGTGGCGACGAAGTCCTCGAGGTGGTCCCGCACGTGCTTCTGCACGGCCGAATCGAGGCGCAGGCCGCGGCAGATGTCGGCGTGCACCCGATCCCACGAGCGTCCGACCTGACGCCGCAGGAAGCGCAGGAGGGGTGCGAAGTTCTCGCTGAAATGCGGCTGCCGGATCGGCTCGGCGCGGCTGAGCACCATCTCCTCGGCGTCCTCGCCGCGGACATGCTGGAAACGGAAGCGGCCCTTGTCCGATCTCCACGAGCGGCCGCTGTGACCACGCTCGACCAGCAGATGGCTCATATCGTCGCGCACGGCTCGCTCCCTTCTCCAGGGTCATTGCGCGCCCTGTGCCGAAGCTGACCTGGCGGCTGCCACGGAGTCGTTAACACGGTCGCTTGCTGCCTTTGCGCGATGAACGCCGCGGAAGTCCTCGACCTCGCCGACACGCCCAGGCTAGCGGATAAGATAGAACTTTATAGAACGTGAGAGCCATGCCCAAGCCCCTCGTCGTCATCGGCCTGCTCGGCCCGACCCTCGACAACGGTCTCGGTGCCAAGCGCTGGAGCCGGTGGCGGCCGTCGGTGTCGGTGGCGCAGCACGAGGATCTCGCCGTCTCGCGCTTCCACCTCCTCCACCAGCGCCGTTTCGACGGCCTGGCCGAGACCGTCGCCGCCGACTGCAAGCAGCTCGCCCCCGACATCGAGGTCCGCCGCCACCACGTCGAGTTCGACGATCCGTGGGACTTCGAGGACGTGTACGCGGCGCTGTGGGGCTTCGCGCGCGGCTTCGCCTTCGATCGCGAGCGCGAGGACTACCTCATCCACATCACCACCGGCACGCACGTCGCGCAGATCTGCCTGTTCCTGCTGACCGAGGCGCGCTGGTTCCCCGCGCGCCTGCTGCAGACCGGGCCGAGCGGGCCCGGGAGCGAGCCGCCCGGCACCTGGCAGATCATCGACCTCGACCTGTCGCGCTACGACAAGCTCGCCGCCCGCTTCCGCGCCGAGCGCGCCGCCGGCGTGTCGCTGCTCACCGCCGGCATCCCGACGCGCAACGCCACCTTCGCCGCCCTGGTCCAGCGCATCGAGCGCGTCGCCGCCGCATCGACCGCGCCGATCCTGCTCGCCGGTCCGACCGGCGCCGGCAAGACCCGCCTCGCCCGCCGGATCTTCGAGCTCAAGAAGTCGCGCGCGCTGGTCGACGGTCCGTTCGTCGAGGTGAACTGCGCGACGCTCAAGGGCGATGGCGCGATGTCGACGCTGTTCGGCCACCGGAAGGGCGCCTTCACCGGCGCGCTCGCCGACCGCGAGGGCCTGCTCAAGCGCGCCGACGGCGGGGTGCTGTTCCTCGACGAGATCGGCGACCTCGGCACAGACGAGCAGGCGATGCTGCTGCGCGCGATCGAGGACAAGATCTTCCTGCCGCTGGGCAGCGACGTGCCGGTGCAGAGCGACTTCCAGCTGATCGCCGGATCGAACCGCGATCTCGCCGCCGATGTCCGCGATGGGCTGTTCCGCGACGATCTCTACGCCCGCATCGAGCTGTGGACCTTCCGCCTGCCCGGCCTGGCCGAGCGGCGCGAGGACATCGCGGCGAACGTCGAGCACGAGCTCGAACGCTTCGCCCGCGAGACCGGGACGAACGTCGCGTTCAACAGCGAAGGGCGCGAGGCGTTCCTGGGCTTCGCGACCGCGCCCGATGCCGCGTGGAGCGCGAACTTCCGCGACCTCGGCGCGGCGGTGACGCGCATGGCGACCCTCAGCGCCGGTGGGCGCATCGGCGTCGCGGAGGTCGCGGAGGAGATCGGGCGGCTGCGGGCGCGCTGGCAGCCGCAGCCGTCGTCGGATCTGCTCGTCGAGGTCATGGGCGCACGCGCCGACGAGCTGGACCGCTTCGACCGCGTCCAGCTCGCCGATGTCATCGCGGTCTGCCGCGCGTCGCGCACGCAGTCCGATGCCGGACGGACGCTCTTCGCCGCGTCGCGGGCGCGCAAGCGCAGCAGCAACGACGCCGACCGGCTCGCCAAGTACCTGGCGCGCTTCGGCCTGGACTACGCCGGCGTGCAGCCGGCCAGGCCGAACCCTCAGACGAAGGGATCGCCGAGGTCGAAGGCGTAGCCGATCTCGTGCTCATCCTGGAGCAGCGGGATCAGGCCGTTGCCGTGGCACCAGGCGATGGCGTCGTCGTGCGAGGGGAAGACGCGATCGTCCTCGTCGAGCGCGTCGCCATCGGTCGGATGGGCGTGCCACCCGTCCGAGCGTTCCTCGACGGTATAATAGAGGCTGTCCATGACGTCCTCCCGGTTGCGCCCATTGTCGAGCCGGCCGGCGATCGATGGCCCTCGTATCCGACGAGGTTCGGATCGTCCTCAGCCCCCGCCGCTCTCACGCGGATCGCGGGGCGGCTCGTGCCCCTCGATCGGCTGGGCGGGATGACGCGCGCGATGCCACCAGGCCCAGATCAGCGTGCTGGCGAAGATCAGGGCTATGGCCGCCCAGAAGTAGATCTGATCCATGGTCCGCCCCTCAGCCTGGGTGGTCGTGTGGTCGTGGCGTGGAAACAAGACGACCCCGGCCGTTCCCGGCCGGGGTCGTTCAATCGTCAGTTCAGTCGCACGCGTCGATCAGACCGCGGCCCACTCCATTCCGATCCACTCCACTCCACCGTCGTCCCAATCCGATCCAATCCGATCCAATCCAATCCACTCCACTGCATCGACACGTCGATCGTAACCGATGATCGGCTGGCGCGACCGGGTCTCGGACTGGTTTCAACAGCGCGGCCTTGGCGACCGCCCGATGACCGCCATACCCAGCACGGAGTGTCCATGCCCCCGGCGACAGCGAGCGGCAGCGAAGCGCCCCTGGATCACGCGGCCGCGCGGGACATCGCCGAGTCCCTCGCCGGTCGCCTCGGCCGTCGCTCGAACCTGATCGCGGCGCTGCGTCTGCCGGTGTTCGGTCTGCTGGCCTGGGCGTTGATCAGCGCCGTGGCGGCGCCGGCGGCCTGGCCGTTCGTCGCCGTCGCCGCGGGCGGCGTGGCCTTCGCCGCGCTCACGCTGACGCATGGCGTGGTCGAGGAGCAGCGCGCGCTGGCTCGGCGTCGCGCGCGCTACCACGCCGACGGCATCGAGCGCCAGCGCGGAGACGGCGCGGGCGGCGGTCATGACGGCGTGGCGCTGGCCGGAGGCGATCATCCGTACGCCGGCGATCTCGATCTGGTGGGAGCGCACGGCCTGTTCCCGCGGCTCGACACCGCGGCGACGGCGCACGGCCGCCGCCGGCTGGCGTCGTGGCTGCTCGACGACGCGTGGCCGGGCGATGAACGCGCCGCCGCCGTCCGCGCGTTGGCGGCGCGGCACGCGTGGCGGGCAGAGCTGTTCGCCAGCGGCGAGGACCACGACGCCGGCGAGGCCGAGGCCGCGCTCGACCGGTGGTTCGCCGCGGGACCGCGCCGCGCATCCTTCGTCGTGCGGCTGACGATCGGCGCGATCCGCCTGGGCGCGCTGGCGGCGATCGCCGTCGCCGGCTGGGCCGGCGGCCCCGGCGTGGCGATCCTGGCCCTGATCGGCGCGGCGCTGGCGCTGGCGCCGATCGACCTCATCGCGCGCCGCCGCATCGGCGAGCTGGTCGACGTCGATCGCCTGCGCGCCGCGCTGGCCGCGCAGGCGAGCGGCCTCGCGCACCTCGCCCGGCTCGATGATCCCGCGCTGATCCGCGACGCGGCGGACGGCGCGGCGGCGACCGGCGCGCTCGCGGGCATCGTCGAATCGTTGACCAAGCGGCGCAATCCGCTGTGGGCGCACGGCGTCGGCGCGGTGCTGCTCGCCGAATGGCGCGCCCGGGCGCGGTTGCAGGCCTGGCACGCCGCGCATGGCGCGCGACGCGCCGGCTGGGTCGCGCTGATCGCCGATGCCGACGCGCTCTCGTGCCTGGCGACCTGGGCCGCCGAGCAGGGCGGCGCGTGGCCGGTGGTCGACGATGCCGGCCCGACGCTCGAGTTCACCGCGCTCGCCCATCCGCTCCTGCCGCGCACGATCCGTGTCGGCAACGACCTCGCGTTCGCCCACGGCGCGACCCTGATCGTCACCGGCGCCAACGCCTCGGGGAAAAGCACGTTCCTGCGCACCTGCGCGCTGGCCGTGGTCCTGGCGCGCGCGGGGACGACCGTGCCCGCGACGGCGTGCCGCGTGCGCCGCGTGCGCCTGGCGACGGTGATGCGCGTGCAGGACGATTTCGCGGCCGGGCGCAGCCGCTTCCAGGCCGAGGTCCACGCCCTGCGCCGGGTCTTCGACCGCATCGCGCTGCCCGGTCCGCCGGTCCTCGTGCTGCTCGACGAGATCCTCGGCGGCACCAACAGCCACGAGCGCCACATCGGCACCGCCGCCGTGCTCGAGGCGGTGCGGCGCCGCGCCGCCGGCGTGCTGATCAGCACGCATGACGTCGAGCTCTGCCGGCTCGCCGAGCTCGACCCCGCGAGCGTCCGTCTCGGCCACTTCGCCGACCAGGCCGAGGACGGCGGCGGCGATCTCGTCTTCGACTACCGGCTGCGCCCGGGCGTCGTGCGCAGCACCAACGCGCTGGCGGTGATGCGCGCCGCGGGCCTGCCGGTCGATCCGCCGGCGCGCGCCTGATCAGAAGCTCGCGCTGACGCCCGCGTGCAGGCGCCAGTCGGCGACCAGCTGCGTGCCGTCGACCTGATGGAACACCGGCAGATCGAGGCCGAGCTCGGCGCTGATCAGGTCGCGCCAGCTGCCGGTGAGCGCGGGCCCGACGAAGACCTCGGTCGAGCCGCTGTGCGCGACGGTCGCGCCGTCGTGCTCGTCGGGATCGTGCCACGTGCCGGAGACGTTGAGCTGCGCCCCGAGCATGCCGTCCGCCGCGTCGATGACGACGACGCCCGGCCCGCCGCCCCACATGCATTCGTCGCCGCGGTGGTAGCCGTCGTCGTTCTCCTGGGCGAAGCGGTACAGCGCGTGCCCGGTCAGGAAGAGCCGGCCGCGGCGCAGGTAGGTCGACGCGCCGATCAGCGGATCGATCGATCCCGAGCCGAGCGCGAGGTGGTGGCCGTGCGCCGCCGGCGTCGTGACCACCGCGCCGGTGCCGTGCGCGTGGCCGCCGCTGGGCGCGATCGCCTCGGTCTCGTGCGCGGTCAGCAGATCGTCGTCGCCGGTCGGCAGGAAGGCGCCGGCGAAGACCGTGACCAGCGCCATGCGGCCCGGGGCGACCTGGCGCAGCGGCATGGCGTAGAGCTCGAGCATCGTGTCGCCGACGCCGCGTTCGGTCCCGGCGAGGTCGTCCAGCTCGTACTCGCGATCGAGATAGGGGACGTACGCGCGCGCGCCCCAGCGGTCGGCGAAGCGCCAGCCCAGCATCAGGTCGAGGCGCGCGGTGTCGGTGAAGTCGTCGTCGCCGAGGCGCTCATCGCCGCGCAGCGTCGTGCGCCGCGCCTCGTACGCGGCGAGCAGGCCGACGGTGACGCCGAGCGGACGGCGCGGCTGCGGCTGGGGTTCGAGGATCGGCCGCGCCGCCGACGCGCTGGCCTCGGCCGCGCCCGTGGTCGCGTTCGCCGCCGCGTTCAGCATCGCCAGCGGCGGGGACATGGTGTCGCCGCGCGCCTCCACCGCGCTGGTCACGGCGCAGAGGTCGCAGGCGGTCGCGCCGACCGTCATGCCCACGCCCAGGGAAACCGTCCGCCACCACTCCATCACCACTCCCGTTCGACCCGTCGCGCAGGCTCCTCGCAGGTGCCCGAGCGCCGGGAGCATAACCGCACCCGTACGAGCGCGCGCGCATCGCCGGGCTTCCCTCAACGCGCCGGGCTTCCCTCAACGCACCGGGCTCCACGCTGCGCGGCGCCCGGTCAGCGTGCCGGCCCCTGGAGCTCTCCATGCGCCTCGCCGCCTGTCTCCTGATCGTGATCGCCTGCGGCGCGGCCGAGGATCCGATCGCGCGCCTGCGTTTCGCCGACGGGGTGCGGCGAAGCCTCGACGACTTCGACCAGCGCGTCCTCATCGTCGGGTGGTTCTGCGGCGACTGCCCCGGTTCGGCGCACTTCCTGCGGACCGACGGCAAGTCCCTGCACGATGCGATCGAGACCAGGAAGCTGCCGCTGTCCCTGGTGTTCGTCACTCCCGACAAGTCCCCCGCCCAGCTCGCGGGCTATCCGGCCGACATGGGTCTGACCCACGCGCTGTTCGCCCACGACCCCGACAACGTCGAGAACATCAGCCTGCGCAACACCTGCTCGATCCACGCGATGGGCACCGACGGCTCGCGCGTGCGCTTCTTCCCGTCCGACCAGCCGTTCGTCGAATCGGCCATCTCCTTCGCCGAGGGCGGCAGCCTCCGCTTCCCGGTCGAGGGGCTGGTCGACCCGCGCGCGATCGAGCTGTGGTGGCAGGTCGAGAACCGCAGGCCGCAGGCGATGGCGACCTTGACCGCAGCCGCCAGGAAGTCGGCGATCAAGGATGAGGCGGCCAGGATCCTTGCCGTCATCCAGCCCGCCTTCACCGCGCGCCAGGACGAGCTGGTCGCGGCGCCGGCGACGATCGAGACCTACGAAGCCATCGAGCGCCTGCTGCGCGACGGCGAAGGGCTCGAGCTCAAGGCGGCCCAAGCTCGCGGCAAGGAGCTGGCCAAGGCGCCCGAACTGAAGGACGAGCTCGCCGCGCGCAGGATATGGCAGCAGTGCGCGGCGATGGCGCAGTCGAACAAGCCCGCCGAGCAGGCCGCCGCCAAGGACAACCTCGCCAAGCTGGCGAAGAAGTATCCCGACACCAAGTACGGGCGGATGGCCGCGGGCGGCTGAGCGCGTCAGGGCGTCACCGGCGACGACGCCCATCGCGCCGGCACGCCGTGCGTCCAGAACACGCGCGCGCCCGCGGCGGTGGCGACCAGCACCGGCGACTGCGCCTGGATGTCCGTCGCGATGCGGCGCGGTGCGCTCCATGACGCGCCATCGGTCGACGTCGCGATCTCGATCCCGCCCGCGGCGTCCCACGCCGCGACGAGCCCGGCCCCGGTCCAGGCCAATGCGGGGTGGTTGCCGTCGACGCTCAGCCGGTTCGGCGCGGTCCACGAGCGGCCGCCGTCGCGCGATGAGCAGTGGTGCACGCCGACGTGCTCGGCGCGACCGGTCCAGACCAGGGCATGCAGGACGCCGCCGCCCTCGGCCAGCGCGCCGCCGCTGTGCGGGCAGCCGTCGAAGCGCCAGTCGAATGCGCCGACCGGACCACGCCGCTGCCACGCGCCCGCGGCCGCATCCCATGCGGCGAGCACCAGGTCGCGCGGGTCGCGATCGCGGTACAGGGCGTACAGGTCGTCGGCGACGCCGATCGCCACCGCGTTGGGGCAGCATGCGCAGGTCGTGTCGTCGACCGTGATGTTCGGCGACCAGGTCGTCCCGAGATCGCTCGTCGCGGCGTGGATCAGCCCCTGCTGACCGGCACGGCCGTCGAGCCACACGGCCTGCACGGCTCCGTTCCGATCGGCGGCCAGCGCGATGAAGTTGTGGCCACTGGTCGATCCGTCGTCCGCCGGATTCGCCGCCGCCTCCCAGCTCGCGCCGCCGTCGCGCGATCGCGCGCAGGCCAGCGGACCGCTGCCGCCCCAGCCGGTGCCGGGGGAGCACCAGCTCGCGACGAGCGCCGGACCCGCCGCGATCAGCCGCGCATCGGCCCCGCGCCGCAGGCCGGCCGGGCGCGCGTCGGCGCGATCGACGCGCACCGCCGCGCTCCAGGTCTCGCCGCGATCGTCCGAGCGCAGGTGGTCGAGACGCACCGCGTCGCCCTCGCGAGTGCCCACGAGCAGATGCATGCGGCCGTCCGGCGACGCGCAGGCATCGAGGCTGCAGACCCCATCGGCCGGCGCGGCGTGTCCGCCGTGCTCGCCGGCGCACGCGCCGGCGATGACCAACGCCGAGATGATGAGCGCGCGCATCAGTGCCTCCATTCGATGCCGGCGATGACGGCGAGGCCATCGCCGGGATTCCACAGCGCCTGGTCCTGCGCCGCGACCGCCGACGCCGGATTGGCGATGCCGGTCGTCGCGGTGTACGCGGTGTCGAGCAGGTTCTTGCCCTCGATGAAGGCCGAGACGCCGCGCGCCTGGCGGTAGCCGCCGCGCAGGCCGACCAGCGCCTCGCCATCGGCCTCGACGGTGTTGGCGAAGTCGACGTACCAGTCGTCCTGCCACTCCACCACCGGACCGATGTGCCACGGGCCCCGCTCGTAGCGCAGCTCGGCGCGGACGTGGTGCTCGGGCAGCCCCGGGAGCCGGTTGTCGCCGAAGGCGGCGTCGTCGTCGAAGGCGAAGCGGCCCCACCCGTAGCTCGTGTCCAGCACGAGGCGATGTCCTCCGGCGACGTCGTCGATCACGGCCAGCGCGAGCCCGGCCTCGGCGCCGTAGTGCAGCGTGTCGTCGGCGTTGACGGTCCGCGACAGGCCGCCGCCCTGGTCGACGCTCACGTACTCCTCGCTGACCAGCGCGTAGTACAGCGTGATGTCCCAGGCGAGGCGCTCGCCGTCCATCGGCGCGCCGCGCGTGCCGATCTCCGCGGTCCACGCCGACTGCGCCTCCAGATCGGACTGGGGCAGCGATGGGCCGCCGGCGACGTCGACCTGCACGTACTCGCTGAACGTCGGCGGCTCGAAGCTGCGGCTGGCGTTGGCGAAGGCCTGCACGCGCGGCGTCGCCTCCCACAGCACGCCGAGCTTGGGATTGAAGCCGTGGAACGCGTCGGCGCCGGACTGATCCCCGTCGATCGGGCGCTGGTCGTCGTTCTCGCGCCGGGCGCCGACGCCCTGGGCGCCTGCCACCAGCCACCACCGCTCGACGACCTCGGCCTGGACCTCGGCGTAGGCTTCGACCGTGACGGCCTCCTGCAGGGCGTCCGACGTCCGCTGGTTCGGCACGTGCCCGGTCGAGGCGAAGCCGCCGACGTAGTTCCAGACCTCGGCATCCGTGACGCCGTACGCGCCGTTGCCGCCGAGCGTCAGGCGCGTCGGAACGCCCAGCCAGTCATCCTCGCCGGACAGCCGCGCGAAGCCGGTGACGTCGTCCGACTCCTGATCGATGAGGCCGAACGCCAGCGGATGGAACAGGTCCTTGCGCATGTAGCCGACGCCGGCCTGGGCGCGCAGCGCGCCGACATCCCAGGCGATCCGATCGGCGATGCGCAGCAGCGGGAAGTCGCGCTTCACGTCGCGGCGGACGTTGTCGGCGTTGGCTTGTTCCGGATCGCCCTCGAACTGCGCGCGCGTCAGGCTGCCGGGCAGTTCCGAGTTCGAGTTCGCATACGAGACGTACAAGCGGTTCTCGAGCGTCGGCGCGATGCGCCAGCCGACGTTGGCGCTCGCGCGCTGGTTCTCCTGGCGGCTGTGGTCGCGGTAGCCCTCGATCGTGGAGCCGCTGACCGCGACGTGCCCGTCGAGGTCGCCCTCGGCCGCGCCCGTCGCGACCATCGCCTTCGCGTAGTCGAACGATCCCGCTTCGAAGCGCGCCATCGTGCCGGGCGAGCTGCGGCCCGTGGGCGTGATGACGTCGATCGCGCCGCCGAGCGTCGCGGCCCCGAAGCGCAGGGCGTTGCCGCCGCGGTACACGGCGATGTGGCTCGCCAGCGCCGGGTCGATCGCCTGGAAGTCGCCGCCGCCGTCGGCGAGGTTCAGCGGCTGGCCGTCCTGCAGCAGGACGATGCCGCGCAGGTGGAAGGTGCGCTGGATGCCCGAGCCGCGGATCGACAGGCGCGATTCCTCCGCGCCGTTGCGCGGCTGGACGTAGACGCCCGGCGATGTCTGGAGCGCGTCGCGCAGCGTCATCGCTCGTCCGCGCCGGATCGTCTCGCCGGCGACGAGGTCGGTTCCGCCCGGGATGGTGGCGAGGTCGGCGCGGGTCGCCTCGAGGGAGGGCGCGGTCGGCGACCTCTCGCCGTCCGCGGCGACGATGATGGCCTCGGAGGCGTCGGCCGCGTGGACGACGGTGGAGAGAGCGGGAGCGAGGCCGGCCGCGAACGCGGCCGCCCAGCGGCGGGTGGACATGGTGGCTCCTGACGGCGCCGTCGGCGGCGCGATGACGCGTCGTCGCGCGCGGCGGACGTCGCCACGTCGCGGGACGCGGAGGGCGTCAGGCCGCTCGTGGTGGCGGGACCGGCGGCGCGTCGCGTCGGGCCTCGAGCCCCGGCGCGAGCGCACGTGTCCACGACCCCGGCTCGGCGATCCCGCCTGGGATCGTCATGCACCCCGACGGCAGGGCATCCTTCTTCACGGTCTTCGCGATCTTGACCAGGTCGTCGGCAGGATCGCCGCCGTGATCGTCCTCGGCCGCCTTCGCCTGGTCGACGACCGCGCAGAGCGCGCACGGATGCGCGCCGTCGAAGGTCGTGCTCACCGCCTGGGCGACATCGCCCGACCATGAACGCGTCAGCACCATGGTCGCCCAGGCCACGCCCTGCAGCACGTTCCAGTGCCCGCCGGTCAACATGACCACGGCGAGCAGGACGGCGCCGTGGCGCAGGCATCGACGCATGGCGCGCATGCTGCCAGCGCCTCCCGATCCACAAGCCGCGCGCCACGCCGGGCGCACGGGCCGCGCTGGCCAGGATGCGGGTCCTCGGCGATTCAGCGCTTCGCCTTGGCCCTGCCCTTGTGCGCGTTGCGGCCGCCCTTGCGGCTCGCGGCCGGGCCGGCGTTGGTGATCTTCGCCGCGCGCTGCTTGCTCATGCCCTTCTCGCGCAGCGCTTCGTACTTCCGATCGTCCTTCACATTGCCGTGCTTGGCCATGATCGGCTCCCCAAATGGGATGGTCTGCCGCGATGGTCGGCCCTCAACGCGAGCCGTCGCCATGTTGGACGTCGTCGCGGTCGCACGCTCGGGGATCGCGCGCGCATCGGGTCCCGAGCAGCGGACACGGTCCCGAGCGTCGACCGCGAGCGGCGGCTCCCGCCGCCTCGCCAGCGCCCGTAGAAGCGCGGCGGAATTCATTGGACGTGCCCGCGTGCGCCGGGTTCCGCATCACGATTGCACACCATGCTTGTTGTCGCAGCCGCTGACGACTAGGCTCACGACGTCCGGCCAGCCATCACCTCCGACGACCGAATGCATCATGAACCACACATGCTCGCGGTCTTCCGATGCAGGATGCGCGTCGCGCTGATGCGCTTCGTTGCCGCCACCGTCAAACATCGTCGATGAAACTGGAAGAACTCCATGAGCGCCACCACAGTCGAAGGACCCAGAGCCACCTCGACCGACGCGGAGCGCGTCCCCGCCATCATGCTGATCGATGACAACCCGTGCGATATCGAGCTCACCAAGCTCGGTTTCCAGCTGCACGGGCCGCGGGCGGAGTTCCGCGTCGCGACCGACGGCGTCAGCGCCATCGACCAGCTCAGGCAGGTCATCGCCGGCGATGACGTGCCGCGGCCCGACCTCATCCTGCTCGACCTGAACATGCCGGTCGTGCGCGGGGACGAGGTGCTGCGCTTCATCAAGGGCGAGCCGACGCTGCGCTCGATCCCGACGGTCGTGCTGACGTCGTCGTCGTCGCCTTCCGAACACGCGTCGTTCTCGGCGCTCGGCGCCGACGCCTTCCTGGTCAAGCCGATGATCATGCGCGAGCTGCTCGAGATGATGCACCGCCTCGCGCCGATGTTGCGCGGCATGTGATCCGGAGGTCGGTCCGACCGACGCCGCCCGAACCGATTGGAATGCATGTCCGACGCGAATTCACCGACGGGGTTGATCGACATCGACCTGATCCGCATGGCGGCGCGCAACGGCTGGGTCGATCCGGCGCTGGCCGAGGACTCGCTGCGCCGCTGCGCCGACGGCACCGCGGCGATGGCCGATCTGATCGCGAGCGGCGCGCTCGACCGCACGCGGCTGGAGCGCATGCGCGCGCGCGCCCCCGCGCCGGACGAGCCGCGGACGCTCGGCCGCTGGCGGATCCTCGAGGCTATCGGCTGGGGCGGCATGGGCGTGGTCTACCGCGCGGTCGACGCCGATGGCGACGAGGTCGCGATCAAGGTGCTGTCCAGCGAGCTGGGCGCCGACCCGCAGGTCGAGCGCAGGTTTCGCCGCGAGGCCGAGACCGCCGGCGCGATCCGCCACGCGCACGTCGTCGCCTGCCACGGGATCCACGTCGACCAGGGCCGGCTGTTCATCGTCATGGAGCTGGTCGGCGGCGGCAACGCCGAGGAGTTGGTCGAGCGTCGCGGCGGCGGTCTGCCGGCGAACCTCGCCGCGGCCATCTGCCGCGATGCCGCCGCGGGGCTCGAGGCGGTGCACGCGGCGGGCCTGATCCATCGCGACGTCAAGCCGGCCAACCTGCTGCTGGCCCGCAGCGGCGAGGCCAAGCTCGGCGACTTCAGCATCGTCTGCGCCCGCCACGGCCTCATGGAGTCGCTGACCAGCGATGGCCGCGTCATCGGGACTCCGGGTTACATGGCGCCCGAGCAGCTCGTCGCCAAGGCCAGGATCGACGCCCGCGCCGACCTGTACGCGCTCGGCGCGACGCTGTTCTTCCTGCTGACGGGCCGCGCGCCGTTCGTCGGCGGCGACCAGGCGGCGCTGCTGACGCAGGTGACGACGCGGCCGCTGCCGGACCCGCGCACGGTGCGCAGCGACTGCAGCGGGCCGCTGGCGATGGTCGTGCGCGGCGCCGGCGCGCTGCGCGCCGACGAGCGCTATCAGTCGGCGCGCGAGATGCGCCTGGACCTCGAGCGGGCGCTGCTCGGCCGCGAGCCGATCCACGCGCCGGCGTCGTCCGAGGGCACCACGGTGGTCGTGCGTCGGCATCCGCCGGCGACGAAGCCGGATGGCGCCGCCACCGCCGCGCCGCCCGCGCCGGCATGGCCCTCGGCCGGACTCGTCGACGATGGCCCGGCGCGCCGCGCCGCCGCCGAGATCGTCGAGCTCGCCAGCGCGTGGCGCGATGCCGCCCCGGGCACCGCGGTCGATCTCGCCGCGGTCGCGCGCGCCGCGCCGCCGTTGTCCGCTTGGGCCGGGGAATGCGTCTCGCCCTTCACCAGCGCGCTGATCGGCGCGTGCGTCGCGCTGACGGCGCAGCTCGCGACCTGCGGCGCGCAGGCCAACCCGTTGTCGTTGCGCACGCTCGCGGCGGGCTTCACGCGCGTGCGCGAGCTGCTCGAGCGGCGCTGCTCCGGCCCGGCCCTGGCCTCGCTGGCCGCGCTGGTGGTCGACGACGACCTGGTGTCGCGCCGGGCGATGGCGCAGGCGCTGCACAAGGTCGGGATCCGCGTCGACGCCTGCGCCGGCGCCGCCGAGGCCCTGGCCATGCTCGCCGGCGACGGCGCGTACGCGCTGGTGCTGAGCGATGTGCTGATGGGCGAGGTCAACGGCTTCCAGTTCGCGGCCAGGGTCCGCGCCGACCCGCGCCACCGCCAGCTGCCGATCGTCTTCGTGACCTCGCTGCGCGACTTCGACCAGGTCTTCAGCGCCGGCGAAGCCGGGCTGAACGACGCGATCGCCAAGCCCTTCCTGGTCAAGGAGCTGACGGTCAAGGCGTTGACCCTGCTCGCGCCGCGCCGCGCGGAGACCTGATCTGTCCGGCGCGGCGACACCCGGCGGCGAGCGCCACGACGCGCTCGACATCCTCATCGTCGAGGACAACCGCGGCGACGCCGACCTGCTCGCGGCGTTCCTCGACGTGCCCGGCGCCGCGCATCGCCTGTGCTGCCGCACCACGCTGGCCGAGGCGCTGGACTACCTGCGCGATGGCGCGTGCGACGTCATCCTGCTCGACCTGTCGCTGCCCGACAGCGGCGGGCTCGACACCTTCCTGCGCATCCGCGACGGCCTGCGCGCCGCGAACCGCGCGATCCCGGTGGTCATCCTCACCGGGCGGCAGGACGACGGGCTGGCGTCGGAGGCGGTGCGCTGCGGCGCCCAGGACTACCTGGTCAAGAACGACCTGGATGAACGGCTGCTGGCCCGCTCGATCAGCTACGCGATCAGCCGCAAGCGGATCGAGGTCGAGCTGGTCCGCGCGAAGCTCGCCGCCGAGGCCGCCGCGAGCGCGAAGAGCGACTTCATCGCGACGATGAGCCACGAGATCCGCACGCCGATGAACGGCATCATCGGCATGACCAACATCCTGCTCGACAGCGGGCTGACCGCCGAGCAGCGGTCCTACGGCGAGGTCGTCGCCAAGTCGGCGCTGGGCCTCATGACGATCCTCAACGACATCCTCGACTTCGCGAAGGCCGAGTCGGGGATGCTGGCGATCGCCGCCGCGCCGTTCGACCTGCGCGCGGTCGCCGAGGACGTGCTCGACCTGTTCGCCGCCAAGGCGGCGGAGAAGCGGCTCGAGCTCGTCCTGCGCTACGCCCCCGGGACGCCGTCCCTGGTGGTCGGCGACGCCGGGCGCATCCGCCAGGTGCTGGTCAACCTGGTCAGCAACGCGATCGCGTTCACCGGCGCCGGCCACGTGCTGATCGAGATCGCCGCCGCGGAGATCCGCGACGGCCGCGCGCGCATCGCCATCGCCGTCGCCGACTCCGGGATCGGCATCGCCGAGCAGGACCAGCATCGGCTGTTCAGGAGCTTCTCGCAGATCGACACCTCGACCACGCGCCCGAACGGCGGTACCGGCCTGGGCCTCGCCATCTCGCAGCGCCTCGTCGCGCTGATGGGCGGCGGGATCGCGGTCGAGAGCCGCGCCGGGGCGGGCGCGCGGTTCTCCTTCATCCTGGCCATGGCGTGCTGCGGGCCGGTCGACGCACCGGGCGACGGGGCGCTGGCGGGGCGCCGGGCGCTGCTCATCGAGCCCGACGCGCTGACGCGCGCAACGCTGCGCGAGCAGCTGACCGCGCAGGGGATGGAGATCGCCCAGACAACCGCAGAAGCCGCGCAGCGCGACATCGCCGACGCGCGCGCGGCCGGCTCCCCGTTCGACGTCGTGCTGTGCGGGGGTCCCCAGGCGGAGATGCTCGCCGGCGCGTTCGCCGCGCGGCCCGGCGAGGCGCCACGCCTCGTGCGCCTCGCGAGCATCGGCGCCGCTCCGTCGACCGGCGGAGCCGGATTCTCGGGCTACCTCATCAAGCCGGTGCGCGTCGAGCGGCTGCGCCAGGTGCTGGCGGTGGTGCTCGCGGGCGGGAACGGCGGCGGCGCGCGGCCGGTGACGCTCAGCGAGTCGGGCAAGCATCCGAGCCTCGCCGCCGCGCCGGCGCCGCTCGGCTACCGCATCCTGCTCGCGGAGGACAACGCCACGAACCGGCAGGTCGTGACGCTGCAGCTGCGCAAATTGGGCTGCTCCGTCGACGTCGCCGGCGATGGCGCCGAGGCGGTCGCCCGTTGGGCCGCCGCCGCGTACGACGCGATCCTGATGGACTGCCGCATGCCCGGCATGGACGGCTACGCCGCGACGCGCGCGATCCGCCGCGGCGAGGCGACGCGCGGCACGCGCACCCCGATCATCGCCCTGACCGCGAACATCCGCCCGGAGGACGCCGCGCAGTGCCTGGCGGCCGGCATGGACGCGCACGTGCCCAAGCCGGTGTTCAGCTCGGCGCTGCGCGAGGCGCTGACCCGGTGGGTCGGGACGGGCGGCGACGCCGCGCGGCATCGCGCGGAAACGCCTCGGCCGAGCGTCAGCCTGCTCGACGACTTCGGACCCGAGGCGTGGACCGCGCTGGTCCGGGACTTCATCGCTGGCATGCCCGCGCTCGAAGCGGCGCTCGCCGAGGCCATCGCCGCCCGGGATGCGCGCGCGGCCGCCGAGCGCGCGCACCAGCTCGCCGGCTCGACCGCGCTGCTCGACCTGACCGACGTGGCGACGGTCTGCCGGAGCATCGAACAAGCGGCCGGCGACGGCGACTGGCCGGGCGCGGACAGCGGTGTCGCGACGCTGACGCGGGCGATGGCGGTGGCGATCGCCGGACTGCGCCGGCGCATCGCCGCGCTCGGCGCCGCGGGCTGATCAGCCCGCGCGCTCGGTGTGGTCGTCGGCGTCGCGCAGGGCGCCGCCGCGCAGGCCCTCGAGCGCGCCCGGATCGGTCTCGTGCAGCTTCTTCCACGCCATCGGGCTGAACAGGTGGTAGCGCTTGAACGCGGTCGAGAAGTACTGGCTCGAGCTGAAGCCGAGCGCCGTCGAGATCTCGGTGATCGACATGTCGCTGCACTGGATCATGTAGCGGCCCTTGTTGAGCTTCATGCGCAGGAAGTACTCGGCCGGCGCGATGCCGGTGCACTGGCGGAAGCCCTTCTTGAACGACGACAGCGACATCTTCAGCGCCTGCGCCATGTCGTCGACGCTCAGGTCCTGGCCGAGGTGGTCGTCGAGGTGCTTGAGCGCCTGCTGGATCGGGAACACCGACTCCTGCGCGACGCGGCAGGCGTTGGCGACGACGCCGACGAGGAAGTTGGTCAGCGTCGCGTGCGCCTGGATCTGGTTGAGCGCCGCGCCCTTGGTCTGGCCGAGCTGGAACAGGCGCTGCGCGTCGCGCAGCAGGTCGGCGTCGTAGCGCGCCGTCAGCGCCGGCAGCGACAGCAGGCTGCGGCGCAGCGTGTCGCCGAACTCGAGGCCGAGGAACGGGCGGGTCAGGCCGAGGTTCACCAGGATGCAGTAGTGCTTGTGCTTCGAGCGCGGGTGGATGCCGGTCGAGTGCCGCAGGTACGCCGGCGCGACGAAGAACGAGCCGCCGCTGACGACGTGGTCGCGGCCCTCGGCGCGGTAGATCTCCTGGCCGGTCTCGACCACGACCAGCTCGAGGCACGCGCCGTGGTCGTGCTCCTCGAGCCCGCGCACCGCGCGGTCGAAGACCGAGCACGCGATCTTGCTCAGCTCGGGCAGGTCCTGGCCGAACGGCTCGTACAACGTGGTCAGGCCGTGCATCGGGGCTCCTCCATCATCCTACCGCATGCGCGCCGGCCGCGCCCGACGCGACCGTCGCGTCGGCCGTGCCCGCCGCCTGGGCCGAGGTGACGGCGATCGCCTCGGCGATGTCGGCGACCGAGGCGCCGCGCGACAGGTCGTTCACCGGCCGCGCCAGCCCCTGGAGCACCGGACCGACGGCGCGCGCCCCGGCCAGGCGCTCGACCAGCTTGTAGCCGATGTTGGCCGAGCCCAGGTCGGGGAAGACCAGGACGTTGGCGCGACCGGCCACGGCGCTGTCCGGCGCCTTGCGCGCCGCGACCGCCGCGACCAGCGCGGCGTCGGCCTGGAGCTCGCCGTCGAAGCGCCACTGCGGCGCCATGAGGCGGGCGCGCGCGGTCGCGGCGCGCGCCTTCGCCACCGCCGGCCCGTCGCCGCTGCCACGCGTGGAGAAGGACAGCAGGGCGACGCGCGGCGTCAGGCCGAGCAGGCGCTCGGCGGTGGCGGCGGAGGCCACGGCGATGTCGGCCAGCTGGCGCTCGTCGGGATCGGGAACGACGCCGCAGTCGGCGAACACCAGCGCGCCTCCATCGCCGATCGTCGGATCGGCGAACAGCATGATGAAAACGCTGGAAACCGTGGCAATGCCGGGCGCCGGACCGATCGCGCGCAGCGACGCCCCCAGGACGTCGCGGGTCGCGCGGGTCGAGCCGGCGGTCATGCCGTCGACCGCGCCGCCGCGCACCAGCATCGCGCCGTGCAGCAGGGGGTCGGCGAGGCGCCGCCGGCTGTCCGCCGCCGACAGCTCGTCCTTCGCGGCGCGCAGCGCGCGGTAGCGCTCCGCCAGGGCGTCGCGCTCCCCGAGGTCGCCATGATCGATCAGCTCGAGCCCGCCGAGGCCGACGCCGATGCGGCGCGCGAGCGCGGCGATCGCCGCCGGATCGCCGAGCAGCACCGGCCGCGCGGTGCCGTCGTCGGCGGCGAGCCGGGCCGCGCGCAGCACGCGCTCGTCGTCGCCGGCCTCCGGCAGCACGACGCGCGCGCGCGCGGCCCGCGCGCGCGCGCGCACGTGGTCGAGCGCGTTCATCGCGCCGCCGCCCGCGCCGCGAGCGCGGCGTGCTGCGGACCGCGCGCGATCAGCGTCGGATCGCCGGTGCCGGCGATCGCCGCCAGCTCGGCCGCATCCAGCAGCGTCTCCGGCGCGACGGTCTCGAGGATCGCGGCCCGCGCCACCGCGTGCGCCCAGGTGCAGCCGTTGGCGAAGAGCATGCCGCCGACGTCGAGCGTGCCGCCGCGGTTGCGGTAGCCCAGGCACGCGGTGCGCCCGCCCCATTCGGCGGCGAGGCCGGCGATGGCCTCGGGCCGGGTGTGGGTCAGCAGCACGCGCCGCGCCGGCGACCCGACGATCGCGCGCGTCGGCGCGTCGGCGAGCGCCTGCGCCTCGTGGCGGTCGCGCGCGACGCGGAAGCGGCCCGGCTCGCCGAGCATGATCAGCGCATGGCCCACGCCGCGCGCCCGCAGGCGGTCGGAGGCGCGCACGGCTTCGGCCGCCTGGTACGCGCCGACCGCGATCAGCGCCAACGGCTCCGAGCCGTCGCCGCGCAGGCGCACCGCGCCGTCGCGCACCAGCGCGCGCGCCTGATCGACGGTCAGCAGGTCGCTCATCGGGTTCTTGGGCACGACCAGCGTCCAGATCTGGCCGCGCGTGCGGTAGCAGGCGCGCAGCGCCTCGACGGCGGTGTTGGCGTCGACCGGGAACACCGCGCGCGAGACGTCGTTCATCTCGGCGATCATCGCCTCGGCGAAGGTCGGGTCCTGGTGCGACTGCTCGTTCTTGCCGTTCTCCCAGGTGTGGGAGGTGAGCACCATCGGCACCGACAGCCAGCCCGGGGCGCGGCCAAGGTCCGCCTGGTGGCGCGCGAAGATCAGCTCCTGGCGGAAGGCGCCGAGCATCTTCATCGCGAACGCCTCGTAGCTCGCGACCAGGTTGATGCCGCCCTTGTTGCCCAGGCAGGCGCAGGCGACCGCCTCCTCGTTGAGCGCGGTGATCACCGCGCCGAGGACGTCCTCGGCCATGCCCGGCTCGGCGTGCGCGACGCGGTGCTTGAGCAGGTCGAGCGTGCGGTTGAGGCGGTTCGAGCGCATCTCGTCCGGATTGCCCACCCGGGGCCTCAGTCGCGGATTGGCGGCGACGATGGCCGCGAACATCTCGTCGAGCGCGGCCATCGGCGCGGTCGCGCCGCGCCCCGCCGGCTCGGCCCACGACGGATCGGGCAGCGTCGGCGCGGCGGGACGGCGATCGGCCAGCGCGTGGTCCTTCTCGCGCGCGCGGCCGGTGACGGCGTGGTTGTTCAGCGTCGCCGCCGCGGCGGTGAGCTCGGCCAACGGCACGTGCAGCGCGTGCGCGCCGGCGTTGAAGCGGCGCCGCGCGGCGTCGTCGTGGAACGGGTTGGCGCCGAGCGGCAGGTTGTGCGCGTCGTTGGTCGCCTGGCCGGGGAAGCCGTAGCCCTTCGGCGCCTCGGCGATGGCGTACGGCAGCGGCACCGGATAGCAGGCCTCGCCGGCGGCGATCGCGGCCGACCACGCCTGCAGGCGCTCCTCGCCATCGATGATCGCCCAGGCGAAGGCCGCCGGATCGCGGCCGTCGATGGTGGTCGGCTCGAACGAGTTGAGCTGGAGGTGGCCCTCGAGCCACGGCGCGCCGCCATTCTGGTCGATCGCGGTGCGCCCGTCGATGCGCCGGCCGTTGGCGATGAGGATCGGGCTGACGAGCCCGCAGTCCTCGGCGCGCCACCAGCGCGGTGCCCAGTCCGCGCCGCGCTGCTCCTCGAACGCGCCGTCGGAGAGGAACGCGACCAGGCGCTCGCCCTTCAGCGGCATGTGCGGGTACTGCAGCTCGGCGAAGCCGAGGTAGCCGCCCTCGCTGATCCCGCCGGCGGTGTGCGGACCGACGTGGCTGCCCATCGGCGCCGCGACGCTGCCGTCGGCGCCAGCGCGGTAGCTGTAGAAATCCTGCACGAAGTCGGCGAGCCGCGCCTCATCGAGGCCGTAGCGCTGCGCCTGCGCGTCGAGCTGGTTGCCGACCAGCAGATTGATCGCGTCGATCGCCGAGACGCAGTGCCCGGGGCCCATCACCCAGGCGCGCGTCAGGCCCGACAGCGCGTTGGCGACCAGGTAGCCGACGTACGCCGGCACCATGTTCAGCGCGCCGCCGGTGTGGCCTTCGGGGCGCTCCTTGAAGTCGTCGGGACGCAGCGGCCGGCCGTCGAGGTGGACGCGGCGCGCGTAGGTCTGGTGCACGACCAGCCACATGCCGCCGCTGCACAGCCGATCCGCCGCCGCCATCAGGCGCCAGACCTGGTCGGTCGACGGCGCCGCGCCGGAGTCGACCAGGCGCGCGGCGAGATGATGCATGCGCACCTGCGTCGCGTCGTCGTGGTGGACCAGGCCATAGCCCGCCGCCCAGTGCGCGAACGCCGCGTCGGCGGCACGCAGGCGCTGCGCCTGCGTGCCGACCAGCGCGGTCTGGCGCTGGTGCGGCCGCGCCGGGGCGCCGGCCGTCGGCGTGGCGGCGGGCGCGCGGCGCCGCTGGTTGTCGTCGTAGGCGACGGCGACCGGCGACGGGTGGTGGGCGATGGCGGCGTCGTGCATGGCGGGCTCCGTGCGCCGCGGTCGCGGCGTCGGCGCGGACTCTAGGCACGCGCCTGACGGAAGGCTTCCACGCACGGATACGGGTTTTTCCGCGGGCTGCCCCGGCTCCGCATCGCGAAGCGTCCGTGACTGGATTCGTACAGCGGCGAACGCGCGGTTCTCATCACGCTGGGCGTCGATTCCGCGAGCGGAGCCACGGCAGTTCGCATTCGGTCCCCGGCTGGAATCGAACGTGGCGGAGGTCGCTGTGCGAATGCGGGCGGCGACGGATTCGCACAAGCCGCATCATCGCGACGTCGAGCGTCGAGCGTCGAGCGTCGGGCGTCGGGCGTCGGGCGTCGTGCGTCGAGCGTCGAGCGTCGGGCGTCGAGCTTCGGGCTGCGGGCTGCGACCGTCGCGCCACGCGCTTCGGGCTGCGAGTCCTCGGGCTACTTCTTCTGCTTCTTCGCGGCCTCTTGCGCCGCCAGGGCCTGCTCGACCGCGCGCGTGGCTTCCCTCCCGGCGCGCGTGTCGGGCCACGCTTTCGCCAGCTGCTGGAGCTTGGCGAAGCGCGCCGCGGGGGTTCCCGTCGTCTTTATGGTCTCGAGCTCGGCGTCGAGCGCCGTTTCGAGCGTCGCCTCGGCGCTGATCGCGGTCGGGGTCGGCGACCATTCCTTGATGAAGCCTGCGAGCGCCTTCAGCCGCTTGCCTTCAGTGGCGGCTTCTACGGCTGGCCATTCCGCCTGCGCCAGCTCGTCGAGCATGATGAGCGCCTTCCCGGCGACCGGGTAGCCCTCCCACTCGGCGATGAACTTGCGCAGCTTGGCAGCGCGCGGCTTCGCGTCCTCCGCGATGATCGGTCCGAGCTCGACGACGCCGAGCTTGTCCGCTTCACCGCGTGCGCGCTCGCCGACGGGGAAGTCCGCCCACTTCGTCACGAACGCCTTGAGCTTGGCCGCCGTCGGCTTTGCCAGGATCGCGTCGAGATCGGTCGCGCCTTCCTGGTCGATGGTCGTCGCCAGCTCGGCCATGCGCGGCGCGGCCTTGGCGGCGATGTCGCGCGCGACCGACGACGCCGACGCGCGCGTGTACGCGACGTAGGCCTCGTGCGTCTTGCCCTTGGCGTCAAGCGCCTCGGCCTGGGCGAGCAGCTGCGTCGCGCGCTCGAGCAGCGGGCGGTCGAGCTCGACCATCGCCTTGTCGAACCAGTCGGCCGGCGGCATCTCGTGACCGAGCCCCGGCGTCTCGTAGTACGCGATGTGCGGGAAGCCGGCGCCCTTGTACTGCGCGAACACCGACTGGGTCCCGGGCTTGTTGAAGTCGGTCTCGCCGGTCATGAAGGCGTAGCGGCGGGTCTTGGCCAGCTCGCGCAGGCGGTTGGAGTCCTTGCCGCCGGGAGCGTCCATGGCGTTGCAGCCGACGAAGTAGATGCCGCCGCCGGTGTAGACGTCGGGGAAGCGCGGCGCCGCCTCGCTGGCGCAGCGCCCACCGCCCGACATGCCGGCGACGTAGATGCGCTCGGGATCGATGCGGTAGCGCGCGAGGATGCCATGGACGCCGTCGAGCGTCAGCGCCTGGCGGAACGGCACGCCGCGCTCGTTCTCGACGTTCTGGTTGCCGATCCAGATGAGGTCGTGCCGGTCGAGCACCGACGCGTAGCCGCCCGGTCCGCCGCCCTTGCCCGGGCTGATGTACGCGATCAGCCCGAACGGCCGGGTGCCGTCGTAGGACGCGGGCACGTAGACGTCGAACGGCTCCTTGGCGATGTCGTAGGCGTACGCGGGGCCGTCCCCGGCGTTCCAGCCGAAGCGCGTCGACAGCACCGGCCAGGCCGACATCGGGCTGGTCGCGTCGAGGCTCAGGACGAACGACCCGGTCTGCGCCGCGGGCTTCGCGGCTTCGCCGGCGTGGACGACGGCGCCGAGCACGACGGCGACGATCAGGGCGATCGGACGGGACATGCTCACCTCGCTGGCGAACAGGGATCCCGCCCGGCGCGGCCGAGTCAACGCGGATCAGCTCCAGCGCGCGCTTCAGGCTGCCGGAGCCGTCGCGGCCGCCTGCTTGTGGGCCTTCTCGCGTTCGGTGCGCAGGGTCCGCTTCTCCTCGTTCCAGGTGTGCGCGCGCGGCACGTGCAGCGCACGCGGCGTCAGTCCGCCGCCGATGATCCAGGCGCGGCGCGGATGCGGGCTCGGGTTGGCCGTCGCGTAATGCAGGGTGCGCTGGTGGTGGATGGTGCAGCCGCCGGCCGGCAGCGGGCAGGCGACGGCGTTCCTGACCATCTCGGTGGCATCGAAGTCGAGCTCGAGGCCATGCACGCGCGGGTCGTCGTTCTCGCTGCGGTGCGGGAGGATCTCGCCCCAGTGGCTGCGCGGCACGAAGTGCATGCAGCCGTTCGACTGGTCGACGTCCTGCAGGGGCACCCACACGCTGGCGGCGAAGGTGTCGTGCCCGGCGCTCCAGTAGGCCTCGTCCTGGTGCCACGGCGTGGGCTTGGGGCAGCGGGGCGGTTTCAGTATCGCGTGGTCGCCGATGTAGTCCGGCTCCTGGCCGAAGAGCTGCGCCAGCACGCTGCGCGCGTTCGCCCACAGCAGGCTGGCGGTGATCTCGGGCACGTCCTGGGACAGCCCGAGGATCTGCGGCACGTTCGGGGCATCGGGGTCCGTGTCGTCGCCGAAGAGGTCGAACTGCCGGCCCTCGGCGCGTCCGGAGCAGTTGGCGAAGTGGTGGTCGTAGGCGATGCGCAGCCGCGCGATCTCCTCCGGCGTGGTCAGCGGGCCGAGCGCCAGGTAGCCCTCGCGGTGGTAGAACGCGACCTGCTGGGTCGTCAGGACGATCGTCGGCGAGGGGCTCGATGCGGTCATGCGCTGCTCCGACCGCTTTTGTAGGCGCGGCGCGGGGCTTTGCGTTCGCTCCGTGGCCAGGAGGATTACGAACATGGGCGTCGAACGTCATCGCGACCGCCTGGCCTACACCGCCGCCGATTGCCTGGTGCCCGAGCTGCAGCACTGCGGCTGGACCCGGCTGCGCGCCGCGAGCGACGCGGCGTTGCCGGCGCATGCCCACATCGGCTGGGAGATCTGCTGGGTCCGCCGCGGCGGCGTCGACTGGTGGGCGGGCGGCGGCGACTGGCACGTCGCGCAGGGCGACTGCTACGTCACCCATCCCGGCGAGCCGCACGGCGGCGCGCACACCGTGCTCGAGCGTTGCGAGCTGTTCTGGTTGTCGATCGCGCCGGTGGCGGGATCCCTGCCCGGGATGGACGCGGCCGACGCGCGCGCGCTCCTCGCCCGCCTCGGCACGCTGCCGCGGGTTTTCGCCGCCGAGGGCGACGCGCTCAACGGCCTGTGGTGGGCGCTGCTGTCGGCGCACCGCGACGCGCCGGTCTTCGCGCGGGTCCGCGCGCGCGCGGCGCTGCACGCCGTGCTCGCGACCGTCATCGATGCCGCCGACCGCCACCAGCCGGCGCGCGCGCCGTCGCCGCCGATCGCCGCCGTGCTCGGTCACGTCCGCGCGCGTCTCGATCGCGACTGCTCGGTCGCCGAGCTCGCCCGCGTCGCGCGGCTGTCGCCGAGCCGCTTCCACGACCGCTTCGTCGCCGAGGTCGGCGAGACCCCCGCCGACTGGACGCGGCAGCAGCGCATCGCCGCCGCCAAGCGCCGCCTCGCCGACAGCGACATGCCGATCACCGCGCTCGCGCTCGATCTCGGTTTCCCGTCGAGCCAGTACTTCGCCACGGTGTTCCGGCGGTATGCCGGACTGACGCCGCGCGAGTTCCGCCGCCGGGCTAGCACGAAAACGGACCGGGACCTGGACTCCGCGCAACCACGGCCGGAGCAACCGCGCCGGCTTCGTCGTCGTTGAAGCGGCCGTGCATGCGCGCGATCGTCATGGCCATGCTGATCACGCTCTGCGGCGCCGGTGAACACGTCCTGACCGTCGATCCGACCGCGGTCGCGGTCGACGGCTTCCTCGGCTTCGGCGCCGAGTGGGATCCGAACTTCTGGAGCGAGGCCGGCGTCGCCAAGGGCGCCGACGAGGCGACGTGGGGCCGCGTCGTCGGACGCGTGCGCTGGATGCGCCTGCCGATCGCGCGGGTGATGATCCAGTGCCGCTGGCATCTGCGCGAGGATGGCACGCACGACTGGGACGCGCCGATGATGCGCGCGCTGTGCCGCCATCTCGACGTCTGCCAGGAGCTCGGCACGCAGGTCATCCTCACCGAATGGGGCTGCGCGACGTGGTCGAAGATGCCCTGGATCACCGGCAACGAGGATCCGCGCTACGCCGACGCCGTGGTCGCCAGCGTCGCGCACCTGCGGCGGAGGTACGACTGCATCCGCTGGCTGGTGCTCGTCAACGAGCCCAACTTCGAAGGCGGCGGCTGGGACAAGTGGTCGACCGGGGTCCGCCAGGTGGCCGAGCGCCTGCGCGCCGCGGATTCGCCGGTGACCATGATGGGTCCCGACAGCGCCCACGATCGCGCCTGGCACCAGCGCGGGGTCGCCGAGCTGAAGGACGTGTTCACGGCGTGGGACCTGCATCGCTACCACCACGACGCCGAGTGCCGCGCCGGCGGCCTGGAGACCTATGTCGCCGAGCATTGGGCCGACGTGCGCGCCGGCGACCCCGACGCCGCGCGCAAGCCGCTGATCGTCGGCGAGGCCGGGATGCAGGACGGCATGGACGCCAGCCGGAACCCGCACATCGAGGAGCACGGCTATGGCGCGTTCATGGTCGATTACGCCGCCCAGGCCACGCGCGCCGGCTCGCACGCCGTCCTCGCGTGGATGCTCGACGACAGCTGCCACGACGGCTTCACCTGGGGCATGTGGACCGACGTGGCGGGCGGCCAGCGCCTGAAGCGGTGGGCGTGGCCGTGGATGCTGCTGGCGCGCTGCGTGCCGCGCGGGTCGACCCTGCTGCGGGTGGAGGCGCCGCCGGGCGTGCGCGTCATCGCCGCGCGCCTGCCGGATGGCGCCGGCTGGACGTTCGCGGTGGTCAATCGCGGCGACGCGACGGCGGACTTCCGCCTGCGCGTGCCCGGCGGCGGCCGCCTGGCGCTGCTGAGCTACCGCTACGCGACCGGCGCGCTGGCGGTGGACGGCGACGGGCTGCCATCGGCGCAAGGGGATGATGAGGCGGACCTCGACACCGGCGTGCGGCTGCAGGTCGGCGCCGACGAGGTGGCGGTGCTGACGTCGGTGCGCTGACGCTCGCGGAGCTGTTTCAAGCCGGTCGGGAGCCGCTCACGATCGGTCGCCGCCCGCCGATCCTGTCAGGCAGGGGGCCCGGGTGGACGACGATCGCGATCGGCGGCTGCGCGCGTTCCTCGACCGGTCGCGCTTCGCCGAGGTCGGTGCGGTGGTCACCGACCTCGACGGCACCGCCGTGCACGAGCACGACGGCCGCACCGTCATCTCGCGCACGGTCGAGCACGGCCTGAAGCACCTCGTCGACCTCGGCCGGCCGTTCATCATCAATTCGCTGCGTTTCCCGCTGTCGGTGCTGCGCACGTTCGGTCGCGACTGGTTCCGCATCTCGGACGCGCCGATCCCGACCGTGAGCCTGAACGGCGCCCAGATCGGGCATCTCGTGGCGCACGGCGAGGACGTCGAGTTCGAGGAGGTCGAGGCGTACCCGCTGGGCGCGGCGGAGATCGAGGAGGCGTTGCGTCCGGTCGGAGCGCTGGTCCACGCCGGCCTGCGCGACGTCCTGGTCTTCTATTATCCGCGCGACTGGCGGATGGGCGAGATCATCTGGACGCCGGTGCCCGAGCGGGTCCTGCCGGTGCGCGAGAAGTACCGCAGCGCCTCGGCGGTGACCGCGGTCGCCTTCGAGAAGCTGCGCGCGCAGATGCTGGCCGAGGAGATATGCATGGTCTTCGTGCTGATCGATGCGCCGCGCGACCGGCTGATGGCGTACCAGCACGCCGATCGCAGGTCGTTCACGACGCGCGCGGGGGTCGACAAGCTGTCGGGAGCGGTGCGCATGGCCGAGGTCATCGGCGCCGATCTGGCGCATTCGGTGGGCGCCGGCGACACGGTCATGGACAGCTTCCTCGCCGGCGCCGGCCTGGCGGTGACGGTCGGCGACGCCGAGCTGCCGTACCAGGGGCTCATGGATAGCGTCCGCGTCCGCGACCCGTTGGCGTTCGGCGCGTTGCTCTTCCGCATGGCCGAGCTGCAGCGGCGGGTGGCGCTATGACCGATGTCACCCCGGCGGCGCCAGCCGAGCGCGATGTCCAGGCCGCCGAGTTCGCCCGGGTGGTCTGCGTCCGGCACTTCGGCGGCGAGGCGCGGCGCATCACCCGACAGGGCGGCGGGTTGTCCAACGCGGTGTTCCTCGTCGACCACGCCGCCGGGCAGTTCGTCGTGCGTCTCTCCGATGCGCCTGGCCGCCTCGCCGCCTACCGCAAGGAGCAGTGGGCGGTCGCCCTGGCGCAGGCCTCGGGGGTGCCGACGCCCGAGATCATCGCCGTCGGCGACGACCTGGTGCCATGCGCGCACATGATCGCGCGGCGCGTCGCCGGGCACGAGGCGTCGCACCACCCGCGCCGCCTCGAGGTGCTCCGCGAGCTCGGGCACTGGGCCGCCGCGATCAACACGACCGCCACGCAGGGTTGGGGAGGCGCGTTCGACGAGGCGCGCGGCCGCGTCGCGCGCCACGATGACTGGTCCGACTACCTGCGCGACGAGCTGCGGCTCGAACCGCGGTTGGAGACGCTCGAGCGTCAGCGCATGACGACGCCGGCGTGCATCGCCCGGCTGCGCGGCGTCATCGAGGCGGCCGCGACGCTCAATCCGGGACCGACGCTGAACCACGGCGATCTGCGTCTGAAGAACGTGCTGGTCGACGACGATGGCGCGATCACGGCGATCATCGACTGGGAGACCAGCGGATCGTTCCTGGCGCCGGCGTGGGAGCTCTCGATCGCGCTGCACGACCTGGCCATCGAAGCGAAGCACGCGTTCCTCGCCGGCTACGGCATCGCACCGGAAGCCCTCGAGGCGCTCGCCCCGCTCATGAAGGCCTTCAACATCATCAACTATGCTCCAGAGATCGAGCGGTTGTACGCGGTGGGCGACCTGGACGCCCTGGCACGTATCCGCATGCGGTTGAGCGGCGCGCTGGACCTGTACTCCCTGGTGGTATGAGGAGGAGGGCCCGCCAGGCGCAGGTGCATCATGTGCGTGAATCGTAGCGTCATTAGCTCTTGCGGTTCATGGGGAAGCGCCCACAAGGCAGCCGCGAAACCGATCCACACTCGTAGAGTTGAGAGATGGAACGAGTCAAACATCAATCCGGGCAGATCGCGGTCCTCGACGACCCGATCGAGGGCAGGCAGGTCGCGCGCATGCTCGATGCCGGAGGTGTGGGACCGGCGGTGGTGGTCGACTCGTTCGCCGAACTGGGCCGACGGCTCGACGCACACGCGTGCGATCTCGTGGTCGTCGATCCGGTCGCCGCGGGCATCGATCCCGTCGAGCTCGCATCGCGCGTCAGCGATGCCGAGGTGCCGATGCTGCTGCTCGGCGAATCGGCTCCGCCGGCCGACGAGGTCGCCGTCGCGCGCTTCGCGCGTCCGCTCTGCGAGCGGAGCCTGCTGACCGCGGCGCGCAGCCTGCGGGCGACGCCGCCGCCGCGCGCGGACGACGCCGGCGCGGTGGCGGAGAGCTTCGCCACCCTGATCGGCGACGATCCCGCGCTGCGCCGCGCCCTGACCTATGCCGCCACGGTCGCGGCCAGCAACGAACCGGTTTTGATCACCGGCGAGACCGGCACCGGCAAGGACCTGGTCGCCGAGGCGATCCACCGCTCCTCGGGCAAGCTCGGCGAGTTCGTCGCGGTGAACGTCGCCGGCTTCGATGACACGCTCTTCAGCGACACGCTGTTCGGCCACCGCAAGGGAGCCTTCACGGGCGCGACCGATCCGCGGCTGGGCCTCGTGCTGCGGGCCTCGACCGGGACGCTGTTCCTGGACGAGATCGGCGACCTGTCCCTCGCATCGCAGGTCAAGCTGCTGCGCCTGCTCGAGGACGGGTCCTATTTCCCGCTCGGCGCCGATGTCGCCAAGCGCTCGACCGCGCGGGTCATCGCCGCGACCAGCGTCTCGCCGCGCGATCTCGCACGCGGCAGCATGCGCGTCGACCTCTTCTACCGGCTGCGCGTCCACCAGGTGCACCTGCCGCCGCTGCGCGAGCGCCTGGACGACCTGCCGCTGCTGTGCGCGCACTTCCTGCACGCGGCCTCGCGCGCGCTCGGCCGTCGGCTGCGCCAGCCGGCGGGGCTGATCGATGTCCTGCGCGCGCATTCCTTCCCCGGCAACGTGCGCGAGCTGCGCGCCGTGATCTACGACGCCGCGGCCTGCGCGCGCGGCGAGGTGCTCGACCTGACCGATGTGCGCCGCGCGTTGGCCGGCCATGGCGGCGACGATCGCGCGATCACGTTCCCGGCGCGCCTGCCCAGCCTCGAGCAGGTCCAGGAACTGCTCATCGCTGAAGCACTCCGGCGCGCGGATGGCAACCAGGCCTCGGCGGCGCGGCTGCTCGGCATCACCCGGCAGGGATTGAACAAGCGGCTGGGGCGGCGCGACGACGACGGCTGACGCGGCGCGCTGCCACCGGCACGCGGTGCGGAGCGTCGAACTTCGCCAGATTCCGCACCGGTCCCTCCGGCCCGGCGGCGACCGTGTCCGCCATCATGAGGCGACCCGCGTGCATGGTCCTGGTCGATGACAACGAGGCCGACCTCGCGCTGCTGCGCGAAGGCCTGCGCGAGATCGGCGCGAGCATCGAGCTCCAGTCGTTCACCGATGCCGATGCCGCGCGCCAGTACTTCGCCGCCAAGGCGACGAATCGCGACCTGCCGCCGCCGGATCTGGTGCTGGTCGACTACTACGTGCGCGGCAAGGACGGGACGGATCTGGTGCGCTACCTGCGCGGCCTGCCCGCTTTCGCCGCGATCCCGGTCTACCTGTACACGGCGGACGCCCGCTGCGGTCTCGAGCCGATCAGGGACGTCGAACCCACGGTCTGCCTGCGCAAACCGTCCTCGTGGGATGACGTGATCGGGGTGGCGAGCCGCCTGGCGAGCGAGATCCAGAGCGCGCGGGCGGCGCAGCATCCGCCGCGCTGATCATCGGCGGCGCCCACGCGCGTCAGCGCTGGCGCCAGGCCGGCGCGTTCATCCAACCGTGCTGGCGCGCCGTCTCCTCGAGCGGCGCCTCGTCCTCGGCGGACCACACCGGCAGGATCGGGCAGCTCTGGCACCAGCGGACCCAGTGCGCGAGCGGCACGAGCACGACCATGACGCCGCACGTCGTCCCCGCCGATCGGCGCTCGGCCGGGGCGCATTGCGCCGACGAATCGATCTGGTCGCTGACCACGAAGAAGCAGCCGCTGCTGACATCGATATCGTAATCGCCGCGCATCGCCGAGCGGCGGACCCAGCCGAGCGGGTCGAAGAATTCGGCCAGGCGCGACGGGATCTCGACCACGCGCGTCGAGCGCATGCCGACGCGGCTGCGCAGGTCCGCCTGCCAGCTCGGCACCGAGCGATGGTGCGGCTCGACCGTGCCGTCCTGCCAGTGCCACGCATCGCCGGAACGCTGCAGGTTCTTGGAGAAGCAGGTCGGCTGGTGGATCGCGTAGTATGTCTGCGTCACGTCGTTCTCCGGATCAGAGGGGTCGGCACGTTATCAATCCGGATCTGATTTCATCACAAATCCAACGCTCCAGGTCGCGCCCGCGGATCAGCTAATTCACCTCGCGTTCACGCATGCTCACGATCGCCCGGCTCGCGGTCGCCTCGGTCATGCTTGACCGGCACGCTGAGCACCACCATCGCGACCTTCTCGGCCTCGAGCCGATCCTGCATGGCGATCGCGAGGTCGTCGCGCAGCAACGCCTCCACGGCCGACGATCCGAGGCTGGATCGGAAGCCGACGACCAGGCACGGCTCGCGCCGGTCGCGCACGAGGTCGAGCACCAGCGCGACGGTCGACTCGAGCACGTCGGCGCCGCGTCGCACCACCGCGCGCGCCGGCAGGCGCAGCGCGCGCGCCCGCGCGACCAGCGGCTCGAGGGCGGCGGCACAGCGCACCTCGGCGGCGCGCAGCAGTTCCGGCGACTGGATGGAGTCGGCATCGGCGAGCGCCGTGCTCGCCAGGATCAGGTCGCGCACCGGGAGGCGCAGCGCGGCGATCCACGCGAGCGCGACCGACGCCAGCTGCGGATGGTTCCCGACCAGCAGGACGATGACCGGCGGCCCGGCGCCGAGGACCGCGCTCGCCGCGGCGGCGCGCGGGACCGCCGCCGGCGTGGCCGTCGCCTCCCCCGCCACCCGTCGGACCGCCTCGTCCTGGGCGCGATAGCGGCGGTGGATCGCGAAGCTCAGCAGCGTCGCGACGCCGACGAGCGCGGCGGCGATCGCCGAACCGAGCGGCGCGCGCACGGCGGTGCCGCCCAGGATGACGAGGCAGGCGAGCAGGGCGATCAGATGCAGCGCGCAGTCGCGCGACCAGGTCGCGTCGGCGCGCCGGCGCGCGACGGCGTGCCGGATCAGGGCCCATTGGCTGATCGTGAAGGTGACGAAGACGCTGACCACGAACCCGACCAGCAGCGGCTCGATGTCGCCGCGCAGCGCCAGCGTCGCGAGCGCCGCGCCGCCGCAGATCAGCAGGATCGCGGGCGCCGGCGCCAACCGGGCGTTCAGGCGGACGAAGCGCTTCGGTACGTAGCCGTCCGCCGCCATCGCGTTCAAGGCGCGCGGGCCGTGGACCATGCCCGATTGCGCGGCGACCACCAGCAGCGCCGCCTCGCACATCAGCGGCACGGTCACCAGCAGGGTCCTCGGCCAGCCGACGCCGACGCCGAGGCTCTCGGCGATGCGAGCGAAGAGCGCGCCGTTGAGCGTCGCGCCCGCGCCGGGCCCGATGGCGAAGACCGCGTACCCGATGACGATCACCGCGATCACCGCCGCCGGGACGCCCGCCAGCAGCAGCATCGTGCGTCGCGCGGTCCGTTGCTTCGGCTCGCGCAGCAGCGGGACGCCGTTCGACAGCACCTCCAGGCCCGTGTAGATCGCGCCGCCGACGGCGTACGCGCGCAGCATCGTCCAGGCCAGGCCCATGCCGCCGCCCTCGTCGGCGATGGCGCCCAGTTCGCCGGGAATCGCCGCGATCGCCGCGGGGACCGCCTGCGCCCGCGCCCACAGCCCGACGCCGAGCACGGCCAGGTGCGAGACCACGAAGGCGACGACGATCGGCGCCAGGACGGCGACCGATTCCTTGACGCCGCGCAGATTGAGGACGGTGAGCATCCCGATCAGCGCGAGCGCGATCGGTACGCGCAGCGCCTCGACGCCCGGGAACGCGGCGCTCACGGCGTCGGCGCAGCTCACCGCCGCCACCGCGACGGTCAGCGGCGCGTCGATGCCCAGCGCGACGCCGGAGACCACGGCCAGACGCGGAAATCCGGCGCCCTTGGCCGCCGTGTAGCCACCGCCGCCGTCGGGGAAGTGCGCGACCATGCGCAGGTACGACCACGCGAACAGTGCCAGGGTCGCGATGGTCGCCGCGCCGGCGGCCATGAGCACCGCGCGGTGCTCGCCGGCGGCGCGGCCGAGGATCTCGGGGCCGTACATGCACGAGCCGAGCAGGTCGCCGCCCATGGCGATCCAGGCCGCGAACACGCCGATGGTGACGCGCTCGCCCAGCCGCGTGTCGTACAGGTCCGGCGACGGCGAGGCGCGGCGGCGGAACGCGAACACGGTCGTCCCTCAGCGCGCCGCGGCGGTCATTCGTCGGCGTCGTCGACGCTGTCGCGGCGGATGAATTTGTTGAAGCGGCTGATCTCGTTGTCGCGCGTACGGTCCTGGCGCAGGAACGCGAGCTCGTTCTCGTCGAAGATCCGGAAGAACTCCTCCCACGAGATCTCCTCGAGCTCGTCGGCGCCGGAATACCCGGGGAAGTCGATGCGCAGGATGCCGCCGCCGCGCTTGCCGTCGCGCGAGGCGCGCACGATCGACGGCGTGCCGCCGCGTTCCTCCGCCCAGCGGCGGATGTCGTCGTGATCGGTCGTCGCCTGGGTGAGCTTCGTGCTGGCCATGATGCAGCCCTCGTGACCCGAGCGTAGACCAGCGCGGGTTGCGGCGGCCGTCGCACGCAGGCGCGCGAACACGGCCGAGGTCGGCTCCGCCGCGGCGCGCGTTCAAGATGGCCGCCACCCGCGATCCGGGACGCATGCCTTTCGCGACCATGCGCTGATGCCCGTCCTCGAGCCGCAGATCGGCGTCTGCCAGTGGTTCCATCACGGCGACCGCGCGACCGTCGAGCGCGCGCTGCGCCACCTGCGCGTGCTCGGCATCGACCGCCTGCGCACCGGCATCTCGTGGGCCGATTGGCACCGCCCGGATGGTCCGGCGTGGTACGACGAGCTGTTCGCGGCGCTCGACGGCCTCGACCTGCTGGTCTCGGTCTGGCACACGCCGCCGTCGCTCTCGGAGGACGGCCGCTGCAATGCGCCGCCGCGCCGGCTCCAGGACTACGCCGACTTCATCGACGTGGTCATCGACCGGTACGGCTCGCGCATCGCCTGCCTCGAGCTGTGGAACGAGCCCAACAACCGCTGGAAGTGGGACTTCGCCGCGCACGACCCGCAGTGGGCGAAGTTCGCGGCGATGATCGGCATGGCCGGGCACTGGGCGCGCCAGCGCGGCATGCCGACGGCGCTCGGCGGGATGATCCCGGTCGACGCCGACTGGCTGCGCCTGATCGACCGCCACGGCGCGCTCGCGTGCGTCGACATCGTCGCGTGCCACGCGTTCCCGGGGATGTGGTGGCCCGGCGAAGGCAACTGGGACTGGCACGAACGCTGGCGCGGCTGGGAGGACAAGCTGGCCCAGGCGCGCGCCGGCGCCGCCGGCAAGCCGGTGTGGGTGACCGAGACCGGATTGGCGACGTGGGACCTCGCGACCGGGAGACCGGGCAAGTTCGACCTGCAGGCGCGCATGCTGCTCGACGCGGCGCAGGCGCCGGCGCAGCGCCTCTACTGGTACTCGCTGATCGACCTCGATCCGGCGCGGCCGGCGATCGAGGGCTGGCACGTCGACGAGAACGAATACCACCTCGGCCTCGTCGATGCGACCGGCCGCCGCAAGGAGGCGTGGTTCGCCATGCAGGACATCGTGCGCGCGGCGCAGCGGCGCGCCGCCGGTTGAGGCGGCGTCCGCGGCGCGCGTGCGCATCGGCGTCGTTGCGCACGCGGTAGAATCTGCCAGCGCGCGCGCTCGTCGCGGCCATCGCGGCGGCACGATGCGCGTCCATGACCAGCACCATGCTCGCCGCCGTCCTCGCCGCACCGCGCACCGTCCGCGTCGAACGCGTGCCGCTGCCGACGCCGGGGCCCGGCCAGGTGCGCGTGCGGCTCGAGGGCTGCGGCGTCTGCGCATCGAACATCCCGCCGTGGGAGGGGCGCGAGTGGTTCAGCTATCCGCTCGCGCCGGGCCAGCTCGGCCACGAGGGCTGGGGCCGCGTCGACGCCGTCGGCGACGGCGCGGCCGGGCTGCGCGTCGGCGACCGCGTCGCCTTCCTCTCCGGCCACGCCTACGCCGAGTACGACGTCTGCGCCGCCGCCGAGGCCGTGGCGCTGCCGGCCTCCCTCGACCGCATGCCGTTCCCGGGCGAGCCGCTGGGCTGCGCGATGAACATCTTCCAGGCGGCGGCGATCGCCCGCGGCGAGACCGTCGCGATCGTCGGCGCCGGCTTCCTCGGCCAGCTGCTGACGCGGATGGCGGCGGACACCGGCGCACGGGTGATCGCGCTGTCGCGCCGCGGCTCGGGCCTGAGCAGCGCGAGCCGGCTGGGCGCCGCCGTGGCGATGCCGCTCGACGATCACCAGCGCATCATCGACGAGGTCCGGCGGCTGACCGGCGGGCGGTTCTGCGACGTGGTGATCGAGGCTACCGGCAAGCCGTGGCCGCTCGACCTCGCCGGCGAGCTGTGCCGCGAGCGCGGCCGCCTGGTGATCGCCGGCTACCACCAGGACGGCCTGCGCCAGATCAACATGCAGCTGTGGAACTGGCGCGGCCTGACGGTCCTCAACGCGCATTGGCGCGACAGCGCCGACTACGTCGCGGGCATCCGCGCGGCGGCCGCCGCGGTCGCCTCGGGCCAGCTCGATCCGGCGCCGCTGTTCACGCATCGCTATCCGCTCGAGGGCCTGGGCGCGGCGCTGGCGGACACCGGCGAGCGTCCGGACGGCTTCATGAAGGGCCTGATCGAGTTCGCGAACTGACGCCGACCCGCGCCGGCGCGCCGCCTCAGGCGCGCACGCGCGGGCGCAGCGCGGCGACGTGCTCGACCAGCTCGCCGGCCCGGTCGGCGGCGGTGTGGCGCGCCAGCACGGCGGCGCGCGCCCGCGCGGCGATCGCGCGGCGATCGGCGTCGCGCATCGTCAGGTGCGCCAGCGCCTCGTCGGCATCGCTGGCGATTAGGATCTCGTGCCCCGGGACGAAGAAATCCCCGAGCCCCGGCCAGTCGTCGCTGATCACGGGTACGCCGCAGGCCGCGGCTTCGAACAGGCGCACGCTCGGCGACCAGCCGGCGGCGATCATGTCGCCGCGCGTGACGTTCAGGGTGAAGCGCGAATCGCCGTAGAACGCGGCGTGCTCGCCCGGCGGCACGTGGTCGCGGCGCACGACGTTCGCCGGCCACGCGATGTCGTCGGGGTACTGAGGCCCGGCGACGACGCAGCGCAGCCGCGGCCGGCGTCGCGCCGGCTCGAGCAGCAGTCGGTCGAGCGTCGGTTGGCGGTCGGGGCTGTACGTGCCGAGGTAGGAGAGGTCGCAGCGCGGCGTCCCGTCGGCGGGCCGGTACAGCTCGGGATCGACGGAGCAGTACAGCGGCCGCGCGCACGGCGATCCGAAGTCGCGCTCGAGCCGGGCGAGCGTCGGGCCCCCGGTGAAGGAGAGGTACACGTCGTAGCGCGCGATCAGCGCCGGTTCGAGGTACTCGTGGTCGCCGCGCGCGAGCTTGGCGAGCGTGACCGGCGTATCGATGTCGTAGAACGCCGTCAGGCCGCGCGCTGTCGCCACCACCCAGCGCCCGACCTGCACACCCGCGGGCACGTACGAGCCGACGATGACCAGGTCGGCGTTGCGGACCTCGGCGGCGAAGCGCCCGGCGAGGTCGTCGAGCGACGCGTAGAGCTCGGTGCGTCCATAGGGGGGGCACGGCAGGTCGCGGTGCTGCGCGTACCAGGGCACGTCGCGTTCGAGGAACGTGACGCGGTGGCCGGCGCGGACCAGCTCGCGCATCAGCCCGCGGTAGGTCGTCGCGTGGCCGTTGCCCCACGACGAGGTGATCGACAGCCCGAGGATGACGATGTCGAGCGGCGCCATGTCAGGCCACCCGCGTCGACGGCAAGCGGTCGCCGAGCAGCGCGGCGAGCTGCTCGCCGCGGTGCGCGTAGGTGTGCTCGCTCAGCACGCGGCGCCGCGCCTCGCGGCCGATGGTCCGCGCCCGCGCCGGGTCGAGCGCCTCGACGTGGCCGGCGACGGCCTCGCCGTCCTCGGCGACCAGCACCTCGCGGCCCGGCTCGAGGAACAGCTCGATGCCCTCCCAGGCGTCGGTGATGATGCAGGCCGCGGCGCCGGCCGCCTCGAACACCCGCGTCGCCGGCGAGAAGCCGTAGCGGGCCATGCTCGCGCGGCTGATGTTGAGCACCGCCGTCGCCCCGCAGTTGAGCGCGTTGTGGTCGGCGGTCGCGACATGGCCGAGACGGCGCACGTTCGCCGGCATCGCCTTGTCCTCCCAGCCGCTGCCGCCGATCAGGAAGCGTCGCTCCGGCAGGCGCGCGGCGGCGGCGAGGAAGAACGACTCGACGCGCGCCTCGCGGTCCGGCAGGCGGTTGCCGAGGAACGCGAGGTCGCAGGCGAAGCGCGGATCGCGCGCCACCGGGTGGTGGGTGGTGTGGTCGAAGGCGTTGTAGACCGGCACGCACTCGCGGGCGCCGAGAGCGCGGTAGGCGTCGATCACCGGCTGGCCACCGCCGTAGGTCAGCACCAGGTCGTAGCGCGGCACGCAGGCGCGGAACGCGTCCTGCGGGTCGGCCGCGACGCGGTCGAGCGTCGCGGGCGCGTCGACGTCCCAGAAGGCGATCAGGTTGCCGTCCCGCTTGAGCCCGAGCACCTCGCGCTCGAGCAGCTCGTCGCGCGCGCCCACGCCGCTGGTCTTGACCACCAGGTCGGCGCCGCGCGCCGCGTCGAGCGCGCGGCGGCACGAGTCGTCGTCGTCGGCGTAGACCACGACCCGGCACCACTCCGGATCCGCGATGTCGCGGTGGCGGAGGCGGTCGAAGATGTCGGGTTCGTAGAACGTCACGCGGTGGCCGCGCTCGTGCAGCTCGCGGATGATGCCGCGGTAGTAGGTCGCCGCGCCGTTCCAGTAGGCCGAGACCAGGCTCGAGCCGAAGAAGGCGATGTCCGCGCCGCTCATGCGCCGATCCTCGTCGGTTGCGTCGCCCCGGCCGCGGCATCCACGCCGAGTCCGGCGAGGATCGCGAGCAGCTCTCGCGCGCGGTGGGCGCAGGTGTGCCGCTCGACGACGCGGGCCCTGCCGCTCGCGGCGATCGCCGCGGCGAGGGGACGGTCGGCGAGCAGGGTGCGCAGGTGGCGCTTCATCTCAGCGCCGTCGCGCGCGACGAGGTAGTCGACGCCCGGGCGGAACAGCCCCTCGCGGTCGTCCCACGGCGCCGACACCAGCGGCACGGCGCAGGCGAGGGCCTCGAACATGCGGATCGTCGGGATGCCGGGCAACGCGGTCGCGTATGGCCGCCGCGGCACGTGGACGGTGGCGCGCGCCCGCGCGAACGCCGCCGGAACGTCGAGGTTGGCGATCCAGCCGCGGTAGGCGATGCCCGCCAGCGACAGGTCGCGCAGGGCGTCGTCCGGATAGCGCACGCCGTGCACCACGGCCTCCAGGCCGAGCTCGGCGACGGGCGCGATCAGGAACTCGCGCAGCTCGGCGGCGCGTTCGTCGTCGCCCCAGTTGCCGATCCACACCAGGTCGAGATCGCGGACCGCGGTCAGCGGTCGGAACACCGCGGTGTCGGCGGCCTCGTGCCAGGTCCAGGCGCGCGCCGTCCAGCCGCGCGCCAGGTAGAGGTCGCGGACGACGTCGCCGAAGGCGAGCACGCCGTCGTAGGCGGAGAGGTCGTAGCGCGCCATCTCCTCGGGGGCGGAGACCGCGCGATGGTGGGTGTCGTGGAACAGCAGCGCGTAGCCGCCGACCGCGCGGCGGTGCGCGCCGATGCGCGCGACGAGCGCGGGATCGTTCCATTCGTGGACCAGCACCGCGTCGGCGCCGTCGAGCGCGGCGTCGAGGTCGAGCTCGTCCACGACGTGATCGCGCGCCGCCAGCGTCGGATACACCGTCGCAAGCCTCGCCAGCGCCGCCGCGTGCGCCGGCTCGCGCCGCTGGTTGACCAGGCTCCAGGCGTCGCGCGGCTCGTAGATCGCCAGGTCGTGGCCGAGCTGCTGCAGGGCGCGCGCGACGCCGCGCAGGAAGTGCGCGTTGCCGTGGTTCCAGCAGGCGCGCAGCGAGTGGCAGAACATCACGATGCGCATGCGCTGCGTTCCTTGCCGGCGCGCAGGCCGGCGGCTTCGGCGTAGCAGTCCAGGATCCCGTCGACCATCGGCGCGGTGCCGAATCGCGTCGCCCGTTCCAGCGCGCGCCGCGCGAGGCGCAGGCGTGCGGCGTCGTCGCGCATCAGCTCCGCGATGGCAGCGGCGAGTGCGGCGTCGTCGTCAGCCGGCACGAAGCGCGCGCAGCCAGACCACAGCTCTCGAAGGCTGGGGATGTCGGCCAGCACCAGCGCGCAGCCGCACAACGCGGCCTCGAGGATGGCAAGGCCGAACGGCTCGTAGCGCGCCGGGCTGGCGAAGACCGCGGCCTGGGCCATCTCGCGCGACATCTCCGCCGCGCTCAGCCGGCCCAGCGGCCAGACCGCCTGCGGACGGCGCTCGCGACCGGACGGATCGATGCAGTCCCCCGCCACGCGGACCATCCACGGCAGGCGCGTCGCCGCGCGGTCGAGCGTCTCCAGGTTCTTGGCCTCGTCCCAGAAGCGACCGGCGGCGAGGACGACGTGGCGCTTCTCGCCGGGGCGCAGCGTCCCGGGATCGCGGCCGTTGGGCACCACGCGCGCGCGCGGGAGGGGACCGTGCTCCTGCCGCAGCGCGTCGAGCATCGCCGCGCTCGGCGCGACGATCGCATCGGCGTCGGAGAGCGCGGCGCGCACCAGTCCGCGGTAGGCGTCCCATGCCGCCGGGGCGGGTCCACCCTTCACCGCGCGCCACCACGACGTCACGCACGAATGTGCGACGACGACGCGCGGAAGGTCGGCGAGTCCGTGGACCGCCGCCGCGCCCGGCGGTTCGGCGTGGCCGTAGGTGTTGGCGTGCAGCACGTCGGGACGCAGGCGCTCGCACAGGCCGGCGATCCATTCGCGCGCATGGGCGACATCGTCCCAGGGATCATCCATCCATTCGAGCTTGAAGGCCGAGGCGTGCAGCTCGAGCCGGGGAACGCGCGCGGCGGCGGCGCGCTGCTCGGCGCTCGGCAGCCCGCCCATGGTCGCCAGCGCGACATCGACGCCGCGGCGCGACAACGCGGCGGCGAGCTCGAGGCAGTACGTCCATACGCCGCCGACGGTGTCGCCGGTCATCAGCACGCGTCGCGGCGGCAGCGCGTCGGTGGCGCTCATACGGCGTCACGCACGGTCTCGCGCGCGTCCTCGCCCTCGACCAGCCAGCGGTGCAGCCGCGCCACGCCGTCGCGCCAGGCGGTCCGCGGCCGCCAGCCGGTGTCGGCGCGCAGCCGCGAGGTGTCCGAGACGTACCAGCGCTGGTCGCCGAGCCGCCACTGCGACCAGTCGATCGCCAGCGTCGCCCCGGTCAGCGCCTCGATGTGCTCGACCATGCCGAGCAGGCTGACCGCGTTGGCGGGACCGCCGCCGACGTTGTAGGCGCGCCCGGCGGTGCGGTCGATCGCGCCGCCGGCGAGCAGGAAGGCGTCAACCAGGTCGTCGACGAACAGCACGTCGCGCACCTGGCGGCCGTCGCCGTACAGCGTCAGCGGCAGGCCGTTGAGCGCCGAGATCAGGAAGTGCGCGACCCAGCCCTGGTCCTCGGTGCCGAACTGGCGCGGGCCGTAGATGCAGCTCATGCGCAGGACGACGGTGCGCAGGCCGTAGGTGCGCGCGTAATCGAGCAGGTACTGGTCGGCGAGGCCCTTCGAGCAGCCGTAGGGGCTGTGGAAGTCGAGCTGGCGGCTCTCGTCGATGCCAGCGGCGCGCAGGCGCTGGTCGACCGGCGCGTAGCTCTCGCTGCCGGCGGTCATCGCGACGTCGGGCAAGGAGCCGTACACCTTGTTGGTCGAGGTGAAGAAGACCGCCGGCGGGGTGGGGCATCGCCGCGCCTCCTCGAGCACGTGCAGCGTGCCGAGGCCGTTGATGGCGAAGTCGGTGAGCGGGTCGTCGATGCTGGTGGTCACGGCGACCTGGGCGGCGAAGTGGAAGACCTCGGTCGCCCCCGGCATGACCGCGCGCAGGGCCTCGCGGTCGCGGGTGTCGCCACGCACGATCGTCACGTGGTCGCCCCAGCGTTCCGCCAGCCAGCGGGCGTTGAGCTCGACCCCGGCGCGCGACAGGTTGTCGAACACCACGACGCGGCGCCCGTCGGCCAGCAGGCGGTCGGCGAGGTTGGCGCCGATGAATCCGGCTCCTCCGGTGATCAGGACGTGGCCGCGGTCGTCGTGGATGTGCATGACCAGTTTTCCTTGTCCAATCCGTTCCGTCGGGCGTCAGACCGCGAGACCGCGGCTCGCGAGCTCGTCGCGCATCGCATCGACGCGATCGATCGCGACGCGTCCATCGAGCCAGCCCGCCAGCTCGACGAGGCCGTCCTCGAGCCGCACCGCGGGCTCGAAGCCGATGTGGGTGCGCGCTGCGGCGATGTCCGGGAAGCAGTGGCGGATGTCGCCGACGCGGTACGTGCCCGAGATCTCGGGCGCCAGGTCGGGCCGGCCGAGGATGCGCGCCATGCGTTCGGCGACGCCCGCGACCGTCCACACCTGCCCGCTGCCGATGTTGAGCACGCGTCCGATCGCGCCGGGCGCGTCGAGCGCGCGCTCGCAGGCCGCGGCCACGTCGTGCACCGAGACGAAGTCGCGGCGCTGCAGGCCGTCCTCGAAGATCAACGGCCGTCGGCCGTTGAGCAGGCGCGAGGCGAAGATCGCGAGCACGCCGGTGTACGGGTTCGACAGCGCCTGGCGCGGACCGTAGGCGTTGAAGAAGCGCAGGGCGACGGTCGGGATGCCGTAGGCGGCGCCGACAAGCAGGCACATGCGCTCCTGGTCGAACTTCGAGAGCGCGTAGACGCTGGCCAGGGCCGGCGGCTTGTGCTCGGGCGTCGGCAGCGGCTCGAGCTCGCGGCCGCGTGCGTCA
>Ga0196963_10000242_pt1 | contig 51375 bp, 33 predicted proteins | sample S1_5metaG_FD_148600 | JGI IMG/M metagenome (GOLD analysis project Ga0196963, IMG submission 148600) | Soil microbial communities from Anza Borrego desert, Southern California, United States - S1_5 | ecosystem: Environmental > Terrestrial > Soil > Desert | place: USA: California | collected... | reverse complement strand
ATTTGATTTACGGCGACTACGTCGTGGGCCGTGTCGTCGCGGAGACGACGCTGGCAAACCGGCTCGCCACAACGATCTCCACGGCGGACCGGTTTGCCCTGACGGCGCAGTCAACCATCGTTACATCCGCGCCCTACCAGGCGACCGTGTCGGCGTCGGTCCGCGATCTGGATCTTGCGGCGCTGCCGATGAAACTGCAGACGCCCCTCGAGGGCCGCCTGCGCGCGTCCGTCGACGCGTCGGGACCGTTGTTGGATCCGCGGCGAGGCCGTGCGGACGCGACCGTCGAGACGTTCGCGGGCGCGTGGCATCGGCAACCCTTCGAGCTCGAGGGCCCCGCGCGGTTCCGTTACGCGGACGAGCGGCTGTCGATCGATCAGTTGCGCGTCAGAGCGCAGGATTCCACCCTCGCGGTTACCGGCAATCTGCCGCTGCTCGACCGCTCGGCGCCGGGGTCAATGACGATCGACGCAGACGCCAACCTGGCGACGCTGGTGCAGTATGCGCCGGTCGGCACCGAACTCGCCGCCGATGGACGCTTGACGGTGAGCGGCACGCTCGAAGGGACGCTGCAAGCGATCGATCCCAATCTTCGCGTGTCGGTGACGGACGCGTTGTTGTTGTCGCCGCGGATCGAACCAGGGCTCAGCAACTTGACGGCTGCGGCGACGGTGGCCAACGGCGAGGCCACCATCGAGCGCCTGGCGGCGAACTGGGGCGCGGCGCAAATTGAACTGTCTGCGCGGCTGCCACTCGATCTGCTGCCGGAGCTGCCTGTCGAGATCCCGCGCAAGGACGGTCCGGCGACGATTCACGCGCGCGTCGACAATCTCAATCCGAGGGCGATTCCGGGCGCGCCCGCAGGCCTGTCGGGAAGAATCTCCTTCGATGCCGACATCGACTCTCGCCGTCCCAGTTTGCGTGACGCTGCCGGAAAGATCTCGTTTCGCGATTTGCAGCTTGGCTTCGAAGGCCTGACGCTGGAGCAGAAAACCGCGTCGACGGTGGCCATCCGCAACGGCATCGCGGCGATCGAATCGTTCACGCTTGGCGGATCCGTCGGCACGCTGACGGCGGCCGGCACCGTCGGCCTCGTCGACGCGCGGCCGATCGACGTCGACGTCGACGGCAACCTGAACCTTGCCGCCATCGCGCTGCTCACCGATCGCGTTCGTGCCGAAGGCGATTCGGTCATCGACATTGCCGCACGCGGTACGCTCGCCGACCCGATCCTCAGCGGCAACGTCAGCGTCAGCGACGGCACGCTCGTGGTCGACGAGCCGCGGATTGCCGCCGAGGCGATTGATGGCCGCATCGACCTCGATTTGAATCGCGTCAACTTGACGTCGCTGACCGCCGACATCAACGGCGGCACGCTGAAGGCGAGCGGCGTACTTGCCGTCCGGGATGGTTCCGTCGGCGGTGTCAATGTCGAGGCGACGCTGCGCGACTTCGCCTACGACGCGCCGCTCGATCTCCGCAGCCTGTCGGATTCCGACATCCGCATCACCTCGCAAGGCGACGACATCGTCGTCTCCGGGCAGGTCACGATCCAGGAGGCGGGCCTCACCGGCGACATCAATTTCGATACCGGATTGCTTGCGACGATCACGGCGCGGCGCCAGTTGGAGCTCACACCGGAGCGCAATCCGCTGCTCGAGCGGGTGCGGTTCAACGTCAATGTCGACACCGCGACGCCGATACTCGTCGACAACAACCTCGCCAAGGCCGAAGTCAGCACCGACCTTCGCGTCGTCGGCACCCCGTACGAGACCGGCTTGCTTGGCCGGCTCGACGTCGCCGACGGCGGCGTCGTCACGCTGAACGAGCGGACGTTCGAGATCGAGCGCGGCGAGATGACGTTCATCGAGGATCGCCGCATCTATCCGTCGTTCAATCTGCTGATGAATACGGAAGCGGGCAACTACGACATCACGATGACGGTGTCCGGCGAGCCGGGCAATACCGAGACCACGCTGACGTCGAATCCGTCGTTGCCCGAGCCCGACATCATGGCGATGCTGGTGACGGGTCGAACGCTGGAGCAGATGCGTGGCGAAGAATACGACGTGGCGCGCGAACAGGTGCTGTCGTACCTGACGGGCCGGGTCGGCTCGACGCTCGGGCGCCAACTGCGCCAGGCGACCGGACTGAGCCAGGTGCGCATCGAGCCGCAGATGATTGCGAACGAAGCCGATCCGGGCGCGAGGTTGACGCTCGGGCAGGATGTGACCGACGACCTGACGCTGACCTACTCGGTCGATCTCGCCGACAGCGACGACCAGATTTGGCTGGCGACCTATGACGTGACGCGTCGGTTTCAGACCCGGGCGGTGCGCAACAACGACAACAGCTATCGCGTCGATTTCCGCCATGACATCCGCAAGGGCGGCCGGCCGGAGCCGCGACGCCAACCGCGCGTCCGGCCGCTGGTGTCGGCGATTCGAGTGCCCGAGGATACGCCGATTCCCGCGGCCGAGTTGCGCAAGCTGCTCGGCGCCGAGGAGGGCAAGGCGTTCGATTACTTCGCGGTTCGCAACGGCATGGAAGAGATCGAAGAGCGGTTGCGTTCCGCGGGGTGGGCGCAATCGCGCGTGCGCCTCGATCGAGCCAGCGACGACACCGCCGTGTCGCTTGGCTTGCGCATTACGCCAGGGCCGCAGGTCGAGTTTGCCTACACCGGCATCACGCCGCCGCGTAAGGTCCAGGATCTCGTGCGGCAGCAGTGGCACCGCGGCGTATTCGATGCGCAGCGAACCGACGACACCGCGGAGACCTTGCAGGAGTGGTTGATGGAAAACGACTACCTGCAAGGCAAGGTCGAGTATCGGCTGAGCGACGGCGATCCGGCGCGCCGGCGTGTCGAATTCGTGCTGACGCCCGGGCCGCGTTCGCGAAAGGTCCTGCTTGAATTCCAAGGCGCGATGGGCATCGACGCCGATGATCTCGATCGTGTGATCGACGAACAGAAACTCGAGCGTCAGTTGTTCACCGATCCGACGGTCGTCACCGAACTGCTGCAACGGCTCTATCGCGAACAGGGTTTCCTGAACGCCGAGATCGACAAACCGCGCTACGTATTCGACGGCGAAGTGGCGAGGGTGATCCTGCCAATTCGCGAGGGTACGCAATTTACCGTCCAGGATGTGACGGTCACGGGCAATGCCGCGATCGCGACACCTGAACTGCTGGTCGATCTACCGGTGGTACCGGGCGAGCCGTTCCTGCCGGCAGCGGCTGAAAACGCGCTGCAGCACGTCCGCGGCCTCTACTGGGCGAAGGGATATAACGACGTTCGGCCGCAGTATCAACTGACGATCGATCGCATCGGCGGCCGTGCCAGCGTGTCGTTCAACATCAACGAGGGCCGTCAGGCGATCGTCTCGGAGATTCGGATTGCGGGCAACGACAAGACCAGCGACCGCCTGGTGCGCGAGCAGTTGATGGTGCAGCCGAACGAGCCGCTGAACCTGCAGGCGCTGAGCCGGTCGCGCAAGAACCTCTACGACAGCGGTGCGTTCTCGATCGTCGATCTGTCGCGCGACACGGTCGCCGATGCCGGCGACGCGGCGCTGGTCGGCGCAATCACCGGGCCGTCACAGAAGCCGGTGCTGGTCGACGTTGCGGTCCGCGAAGTCCAGCCGTTCCAGCTGCGATACGGCGCGTCCTACGACACCGAGGGCAAGCTTGGCGGTGTCGTCGACGCGTCGCTGCATAATCTGTTCGGCAAGGCGCGGGTGTTCGGCATCGCCTCGCGCTACGACGCGCAGATTCACGAGGGGCGCTTCTACATGACGCAGCCGACGCTGCGGCATTGGCCGATTCAAACCACCGCATCGGTCTATTACCGCGAGGAACGCAACCCCGCGACACAGATCACCGACGCATTCAACGTCGATCGCAAGGGCGCGTCGCTGCAACAGGAGCGCAAGCTGAAGGACTCCTATGTCTGGACCTACGGCTATCGTTTCGAGCGCGCCCATACCTTCGACCCGCTCGGCGTCAGGCCGGATGCATTCATCAAAGTGTCGCCGCTGTCGAGCGCGTTTGTGCGCGACGTCCGCGACGAGGTTCTCGACGCCACGCGCGGATCCTTCAGCTCGCACGCCTTGTCGTTTTCACCGAAGTGGCTCGGTTCCGACGACACCTACATGAAGTACTTCGGGCAGTACTTCCATTACTTCCCGCTGCAGAAAGAGCGGCGCAAGCGGTTTTCGAACGAGATCATCCGCCCGCGCCTGGTATTTGCCACCGCCGCGCGTGTCGGCCTCTCGAAGGGGATGGGCACCTTCGTGCCGACCAGCGAACGCTTCTATGCGGGCGGCAGCACCACGCTACGCGGCTTCGAACAGAATGCGGTCGGTCCGATTGGCGCGAACGGCGTTGCGCTTGGCGGCGACGCCATGCTCGTGCTCAACACCGAGCTGCGCTTTCCCCTGATCAGCATCGTCGACGGCGTCGGCTTCCTCGACGTCGGCAACGTGTGGCAACGCTCGCGCGACTTCTCGTTCACCGATTTGCGGAAGACCAGCGGCGTCGGGTTGCGCGTGCGCACCAGGTGGGTGCTGGTGCGCGGCGACTATGGACTGGTGCTCGATCGGCGCGCCGGCGAACGGAGCGGCCGCTTCTATTTCTCGATCGGTCAAGCCTTCTAAGAACGGGTTCTTCGCAGCACTACGCCGCGACGGACACGAAGGGCACGAAGCCTATTGGTAGATACCAGTGGCGCTTAGCAGTCCCTGAAGAAATTGCTTCGTGCCCTTCGTGTCTTCGTGGCAGTCAATTGGCTCTGACGGCCACCCGCCCGACGACCCGCACCCAGTTGACCCTGTTCGAGGCATCGCGAACGAACTCGATCGTCTGTCCGCGATCGTTGCCGGCAGTGACCACGGCTCGATCCGTGCCGAAAAACGCAATCGGCATCACCGGACGTGGATCGCCGTTGTTGGGCAGCTCCTGGACGACGAGTGTGCCGTTCTCGACGCGGACGGACACGGCGTTCGTCGGGCGAACGTAGCGGCCGAGATACGGCGCCGGATCCGGCTGTTGCGTCAGCGCTTCGTAGTTGGGCAGCGTTTCGACCAGCCCGCGATGCGCGATTGCGTAGTTCTTCGGGAAGACGGCACCGTGGTATTGCTTCAACGCCTCGCGCTCGACATCCTGGATCAAACGCCAACCGCCGATCGAATTGGTGAGGATGGCGATCGCGAAGTTCCTCTCAGGGACGATCTCAAGCAGCAGGATGTGGCCGGCGAGCGTCCCCCCGTGCGCGGCCACGCGCAGCCCGCCGACGCTGCGCAAATGCCAGCCGATCCCGATGTGATCATCCGTGCTCTGCTTCGCCAGCTGCGGCGTCCGCATCGCTTCGAGCGATGCGCGCGTCAACAGGCGATCGCCATTCGGCGCGGTGCCGTCGCCGAGGTGGAACTTCGCATAGTTCAACAGGTCGGTGATGCACAGCCCGATGCCGCCTGCCGTGACGCTGACCGAGGGCGAGAACGGCCGCTGCAGGAACGGCGCATTGTCGCGCACGCCATGACCGGCGGCGAACCGATTGACGATGAAATCGCCGGCGGTGGTGCCGGCGTGCGTGAGGCCGAGCGGCGCAAAGATCAAATCGCGAGCGGCTCGATTGATGGACGTCCCGGTCACCGATTCGATGATGCGTCCGGACACACTGAAGCCGGCGTTGTTATAGCTCCACGCGGCCGACGGCGGGGCGACCTGCATCAAATCGGGCATCACGGTTGCGACGAAGTTGCGGAGCGTATCTTCGCCACGCTCGGGTCCCGACACCTGCCCTTCCCAGCCGCTGGTGTGGGTCAGCAGGTTCCACACCGTTACATCCCGGGCCACCGATTCGTCCCGGACCTTGAAGTCGGGCAGATATTTTCGCACCGGCGCTTTCAGATCCAGCTTGCCCTGCTCCGCGAGCCGCATGGCCATCGTCGCCGCAAAGGTCTTCGAGATCGAGGCAATCGGGAACACGGTGTGCTCGGTCACCGGCAACGGATCTTCAACGTTGGTAACACCGAGTCCACGCGTAGTCAGCACACCGTTGTCGAAAATGCCGATGGCCACGCCGGGAACATGATGCTCCCGCATCTTCACTTCGGCGAGGGCACTCAGTGATTCGAAGCGTGTGTTATGGCGATCCTGCGCCGTCAGCGCGGGGGCGCACGAGAGAACGATGACGACAGCCGCGAGCCGTTTCATCCGCGGATTATACGGCGCGCCGGACGCGGACCCGCGACGGCTGTCGCTTAGCGGTCGGGACGCTTGGCGGCCGAAGGACTCGGGGTGGCATGGGCGCTCCCAAAAGCAGGGCGAGCATGCCTTGCTTTCAGCGCGGCAAGCCCCGCTTGCAGCACCCGCTCGGTTTCGTCGACGGCGACCGCCGATTGCGCGTCGGCTGCCGTGGCGAACGCACCGTTTTTGCGCGGTTCGTCCGACCCTTCGAATTCGGTCAGCCAAATACCGCCGCACAGCCGCAGCACGGCAGTGCCGCCCGTTGGCAGCTGAGCGCGGTATTCCTTAATCGCGTCGGCGCCGCGAAGTGTAGGGATCCATTGCAGTTGTAGTGGCATGTCATCTCCGCCCGGAGCAATTGCCTTGGCGCAGATGGGTCACGGCGCGTGACGGCTCTGGAAAGGTGCGACCAGCATACATGCTGTCAACGAGATCGCCTACTGAGCTGCTGCTGTATCGGTGCGGACGCAGTCGGCGGCTCGTTGGACGAGCAATGCCCGTTGTCCCGCATTGCTGGTGAGCGACGCGGCGGTCTCGAATTCCTTTTTCGCCTCTTCCAACCGTCGCAGCTTGAATAGCAGATCGCCGCGCACCGCCGGCAGATAAGGATAGCCGCGCAGCGATGGATGATCGGCGACGGCGTCGACCACCTCGAGACCGCGCTCCGGACCGAATGCCATCCCATAGGCGACTGCGCGATTGAGCTCGACGATCGGGGAGGGCAAGATTCGAGCGAGCTCGTCGTACAGAGCGGCGATCCGGCGCCAATCAGTGTCCGCAGCCTGACGCGCGCGCGCATGACATGCGGCGATGGCGGCCTGCAGCGTGTAGGGACCGCGTTCGCGACGGAGCCGCTCTGCGCGGGCGAGCGACGCCAGGCCGCGCCGGATGAGCAACTGATTCCAGCGGCCGCGATCCTGATCCATCAGGAGGATCGGCTCGCCAGTCGGTCCGACCCGCGCCGCCGATCGCGACGCCTGGATCTCCATCAATGCCACGAGGCCGTGCACTTCCGGTTCGTTCGGGGCCAAGCCGGCGAGCACGCGACCCAGTCGCTGCGCATCTTCGACCAGCGCCGGCCGCATCCAGTCGCTGCCCGCGGTGGCCGAGTAGCCTTCGTTGAAGATCAGATAGATGACTTCGAGCACCGAAGCCAAACGCGCGGACAGGTCCGGCCCCGATGGCACCTCATAAGGGACGTTCTTGTCCGCCAGCGTGCGCTTGGCGCGGACGATGCGTTGTTGGATGGTGGTCGGGGACGACAGGAACGCGCGCGCGATCTCTTCGGTGGTCAGGCCGGCGAGCAGCTTCAGCGTCAACGCGACCCGCGCCTCCGTCGACAGCACCGGGTGGCACGCGGTGAAGATCAGCCGCAGGAGATCGTCGCCGACCTCGTCCTCGAGCGCCGCGTCGAAGCCCGCAGCTGCATCCTCCTGCCGCGCCTGCATTTCGTAACCGATCTGTTCGTATTTCTGATCGCCCAGCTTGTTGCGGCGGAACTGATCGATGGCGCGGCGTTTCGCGATCGCCATCAGCCAGGCGCCGGGATTGCGAGGGATGCCTTCGACGGGCCACTGCTCGAGCGCCGCCACCAAAGCGTCCTGCGCGAGGTCTTCGGCCATGCCGATATCGCGCGTGATACGCGCCAGCGACGCGATCAGCTTCGGCGATTCGATTTTCCAGACCGCGTCGATCGTTTTCGAGATGTCAGGAGCGGCGTCCAAGCCCTCCTATTTTCTGCCAAGTAGATCCTCGAAGCCCGTCACGGCGGCCTGAATTTCTGCGGGGAAGTCCGCCATCTCCTGAATCTGTCGCACCTCGATGAGCTCGTTATCGCTCATCGGTGCGCGCTTGGCCCACTCGATGGCTTCTTCCTTCGACTTGACCTGGATGATCCAGTAGCCGCCGATCGTCTCCTTCGCTTCGGCGAACGGGCCGTCGGTCACCGTAGCCCTGCCGGCGTGGAAGCGGACGCGAACGCCCGTCGAAGGCGGGTGCAGTCCGTCCATGCTCAGGAGAATCCCGGCTTTCGCGAGGTCGTCGTTGTACTTGATCATCGCCCGGACCTGACCGACGTCTGGCATCGTCTCCGGCCCAGCCGTGTCGTATCCCTTGGGAATGACCAGCATCATGAATCGCATCGTCGTGCCTCCTGCCGATACGTCGAACGGGCTGCGTGAAGATCGACATCGCCCTCGAAGCGTGCCGGCGCCGACTGTTACAATTCAGGCATCCTCGAATGCCCACACTCGAACTGGTCGTCATCGGCGCTTCAGCAGGTGGATTGGAAGCGCTGCTGACGATCGTCCGAACCCTGCCGGCGGACGCCCCCGCGATCATCGTCGTCGTTCATACGAGTCCGTCGAGCCCCACGTTTCTGCCTGAGATCCTGCAACGCGTCAGCTCGGCTCCGGTTGCGCTCGCGCAGCACAATCAGCCGATTCGGCCAGGCCGCATTCTGGTGGCGCCGCCCGATGTCCACGTGCTGGTGTCTGATGGGCGGGTGGTGTTGTCCCACGGTCCCCGTGAGAACGGGTTCAGGCCCGCGATCGATCCGCTGTTCCGCTCCGCGGCCCGGGACTTCGGGTCGCGTGTGATGGCGATCATCCTCTCCGGTGCGCTCAACGACGGCACCTATGGGATGAAGGTGGTCAAGGATGCCGGCGGCGTGACGGTCGTGCAGGACCCCGAGGAGGCCGCGATTCCAAGCATGCCGTCGAGCGTGCTGGCGGCGATGGCCGTCGATCACGTGAGACGCGCGCAAGATATCGGAGGATTGATCATGTCGCTCGCTTCCGGACGCCGGAGCGGCGCAAGAAACGCGCGTCGCTCCAATGACCCCGAGCCTCAGGATCCGGCAAAGCCGATCGAAGTCGAGGAGATGCAGGCACGCTACGGTCCGCCTTCGGGCCTGACCTGTCCCGACTGTGGCGGCGCGTTGTGGGAGATTGCGGAGGACAACCTGCATCGCCACCGCTGTCACGTCGGCCACCAGTTCTCGACCGAAGCGCTGGAAGCGTCGCAGCACGACGCCGTCGAGAGCGCATTGTGGACGGCCGTCCGCGTGCTCGAAGAGCACGCCGCCATGAAGCAGCGGATGGCGGAGCGCGCCGGCGGCGCCGGGCTTGAGACCGTGCGGCATGGGTTCCTTTCCGGAGCCGATGACAGCCGCCAACAGGCACGAGCAATCCGAGATGTGTTGTTCAACCGGCGTTCCTCGGGACCGGCGGATACGGCGTCGAAACGGCAGCGCAAGACTCGCTCGAGGACGCGGCGGCCGCGCTAATCGATGGCCAAGGTCCGTTCAGCGTCACGTTCCGCCCGCCTGCGCCGCCCCCCGACCCCGGATCCGGCGTCGCGACCGGCGGACAACTCGCCTCGGACGATGGTCGTTGGCATCGGCGCGTCAGCTGGAGGGCTCGAAGCCTTCACTGAGTTGCTGGAAGCGGCACCCAGGGATGCCGGCTTGAGCTTCGTGCTCGTCCAGCATCTCTCTCCGCATCACGACAGCGTGCTGCCGGACTTGCTCGCGTCCCATACGACGATGCCGGTGACGCACGTGACCGACGGCGTCGGCATCGAATCCAACCACGTTTACGTGATCCCGCCGAACGTGCGGATGGTGATAGAAGCCGGGACCCTGCGATTGACGCCGCGCGTGGATGACCAGGAGGCGCCGGGGCCCATCGACGCGTTTTTCATGTCGCTGGCCCAGGTGTTCCGCGATCGCGCCATTGCTGTCGTGTTGTCAGGCATGGGGTCCGACGGCGCCATCGGCATTCGCGAAGTCAAGGCCGGCGGGGGGATTACCTTCGCGCAGACTCCCGCATCGGCCGGGTTCGACGGCATGCCGCGCGCCGCAATTGCGACGGGCCTGATCGATCGGGTCCTGCCGCCGAACGAAATTGGCGAGGAGCTGAGCTCAATTGCCGGCCATGCATTCGTCCGCGACGCGCACGCCGATCAGGGCCGCGAGCTTACCGACGCGCAGTTGCAGCGCATTTTCGACCTGTTGCGCCCCGTCAGCGGCGTCGATTTCCGGCATTACAAACAGCCGACGATCCGTCGCCGACTGCTGCGCCGCATGGCACTGCGCCGCATCACCGAAGTCACCGAGTACATCACGCTGCTTGAAACGGACGATGCGGAGCTTCGCGGTCTATTTCAGGATGTACTGATTCACGTCACCCGGTTTTTCCGCGAACCCGAGTCGTTCAAGGCGCTCGTTGCCGATGTGTTTCCCGCCTTGTTCGAAGGCCGCGATAGCGAAACACCCGTCCGGGTCTGGGTGTGCGGCTGCGCGACCGGTGAAGAAGCGTACTCGCTGGCAATCGAGCTCGTCGACTTTCTGCACCGCCGCGACCTGTCGCATCGCGTGCAGATTTTTGCGACCGACGTCAGTGAATCGGCGATCGAGCACGCCCGGGCGGGCATTTACCCCGCGAGCATTGCCGCAGACGTCGGCGCCGAGCGGTTACGGCGCTACTTCACGCGCACCGACGGCAACTATCGGATTAACAAGCAGATCCGTGACCTGTGCGTCTTCGCGCGTCAGGACTTGACCAAGGATCCGCCGTTTTCGCGCCTCGATCTCGTGATGTGCCGCAACGTCTTGATCTACATGGATACGGCCCTGCAGAGGAAGCTGATCGGGTTGTTCCATTACGCACTGCTGCCGGCCGGCTATCTGGTCCTCGGCCAGGCGGAGTCGATCGGCACGCACGCCAGCCTGTTCTCACTGCTCGACAAGAAACATCGCATTCATCGAAAGAAAGCGTTGCCGGGCGTCGCGCCGACGGTCCAGACGCAGGCGTATCAAGCGTCGTCGTTGGCTCGCAAGCGGCCGGCCAGCAAGCCCGAGTCGCGTGACGCCGGTCTGCACAGCGAAGTCAACCGTGTGCTCCTCGATCGCTACGCGCCCGCCGGTGTTGTCGTCGACGGTGATCTGCAGATCGTGCAATTTCGCGGCGAGACCGGGTCCTTCCTCGAACCGGCGCCAGGCGACGCCAGCCTGAATCTGTTGAAGATGGTGCGCGAGGGTCTGCTGTTCGACGTCAGGGCCGCGGTGCAGGAGGCGCGCAAGTCGCGGCAGCCGGTCAAACGCGACAATCTCGAGATTACGGTCGGGCGGCAGCGGCGGCGCGTCGCGATCGAGGTGGTTCCGTTATCGGACTCGGAGCGGCCGCATTTCCTCGTACTGTTCGAAGATCTGACACACGCTCGTTCACGCGCCAAACAACAGCCGGCAACCGCACGCAAGACGACGTCGCGCGACGCTGCCGGCGTGGCGATGCTGCAGCGCGAACTCGCGGCGAGCCGCGAATACCTGCAGTCGATCATCCAGGAGCTCGAAGCCGCGAACGAGGAACTGCAATCGGCGAACGAAGAAATTCTATCGAGCAACGAGGAACTGCAGAGCACCAACGAGGAGCTCGACACGGCAAAAGAGGAGTTGCAGTCGACGAACGAAGAGCTGACGACCGTGAACGAAGAGCTGCACGCGCGCAACGAGGAGTTGAGCCGCGTCAACAGCGACCTGCTCAACCTGGTCGGCAGCGTCCACATCGCGATCGTGATCGTCAGCAACGACTTGCGCATCCGGCGTTTCACGCCGATGGCGGAAAAGGTGTTGAACTTGATTCCCGCGGACCTCGATCGCTCGATCGCCCACATCAACCCGAACATCGAATGCCCGAACCTGCCCGCGCTGATTGTCGAATGCATCGACAATGTCGTGGCGATCGAACGCGACGTACGCGATCGGCAAGGGCGGTGGTTCGCGTTACGGATCCGTCCATATAAAAGCCTCGACAACAAAATCGAGGGCGCCGTGCTGGCACTGTTCGACATCGACATCCTGAAACATTCCGAGCAAAGCCTGCTGCGGGCGCAGGCGTTCGCGAATGGCGTCACCGACCACGTCGCGGTGCCCATGGCCATTCTCGATTCGGAATTGCGCGTCCGCCGCACGAATACCGCGTTCGCGGCGCTGTTCGGGCGAACCCCGGCAGAGCTGGTAGGCCGGGCACTCCACGATGTCGGCGGCGACGCCTGGCGGCTCGCGGAATGGCGCGGGTATACGGCCGCTGAAGGCGAGTTGCCGTCACTGACCATTGGACGGGCGCCCGACTCCGCACGGTTTACCCTGCGAGGGCACGTGCTGCCCGCGCCGGATGCAGCAGATGCGAGTTTGTTGATGGTGACCCTTGGTGACCACAGCGCGTCGTAAGGCCGCTTCGGCAAAAAGGGCCAAGCGGCCGGCGCGGTCCGAGACCGTGCCATCGATGAAGCGCCGTGCGACAGATGCGCTGTTCGCGGTGCTCGACCGCGCCCAACACGAGCCGGCGGACGCAAAAATCAAAGCGCTGCTGCACGAGTTGCAGGTTCACGGCGAAGAGATCGCGACCCAGAACGACCAGTTACGGAAGGCGCAGGCCGAGCTCGAGCACGTGCGCGATCGGTATGCGGACTTGTACGATCTCGCTCCGATCGGCTACCTGACGCTTGACCGCAAGGGTGTCGTGACCGACATCAACGTCGTCGGCGCGGCCCTGCTCGCGCGGCCACGCGATCGTTCGATCGGCATCCCCTTGTCGACGGCGATTCACCGCGACGATCGGGCTGAATGGCGCGCCTTCCTCACCACGAGCTGGCGAGCCACCGCACCACGGACGATGGAATGGCGAACGGCCGACGCGACGCCGCGGCAACTGCAGGTGACGTGTCGCCCGCAGGGAGAGGGACCCGCCGCGTTGATGTTTACGACGATGATCGACGTGACCCAGGCGCGCACACTCGAGGCCGACCGCGCCAGCGCCCTTCAACAGGTCCACGCTCTGCTGCAACGCGTCGTCGGTGTCCAGGAAGAGGAACGGCGCCGACTGGCGCGAAACCTTCATGATCACCTGGGCCAACAGTTGACGGCGCTGCGGTTCGCCATTTCGAGCTTGAAAGAGGACATACGCTCACGAAAGGCGAGCGACGATAAGCTCGCCCAGATCGAGGGTATCGCCGCGCAAATCGATCGTGACGTCGATGCCCTGGCGTGGGACCTGCGTCCGGCCGCGCTCGACAAGGTGGGTCTCAATGCGGCGCTGGCTTCGCTCGTCAGTGAGTGGGCTGCCATCCATGGGATCGCGGCGGAGTTTCACTCCTTATCGCCGGATGCGATGCGTCTCGCGACGGATATCGAGTCGCACTTGTACCGGATCGTGCAGGAAGCGCTCAACAATGTCGGCAAGCATGCGCGCGCCCACGAGGTTTCCGTCATGCTCGAGCGACGAGGCACCGACGTGATCGTGATTGTCGAGGACGATGGCGCCGGTTTTGACGTTGGTCAGGCCAATCGCGCGGGCCAAGGCATGGGGTTGGCGAGCATGCGCGAGCGTGCGGCACTGATCGACGGCGAAGTGCAAATCGAGTCCAAACGAGGGCAGGGGACCACATTGTTCGTGCGCGTGCCGGCGCGAACCGTCCCACTGCTCGCACCGTAACCTCAGCGGTGCCGTGGTACGGCCGTTGCACTGCTAGCGGCCATGGCGTTCATCCGTCAGCTCCTCCGAACATGGCCGGCCCGCGCGTTTGTCGCGGCTACGGCCGTGTTTCTGATCGGTTATGGCTGGTTTCTCGCCGATTTACTCGGTCATATCCCTTCCCGTCGCGAGCTTCGGGAATTCAGCCGGATGGCCAGTGCCAATGTTCTTTATGACATAGCCGATCGCGAAGTTTTCACCATCGCCAAGGAGCACCGTATCGAGGTGCCCTTGTCGCAAATGTCGCCTGAGCTGGTCAAGGCGGTCATTGCCATCGAGGATCGCCGTTTTTGGGAACACGACGGCTTCGATCCGATTCGCATCGCTGGCTCGGCCATTGCGGTGATGCGCGCCGGTGAGGCGGTTCAGGGCGGCAGTACGATCACGCAGCAGCTGGCGCGGCAGAGCGTCGGCCGCGAAAAGACGCTGCATCGCAAGCTGAAGGAGCTGTTGTTCGCGGCGCGCCTCGAGCAGGCGTTTTCGAAAGAAGAGATCCTCGAGCTGTACTTGAACAAGGTTTATTTCGGCGACGGCCTGTATGGCGCGGAGGCCGCGGCGCGCGGCTACTTTGGGAAGAAAGCGTCGGAGCTGAATCTTGCCGAAGCCGCGTTGCTGGCCGGTCTGCTGAAGGCGCCATCGAGCTACGACCCGTCTCAACATCCCGACAAGGCGGAATCGCGGCAGGCGATTGTCCTGAAGGCGATGCTCGACAGCAAGACCATCACGCGCGAGCAGTACGACGCGGCGATGCAGACGCCGATTGCCATCTATGACGGCCTGCGCGCCGAGGAACCGTACGGCCAATATTTCAAGGACGAAGTCCGTCGTGAGCTCGTCGAGCGCTTTGGCGCCGAGCGCGTCGCCGAGGGCGGCCTGCAGGTCTACACGACCATCGACCCGGCGATGCAGCGGGCCGCGGATGCCGCCGTCGAACAGAGCGTGCTCGACATCGAAAAGTCATTCGGCAAGAAGCGGGTGATCACCGAGCCGCTGCAGGCGGCACTCGTCGCGATCGACCCGTCGAACGGCTACGTGCGCGCGATGGTCGGCGGCCGCGACTTCTCGGCCAGCAACTTCAATCGCGCCACGCGCGCGCAGCGCCAGCCCGGTTCCGCGTTCAAACCGTTCATCTATTCGGCGGCACTGGAGAGCGGTTGGGGACCCGACGACTACATCGAAGGTCCCGAAGACGAAATGCTCACTGCCAATGTGCTGTGGACACCCGACGATGCGCACGCCGACGAGTTCGAGATCTACACGCTCCGTGACGCGTTGCGCATTTCGAGCAACCGAGCGGCGGTCCAGTTACTACGGTCGGTAGGCCTGCGCCGAGCCGTCAAGACCGCGAGTCAGTTTGGGTTCGACAAGCTGCCCGTCGTGCCGTCGGTCGCTCTCGGATCGGGGGAGGTGACATTGATGCAAATCACCGCCGCCTACGGAGCCTTTGCCGCCTATGGCACCGTCTACAAGCCGACGTTGATTCGCAAGGTCGTCGATCACGATGGACTGCTGTTGTGGGAGCACAAAGCCGAGTCGTGGCAGGCGATTCGACCGTCGACTGCGTACCTGATGGCGGACATGCTGCGCGGCGTGATCGATTACGGCACGGCCTATGGCGTCCGCCAGGCCGGCTTCCGCCTGCCGGCGGCGGGCAAGACCGGCACCACGAACGATTATCGCGATGCGTGGTTCATCGGCTTCACGCCGTCGCTAGTCGCGGGCGTCTGGACTGGCTTCGATCAGCCGCAGACGATTCGCCGCAACGGCTACGCCGCGGAGCTTGCCGTGCCGATGTGGACGCGCTTCATGAAGGAAGCGACCAAGGGCCAGAAGCCATCGTGGATCGAGCGTCCGCGTGGCGGGATCCGCGCCGTGCGCGCGGAACCACCGCAAGAGGGCCAGAAGCGCGGCTTCTGGTCCCGCGTCTTCGGTGTCGGCCAGTAGGGCAGACCTGCCTGTTGCGCAAAGTACCACTCGCTCACCCTCAGGGAATTCTCTGCGGTCGGCGGCAAGTGCCCAGTCAAATATGGGAACGGCGCTTGCACCAACGGTCTGCAGAAAACGCGTAACCACCCAACGAGGGAATCTCCCGACGCCGCGCCATGAACATTCATCGCATCCGGACCCTCGCGGGTCCAAATATCTACAGCCACCGCCCGATGCTGGCGATGGAACTCGATCTGGGTAACCTCTACGCTGTGGACAGCTGCGAGCTGCCCGACTTCATCGATCGACTCCTCGTATTACTGCCCGGTCTGCACGACCATCACTGCGCTTCGGGGAAACCCGGAGGGTTCATTCGTCGATTACGCGAGGGAACCTATTTTGGACACATCGTCGAGCACGTGGCGCTCGAGTTGACCGATGCCGTTGGCATTTCGACGACCCGCGGCAAGACGGTCTCGACCGAATTGCCTGGCCGCTACCTCGTCGCCGTGGAATACCAGTCTGAGGCCGGCATGAAGCACCTCCTCGAAACTGCCGTCGGGCTGGTGGATGCCTTGGTGCGCGACGAACCGTATCCGCTCGAGGCGCGGCTCGAGGAAGCCCGGTCAATCGTCGACCGGACCTCGCTCGGACCCAGCACCAAGGCCATCGTCGAGGCTGCGACCGCGCGCGGGATTGCGTGGACCCGCGTCAACGACGACAGCCGCATCCGTCTTGGGACCGGGCGTGCGATCCGTCATGTCGAGGCAACGATGACCGATCGCACCAGCATCATCGCGGTCGATCTGGCGGGGAACAAACACGAAACCAAGCGCGTGCTTCGCGAAGTCGGACTGCCCGTACCCGACGGGCGCGTCGTCAGCACCGTCGACGAAGCCATCGAGGCGTTGACGGAACTGGCACCGCCGGTCGTGACCAAACCGCTGGACAGCAACCAAGGCAAAGGCGTGTCGCTCAACTTGCGAACTCCGGACCAGGTCCGAGAAGCCTTTCAGCTCGCCGCCGCGGTATCCCGCCGCGTGATTGTCGAACAGATGCTGACCGGCAACGACTATCGCGTCGTCATCGTCAACGGCCGCATGGTGGCGGCCGCGCAACGCATCCCGGCGCATGTCCGAGGCGATGGCCGGCTAACCATCCGTCAGTTGATCGATGTCGCGAATCATGATCCGCGCCGCGGCAACGGCCACGAGAAGCCGATGACCAAGATCCATACCGATCCGCTGGTGCTCGCGATTCTCAAGCGCCAGGGACGGGTGCTGGACGACGTGCCAGAGGCGGGCGAACTGGTGTTGCTGCGTGAAAGCGCGAACCTGTCGACGGGCGGGGAAGCGCGCGATGTGACGGATCGCGTGCATGCCAGCGTGCGCAGCCTGTGTGAGCGCGCCGTGCGCGCCATCGGGCTCGACGTGTGCGGTGTCGATCTGGTGGTTCCTGACATCGAGCAGCCGTTCGCGAGCGGCGGAATCGTCGAGTTGAATGCCGCGCCGGGCATTCGCATGCATCATCATCCCGCCGAAGGCGAACCCCGTGATGTCGGCGCAGCGATCGTCGACATGTTGTATCCGGACGGAGCCGCGACGCGTATTCCCGTCATCGCCATCACCGGCACGAACGGCAAGACCACGGTGACCCGGATGATCGCGCATGCGGCGCGCGAGACTGGATACCGGGTCGGCATGACCACCACGGATGGCATCTGGATCGGTCCTGATGCGGTTGCGGAAGGCGACCTCACCGGACCCTGGTCGGCGAATGTGGTGCTGTCGGATTCGTCCGTGGACATCGCGGTGCTCGAAACGGCCCGCGGCGGGATCATCAAGTCCGGTCTCGGGTATGACTGGGCCGACGTCGCCGTCATCACCAACATCCAGCTCGATCACGTCGGCCAGGACGGCATCGAAAACATCGAAGACATCGCGCGGATCAAACGGCTGGTCGCCGAGCGCGTCCGCGAAGGTGGCACGCTCGTCCTGAACGCGGATGACGAGCAGGTCACGGCGTTTGCGACGCACCCGCGTGTGACCGCGGTGCCGAAGTCGGTCGTGTACTTCTCGCAGTCGGCGCTCAACCCCGTGGTGCGACAGCACGTGTTGCGCGGCGGCACGGCCTACGTTGCCAACGGCGGCTGGATCGAGGAACAGGGTGCGGGTGGCATCACACGGCTGACGCAGATCGACTTGTTGCCGAGCACGCTGTCGGGGACCGCGAACTTCCAGGTCGCCAACGTGCTGGCCGCGGCGGCGGGCGCGCTCAGTGCGGGGATGCCGCGCGAGGCCGTGGTTCGCGCGTTGGTTTCCTTCGATCTGCGGGCGCACAATCCCGGCCGCCTGAACACGTTCAGCATCGGCGGCGGCCATGTCATCGTCGACTACGGGCACAACCCCGCGGCGATCAAGGCACTGTGCGACACGGTGGCGAAGTGGGATTGCGACGCGATCACGGTCGTCCTCGGCGTGCCCGGGGATCGCCGCGACGACCTGATCAGGGCGGCGGCACGCGCGGCCTCCGGTGTCGATCGATTGATCCTTCGGGAGGACGACGATCCGCGGGGACGGGCGCGCGGCGATGTCGCCGAGATCATGCGCCGCGTGCTGGCCGAAGAGTCACCGTCGCTGCCCGTTGACGTGGTGTTGAACGAGCTGGAGTCGGTCGATGCCGCCGTACAGCGGCTGACCGCCGGCGCGATCGCGATCATCCTCGCCGACGACGTGGCCGGCGTCATCCAGCGGTTGCAGGGACACGGTGCCACGGCTGCGGCGTTTCAGCCGCCACGGCGCGCGGTCGCGAAGCAGCCTGCTGCGTAAGGCCGATGCTGACGCTGATCTCAGGCGGAGAGCTGCTGACGCCGGCACCGGCCGGACGCGCCGATATCGTGTCGTGCGGTGGCCGAATCGCTGTGGTCGGCGCGGTCAACGCAGCGGCGCTCGACGCGACGGGGATTGCCATCGACCGCATTGACGCGTCGGGGTGTGTGGTGATTCCCGGTCTGATCGATCCGCATCAACATCTGATTGGGGGCAGCGGCGAACGGGGCTACAACACGCAGACCCCGGAAGTGCGGATCGGCGAGATCGTCGAGGCCGGCATCACGACGGTGGTTGGTTGTCTGGGCGTCGATACGACCACTCGAACGATGCCGGCGTTGCTGGCGCGCGCCAAAGCGCTGCAGGCCGACGGTGTCACCGCATTCATCTATACGGGCGGTTACAACGTTCCGCCGACGACCCTGACGGGATCCGTCCGCACCGACCTGATGTTCGTCGCCGAAGTGATCGGCGCCGGGGAGGTTGCGATCTCGGACTGTCGTTCCACGGACCCGACGATCGCCGAGCTGTCACGCCTGGTCCGCGATGCCGCCAACGGCGGCAGGCTGTCCGGCAAGGCTGGCGTGACGCATTTTCACGTCGGCGACGAGCCCAGCGGCCTCGCGCCGCTGCGGCGACTGTTGGACGACTGCCACATCGATCCGGAACTGCTCTACCCCACGCACGTCGAGCGGCGTGAGCCGCTGATGCGGGAAGCGGTCGAACTGACCAAACGCGGGGTGACGATCGACGTCGACGTGGTCGAGCGCGACCTGAGCAGGTGGCTTCGCTACTTCATGGACCATGACGGCGTACTGGATCGACTGACGGCGTCCTCGGACGCGTCGATCACGAGCCCCGTCGCATTGCTCGATCAGGTGCGGCAGTGCGTCAGGGACCTTCGCATGCCGCTCGATCGGGTACTGCCGATGGTCACGTCGAACACGGCGCGCGTATTGAAGTTAGCGTGCAAGGGCCGCATCGCCGTTGGCGCCGACGCCGACCTGGCCGTGCTGACACGTGATTCCCTCGAATTGCGGGCGGTGGTCGCCCGCGGCCGGGTCCTGATGAAGGACGGCCGCGTCGCCGTTCGCGACGCGTGGCTCGACGACAGTGACAGGAGCTTCAGTATCAATGGCAAAAAAACCGCGCCCGCGCCCGCGCACGCCTAAGCGCCGCGTTCCACCGACGCTCGACTCGCACGTGCCGCCGCTGCAGGGCGTGCCCCAGCACCCGAAGGGGTCGCTGATCATCATCGGCGGCAACGAGACCAAGGACGGCCATAAGCCGATTCTCGAAGAAGTGGCGTCACGCGTCGGGCGCGGGAAACTCGTCATCGCCACGTTCGCGAGCAACGAGCCGCGCGAGCAGTGGGAGCAGTACCGAAATGTGTTCCGCTCGATCGGGGTCAAGCGTGTCGAGCATCTGGATGCGCGCACCCGAGACGAATTGATCGCAACACCGCAACTGGAGGTCGTCGAGGGCGCCAACGTGCTGTTCTTTGCCGGCGGCGATCAGCTGAAGATCACCAGCCTGTTCGGCGGGACGCCGCTGTGCGAGGCCATCCGGAAGCGGTATTCGGCCGGAGCGACCATCGCGGGGACCTCGTCTGGCGCGGCGGTCATGAGCGAGACGATGCTCGTCGCCGGCAACGGCGGCGAGTCGCATACCAGCGGCGAGTCGCTCCGCATGGCGCCGGGGCTCGGCTTCATTCCTGGCGTGATCATCGACCAACACTTCGCCGAACGTGGCCGGATCGGCCGCCTCCTCGGCGCAGTCGCGCAGAATCCGCGGCTGCTCGGGATCGGCATCGACGAGGACACCGCCGTCGCGTTCGACGGCCATCGCAAGTTCCAGGTGCTGGGAACCGGGGCCGTCTACGTGATCGACGGCCGCAACGTCCTCTACACCGACGTTGCCGAAGACGCGGGCGACACGACCTCCATCCACGGCTTGATGCTGCACGTGCTGGCCACCGCGGACTCCTTCGATCTGGTTGACCGCGTGCCGATCGCGCCGCCGCCCAAGGCGAAGCAGCGCGCGCAGGATCAGCAGCGCCAGCAACGGGAAAAACAGCACAAGGAAGAACAGCACAAGGAAGAACAGCAGCAGGAGGCCGCCGGGCAATGACCGTCGAGCGTCGACGTCCGACGCATGGCACGGTGATTCTGATCGGCGGTAGCGAAGACAAGGAAGGCGCGCGGCTGATTCTGACTGAAGTGGTGCGTCGCGCCGGCGGCGGGCCCCTCGTGGTGGCCACGCTCGCCAGCGAGGTGCCGGACGCCCAGTGGGAGCGCTACCATCGGGTGTTTCGCGATCTCGGCGTCACGGCGCTCAGACATCTCGCTGTCCAGGATCGTGAAGAGCTCGTCGACGCCGATCCGAGCGCCATACTCGACGATGCGGCGGCGGTGTTCTTTACGGGCGGCGATCAAGTCAAGATTGCGACCAAGCTTGGGGGCACGCCGCTGTTCGATAAGCTGCGCGATCGCTTCAAGCGCGGCATGCTGATCGCCGGCACGTCCGCCGGCGCTTCAGCGATGGGCGAGGCGATGCTGGTCGCGCGGGGGCTGGAAGAGCCGACCCACAAGGTTGACGGCGCCTTTTACATGACGCGCGGGTTGGGCCTGGTGGCGGAGCTGATCATCGATCAGCACTTCGCGCAGCGCGCCCGCATCGAGCGTCTGATTGGGGCGATTGCCGAAAACCCCGGCGTGCTGGGCATCGGCATCGACGAGGACACCGGCGTCGTCCTCGAGCCTGATCGCCGGTTCACCGTGATGGGACGCGGCGCCGTCTACGTCGCCGACGGCTACGGCATCACCCACACCAACGTCTCTGAAAAATCCCGCGGCCAGACCCTGAGCCTGTTCGATGTCAGGCTGCACGTTCTCAACCACGGCACCGGATTCGACCTTGGGTCGCGGCGGCCGTTCAAGGCAACGCATGAGTGAAGCATTTCGCATCGAGCGCGACCCAATTGGCGACAAGCGCGTGCGCGCGGACGCGTTGTACGGCGTGCAGACGGCGCGCGCGCTCGAAAATTTCCACATCAGCGGCTACCGCATTCATCCACAGTTCATTACCGCGATCGCCGAAATCAAGAAAGCGGCCGCGCAAACCAACCTCGCGCTCGGCTCGCTCGACCGCGCACGCGCGGAGCCGATTATCGCAGCGGCAGACGAAGTGATTGCGGGGCAGTGGCGCGAGCACTTCCGCCTCGATGTGTTCCAGGCGGGCGCCGGCACCTCGTACAACATGAACGTCAACGAGGTGGTGGCCAACCGCGCTCTGGAGATGACCGGTGCCAGACGCGGCGACTACGACCGGATCAATCCCAACGATCACGTCAACAAGTCGCAATCGTCGAACGACGTGATTCCGACGGCGATTCGGATCACGACATACCGCCTTGGCAGCGCGTTGCTCGACGCACTCCGTCAGTGTGGCGAGGCATTCCTCGCGAAGGGCCGCGAGTTCAACGATGTCGTCAAGCCGGGGCGCACGCATCTTCACGACGCGACGCCGATGACCCTTGGGGAGGAATTCAGCGCATACGGCCGCAACGTCCATCGTGCCTCTGGCACGCTTCGGTTCGCTCTCGACCAGTTGCTCGAGGTGCCGCTCGGCGGGACCGCCGTCGGCAACGGGGTCAACACCAAATCCGAGTACGCGTCCAAGGCCGTCGCCGCGCTGGCCGTGATTACCGGACTGCCGCTGACCGAGGCAGCCGACAAGGTGCAGCTGCAGCAAAGCGTCGGGGATTTCGTTGCGGTGTCCGGCGCGGTGCGGCTGATCGCGGTCGAACTGAGCAAAATCGCCAGCGATCTGCGACTGCTCAATTCAGGGCCGCATACGGCGATCGCCGAGATCGAACTGCCGGCATTGCAGCCTGGGTCGTCGATCATGCCCGGCAAGGTCAACCCCGCGGTCGCGGAGATGCTCAATATGGCGTGCTTCCACGCGATCGGGCGCGACGCCGCGATCGGCATCTGCGGTGAAGCGGGCCAGCTCGAAGTCAACGTGATGATGCCGTACGTCGCCTTCGGGTTGTTCGAGATGATCGACATCATGACCAGGGCGGTGACCACCTTTACCGACAAGTGCGTGACGCTGGTCGAGGCCGATCGCATCCGGTGCCGGGAGTTGTGCGAACGCAGCGTCGGTCTGGCGGCATTGCATAACGATGAACTGGGCTTCATGGGGGCCGCGGAGCTTGCCAAACAGGCGATGGACACCGGCCGCACCATCGACGACCTGCTCGACGAACACCGCGGCCGGCCGAAGAACGCGGCGTCGTAGCGGACGGCTCTCCTCCGCGTATACTGTCGCCGCGAGAGGAGTAGGTCATGCGAAAGCCGCTCTGCGTTGCCGTCGCGGCATTGGCGTCGACGGTGTGGTTCGCGTCCCATCCCGCGGTCGAGGCGCAACAGGCGTCTACCGTGCCGGGCGACATCACCTTTACCAGGCACATTGCGCCGATCCTGCAGCGCAGTTGCGAGAACTGCCATCGTCCGGACGGCGTGGCGCCGATGTCGTTGCGGACCTACGACGAGGTACGGCCGTGGGCTCGCGCGATCAAACAACGAACGGGACTCGGGCCGCGCGCCGGCGTCATGCCGCCGTGGTACGTCGAGAAGAACATCGGCATCCAGCATTTCAAGAACGACCCTTCGCTGAGCGCTGACGAAATCGCGACGATCGCGCGATGGGCCGACAGCGGCGCGCCGCGCGGCAACCCCGAAGACATGCCGCCGCTGCGGACGTGGGACGACAAGAACAAGTGGTCGATCGGCGAACCCGACCTCGTCGTTCGCACCACCGACGTCCTCGTCAAGGGCACGGCGCCTGACTGGTGGGGTGAGATCCCGCGCGTGCCGACGGGCCTCACCGAGGATCGCTACGTTGCCGCGCTCGAGGTTCGCGAGGTCAACGACGCCGGTTCAGGCGGCACCGGCCGCGACACGGTCGGCGGGCGCTTCGTGTTCCACCACATGATCTGGAGCACGCGCGTCCTCGGCGAAGAGGCGGGCGATCCGAACGTTCCCGACGACAGCACCTCATGGCCGGTGCATGAAGTCGGACGCGAAGCCGACTTTTTCGATCCGAAGTCGGCGCGGCTGTTGAAGGCCGGCTCGAGCATCGTGTCCGACTCGGTGCACCTGCATTCCAACGGCCGCGACACCACCGCGCATCTTGAAATCGCCTTCAAGTTCATGCCTCGCGGTTATCAGCCCGAGTATCGCCGCGCGACATATGCGCTCGGCAACGGCGTCGACATCGACATCAAGGCGATGGAAGCGAATCAGCAGCTGCACGCCTACGCGTTGTTGAAGGAAAACACCAAGATCCTGTCCTTCGAACCGCATCTGCACGCGCCGGGCGCACGGATGTGCCTCGAAGCGATTTGGGGCTACAACATCCAGACGCTCAATTGTGTCGGCTACGATCACAACTGGGTGCGCGGCTACGACTACGACGATGACCATGCGCCGTTGCTGCCGAAAGACACCATCCTGCACATCATCGGCTACATGGACAACTCGCCGTCGAACAAGAACGTGCCGGATCCGCGCAACTGGCAGGGCTCCGGCAATCGATCGGTAGCCAACATGTTCATCGACCTCGGCAACCGCGTGTTCCTGACCGACGAACAGTTCCAGGCGGAAATGGCGAGGCGGCGCGACAAACTCAAGCTGACGCGCAATAGCGTCGTCATCGGCTGTCCGCTGTGCAACGTCTTCCAGCCACCGGCGGCCACCACGCCGCGTTCACAGCAGTGACCCGCCTTCGCGCGTTGCGCTTCGGCGCGGCAGGCTCCCGCCTTCGCGCGTTGCGCTTCGGCGCGGCAGGCTACCGCCTTCGCGCTTCGCGCTCCGGCGCGTCGGGTTTCGCAGTCTGCGGTGTGCGCCTTGCCGCGTGGCTCGTGCTGTCGGCGGCTGCGGCCGCCCAATCACTCTCCTACTCGAGTGGTCAGAACGTATCGCCCGCCTATGAAGGCTGGGAGATTGCTGCCGATGGCAGGAAGTATTTCGTGTTTGGGTACATGAACCGCAACTGGCAGGAAGAGATCGACGTGCCGGTCGGGCCCGACAACGGCTTCAATGTCGGTGGTGCCGATCAGGGACAGCCGACGCACTTTCTGCCGAGGCGCAACCGATTCGTGTTTCGAGTGCCCGTGCCGGAGGCATTCACGGACACCGATGAATTGATCTGGACGCTGACGACCTACGGCAAGACCGAGAAGGCGTATGCCAGCCTGCGACTCGATTATCAGATCGACGATGTCGTCAGAGCGTCCGAGACCGGCGCGCTCGGTGCGGGATCGAGCAGTCCGGAAATCCGCGCCAACAAGCCGCCGACCATCGAAGTGCAAGGTCGAAAGACGTTGACGGCCAAGGTTGGTGAGGCGGTGTTGCTCAGCGCGATCGTTGCCGACGACGGCGTGCCGAAGCGGCGCGGCGCCGGCCAGTCCGGCTCGGCGGTCAATAACGCCGGCTCGCGCAACGTTACGACAACGACGACGGTCAACCGCGCGATGCTGCCGCCGGCGCGCGTCACCGTCGGCAAGAACGTCGGCTTGCACGCGACATGGTTCGTTTATCGGGGTGCAGGCAAGGTGACGTTCTCGCCCGAACAGATCATGCCGTGGGAAGACACCCGGGTCGGCGCGAACTCGCCCTGGGCACCAGTCTGGGCACCGCCGCCGATGCCCCCGGATGGCAAGGTCACGGTCACGGCGACGTTCTGGACGCCGGGGACCTATGTCCTTAGGGCACGCGCTGATGATGGCGCGCTCACAGCCGATGGGCATGTAACGGTCACCGTCATTCCGTAAGTACGAACCCCCGTACCCGATCCCGCCGCCCGGGGTCCGGAAACCTTCATCTTTCTCTGGCCCCGCTCTTGCTGTTCCTCTGCGTTGGAGGAGCGGTACATGGCCACGAATCGAGAGACGAAATCATCCAGCCGTGCGACCGGCACGTCCGGCCAGGGCGACAAGGCAAACGGCTCAGCCGACCTTAACTCAGCCAGTGGTTCGGCGACGACCGGAGCCGACGCGAGCTCAGCTTCAGGCTCACGTTCGGGCGCGAACGGCTCGGCTGCCAAGTCCGGGAACGGCGCCGCGAACGGCCGCGCGACCGGACAGGGCATCGCCCAGGGCGTGTTGAGCGGCGTCAAAGAGCGCGTCACCTCGCGCGTCGACGAACAAAAGAATCGCGCGGCCGACGGGCTTGGCGGCATCGCCGACGTATTTCGCACCGCCGGCAGCGAGCTGCGGATGGAAAACGAAACCGTCGCGCAATACGTCGAAATGGCCGGCGATCAGCTGCGCCGCTTTGCCGACACGATCCGACAGCGCGGCGTCGCGGACATGCTCGACGACGTCCACTCGTTCGCGCGGCAGCGCCCGGCGCTGTTCATCGGCGGCGCCTTCATTCTCGGCATCGGCGTCGCGCGCTTCCTCAAAGCGTCGGCCGAGCGCGAGCAGATGCGCCACTACGGCGACAACTTCAGCAACGTCGATCCGATGACCGCGAGCACCGGGCAGCCGTCCTACTCGGGCGATCTCGAGGCCGGCGGCTATTAATCGGAGGCAAGACATGGACGTTCCACGCATGGACCGATCGCTCGGAGAGTTGTTCTCCGATTTGTCCCAACAGACGGCCGAACTGATTCGGCAGGAAATGCGCCTCGCCAAAGTCGAGCTGAGCGAGAAGCTGTCCGATGTCGGCAGGCACGCCATGATGATCGGCGCGGCGATCGCCTTCGGGCTCGCCGCCGTCGTCGCCGTCGCGGCAGCGATCGCGCTCGTGCTGGTCGAGGTCGGCGTCGAACCGTGGCTGGCGGCGCTGATCACCGCGGCCGCCATGGCGGTCGCCGCCTACGTGCTGGCGCAGTCCGGCATCTCGGCGCTTCGCAACAAGACGATCGCACCCGTCGAAACCCTGCATTCCCTGAAGGAGACGACCCAGTGGCTGAAGAACGGAACCAGGTAGGCGCGAGCGAAACCGACGAGATCCGCGGCGAGATCGAGCGGACGCGCGTCGAGATGAGCGAAACCCTTGGCGAAATCCAGGACCGGCTGCGCCCCGATCACCTCTTGCAACAGGCACGAGACGGCGTCACGGAAGCAGCCGCGGGAAAGGTGAGGACCATGATGCATTCGGCAGGTGAGACAGCGCAAACCGTCGCGACCCGCGCCCGCGACACCGGCAGTCACTTGGCTCGTTACGCCCAGACGCACCCGCTGCACGTCGCGATTGCCGTCGGCGCCGTGACGTGGTGGATGCTGCGCAACCGCGATCGGTCCGAGGAATGGTACGGCGCGACCGATACCTCGTGGGACGACGCGGAAGCCGACGATATCAGCTACGGCGAGGGCCGCTCGCTTCGCGCGAAGGTCGGCGAGTATGCCTCGACCGCGAAGGAAACCGTCGGCGAGTACGCGTCGACGGCCCGCGAAACGGTCGGCGAATATGCCGCGACGGCGCGTGAAACCGCCGGGGAGTATGCGCACGCGGCCCGGCTGCGCGCCCGCCGCGCGTCGGAGACGACCGTCGACTGGGTGAGCGCGAATCCGGTTGCCGCCGGCGCGATCGCGTTGGCGGTCGGCGCCGCCATCGGCATGTCGATTCCCGCAACCGAGCTCGAAGACCGCGCGCTCGGCGAGACGCGCGATCAGGCCTGGGAGCGCGCCAGCCGCGCCGCACGGGATCTGAAGGAAAACGTGACGCAGAAAGTGCAGGAAGTCGCGGAGAACCTCGCGGTCGATACCGTGTTGACGCCGTCAGGTTCGTCCGGTGAATCAATAGGACGTGCGTAATGGCAACGATCGTCAAGATGAGGATGGCCGGGCGCCGCAAGCTGCGGCGCCTCCTCGATGCACTGCTTCGGCCCGCACCGCCCGCGCCTGATTTCTGGCCAGAGCCGCAACTCGGCATCTGACCCGGCCCGGGACACAATAGAGCGATGGCCGAATCGCGACAGGTCTCGATCGAGCGCGAACAGCTCAATGGCGTTGATGAGTTCGTGCTCCGAATCGATGGCGAGCGATTCGGCTTCCTCGAATATACGCGGCCCGACGCCGGTGTGATGCGCATCGAGTACGTCGAGGTCGCGCCTTCGCTGCGTGGCACCGGCCTCGGCCGCCAACTGATCGAAAAGGCCGTCGCCTTCGCGCGCGAAACGAACCTGCGCGTCGTGCCAATCTGCGGCTACGCCCGCGCCGTCATCCAGCGCGATCCCGCTCTCAGCGGGGCCATGAAGTAACCACGAAGAGCACGAAATAGTCACACGAAATCACGAAATAGACGAAGCTCACGAAGCATTTTGGTTAAAGTCTTCGTGGACTTCGATGGTTTCGTTACTTCGTGCAATTATTTCGTGTATTTCGTGCCGGGCGCTACGCACCCATCACAATCCGCACACGATGCGCCGCGCCGTCGTCACTCAACGGAATGGCACGCACGTCGACGGGCTTGCCGTCGAGCTCCGCTCTCGACACGCCACGCCATACGCGATGCGGATTCTCGATCGCAATCTCATAAGTGCTCTTGCCGAATCGCCACGTCAGGCCGAAGGACGTCCACGACGAGGGCACGCATGGCTCGATGGTGAAGTGATCGCCGCGACGGCGCAGGCCGATGATGTGCTCGATGCCGGCACGATACAGCCAGCCGGCGGAGCCGGTATACCAGCTCCAGCCGCCTCGCCCGGCGTGAGGCGGGCGCGCGTAGACGTCGCCATCCAGCACGTAGGGCTCGGTGCGATAACGCGCGACGTCGACCGGCGTGCGGGTGTGGTTGATCGGGTTGAGCATGTGGAACAGCTCGACCGTCTCGTCGCCGTTGCCCTGCTTGGCAATGGCCATCAGCACCCACACCGCCGCGTGCGTGTACTGGCCGCCGTTCTCGCGAATGCCTGGCGGATAGCCCTTGATATAACCGGGATCCTGATCCGAGCGATCGAACGCCGGCGTCAGCAGCATCAGCAGCCGTGCGTGACGATCGATCAGCCGCGCCCGGACCGCGTCGAGCGCTCGCTCGGCGCGCCGCTGCGGCACCGCGCCGGACAGCATTGCCCATGACTGCGAGATCGAGTCGATCGAACACTCGTCGTTTTGTGCCGACCCCAAGGGACGGCCGTCATCGTAGTAAGCGCGGCGATACCATTCGCCGTCCCACGCGTGATCGAGCCGCGACGAGAGGGTCCGGGCCATGTCGCGGTAGCGCGCGGCCAGCGCGGTCTCGCCGCGGCTCTCGCAGATCGGGATGAAGTCGTGCAGCACCGAATAGATGAAAAAGCCAAGCCACACGCTTTCGCCGCGGCCTTCGTGGCCGACGCGATTCATGCCGTCGTTCCAGTCGCCGGCGCCGATCAGCGGCAGGCCGTGCGGCCCCGAAGTGAAGCCGCGCTCGATCGCCCGCCGGCAGTGCTCGTAGATGGTGCCCGACTCGTCGGCGACGGCCGGTAGTTCGTAGGCCTCGGCCTCGTGCTCGGGGACCGGCGGCTGCGTCAGGAACTGCACCGTCTCGTCGAGAACGGACCGATCGCCGGTGACGCGCACGTATTCGGCGACGACGAAGGGCAGCCAGAGCATGTCGTCGGAGCACCGGCTGCGCAGGCCGCGGCCGGTTGGCTCGTGCCACCAGTGCTGCACGTCGCCTTCGACGAACTGGCGGCTGGCGGCGCGCAGGATGTGGTCGCGCGCGAGCTGCGGCGCCGCGTAGAGCAGCGACATCACGTCCTGCAGCTGATCGCGGAATCCGAATGCGCCTCCCGGCTGGTAGTAACCGGCTCGCGACCAGATCCGGCACGACAGCGACTGGTAGAGCAGCCAGCGGTTCATCAGGATGTCGAACGAATCATCCGGCGTGCGGACCTGAATGGTATCGAGCACGAGATCCCAGGCGCCGCGGACGTCGGCCAGTGCCTTGGTCGCCTGTTCCGGCACCGCGTGCCGCCTGATCAACTCCAGCGCATGCTGCCGTGACCGGCCTTCGCCGAGCAGGAACACCAGCTGTCGCGCCGCACCCGGCTGAATGGTTATGCGCACCTGCAACGCGGCGCATGGGTCCATGCCGGCGCCGAACTCGCCGGTCAGGCTGTCGTCACCAAGCGCGGCGGGCGCCGCAATCGAGCCGTTCCTGCCGAGGAACGATCGGCGGTTGCCGGTCGCCGAGATGACACGCTCGCTGCACGCCGAAAAACAGACACGCCCGGAGAAGGTCGTGTTGTAGGGATTCCGCGCCAGGATCGCGTTGTGGACGGCGTCGAAATCGGTGATGACGTGGCGGGTATCCAGCTCTCGTGGCGGCCCAATCACCCAGTCGTTGTAGGCGAACACGCTGAAGTGCCGTGGCGCGCTCGAAGTGTTGACCAGCGTCAGGTGCGCGATCCGCACGGGGTCGTTGGCATCGACGAAGACATCGAGCTGATGGTGCAGCCCTTGATGCGAGCGCGAGAAACGCGTGGCGCCGGCCGTATGGCGGATCAGGAAGCGGCCGCTGCCTGGGCGCCTGCGCATCGGTCCCGGCGTCGGCGACCACGCCCGGCCGGTATCGTCGTCGCGAATGAACAGCGCCTCGCCGCCCTGATCGATGACGGGATCGTTCGCGAATGGCGTCAACCGGTTTTCGCGGCTGTTCTCCGACCAGGTCGTCGCCGATCCGCTGTTACTGAGGATGGTGCCGAAGTGCGGATTGGCAATGACGTTCACCCACGGCGCGGGCGTTTCCTGGTCATCGTCCAGCACGATGGCGTAGGTTTTTCCGCCGTCGGTAAAACCGCCGAAGCCATTGCTCATCACCAGCGGCGGCACGCTGACTTTCATGCTGGGCTGCGACGGCGGTGCGGGCGCGTCGGTGGCCGCCAGCGCCGCCAGCGGTTGCGCGGCGATCGGCGTTTGCGGCGGCCGGGCCAGATGGGCGCGCAGATCGCCGCGGTTGGTCTCGAGGACCGCTTGCGCGACGGCGTAGAACAACGCGCGCTCCGCAGTCCCCATCGCGTCGCCGCGCAGCAGGTAGGCGCCGCCCTGCTGGTGCTTCCACATGCGCCACGGGCCCTCGTCCATCAGCGCGGTCAGGCTCGACTGCACTTCATCCAGATACGAGATCGGGTGCTCGTTGAGAATGACGACATCGGCGCGGAGTCCTTTCAGCCGCCAGTACTCCTGCGCTTCGAGCGCTTCACGCACCACCGTCAGCTCGTCGTCGACGACGCGCACCAGCAGGATTGGCAGATCGCCGGAAATGCCATGCGGCCAGAGGCTGGTTTGGCCGAGCTCGTTCGCCGTAATCTGACTGGCGGGGGCGCGCAGCGATTCGTCGAGCCCCAGCACGCGTGACGCAAGGCGCTCGAACAGCACCGCGTCGTCCGCCGTGATGTTCATGTGGCGCCGCACCGCATGGGCATGCGCCGCGGCCAGCGACAGGGTCCGCGTCGCGGTGTTCGGATCGCGGTAGGTCAGCGCCAGCGCACGTGCGGTCTCGCGATCGGGCGCGATGCCGGTCGCGAAGGACACGCGCACTGGTTCACCGGGGGTCAGGCGGACGCGTTGCCGGAGGCTGAAGATCGGATCGAGGACGAACCCGGTGGCGCCGGACAGCGAACGTCCATCGAGCGCAATCGGATCCGCGAGCGTGCGGCCGCGGCCGATGAAGTGCGATCGATCGCTTTCCCACTCGAGCGGACCATGCGGCCGGCTTTCGAGGCTCATCACGTGCACGCCCCACGTGCCGGGATCGCGTGAATCGCGCGGGCGCCGATGACACAACAACGCGCCGCGCTCCGGCAGGTACTCGGTTTCGATGAACAGCTTCCCGAATGCCGGATGTGCGTAGTCGTCTCTTGGCGCCGCCAGCGCCAGCTCCACGTAGCTGGTAACGTCGATCTCGCGCACTCGCTCGCCGTGGTTGACCAGCGTCAGCACCCGAACCTCGACGTCGTGTTCGGGCGAGACGGCGACCTCGAGCCGCGATTCGATGTCCTCCAGTGTCGCGTCGAACACGGCAATGTCCGGCTGGTAAGTGACGTGATAGCGCTCCGGCTCGCGCCGCGTCGGCTGATACGTCGGCGACCACACTTCGCCGCTGCGCACGTCGCGAAGGTAGATGTAATGGCTGCCTGGATCGAGCGTCGCGTCACGCCGCGCGCGCGTCACCGCGATGCGGTCGTAATAGCTCGCGCCGCTGCCGCTGTTGGTGATCGCCACCGCATACTTGCCGTTCGACAGGAATTGCGTGTGCGGCATCAGCGTCTGCGCGGTGCGGTAGCGGCGCAGCGGGATGCCGGTGCCCTGGGGGGCAACGACCATCACATCCTGGGGCCGCGGATCGGTGACCGGGCGCTGCCGGGGCACGCGCTCCTGCAGCAACAACTCCGTGGCCTGGATGCGCGGATCGGAGTGGAAGCGCTTCACCATCACATCGCCGTTGATCGCGTTGGCCAGCGCCACGAGAGACATTCCAGCGTGATGGGCGAAGTACGCAGTGACCAGTGTCCCCTTGTCGCTGATGCGTCCGCCGGCACGATCGGTATAGTCGACCGATTCGAAGAAGCCGTATTCGCCGAACAGGCCTTCGGCGGCCAGCCGGCGCAGGTTCTTCGCGCTGCGCGCCGGCTCCATCATCACCGCCAGTGCCGTCGCATACGGCGCGACGACCAGCTCGTCACCCAGCCCGCGCTTCAAGCCCAGGCCGGGCACGCCGAACGCCTTGTATTGATAGTTGCCGGCACGATCGACTGCGGTATACGCGGATTCGGAAATGCCCCACGGCGTGCCGCGCACCGCTGCGTAATCGATCTGGCGGCGCACCGCCATCCGGCACGACTCGTCGAGCAGCGTCTCCGGATAGCTGCGCATCAGCAGCAGCGGCATCAGGTACTCGAACATCGTCGCGCTCCACGACAGCAGCACCGGCGTTCCACGGACGCTGGTGATCAGGCGGCCGAGGTGAAACCAGTGCCACTCCGGCACGTCGCCCTTGGCGATCGCGATGAAGCTGGCGAGCCGCGCCTCCGATGCCAGCAGGTCGTAAAACGACGTGTCCATGCGCGCGCCGCCGGCCTGATCCGCGAGCCGATAGCCGATCGCGAACAGTTGCCGGCGACGGTCGTAGAGAAAGCCGAAATGCATCTCGTCGAAGTACTGGCACGCCCGGTTGGCCAGCTCTTCGAGCATCGCCGCGCGATCGCGGCCATCGTCATCCGCGGCTTCGTTGCGCGCGTATTCGCGCAACGCGGCCGACAGCGCCAGCAATGCCGCCGCGTAGTTGCCGCTGTCGACGGTCGATACGTACTTCGGCAGCAGCGGCGCCAGCGTCTGCGTGTCGTACCAGTTGAGCAGGTGGCCTTCGTAATGCTCGAGGCGATCGAGCGTCGTCAGCGTTCTGTCGATCCGCTCGATGACGTCGTCAATATCGATGAAACCGAGATCGCGGGCGGCGATCGTTGCCAGCAGGCTCATCGCGATGTTGGTCGGCGAGGTGCGGTGCGCGATGCGCGGTTCGGCATCGGCGACGAGTTGGACGTTGTCCGGCGGCAGCCAGCGGTCGTCGGCGTTGACGAACGTTTCGAAGTACTGCCACGTCGCGCGTGCGACCGTCGTCAGGTAGTCGCGATCTTCGTCGGTGACTTGCGGACGCGACGAGGGGACGGGCTTGCTCAGATGAAACGCAATCAGCGGCGCCGCGAACCACAGCGCGATCACCGGTAAGGCGACCGCCAGTGCCCACGGTTTGCCGATCAGCGTGACCAGCAATGCGCCGGCAGCGATGAACGCGCTGGAGCGCATCGCCCGGTAATACCCCGCGACGTCGAGCTTGCGTGCGCGCTGCGCCACCGCCGCGGCCGTCTCCCACTGCAGGAACCGGCCCTGCCGCGTGATCATGCGCGCCAGCGTCACGCCGACGGCGTCGACCATGTCCCAGGCCTGATACGCGAGGAAGGTCAGGTGGATGCTGACGCGCGCGAGATCCGTCGCGAGATCCTCGGCCCAGGCACGGAGGAAGACGCGGACCACGTGATCGCGGCGCGGCCCCTCGAGCAGTTCGACCAGTCGCGCCAGCACCGCGAAGGACATCGTCAGCAGCGCCGCCAGCGTCCAGACGATCGGCCTACCGGGGAGCACGGACCACCCCGCGATGAACAAGGCGACGAGCGCCGGCGGGACCAGGCTGCGGCGAAGGTTGTCGAGAATCTTCCAGCGCGAGATCAGCGGCAGCCGATTGCGTTCCAGTCCCTGGCGGGTCGGCACCCACGGAAACAGCCACCACAGGATCTGCCAGTCGCCGCGCACCCAGCGGTGCTGCCGGCGCGCGTGGACCAGCACGTTCGACGGGTAATCGTCGACGACCTCGACGTCGGTGACCAGCGCCGCGCGCGCGTGGAGGCCTTCGAACAGATCGTGGGAGAGCAGCGCGTTTTCGGGAACCCGGCCGTCGAGCGCCGTCATGAACGCGTCGACGTCGTAGAGCCCTTTCCCGGTGAAGATGCCTTCGCCGAACAGATCCTGATACACGTCCGACACCGCCGTCGTGTAGGGATCGACGCCCGTGTGACCCGCGTAGGTCCTCGCGAACAGCGAACCGGCGGCGCTCGCCATGGTCACGCTGACTCGTGGCTGCAGGATGCCGTAGCCGTCGACGACGCGGCGCAGGTGCGGGTCGATGACGGGACGGTTCAACGGGTGCGAGATGATGCCGATCAGCTGTTTCGCCGCGTTGCGCGGCAGCTGCGTGTCGGAATCGAGGGTGATGCAGTAACGGATGCCGGCGAGCGCGTCGAGCTCTCCGACCTTCACGGTGTAGCTGGTCTCGGTGTCGCCGCGCAGCAGGCGATTGAACTCTTCGAGCTTGCCGCGCTTGCGCTCCCACCCCATCCAGACCTGCTCGCGCGCGTTCCAGCGGCGCTCGCGATGGAACAGGAAGAACTTCGGCCCGGGCTCGCCACCCAGCGATTGGTTCAGCCGCACGATGCCTGCTTTCGCGGCGTCGACGATCTCGTCGTCGTCGGCACTGTGGGGCTGGGGCGCGTCCGCGAAGTCTCCGAGGATTGCGAAGTGAATGCGCGGATCGCGGTTGGCAATCGCCACGACCTCGAGATGCTCGAGCAGCGATGTGACGCCCTCGGTGCTCGTCAACAGCGTGGGAATCACCACAATCGTGCGAGACTCCTCGGGAACACCTTCGAGCAGCTCGAGACGCGGCAGGCGAACCGGGGCGATCAGCCGGCTGAGAATCTTCTGCACGAGCGCGACGGCAAAGTCGCTGGCGGGAATCCAGGCCAGCAGCGCGGCGGCGGCGATCCACAGCCAGCCGGCACCCGTCAGCCACACGTACCACGCCGCGATCGCGACCAGCGTCAGGGTCGCTCCCGCCAGCGCGCCGAGATACAACACCGTGGCATGCGCGCGCGCGGTCCGTCGGACCGACTGCTTCAACGTCGGACGGTAGCCGATGTCCTGCTCGATGTCGGTGCGGCCCTTGCCGATCAAGTGATAGCCGACGTGCGCGGCCGGTCGTGAGCGCGATTGCGCCGCGGCCTGGCGGGCGGACTCGATGGCCTTCAGCGCAACTCGGATTTGTGACTCGGCGCTCTTGTCGGCCAGTTCTTCGACGGCACGACGCTGTTGATCGCGGCTGAGGAAATCCATCCGCGAGTAGGTGCCGGCCGGATCGCGGCGCAGGATGTTCTCGACGAGGCTGACCTCTTCGACGTACTGGCGCCAGTCGATCGTGGTGCACAGCCGCAGACTGGTAATCGCATTGGCCATCGACGCCTGGCTCGCGGCCTGGCGTTGATGCTCGATGCGCACGATGTCTTCGGCCATCAGGCTGCGATCGGCCAGGTGCGATTCGAGGGCTGCCCGCAACGGCGAGCGGCGAATGTCGTACTCGCGGGCGCGATGCAGCAGCTGCAGAATGTAGGCGTCGTGCGCCGCGTTGTCGATCGTCACGGCGGCGTCGGCGGCGCCGGCGTCGATCTGCGCGACGTGCGCGTCGGCCGCGCGGCGCGCGGCCCGGCTGTCGAGAATTTCGTCGGCGAGGCGGCGGAGATTCTCGATCAGCGCGAGCTTCAACATGCTCGGCCACGCCCACAATTCGCCGAGCGTCAGCGGCGCAACGCGCTGGAAACTATTGAGGAACAGCGTCAGCTGCGGCAGATCGAGACGGCTGTCGGTGTGGCGCAGCAGCGCCACCGCCATCGCGTAGATCCGTGCTTCGCCGGCGTGCTCGCGCGTCGACAACGCCGGCAGCTCGCGGTAGTAGCGGCGCGGCAGGTGCTCGCGGACTTCAACGAGCTCCGACGTAATGAGGTGGAAATTGTCGAGAAACCACTCGGTCGCGGGCGTGACGAACGTCCCGTTGCGCACGTCCTCCGCAAGGGTGCGGTAGGCGGCGTCAAGGACGCGGGCGTTGTCGCGGAGGCGCGGGTAGATGTTGCGCGCGTGGCGCCGCTGCGGGTCGACGGTGAAATGCGCCGCTAGGGCAAGCGCCCGCTCATCGAGCCGCTCCGAGCTCAGCGGTTCGTCGCGAAATGGCCTCTTCGCTTCCCGATCTGGATCCTTGATTACCGTGAATAGCAGAGCGTTCACTGGACATTCACGATCAGTGCCAGCTCGAGCCTAGAGCGGAACCGCCAGATGTTGACGGTCGCGCGAGCGGTCTCGCGGCTGCCTGATTTTGCGCGGACGCGATGGCGACGGAAGCATCGCCAATCCGGTCCTCGCAGCGCTGAACCACGCCGGCAACGGCTGCTCGATCTTACCGGTAATCGTCGCGCGTCGGCGAAAACGCATCGAGCACGCGACAGCCGGCCGTGCTGCCGCCGGAATGCGGCACATTGGGTGGGATGACGAACACCACCCCGGGAGTGAGGCGATGCAGCGTCCCGGCGACGACGAGTTCGAGCTCGCCCGAGAGCACGCTGACAATTTGTTCATGCGGGTGCTGATGTTCGGGAAACGTCGCGCCGGCGGCGACCTCGACCCACGAATGCGTGACGCAATCCGAATGAATCAATCGCGCACGCAAGCCGGGAAAGATCTCTCGCACGGGCAGGTCTTCCAGTCGGACAATAGGCATTTACGAATCATATGTTCCATCCCGTCACCGAGCGCTGGTTTCGAACAACCCTTGGCGAGCCGACCGCCGCCCAGACGGCCGGGTGGTCCGCGATCCGCAGGGGGCGGCACACATTGATCGCCGCGCCGACCGGATCCGGCAAGACCCTCGCCGCGTTCCTGATCGCGCTTGACGACTTGTTTCGTGAAGGACTCGAGCGTGGCCTGCCCGACGAGACACGGGTGCTGTACGTCTCGCCGCTGAAGGCCCTGAGTACCGATATCGACAAGAACCTCGCCGCGCCACGCGCCGGGCTACGTGCGCTCGCGGCGGAGGCCGGCCTGCGCGCTCCGGAGATCAACTCCGCGGTTCGCACCGGTGATACCGCATCCGCCAGCCGCGCGGCGATGCTGCGCAGGCCGCCGCATATTCTGATCACCACGCCCGAATCCCTGTACTTGCTGCTGACGTCGGACCAAAGCCGACAGCGGCTGCGTCACGTGCGAACCGTGATCATCGATGAAATTCACGCGGTGATCGGGACGCGCCGTGGCGCGCACCTCGCACTCTCGCTCGAGCGGCTCGCCGCGGTGACCGCGTCGCCACCGCAACGCATTGGACTGTCGGCAACGCAGCGCCCGGTCGAACTGGTCGCCAGATTTCTCGTCGGGTGCTCGGCTGCCGGCGAGCCGCGCGAAGCTCAGGCGTGCGTCGTCGCGGAGGCTTCGGCCGGCAATCGCGACCTTACTGATCGGCTGGAACCTGACTGCGCCATCATCAATCAAGGCCACCGCCGCGATCTCGATCTCGCGATCGAGCTGCCAGGCTCGCCGCTCGACGCGGTGATGTCGCATGAGGTGTGGTCCGAGTATTACGACCGCATCGCGACGCTCGTGCAGGCGCATCGCACGACGCTGGTGTTCGTCAATACGCGGAAGATGGCCGAACGGCTCGCACGTCAGCTTGCTGATCGCCTTGGGGAGGAACAGGTCGCGGCCCATCACGGCAGCCTCTCCAAGGAACGCCGTCTGGATGCCGAGCAACGCCTCAAATCCGCTTCGCTGCGCGTCGTCGTTGCGACCGCGTCACTCGAGCTCGGCATCGATATCGGGTCGGTAGACCTGGTCTGCCAGATCGGATCGCCGCGGCGAATCGCGACACTGCTGCAACGCGTCGGCCGCGCCGGCCACACCATTCACGGCATACCGAAAGGGCGCATCTTTCCGGAGACGCGAGACGACCTGGTGGAATGCGCGGCGCTGATGGCCGCGGTGCGCCGTGGCGAGCTCGATCGACTCGTGTTGTTCGACGCGCCGCTCGACGTGCTCGCCCAACAACTGGTCGCGGAAGCGGCGTCTGCGGAATGGCGCGAGGACGATCTGTTCGCGTTGGTTCGCCGCGCGTGGCCGTATCGCGATCTGTCTCGCGAGGATTTCGACGCGGTGCTCAACATGTTGAGCGATGGTTTCACGACGCGGCGCGGCCGCCGCTCCGGGCTCGTGCATCGTGATGAGGTGCAGGGGCGCGTACTCGGCAGACGGGCCGCACGGATGACGGCGATTACGTCCGGCGGCGCCATTCCCGATGTTGCGGACTACCGGGTGATCCTGGACCCCGACGAGACATTCCTCGGCACTCTCAACGAGGACTTTGCGATCGAGAGCAACGCCGGAGACATTTTTCAACTCGGCAACAGCTCGTGGCGCATTCTGCAGGTATCGTCCGGCACCGTGCGTGTCGTCGATGCGCATGGTGCGCCACCGACGATTCCGTTCTGGTTGGGCGAGGCGCCGGGGCGCTCCGCCGAGCTGTCCGCGCTGGTCAGCGACCTCCGCAAGCAGCTGGAGCCGATTCTGATGGCGCACGACCGGGGCGGCGCGATCGCGTGGCTCACTCGCGAGACCGGCATTTCGACGGCCGCGGCCGAGCAGATCGCCGACTACCTCGCGGCGTCGTTACAGATACTCGGCGCGCTGCCTACCGGCGACACGATCATCCTCGAGCGGTTCTTCGACGAATCGGGCGGCATGCAACTGGTGCTGCACGCGCCGTTCGGGAGCCGCGTCAATCGCGCGTGGGCGCTGGCCTTGCGAAAGCGCTTCTGTCGGCAATTCAATTTTGAGCTGCAGGCGGCTGCCACCGAGGAAGGCTTGCTGCTGTCCCTCGGGCCGCAGCACGCGTTCCCGCTCGCCGACGTGTTCCGGTATCTCCATCCATCGTCGGTGCGCGACATCCTGGTGCAGGCCTTTCTCGACGCGCCGGTATTCCAGACGCGCTGGCGGTGGAACGCGACGATCTCGCTGGCCGTGGCTCGCATGAACGGCGGCCGCAAAGTGCCGGCGCCGTTGCAGCGGATGCGCGCGGACGATCTGCTGGCCGCCGCGTTCCCTGATGCAGCAGCATGCCTCGAGAACATTCCGGGCGATCGGCAGATTCCGAACCACCCGTTGGTCGCCCAGACGGTGCGCGATTGCCTCGAGGAAGCCATGGACCTGCCGCGGCTGATCGAGATTCTGTCGCGCATTCACGACGGCCGGATGCGCTGCATCGCCCGTGACACCGTCGAGCCGTCGCCGCTGTCACATGAAATCGTCAACGCGCGGCCTTATGCGTTCCTCGATGACGCACCGCTCGAGGAGCGGCGCGCGCATGCGGTCCAGACCCGCAGAACGAGCGACGACCGGGACGCGATCGCGCTCGGTGTGCTCGACGAGGCGGCGATTCGATCGGTGCGCGACGAAGCCGCGCCTGATCCGCGCGACGCCGAAGAGCTGCACGATGCTCTCGTCACCACTGGGTTTTTCACCGACGCCGAGGCGCGCGCGGGTAATTGGGAACCGTGGCTTCGCGAGCTGGCATCAGCCGGGCGGTCCTGTAAGGTCCGGCTCACCATTGCGGCACCACCGGACGGTCAGCAAGGACCGCAGGCGGATCGCGGCGAGTACTTATGGACCGCGGCCGAGCGGCTGCCGGAATTTCAGGCCATCGGCGCCACCGATTTCATCCCGTTGATCACCGCACCGCGGACGCGGACATCGACGGAGTGGGATCGGGATCAGGCTCTGATTGAATTACTGCGCGGCCGGGTCGGCATCGCCGGACCGGTCACGCCGCGCGCGATCGGCGCCGCGCTTGGTCTCGACGCCAATGCGGCGTCGTCGGTGCTGGTGGCGCTGGAAGCGGAAGGGGTCGTCCTGCGCGGCTGGTTTTCTCCCGGCGGCACGGAAGAGGAATGGTGCGATCGGCGATTGCTTGCGCGAATTCACCGCATGACGCTGCAGAAGCTGCGCGCGGAGATTCAGCCGGTGACGGCGGCCGACTTCATGCGCTTCCTGTTCGAGTGGCAGCACGTGACCCCGTCGAGCCGCGTCACCGGCATCGAGGGTCTGCGGACGGTCATTTCGCAACTCGACGGCTTCGAGCTGGCCGCCGACGCCTGGGACAAGCATGTCCTTCGCGCACGTGTCGGCGGCTACGACACCGCGATGCTCGATCTGCTGTCATACAGCGGCGAAGCCGCGTGGGCACGACTGAGCGCGCCGCCTGCGCCCGACCGGACGGCGGTGTTACCGACCCGGCCGATCCGTTCGACGCCCATCGCGTTGATGGTCCGCGATCATCTTCGCTCATGGCGCGCCTTGGCGCGGGCCGACGGATCTGCGCCGCTCATCGGCGATCTTGGACAGCGCGTGTTGGCGGTGCTGTGCGACAAGGGCGCGCAATTCGCGCACGAGATCGCCGGCGTGCTCGCCGTGCCCGTCGAGGACGTCCGCATTGCGCTCGGCGAACTGGTCTGGGCGGGTCTGATCTCGTCCGACGGGTTCTCCGGCCTGAACGCCATTCTCACCGACGCGGCGGCGCCCGGCGCGTTTCCTGCGCGCGGCACGCGCACCATCACGTCCTCCGGTGGGCGATGGTCACGACTCCCGGACGACGCCCGGGACGAAGCCACGCGCGAGCAGGCGGTCGAGCGCTTCGCCTGGGTGTTGTTACAGCGCTACGGCATCGTGTGCCGAAGATTGCTGACCAGAGAGCCTTTCGTCGTGGCATGGCGCGAGTTGCTGCGTGTGTATCGCCGGCTGGAGGCCCGCGGCGACATCCGCGGTGGCCGCTTCGTGGCAGGTGTGCCCGGCGAGCAGTTCGCGCTGCCGGAGGCGGTCGAACTCGCACGCCGAGTGCGGCGAACGCCGCCCACCGGCGAGCGCATCACCCTGAGTGCAGCGGATCCGCTGAATCTATGCGGCATCGTCACCGCCGGCGATCGCGTGCCGGCGATCGCCTCAGCGACCGTGACGTTTCAAGACGGCGTACCTGCGTTCGCGGGAGCCGTAAGTGGGGAATGGCGATCGCGCCCCACTCCTGACTCCGAGCTCACCGCGCCTTAAGGTTCGCCGAATCGAGCGAGCACAATCGCCGTGCGGCGCACCACCGTCTCGTTGCCGAGGTTGTCGCGCAGCACCGCCATCACGGTGTATTCGCCACTCGGCAGATTCTTGAGACTGATTTCCGTGACCGTCGGCGCCTTGTCGCCGTCCAGCTGTATGTGACTGGAGCGGAGGAAGGCGCCCGAATCCGCTTCGATGTGCAACCACCGATTGTCGGCATTCGGCGCTACGATAGCGCGGACGATGACGGTGCTTGGTGCGCTGCTGACGTTCGGCGTCACTTTCAGCGCCAGTTTTTCATTCGCCGCGGTTGCGCCGGTTGCCGCGAGGAACGCGGCGATCGTGAGCGCGGCAAGTATGCAACGCGTCTTCATCTTTCTGTCTCGCGATATTGCAAGTGCCGCGCCGTACCGGTGCGGCCGCGGTAGCGCTTAATCAGTGGTCGCCATGACGCCGGACTTTCAGCGGCTCTTCGAATCCTTGCCCGGCTTATATCTCGTTTTGTCGCCGGATCTGCGGATTCTCGCGATGTCGGATGCGTACGCTCGAGTTGCGATGCAGACACGCGAGGCAATGCTCGGGCGAGACCTGTTCGCCGTGTTCCCTGGTAATCCTGATGATCCGGCTGACGATGGCGTGCAGAAATTACGTGCGTCGCTCGATGAGGTGCGTCGCACCCGCGCGCCGCACGCCATGGCGCCGCAGCGTTACGACGTTCGCGATCCGCGCCTCGACGGCAGCCCATTCGTCGAACGCCACTGGATTCCAGTGAATACACCGGTACTGGGTGCACACGGAGAGATCGAGTACATCATTCACGGCGTCCAGGACGTGACGGAGATCGTCGGCCTGCGCCACGCGCAGGGTGAAAAAGACAAGGCCGCCAGCGAAGCGCTGGCGCGCGAGCACCATCAGCTGGTCGAGGCGATGACCGCGCTGGAAGCGACCAACGAGGAACTCGAGGCGTTTTGCTACTCGGTGGCGCACGATCTGCGCGCGCCCTTGCGCGGGATTCAAGGCTTCAGCCAGGCGCTGCTGGAGGACTACGCCAGGGTGCTTGACGACACCGGCCGCGATTACCTGACTCGCGTGTCGTCAGCCGCGATGCGGATGTCGCACTTGATTGACGATTTGCTGACGTTGTCGCGAATTTCGCGGGCGCCGCTGGCGCGCGTCACCGTCGATCTCAGTTCAATCGCGCGGCTGGTGGCGAGCGAGCTGGCGGCCGGCCGCGCACAGCAGGTGGCGTTTACCGCCGAGCCGCACGCGATGGCGCATGCCGATCCACGGCTGGCGCAGATCGTCCTCGAGAACCTGCTGGGCAATGCGTGGAAGTTCTGTTCCAAGATCGATTCGCCGGTCGTCCACTTCGGCGTGACCGACACCGAGCGCGGTCGGGCATTCTTCGTGCGCGACAACGGCGCCGGTTTCGATAGTGCGTACGCGGCAAAACTGTTTTCGCCGTTTCAGCGGTTGCACTCTGAGAAGGAATTTCCGGGAACCGGCATCGGGCTGGCCACCGTGCAGCGGATCGTCCGGCGGCACGGCGGCCGGGTGTGGGCGGCCGCAACCGTTAACGGCGGCGCCACGTTCTATTTCACGTTGCCCGACTGACTACGGCGTGGTGTAGGACGCGATCGACCAGCCGCTGGCGCGCAGCTCGGACGCGATCGACGCGTGACGGCGTAGCGCCGAGACCAGGTCGCGGTAGATTTCAACGGTGGCTTGCTTGACGTTGTGATGTGGAACCGTCACGACGCTGTAGCCGGTGGCGCCGGTGCGCGCCACGCCACACGTCAGGAGGCGGTTGCGCAGGCGGAACTGCCAGCGCAGCATGGCGTTGGACTGTTTGACGTCGCTCTTCATGAGCCGTCGCTAATTCAAGAGCCATGCCAGCTTTACGGCCGCTGATTACGCCACGGTTAGCAGTTGGCGTAATTGATCGATGTCCGCCGGTTTCACTAAGTGGTGATTGAATCCCGCGGCCACCGATCGTCGCCGGTCTTCGTCCTGCCCCCAACCCGTCAGCGCGATCAGCGAGATGTGCCGATTGGCCGGGTTGGCGCGGATGCGGCGTGCGACCTCATAGCCGTCCATGCCGGGCATGCCGATGTCGAGCAGCACCACGTCGGGCTTGAAGGTGTCGACGCACTCCAGGGCGTTGCGGCCGCTGTGCGCGAGGGCGACCTCCGCGCCGAGCACGCGCAGCAGCATCGCCAGGCTTTCACCGCCGTCGCGGCTGTCGTCGACGATCAGGATGCGCCGCGAGGGCAACGGTTCCATGCGCCGCTGTTGTGCCGCGGCGACCGCTGGTTGCTCGATCAGCGGCAGCCTGACGATGAACTCGCTGCCGAGGCCCTGGCCTTCGCTGCGCGCCTCGACGGTGCCGCCATGCATTGCCACGAGACTGCGCACCAGCGTCAGGCCGATCCCGAGACCGCCCTGCGAGCGGCGCGTCGATCGATCGACCTGCATGAACATGTCGAACACCTGTGACAGCAGCGCCGGCGCGATGCCAATGCCGTTGTCCTTGACGCTGACGACCGCCTCGCCGTTCTCGCGGCGGGTCGCCACCGTGATCAGGCCGCCGTGGTTGGTATATTTCGCCGCGTTGTTCAGCAGGTTGGCGAACACCTGCGTCAGCCGCACCGGGTCGCCGGCGATCGACATCGGCTCGGCGTCGAAGTCCACGTTCAGCTGATGCCGCAGGTTCTCCAGCACCGGACGGCTGGTTTCGATCGCCGCCTTGACGATTGCCGTCAGATCGAGCGGCTGCTTCTTGACTTCGATGATGCCGCGCGTGATGCGCGAGACCTCGAGCAGGTCGTCGACCAGACGATTGAGGTGATGGACCTGCCGCTCCATCACCGCGCACGCCTGCATCAGCCGCGGATCGTCGAACGCGCCCGAGAGCTTGAGGATCTCGAGGCTGTTCATGATCGGCGCCAGCGGGTTGCGCAGCTCGTGGCCGAGGGTCGCGAGAAATTCGTCCTTGCGGCGATCCGCCGAGCGCAGCGCCTGTTCGTTTTTCAATCGCTCTGCCAGATGACCGCGGATCTGATATTGGCGGGTCCGGGCCCGGATCGCCGTCTGTGCCGCGCTGATCAGCGTCGTGACCCGCGTCGGGCGCTCGAGCAGCGTGACGTTGCCCAGCGTGCGGCGCGCCTCCGCCAACTCCGGCGAGTCGGCGCCCGGCCGCGTCAGGATCAGGACCGGCAGGTCCGACCACGGCGGCTGCCGTTCGAGCCAGCCGCAGAGCGGCGCCTTCAACCCGCCGGTCAAATGCTCCTCGGCGACCAACGCCGCCGCCGCGCCCTCGTCGAGCTCGTGCGTGAGCTCATAGAGATCGCGGCAGAGTGTCGTCTCGATGGCCGAACCGCCCAGCAGCTCGCGGGTGATGTCGCCGTCGCGCGGCGTCGGCGCCATCACCAGGATGCGCAAGTCGCTCGGCGCCGTCATTTCGGCTCGCCGTCGAACAGCGGATCCGGCGGCCCCTCGTAGACCGGCACGCCGGTCAGCACGCCGCGGAATTTCCGCAACTGATCGCCGACATGGATTCGCCCTTTCGACATCGCAAACTCGCGAATAGTGCGTTCATGGGCGCCGCCGCGCTTCTTGACCACGGAAATCGCCTGGCGCACTTCGCCGCGAGCCTCGAAGTAGCGCAACAGGATCACCGCATCGGCCAGATAGCTGGCATCGACCGGCGTCTGCATCTGCGATCCGATGACGCCCTTGTGCGCGCCGATCAAGAGTGTCGCGACGCTGTTCTGCGACAAGTACATCAGCAGCTCGTGCAGTTGGATCGTCAGGAACCGCTCCTCGGGCATCGCATTGAGATAGCCGTTGAGGCTGTCGATGACCACGATCTTCGCGCCGTCGCCCTCGACGGCATTCCGAATCATGAACGTCAGTTCCCCGGGCGACAATTCTGCGGGGTCGACCTGCACGACTTTGATTTTTCCGGACGCGACATGAGGCTCGATATCGAGTCCGAGCGCTCGGCAGCGCGTGAACAGCGTGTTCGGGCTTTCGTCGAACAGGATGATCACCGACTTCTGCCCGCGGTTCGCCGCGGCGAAACAAAACTGCGCCGCGATCGTCGATTTACCGGTGCCGGCGCCGCCGACGATCAGGGTGCTGGTGCCTTCTTCGATGCCGCCGCCGAGCAGCGCGTCGAGCTCCGCAACGTTCGAGGCCAGTTTGTCCGACCGGGTCGCTTGACGGCTCTCCGCGGCGATCAGGCGCGGGAACACGACGAGGCCGCCTTTCTTGATCAGGTAATCGTGGTACCCGCCGCGAAACGCGGCGCCGCGATACTTGATGACGCGCATGCGCCGCCGCTCGGCGCCGTACTCGGGACTCAAGTGCTGCAGCAGGATGACGCCGTGGGCGATGCTCTGCACGTGCAGATCCTGGTCCGACGACGTCATGTCATCGAGCAGGATGACCGTGCAGCCTCGTCCCGAAAAGAACTGCTTCAGCGCGAGGATTTGCCGGCGGTAGCGAAGCGGATTCCCCGCGACCAGCCGTAGTTCGGACAGCGAATCGAAGACCACTCGCGTCGGATTGAGGCGATGGACGTCCTCGAGAATCAGCTTCGTCGTCGAAGCCAGCTCGACCTCCGACGGGTGATACATCGTGTACTGCTCGTCGGACTCCAGAGTGTTCTGATCCGGCAGCAGTTCACGCACGTGAACCGCCGAGATGTCCCAGCCATGCGCCGACGCCACGCTGTGCAGCTCCTCCGCGGTTTCCGACAGCGTCACATACAGCACCTGTTCGCCGCGACGAGCACCCTCCATCAGGAATTGCATCGCCAGCGTTGTCTTACCGGATCCTGGTATCCCTTCGACGAGGTACAAGCGGCCGCGGGACAGGCCGCCGTTCAAAATATCGTCGAGACCGGAGATTCCGGTCGACGCGAGTTCACCGACGTTTGAATGTGCGCCAATCGCACCCTGCCTTGGCATCGGAATCCCTACACTTGGAAACGGATGAGATGGATCATCAGTACAGCAGACGGATCGTCAATACGCAGATTGTCGTATGCAACATGTACACCACGGACGTGGTGGCGCTTTGCCGACCGTGGCTGTTACGGACGAGGTTTAAAGGCGCCTGACGTGCGCCTATGGCCAAGGCGCTCGGGCGTGGGCACGGCCGCGCTGCCTGCAATAAGATCAGAAGGCCTTGCCCAATATCCTTCAGAGCCTGCCCCTCGGAGAAAAAGTCGGAATCGCCTTCTCTGGGGGGCTGGACACCAGCGCGGCGCTGCATTGGATGCGCGCGAAGGGGGCCGTTCCATACGCCTATACAGCCAACCTCGGACAGCCGGATGAGACCGACTATAACGAGATTCCGCGGAAAGCGATGGCCTACGGCGCCGAACAGGCCCGGCTGATCGAATGCCGCGAGCAGCTCGTCGCTGAAGGCATGGCGGCGCTCCAGTGCGGCGCATTTCACATCTCCACCGCGGGCCAGACCTACTTCAACACGACGCCGCTTGGCCGTGCGGTCACCGGCACCATGCTCGTCGCCGCGATGCGCGAAGACGACGTCAACATCTGGGGCGACGGTTCGACGTTCAAAGGCAACGACATCGAGCGGTTCTACCGCTACGGACTGCTCGCCAATCCGAACTTACGGATCTACAAGCCGTGGCTGGATCAGCAATTCATCGACGAACTGGGCGGCCGCAAGGAGATGTCGGAGTACATGCTCCGTCACGGCTTCGAGTACAAGATGAGCGTCGAGAAGGCCTACTCGACCGACTCGAACATCCTCGGCGCCACGCACGAAGCGAAGGACCTCGAATTCCTCAACAAAGGCATCACCATCGTCAAGCCGATCATGGGCGTCGCGTTCTGGCGTGAGGATGCGACGGTGAAGCCGGAAACCGTGACGGTGCGTTTCGAGGAGGGCCATCCGGTCGCGATCAACGGCCGAACGTTCTCGACGGCGCTCGAGATGTTCATGGAAGCCAACGCGATCGGCGGGCGACACGGCCTCGGCATGAGCGACCAGATCGAGAATCGCATCATCGAAGCGAAGAGCCGCGGCATTTACGAAGCGCCGGGTCTCGCCCTGCTGTTCATCGCATACGAGCGCCTCGTCACCGGCATCCACAACGAAGACACGATCGAGCAGTACCGCAGCAACGGTCGCCGGCTCGGGCGGCTTCTGTACCAGGGGCGCTGGTTCGACTCGCAATCGCTGATGCTGCGCGAGACCGCCCAACGCTGGGTGGCGCGCGTCGTCACCGGGGAGGTCACGCTGGAATTGCGCCGCGGCAACGATTACTCGATCCTGGACACGCAGAGCCCGAACCTGACCTACAAGCCCGAGCGGCTGACGATGGAAAAGGGGGAGGAGGTGTTCTTCACGCCGCAGGATCGGATCGGCCAGTTGACGATGCGCAATCTCGACATCATCGATACGCGCGACAAACTCCTGGCCTATACGCAGACTGGATTGTTGAAGCCGTCGAAGTCGAGCGGCCTGCCGCAGCTGCCGGCGGCCGATCATGAGCGCGAGAAGGATTAAGTCCGGAACCGCACGCGCGACCGCAAGTCAGCCTCGCGTTCGTGGCGGTCTGACCTCCGCGCTGCCGAATGCCGCCCGCGCCGTCGCCGGCTCGATGACCAGGAACGCGACCACGGCGCCGAGGCCGAAGGCGACGAACAGCGCGCCCCATGCGGTATGCGCGTCGGCGATCACCAGGCCGGTGGCAATCATGACTAACGAGAATGCGATGTCGGCCCCGCGGACCAGCATCCGCACGCTGTTGCGCTGCGCCACGAGATGAGCGGGATAGGTGCGTGCGGTGAACCACAGGTGCAGCCGCGTGTTGGCGCCGACGATCACGATCGCCAGCGTCGCAAGAAACGTGATGACGCCGTAGCGTCCCGTCCATCGATGCACTTCCCACGCCGGCCAGATCATCAGCCAGTACGACAACGCGACGATTAACTGATGGGTGGTCCACCACCCGAACCCGGTGCCGCGCGTGGCTGGCGGACCGGCGGTGTCGGCGACCGGCGTTGCGCCACTGAGCGCGCCCAACACGTCGGTCATCGACGCGAAGCGATCGTCCGGGTTCTTCTGGATGGCGCGTTCGATGACGCGCCACCACTGATCGGGCACGTCCCCTTGTTCCGGGGCGGCGGCCAGCGTCTTCGCAATGGTGGTCGGCAGCGCGCCGCTGCCGAATGGATGACGGCCCGTCAGCATTTCATAGAGGAGAACGCCGAACGCGAATTGATCGGTGCGCGGGCTGGTCGGTTGGCCGAGCAGTTGTTCCGGCGCCATGTAGGGCGGTGTGCCGGCCATCACACCGGGATCGGTCAGACGCGTCACCGAGGCCAGGTCTTGTGCGGCGACGTCGAACTGGGCGAGGCCGAAGTCGACAATCTTGACGCCGCCCGCCGTGAGCATGATGTTCTCGGGTTTCAGATCGCGATGCACGATGCCGCGATCGTGCGCCGCCCGCAACGCGTCGCCGATCGCCGCGGCAATCTCGAGCGCCCGTCGCTCCGGCATCGGACCGGCCGCCAGCTCTTCGCGCAGCGTCCGGCCTTCGAGATATTCCGTGGCGATGAAAATCTGCTCGCCGGATTCCTCCAGCGCGTAGACGGTGGCGATGGCCGGATGCGACAGCGCCGCCGCCGCGCGCGCCTCCTGGCGCAGCCGCGCCCGCATCCGATCGTCCTGAAAGAGGTGCGGCGGCAGCGCCTTGAGCGCGACGTGCCGGTGCAATCGCGTATCGCGGGCGAGGTAGACGACGCCCATGCCGCCGCGCCCCAGCACGCGCTCGATCCGGTAAGCGCCGATCTCGGCGCCGGCGTCGAGCAACGCCGGCGGCTCGAGGAATCCGGCGCTGTCGTCATGCGACTTGAGCAGCGCCAGCACTTCGTCCTGAATGTCGGCGGCTTCCTTCGACGATCGGATGACCGACAGGCGCTGCGGCGGCGGCGCCGCCAGTGCGCGATCGAACAACGCGCCAACGCGTTGCCATCGGTCGGAGGTCATCCGCCTTCGCTACGCTTCGGCGCGACAGGTCCGCCTTCGCTGCGCTTCGGCGCGACAGGTCCGCCTTCGCTGCGCTTCGGCGCGACAGGTCCGCCTTCGCTGCGCTTCGGCGCGACAAGTTCCGGCTGCAATTCCCGTTTCAGGAACGCGCGCGCCAGCGTCCAGTGACGCTTGACCGTTGCCGGGGAAATCTCCAGCGCGTCGGCGACCTCCTCGACGGTCAGCCCGCCGAAGTAACGCAACTCGACGATCTTCGCCTGCTGCGGATCGAGTGACGCCAGCTTGTCGAGCGCCGCGTCCAGCGCCAGGACATCGACGCCGCCGGGTGTATCCGGCGTATGATCGGCCATCACCGATTCATCGAGGGTGATGCGTTGCGCGTGCTCACCGCCGCGCTTGTGCGCATGCCGCGCGCGCGCGCGTTGCACCAGGATCTGCCGCATCGACAGCGCCGCGATCGCGAGAAAATGCGTGCGGTTCTTCCACGGCTGGCTCTTTTCCTGGCTCAGGCGCACGAACGCTTCGTGCACGAGTGCGGTCGCTTGCAGCGTCTGCCCCGGCCGCTCGTGCCGCAGGTAGCCGGCCGCAAGCCGCCGCAACTCCTCGTAGACCTGCGGCATCAACTCAGCCGGATCGTGCACGTCAGCCTTTCTGAATTTTCACCGACTTGATGACGATGTCTTTGGCGGGGCGATCCTGCGCGGCGGTCCGCGTCTTGCCCATTTTCGCGATCACGTCCTGGCCCTCGACGACCTCGCCGAAGATCGCGTGCTTGTTGTCGAGCCACGGCGTCGGCGCCAGCGTGATGAAGAACTGGCTGCCGTTGGTATTCGGACCGGCGTTGGCCATCGACAGCAACCCTTGGCGATCGTGCTTCAGCCCCGGGCCGAACTCGTCGGCGAACTTGTAGCCCGGACCGCCCATGCCATTGCCCATCGGACAGCCGCCCTGGATCATGAAGCCGTCGATAACCCTGTGGAAAATCAGGCCATCGTAGAACGGACGCTTTACCTTTTCGCCGCTCTTTGGATCCGTCCACTCCTTCGTGCCCTCGGCCAGGCCAACGAAGTTGGCGACGGTGTTCGGCGCCTTGTCGTCGAACAGCTTGACCTTGAACGTGCCTTCCGAGGTATCAAATGTCGCGGTAGTCATGCAGAACATCTTAGCGCGGGCCAGGCACGTCAAGCGGGCAGGGCAGACAGGTCTTCTCGGTCTCGCCGGGGCTGTGGCGATGACCGTGGCGACCGGCTCGTCGCCGGCCGCACAGGCGGTGCAGCAGCGGTTCGTCATTCGCGTTCCCGAGCAATGGAACGGCAGCCTCGTGATCGGCGCGCATAGTGGGACCGGCGGCGACGCCCGCGATCGCCGTGGCAGGGTCTACGCGACGTCTGAAACGGCGTTGGACGATGTGATTGGCGAGTACGCGTTCATGCGCCGGTTCGCCTACGCGAGCGTCGATCGCAACGGCGTCGGCAACACGCGCGAAGGCGTCGCGCTCACGATCGATTTCGCGCGGCGCGCGCGAGCAGAGGTCACCGCGCGCGGCGGCGCCGCTCCCACGCGCATGTACCTCGTGGGTCTGTCGGCCGGCGGCGGCATCGCGCGCACCATCGCCGAAATCCCGTCGCCGCCCTTCGACGGCGCCCTGATCATCGCCGGCGCCGGTGGCGACGTCATCACACGGATGGATCGCCAGCAGCGTCTCGCCGCGTTGTGGCCGCTGATCGATCCACGCGCGCATTACGGCCTCTCCGACCACGATCCGAAGATCCTGTCGTATGCGGACGCGAGCGGCACCCCGGTCGCGGCGCGGCGATTGTGGCCGTACGGCGGCGCCAGCGCCGCGGCGGCCGCGCCAATCCCGGGCCCGGTCGAAAACTCCACCGCGAAACCGTCGATACCAGTGATCGAAGTGGTCGGGACCTGGGACGACCTCGTCGTTCGCGAAGTGCGCGCCTACCGCGACCGCGTGACGCCGAAGGATCTTCATCGTCTGTATCAAGTCGATGGTGTCTGGCACATGTCTGGAGACGACGACGGCGTCGGGGGATTTCAATTCAACGCCGAAACCCGGATGCAGCTCGGCAAGGATGTCGCCGACGCGATGGGTGACGGCGCGTCGTACATCCCGGCGGTACGAGAAGCCTTTGATTACCTGGTGGGTTGGGTTGCAAGCGGTGTCGCTCCGCCTGCCAGCCAAACCGTCAAGCCGGGAGCGAAACTCCGATAAGGTTCCGGGGACCTGCGCTACGCTGAAAAGGTGCCTGGCCGCGCCCGCGTATGCTGACCGATTACGATCTGCACCTGCTTGCCGAAGGTACGCACTTCGACGCCTTCAAGAAGCTTGGCGCACACC
>Ga0196963_10000241_pt1 | contig 51555 bp, 59 predicted proteins | sample S1_5metaG_FD_148600 | JGI IMG/M metagenome (GOLD analysis project Ga0196963, IMG submission 148600) | Soil microbial communities from Anza Borrego desert, Southern California, United States - S1_5 | ecosystem: Environmental > Terrestrial > Soil > Desert | place: USA: California | collected... | reverse complement strand
TCCACACCCAGGGCGTGGAAGCCGGCGTGTTCAGCAAGAGCGGCGGCGACCTCAACGCCATCAAGGCGGATTTCGAGTTCTATGTCGAAGCCGGCCAGATGACCGGCCCGGCCGAGACCCTCAAGGTCGAGGATTTCTGGGACCTGCGGCCGCTGAACAAGGCGAAGGCCAAGCTCGGCAGCTGACGTTCGACGCCTGTTGACCGGCGGCGGGGCTCGCTCCGCCGCCGGCGGTTTCTGGAAGACTTCATGGTTGCCATCTCGACAGCGAAATCCAAGGGCGGACCGCGCTACAGCGCGTGGCGCAAGCGGCTGACCCATCCCCTGGTGTTCCGCGTGCTCTCTGTCCTCGCCGTGTTCGGCGCCTGGGAATATGCCGGCCGCGTGCCGATCAGCGCCTCGTTCCCCTCGTTCCTGGAGACGCTCGGCGCCGGCTGGGAGATGATCCTCGACGGCTCGCTTCCTGCCGCCCTCAAGATCACCATCGTGCCGCTGGTCATCGGCGTCACCATCTCCGCCATCGTCGGCGTCATCGCCGGCATCGTCATGGGCCTCGATCGCCGGGCCGAGTGGTTCGGCGTGCCGGTCTTCATCGTCGCCCAGGCGGCTCCGCTGTCGGCCCTGATCCCGCTCCTCGTCCTCGCCTACGGCGTCGGCCTGATGACCAAAGTGATCACCGTCTGCATCATGGCCATGCCGGTCATCGTGCTGAACTCGTTCAAGGCCATCCGCCACGCCCCCGCCTCGCTCGTCGAGATGGGGCAATCCTTCCTCGGCTCGCGCGAGCAGGTGATCGGCAAGATCATCCTTCCCGCCGCGAGCCCCGTCATCTTCGCCGGTCTGCGCCTGGGCCTCGCCTCGGGCTTCATCGGCGTCATCCTCGCCGAGCTCCTCATCAGCCCGACTGGTGTGGGCGACCTCATCACCTATCACCAGTCCGTTGCCGAGTATCCGAAGATGTTTGCTGCGATTGCCGTCGTTATCCTCCTTTCCGTCCTGTTCATCGAGACGCTGGAGCGCATCGAAGCGATGCTCTTCCGGCCCGAGAAGCGGGTACTGGCATGAGCACCCGCGTGGTCCAGGCCGCGGCGGCCTTCGCCAAGCCCCCCGGCACCATGGTGTCGGTGCGGGGCGTCTCCAAGATCTATCCTGGCGGTGTCGAGGCGCTGAACGACATCTCGCTCGATTTCCCGCGCGGACAGCTCACGACGCTGCTCGGCCCCTCAGGCTGCGGCAAGACGACCCTGCTCAAGATCATCGCCGGCCTGATCCCGGCCACAGCGGGCGAGGTGCTGGTCGACGGCATGCGCGTCTCCGGTCCCGGCGCCGAGCGCGCCTTCGTCTTCCAGGATTTCGCCCTGATGCCGTGGGCCACGGTGATCCGCAACGTCGCCTTCGGGCTTGAGCTGCGCGGTGTGGCGCAGAGCGAGCGCGAAGCGACCGCGGCGCATTACATCGCCGAGGTCGGTCTCAAGGGCTTCGAGAACAAGTATCCGCACGAGCTCTCGGGGGGCATGCGCCAGCGTGTCGGCTTGGCCCGCGCCCTGGCGGTGCGCGCCGAAGTGCTGCTGATGGACGAGCCGTTCTCCGCCGTCGACGAGCAGACGCGGCGCAAGTTCCAGGAAGACCTTCTCGGCCTCGTGGCCAACGAAAAGAAGACCTTCATCTTCGTGACCCACAGTATCGAGGAGGCGGTCTACGTCTCCAACCGCATCATCCTCCTGTCGCGCCGGCCCAGCCGCGTCATGCGCATCATGGAGCCGGATATCCCGCGCGACGCCTCGCCCGACCAGATCCGCCGCAGCACCGGCTACCTCGACACCGTCGAGGGTATCTGGCAGGGCCTCAAGCAGTACCTGGATTGAGCCGATGACGGTCTTCGGTTACAGGCTGCCGATGTCGACCTCGCTCATCCTCTGGGCGATCCTGTGGGAAGCGGTCGGCCGCGCCGACCTCGTCAGCCTGATTCCGCCGCTGAGCAATGTCCTCCTGCGGCTGGGCGAGATCGTCCCTACCGATTCGTTCATCGACGCGCTGGGTCTGACTGCGCGGGCCTTCGCGGTCGGCACCGGGATCGCCATCGTCGTCGGCGTGCCCATCGGCGTGTTCATGGGTCGCTCGGAGATCGTCGACAGGCTGCTCCTGCCCTGGGTCAACGTGTTCGTCAGCGCGCCTTTGACCGCGCTCGTCCCGGTCATTATGGCGCTGTTCGGCTTCGGTGAAACGACGATCATCCTCACCGTCGTGCTCTTCGCCATCTGGATCATCGTTCTCGATTCTCGCGCCGGTGCGCGCGCCATCTCCGGCTCGCTGGTCGAGATGGCGCATTGCTACGGCGCCACACGCACGCAGGCCTTCGTCAAAATCTATGTCTGGGCGGCGCTGCCGGAGATTCTGGCCGGCATCCGGCTGGGCCTGGTCCGCGCCATCAAGGGCGTGATTATCGGCCAGCTCGTTGTCTCGGTGGTTGGCTTCGGCTATCTCTTCGAAATCTACTCCTCGAATTTCCTCATGGAGCATATGTGGGCGCTGCTGCTCGTGCTGTTCGCGCTCGCCTTTCTCATCGACGGCGTTCTCGGCTACCTGGAAAAGCGGGTGGAGTATTACGCCGCCGCCCGCTGATTCCTGACTTGCCGACTCTCAACTTGCCCGTTCCCAACTGAAGGACCAGACGATGAACGTTGTTTCCCCCGCCCAGTACGTGGTCACGCCGCCGGCGATCACCACCCTGCCGATCCAGGGCAGCGAAAAGCTGTTCCCGGTCCACCGCATCTATTGCATCGGCCGCAACTACGCGGCGCATGCGATCGAGATGGGCCACGATCCGAACCGCGAGCCGCCGTTCTTCTTCCTCAAGATGGCCGACCAGATCGTCCAGCCGGGCAAGGACTTCCCCTATCCGGCCAAGAGCACCGACGTTCATCACGAGATCGAGCTCGTCGTGGCGCTCAAGAAGGGCGGCAAGAACATCCCGCTCGATAAGGCGCTGGACTACGTCTACGGCTACGGCGTCGGCCTCGACATGACCCGCCGCGATCTGCAGGGCGAGGCCAAGAAGCTCGGTCGCCCGTGGGAGATCGGCAAGGCGTTCGAGGCCTCGGCCCCCTGCACCGCTCTTGTCCCCGCCGAGAAGATCGGCCACCCGGACAAGGGCGCCGTGTGGCTGAAGGTCAACGACAAGACCACCCAGGAAGGCGACCTCAACCAGATGATCTGGAAGGTGCCGGAGATGATCTCGTATCTCTCCGACTACTTCGAGCTCGCCGCCGGCGACCTCATCATGTCCGGCACGCCGGCCGGCGTCGGCCCGGTGAAGAAGGGCGACAAGATGCACGGCCACGTCGACGGCGTGGGCGATCTCAAGGTGACCGTCGCCTGAGACTGCGCCGCATTGCAGCGCGCCGCCGCGCTGCAGCCACCGCAGTGCAGCAGAAAGAGCCCGGATCCGCGTACGCGGGTCCGGGCTTTTCTGCTTCTGTTAACCGAACATCACAGCTTTGCCACAACTCCTGCCGAATTCTCGCCACCTTCGTCCGTTATCCTCTTGAGCAACAACGCAATCACGCATCGCAGGGAAGACGACAAGGAGAGCGATCATGGCGGGCCGCAAGAATGATTTCGCCTTTGAGCCGGACCTCGGCGACATGCTCGACGATCCCGTGGTGCAGGCCATGATGGAGCGGGACGGCGTGGAGCGCGGTCACATCCTCGATCTCGCCGCCTCGGTGCAGGAACGCTTCGCCGACGACGATGACGGCCCTTCCGACAAGGCGGCCTACCATGGTGACGAGGAAGACGACTGGTACGCGCATTGAGCGTCCCGGACCGTCTATCCGTAACGGTTGTTTAACCGGGTCGACCCTAAACTGACACTATCGATTGCCTGAAGACCCTGAGGTCGACCATGCGCACCATCGACACCCACGAACCCACCGAGTCGAAACATGCGCTGCGTGAAGCGCTCACCGCCCTCAATCCGCTCGAGATGTGGCGGGCCTGGCACGAGGCGGCCGATCAAGTGTGTCTGATGGATGCGGTTCCGCCGCGTCGGCGCGACCGCGTGTCCAACGAGACGCCGGCGAACTAGACCGGCTCCAGCTCCGTATCCCAATACAGGAAATCGCGCCAGCTTTCATGCAGGAAGTTGGGTGGAAACGCTCGCCCATTCTCCTGCAGCTGCAGCGAAGACGGCTGCACGGGCGTGTGGCGCGGGAACATCTGCGCCTCGCGCGGCAGGCGGTTGCCCTTGAGCAGATTGCAGCTGCCGCAGGCGGTGACCACGTTGCCCCACACCGTTCGCCCGCCCTTGGAGCGCGGGATGATGTGGTCGAATGTCAGCTCGTGGGTCGGGAACGGCTCGCCGCAATACTGGCAAGCGAATTTATCGCGCAGGAAGACGTTGAACCGGGTGAAGGCCGGGCGGCGGTTGGCGGCGATGTATTCCTTGAGCGCGATCACGCTGGGCAGCCGCATCTCCATCTTGGGCGAGCGGATGACCTTGTCGTATTCATGGACGATGTTGACCCGGTTGAGGAAGACGGCCTTGACCGTGTCCTGCCAGGACCACAGCGACAGCGGAAAGTAGCTGAGCGGACGGAAGTCGGCGTTCAGCACCAGGGCGGGACAATTCTCGATCGAGGTGGTCAACCAGCAACCCTCTCGTAGTCCAACAACTACCTGCTCTTTTGTAGTGGGTTACCCGGAAAAACACAACATGCGGGTGATGACGCTTGGATGACACCAAAATACCGTTCAGGCTGCCGCGAGAACCGTTTTCAGGAATTCGATTCCCGCGGCGATTCCCGCCTCGTCGATCGAATGCGGCAGACCCGGGCGGCCCAGGGCGGTGACAGGGACTCCCGCCGCCTTGAGCGCTGTCGCCGCAGCGTCCATCGCCTGAAACGGCACGATCGGGTCGGCATCGCCGTGAACGAGCAGCACCGGCGGTTTCGACTTCACCTCCGCGGTGAGCAGGTGGGGAGCCACGAGGGCGCCCGAATAGCCGACGATGCCGGCGATGGGTTGCGCCCGGCGCACCGCGACATAGAGAGACATCATCGTGCCTTGCGAGAAGCCGAGCAGCGCCACGTTGCGGTCCGTCAGGCCGTGACGGTCGCGCTCGGCTGTGATGAAGGCGTCGAGTATGGGTGCGGCCGCCTGGACCCCGGCGAGCATCGGCCCCGGCGAGCGGTCCTGAAGGCTGAACCATTGCCGGCCGTACGGCGCCATGTCGCAGGGGAACGGGGCGTGCGGCGAGACAAAGGCGCAGTCCGGCAGAGCCTGCGCGAAATAGGGGGCGAGGCCGATCAGGTCGTTGCCGTCGGCGCCCAGGCCGTGAAGCAGCAGCACAAGAGAGCGCGGCTTGCCGCCGGCGGCAGGACCGACACGCGGACCGTCGAGATCGAAGAATTGCGGCATTGTGACTCCGTTGGCTGGCCCCTCTCGTACCGTGAGGCGGGTGCTATTGTCACCCCGCGATGGCCCCTCCCGCAAAAACAGTCACCCGTTCCGCCCCCTCGCCCACCGGCCGCCTGCATCTCGGCCACGCCTATTCGTCGCTGTTCGCCTACGAGGCGGCCAAAGCGGCGAACGGCCGCTTCCTGCTGCGCATCGAGGACATCGACCGCACGCGCTGCCGGCCGGAATTCGAGGCGGGTATAATGGAGGATCTCCGCTGGCTCGGGCTCGATTGGGAACAGCCGGTGCGCCGCCAGTCGGAGCACATGGACGACTATGCAGCCGCCCTGGCGCGGCTGCGCGAGGCGGGCCTCGTCTATCCCTGCTTCTGCACTCGCGCCGAGATCGCCGAAGCCAGCCAGGCCCCACACGGTCCTGACGGACCTCTTTATCCGGGGACCTGCCGCGCCCTCAGTGTCGCCGAGCGCGAGGCCAGGATCGCGGCCGGCACGGCATTCGCACTGCGCCTCGACATGGCGCAAGCGACGGTCCAGGCCGGGCCGCTCGAGTGGCGCGACCGCGGGCATGGGCTCGTCCGCGCGGCACCGGACTCCTTCGGCGACGTGGTCATCGCGCGCAAGGATACGCCGACCAGCTACCACCTCGCCGTGACGCTCGACGACCATCTGCAGGGCATCACGCTTGTCACGCGCGGCGAGGATCTCTTCACCGCGACCCATATCCATCGCCTGCTGCAGGCGCTGCTCGACCTCGACACGCCTGAGTATCATCACCACGCGCTCGTCCTCGGGCCCGACGGCAAGCGCCTCGCCAAGCGCGCCAACGCGCCGACCCTCGCGTCGCTGCGCGAGGCCGGCCATTCGCCCGACGACGTGCGCCGCATGGCCTTGGATGCGTTAGGCTAGAGCCATGCGCTTCCAGACCTACGAGCAGTTCTGGCCGTTCTACCTGCACGAGCACCGCAACCGGCGGACCCGCCAGCTTCACCTGCTCGGCACGGCGCTGGGTCTGGCGCTGTGCGCCGGGGCGGCCGTCATCGGCGACTGGCGCCTGTTGCTGGCCGGCATCGTCACCGGCTATGGCTTCGCCTGGGTGGCCCACGCGCTGATCGAGCGCAACCGGCCGGCGACCTTCACCCATCCGCTGTGGTCGCTCACCAGCGACTTCCGCATGCTGGCGTTGTTCGTCACCGGCCGGCTCGACGGCGAGCTGAAAAAACACGGGCTGGACGTCTAGGTATTCTCCCGAACAGAACTCAGGGATTCCCCTAAAAAATTAACGGCCCGGCCGTGTTACCCGCTCATCCCACAGTGGTTCAGGTCGGGACGGCAGGGTTTGGCTGGCAAATCAACATCGGTGCAGTACCGCCGCCGTGCACGCGAGCTGCGCGAAATGGCCCAACGCGCCAAGAGCCGCGAGCGGCGCACGGAACTCCTGAAGATGGCCCGCCAGTACGACCGCTGGGCCGCCGAAATCGACACGCCCAAGACCGCGCGCTAGGTGCTCGCACGTTTTGCGGGCGCAGTCGCTGCTCTCTTAGCCCGCCTGCGCACCCGGGCTGCTGGACCGTTCCAGGACGGAGGCCACGAGCGCGAGGAGCGTCGCGGCATCGAAGGGCTTCTCCAGGGTGGCATTGGCGCCCAGGCGCCCGGCCGAGGCGAGGCTGCGGGTGTGCGTGCCGCTCACGGCGATGATCGGCACCTCGACACCGTTGCGGCGCAGGGTGGTGATCGTTTCAATGCCGCCGCGATACGGCATCATGATATCGACGATCACCAGATCCGGCCGCCAGACGGCAACGATGTCCTCGATCAGCAGACCGTTCGTCTCCTCGGCGGTTTCATGGCCGGCATCGGTGAGGATCGTCCGCGTGGCCCGGAGGATGGCTTTATCGTCATCGATGATCAGGATGCGCGCCATATCTTAATACCTAGAGTTGTGCAGCGCACACGATTCGTGCAACCGGGCACGGACTCATTTAGTCCTTCCCACCGCACATTTCGATGGCGGGCCCGAATCCTTTTGGCCCTGCGTCGTACAACCCCTGCTCACCCTGGCCGCGTCAACGCAGAATTTGCCAAGCCCTAACGCCGCCTTGGCGTTCTGACGCTCGCGGAAATAGCCAGGGTCGCGGGCGAGGATCGCTTCGACTTCGCCGGCCTCGATGGCGTCGGCCGACACGCCCGTCGCCTCGGCATAGACCAGCACGCACACCCCCAGCCCCCCGAGTTCCTGCGTCGGATCGCCCGGCGGCTTGGCGTAGACGCGGCGTGTGAGGCGCGCCACGGTGTCGGCCTCGAGCCCCTCGGCCTGGGCGAGCTCGATCGCCTCTTCGAGGATTCGTGTGACACGCTCGCGCCTGTCCTCGACCACGGCGCGGCCGAAGCAGCGCGCGGCCCATTGCGCGGCCGTCGTCTGCCGCTCGTTACGAATCATAGCTCGGATCCCTCGTGCGCAAGCCTTGGTTCAGCGCGATGTAGTCCGGATGGTCGGGCGGGATGAGACCGTGGCGCAGCAGGAAATCGATGATCACCAGATTGCAGTTGAACTTGAACTCCTGGGTCTCCTCGACGGTCTTCGCAACCCGGGCGATCGGCCAGAGATAGAACTCTTCGAGTTCGCCGTCGGTGTTGGTCGGCGTGAAGCCCTCGGGCAGTTCGAGGTCGTAGCAGAACTGCACGTCGGGCTTGAGCCCGTCGGCCGCCTCGGCCGTGTAGGTGATGCAGCCGACGGCGACCGCCCGCTCGGCCATCGCCTGGGGAATGTTCGCTTCCTCCTGGCATTCCTTGATCAGGTTGTCGCGCAGGCTGATGCCGATCGGCTGCCCGCCGGCCACCGTGTTGTCGAGCATGCCGGGATAGGTCGACTTGTTCTTCGCGCGCCGCCCGATCCACATGTGGATCCCGTCGGGGCGGCGGACATAGCCGTTCATGTGGATCCCGAACGCCCTGACGCCGAAGTGAGGGACGCCCGCCCGTTCGATCTGGAGAAACGGCGGCTCGGAGAAGGTGCGGGTCACCGGGTAATACTCGTTGCGACGTCCCTGGACGATGCCTTCGGCCTCGAGCGCCTTGACCACCTCGTCCAACGCGGCCGAGCGCGCGGCGAAGGTCTTGAGCGCCGGGTTGAGATGCACGGCATCGCTCTCGACGACGAAGATGTCCCGGAACGCGGCGAGGCGCGGCGCGAGACCGTGACGGATGCGCCCGACGCGGCAGCCATCGACCACCCACCAGCGGAAGCCTGCCGGGTTCCAGACATTGCTCTCGCGGATACGATCGAGGAAGGACATGCGCTATAGATAAGCCATGGGACGGCTCGCGAACAGGCTTGGGATGGCGCTGCTCCTGGCGCTGCTGCTGGCCGCCGGTGCGCAGGCCTTCGAGACGGGGCCGCTTCGCGACTTCGCCGCCCGTATCAGCCTCGCCGACACCGAGGGCTTCGCCGAGATGGTCGCCGCCCTGCGCGACACGCGGAAACTCCCGGCCCGCTACATCACCAAGAAAGAGGCCGAGGCCGCGGGCTGGAAGCCGGGCGGCGATCTCTGCCGCGTCGCGCCCGGCCGCGCCATCGGCGGCGATCCGTTCTTCAATCGCGAGAAGCGCCTGCCCGACAAGCCGGGGCGGCGCTGGTACGAGGCCGATCTCGACCCGCAATGCGGACGGCGCGGCGCCCGGCGTCTGGTCTGGTCGACCGACGGGCTGATCTTCATCACCACCGATCACTACAAGACGTTCACCGAGGTGCCGAGATGACGACCATCACCCTCGACGCCTCGCACGACACCATGGACGCGATCTATAACGCCCTGCAGCAGCAGCTCGACCTCCCGGCGCATTTCGGGCGCAACCTCGACGCGCTGTTCGATGCGCTGACCTTCGACGTCCCGGTCCCGGTGGAGATCGTATGGAAGGACCACGCCTGGGCGCGCCCCAAGCTCGGCGCCGAGTACGACCGGCTGATCGCCACGCTGCGCGACGTCGAGAACGAGCGCGAGGATTTCCTGCTGACTCTCGCCTAGAGCCGATCAAGTCAACTGATGCCGGAACTCCCATGACCGAAATGCCCAAACGCCGCCCGGTCTTCCTCAAGCCCGGCGAGGGCCGAGCCTACCCATTGGGCAGCAACGGCGCCCTGCGTGCCGTGTTCAAGGCGGACACCGCGGAGACCGCATCGCGCTACTCGATCTCCGAATGGTGGCTGGAGCCCAACACGCCGGGCCCGGGTGCCCACAGCCACGAGGACGAGGACGACGTGTTCTACGTGCTCGAGGGCACGGCGAGTTTCCAGATCGGCGAGGAATGGGTCGAGGCGCCGCGCGGCTCGTTCGTCTGCGCCCCGGCCGGCGTGACGCATGATTTCGCCAACCGCACGAATGCGCGCGTCGGCCTGCTCAACATCTCGGTTCCCGGCGGCTTCGAGGAGCACATGCCGGCCATCGTCCAGTGGTTCCGGGAGAACCGCTAGACGGCGTCACGCCCCGGCTTGCGGTTCAGGACTTGGCCACCGGGACCTGGCGGTAACCCTTGGCCTGCATGCAGTCATGGGTGATCCAGGCCTGCTCCTGCTGCGGATCGCGGCGCGGCGCGGACGAGAAGGTCTCGTCGCTGAGCGGCACGCCGCTGCCCTCGCGATAGAAGCGGGTCGGGCCCGTCATGCTCTGCGACGGACCGCCCGAGGCCAGCGCGTACTCGGCGGAGCGGTTGCGCGCATCGCGGGTGCACAGGGCCAGGTCCTCCTCGAGCGCGGCCACGCCAGTCTGGGGATGCTCCCAGCGGGTCTGCCCGGCACAGGCGCCAAGCGCGACGCCGAGAGCGGCAAGAAGGACGGCAAGTCGGAATTTCATGGGATACCTCCGGGGCCGGGCGCAAAGGGGCACCGGCCGCAGGCGTGCGACGCCGGTCTCCCATGGATTTAGGTATCCGGCGCCCCGCTCCCAATCCCCATTGGAGGTAGCCCGGGCGGATCGCCCGCGTCAGCGGCTGACCTTAAGAATCGTCGTGCCGACCAGTGTGGTGGCGATCGAGGCGAGCCGCGCCAGGCTCAGCCGCTCCTTGAGGAACACGACGCCGATGATCACGGCAAAGACGATGCCGGTTTCGCGCAGCGCCGAGACCAGCGCGATGGGCGCCTGGGTAAAGGCCCAGAGCACGATCCACGAGCAGAGATAGCCGATGGCGCCCGAGAGAATTCCGGCGCGCAGCGTACGGCCGTTCAGGGTCACCCGTCCCGCCGGCGGGCGCCAGTGCAGGGTAGCGATGGCCATCAGCCCGGCGACCATCTGCACCCAGACGACATAGCCGGCCGTGTTTCCCGCGGCGCGGACGCCGAGACCGTCGAGCAGCGTGTAGCCGCCGATCAAACCGCCGGTCGCCAGCGCCATGCCGACCGTGCGCAGATCGCGCAAGCCCGCTGCCCCCCGCGTCAGCGCGAGGCTGAGGATGCCCAGCGCGATCAGCACCACCCCGATCAGGCTCGGGCGGCTCAGGTGCTCGCCCAGGAATCCGACCGAGACGAACGCGACGACGAGCGGCGCCATGCCGCGGGCCAGCGGATAGACGAGGCTGAGCTCGCCGGTGTCGTAAGCGCGGTTGAGAAGCAGCCAGTAACCGGTGCTGACCACGGCACTGCCCAGCAGATACGGCCAGCTCGCCGCGTCCGGCAGGCCGACAAAGGGCACGAGGCACAGGGACAAGGTGAGCTGGGTGGCGCAGAACGCCCGGATCACGCCCGGCCGGTCGCTGCCGCTCTTGACCATGGCGTTCCACGTCGCGTGCAGCAACGCGGAGCCGAGGACCATGAGGAAGATCTCGAGCGGCATGACCCCACCAACCGACCTTGTCGTTTACAATAGAACGATCCCGACTCGAGGCTCGCGATGCGAGAGTACGCTGATTTCCAAGAAATCGCGCATTGCGGCGGCAAGGCGACGTTTACCATTGCCTCCGACGCTGACGGACAGGTGTCTTATCAGATCAGCTTTGAAAATTCACGACCGACGCCAGCCGAAGTCGTGGGCATTTACGCGATGGCACCCCAGGGTATCTCAGTCGCTGACTTCCGATTGGGCGGCATTGGCGAAGCTTTCGATCCTCCGATGCCAGAAAACTGCATTCCCGTGCTGCTTGGGTCCGACACTCATACGTGTTGGGGGCACGAATGTCGTCGCTGTCGCGGCTACTTTCGCAACAAGCACCATACGGCTGTCTATCCCTTGACCTGCCCGTATTGCGGTTTACGACAAGCGGCACATCATTTTCTCACTGCAGCCCAGCGAAAATACATCCAGCACTATGTGAACACGCTAATACTCGCCCTGCAGGAAGAGATGGCGCCGCACACTGAAAAACAGGTTGTCATCGATATGGATTCAATCGTCGATCAGTCCAAGGACGCGCCTCGGCCAGATTTTTACTATGCCGCGATAACGCAGCAAACGCGCTTCAAGTGCGAGAAGTGCGACGAATTCAACGATATCAGGGGGCGTTACGGGTACTGTGCGGCTTGCGGATGGCGGAACAACAGCTCCCAACTCCGGATGGAGTTTGACCGCCTAAGGAATGAATTGAACGAAAATAAAATTACACCCGAGAACGCCGTTAGGTCCGCCGTTTCCAATTTTGACGCATGCTGCCGCAATTATGCGGCCCAACTGGCACGTCGCATTCCAATGAAGCCCACTCGGCGCACAAATTTGGAACGTCTGTTGTTTCATGACACTGAATCCGCAGCTATCGAGTGGATGAGGTCGGCGTTTGATATCGACCTGTTACGAGGGGTAAGCAATCCTCTCTTTATCAAAAAGATGATGCATCGGCGGCATATTTTCGAACATAACGGCGGCGTTGCCGACAAGAAATACGTGAAGGAAAGCGGCGATGCTGAAGCTCAGGAAGGGATGCTGATCCGCGAGAATACGGCGAATGCGCACGACCTCATTAGTGGATTGATGAAGATGACCGAAAACTTTGACGCCGATTTTCACGAAATCTTCCGGCCCACCCAATGGCCAATCACGTACTTTCAAGAACGCAAAGCTCGAATGCGGCAGCGTCGCGGAGAGCCTACCAGCGGGCCCCAATCGACCTAAGCGCACCCATGCACTTCGAAGTCACAACACCGAGGGAGTATTTGGAAGAAGTCACCCTCCCAAATTTCGAGGAATTTCGGCGAGAGGAAAATCATCTATCCGCGCGGCATGCCATAAACGCCGTCCTTACAGCGTTTCATCTGCATGAGTGGGTTTTCAGCTACTATGCAAGTCTAGAGCCATCGAAGATATATGGCGCAACCACCATAGGAAATTATCGCGATCGTTTAGTCGGAGACGGCCTAACAGAGCTTCCGCTGATTCGCGATATCGCCGTGGGAGCCAAACATTTAACGTTAAAAGAAAACCATGTCGGCCTCGGCGCGAGTCGTCGCGGCGGCGAAAGCTGGGAGACTATTTCATGGGACGATCTCGGCGGAGCACACAAAGATCATTTCGTATTCTCAGTGAACAATGAACGGCATTTCCCGGGTGTAACCGAGGTAAATTTCGAGATGCGCTTAGCCTCCTACGTGAGGTGGTGGAAAGGTGCATTTGTGAAGTACGCCTTGTAAAATCACCTCGTTCGGCCGCTCTTTCGGATCAAGATGGATGCTCGGGTCAAGCCCGGGCATGCCAACCTATTGGCCCCTACGCCTTGATCCAGGTCTCCGAGAAGGCGAGCATCGCGGTGGTGATGGTGCGGCCGGCGATGTCGCGCGGCACCGGCTTGCCGGGCAGCATCCGTCCGTCGACCGAAATGGTGGCCTCCTTGCAGCCGACGAAGGTGCTGGGCATGTAGTGCTTGCCGGTCGCCGATTTCTCGGGCGGGAAGGCGAAGCAGAACGGCTCGCCGAGGCCCTTCCATTCCAGGCGGATGGTGAGATCGCCGGCATTGACCGTCTCGCGATAGGAGTCGATGGCGTTGCCCTGGCTCTCGACCGTGTCGAGCCGCCGGTAGATCAGGCTTTTGAGACCCGCCACGCCTTTGAAGGCGCCGAAATGCGAGGCGAAGCCTTCCACCAAAAACCGCGCCAGCTTCTCGTTGTCGAAGAAGACATAGTTCTCCAGGCCCTTCTTCGGCTTGTCGCTGTGCGGCGACTGCATCAGGAGCAGCGCGTGGCCGCGCCCGTAGGGCGACTGCACGACGCGGAAGAAGCTCGCCAGGGAGACGAACGGCCCGTCGGGTGATTCCTTCAGTGAGATTCCTGGGTTCTCGCCCGACCATTCGACGGTGCCGGGAAATTGGATCGTATCGGCCATGATGCCCTCCCTCGTGTTGAGGGGAGGATAGCCGAAGTGAGAGGGAAACTGTCATCCCGTGTGCTGCGCAGCATGGAATGCTGCGCTGCTAACACGGGATCCATCTTCTTCCGAAGTCTGGACCCCCGCCTTCGCGGGGGTGACGACTGTTCCTGCTACTCCACGAGACGCCGGTAGAGATGCCAGGTCGCATGGCCGAGGACCGGCATCACGACGATCAGGCCGACCAGCGCCGGGATCGAGCCGACGACCAGGCCGATGGTGACGATGAGGCCCCAGAGCGCGACCATGATCGGGTTGCGCGCGGTGGCGCGGATCGAGGTCAGCACTGCCGTCACCGGACCGACATGCCGGTCGAGCATCATCGGGAACGAGACCACGCCGATGGCGAGAACCAGCACGGCGAAGAGGAAGCCGACGGTGACACCCTGCACGATCAGAGCGTGCCCGGCGTCGGTCGACAGCACCTGCTGCAGGAAGGCCTCGGGCGATGCCGGCTGGGCGTAGCCGAAATTCCAGATGTAGATGCTCTGCGCCGTATAGAGCCAGACGATGAAGATGGCCATCAGCACGAGGCCCAGCGCGGCTATCGACGGCATGGCGGGCGATTTGAGCACCGCCCAGGCATCCTTCCACGTGCTCTCCAATCCCATCTCGCGCCGGGCGCTCAGGGCATAGAGGCCGGTGGCGGCGACCGGGCCGATCAGCGCGAAGCCCGCGACCATGGGGAAGACCAGCGGCAGCACGTCGAAGCCCACCGCGAGACGCGCCAGCAACAGACCCAGCGCGGGGTAGATCAGCGCGAAGAACACGAGATGGCTTGGCATCGCCCAGAAATCGTCGGCCCCGTTCTCCAGCGCCTCGCGCAGATCACGCAGACCGATACGGCGCACGGCCGGAAGGTCAAGCGAGGTGCTGCTGTCGCGTCCGCTGTGGAATTCGCCGAAGAGATCGGAACGGGCCATGGGCAATGCCTCCGCACACCGTGGACGGTCGCAGCGTGCAGCGTGACCCGCAGCAAGAGAGGACTTCCGACAGACGACCCGAGGGGCACGTTGAACGGCGGCCTACACAGTAAGTCTACGCTCCTTGGCGGCAAACGGCCGTGACTTTTTGCGGCTAACCGCTCGGGCTTTAATCAAATCACCGCCGGTGTGCGGCGCAGCAAAGCCGAGGTGCTGTTTGGAAGCATTGCAATTTCCCGCCGTAGCTCCAGCACTTCCACGGGACATTCAGGCCAGTTGTGCTCCCAGCAGATGATCAGGTCGCAGCCACGGGGGTCGTGGCCGTGGTCACAGAAATTGCGGCTCCGATGCTCGAACTCGATCCGAACATGCCGCCAGCAATCGTCCGTGCGCCGCCGACCGACGGCGTCGGGGAACTTCGCGTTCACCGTTTCAATGACGAAGCCGAGTTCCTCCGCTACCAGGCCGAAGAGGAAGACGACGGCGCTTTCACTCACCGGCTCATGATCGAGCGCCCGAAAGCGCAGAAGCTCCCCATAACGTGGCGCCGGCGGCTGCGGCACAAGGTTCCGCATGCCCTGGCAATGCTGGCGAAGCGCTGGAAGGTGAGGAAAGCCCGGTTCATTCAGCTCCAGCCAATCGCGCAACGCCGCCAGCGCCCGATCCCACCCACCCCAGCGCCTCGCCACGGTCCGTGGGTCGTTTCGGCTGTGCCGCCTGTGCTCTTCCGCTCGAACAACGCCGTCCGCGGCCTCGATGGCATCGCGCAGCCCCTTGAGCAGGATCTCGTCGGGGATGAATGCCGCCGAACTATGAGTCTCGTAGCCGCATTCGCGCAACAGCTTCCAATAGGCGCCAAAGGCTTTCCTGATCGCATAGCCGGACAAACCGGTAGCGTGACGAAACTCCCGCCGGGTGGGTTTCTTTTTCAGGCGGCTCGCCAACGACTTCAGGGCCGCGATCATTGCAGCCCGGCCGGCAGGCGGCGATTTGGTCGCTTTAGACATTTCGTCTATAGACATGGCGATGGCCACACCGCTTGTCCAGCTTACAAATGTCTATGATCGCGGCGCGCGGGTTAAGCCCCTGATGCGATTGGCCGCACACCCTTCGCTTTGGCCGCCGCCCGCCCTATATTCTGTCCATGCAAACCGCCTTGGCGATTCTGCCGTACCTGATCGGCCTCAACCTCGCGGCGGTGCTGATCGTCCTGTTCAAGGGCCTCGGCACCATGACCCAGGGCAAGAGCCGCCAGGGCAACATCATGATGCGCTGGCGCGTCGGCCTGCAGGCTTCGTGCATCGTGCTGTTCCTGCTCTACCTCGCGCTGATGCGTCTCGCCTGAAACGCGGCTAAGCTCGCTTCATGGTGCGCCTGACCAAGATCTACACACGCGGCGGCGACGGCGGCGAGACCTCGCTGGGCGGCGGCACGCGCGTGCCCAAGCACGATTCGCGCGTCGAGGCCTATGGCACGGTCGACGAGGCCAACGCGGTGATCGGCCTCGCGCGCCTGCACACCTCCGGTGAAGCCGACGCCATGCTGGCGCGTATCCAGAACGACCTGTTCGACCTGGGCGCCGATCTCTGCACACCGGAGGAGCCGAACCCCAAATATCCGCCGCTGCGCATGACGCAAGGACCCATCGACCGGCTGGAGCGCGAGATCGACGCGATGAACGAGAAGCTCGCGCCGCTCAACTCATTCATCCTGCCCGGCGGCAGCGAAGCCGCGGCGCAGCTGCACCACGCGCGCACCGTGGTGCGCCGGGCCGAGCGGCTGATCAGCGCGCTGATGGCTGTCGAGCCGGTCAACAGGCTCGCCCTGCAATACGCCAACCGCGTGTCGGACCACCTCTTCGTGCTGGCCCGCCATCTCAACGACGACGGAGCGCGGGACGTTCTCTGGGTGCCGGGCAAAAACCGCTAGGCTTTTCCGCACGATCGTCACCCCGGCAAACCCGCGAAGCGGCACGACCCCGGGTCCGGAACGTTGCACGGCCCGCCGGCCTTTGCATCGCAGGACAGAGAAATCGGCTTGCCCAAGGCAGGGCCCGCTTTGTCATAATCACCCCTCTGCATTGTCAAAAACGCCATCTGGTCGCTCTATCGAAATTGGCGGATGTTGGCCGCCCTTCCAACACGTAACGGAGTGAGCCATGAAGCACTATGTCATCGAGCGCGACATCCCGGGCGTCGGCGCCATGAACCGCCAGCAACTCAAGGAAGCCTCCAGCACCTCCAACGCGGCGCTGGAAAAACTCGCCGGCCGCTGCCAGTGGGTGCAGTCCTACGTCGTGGACAACAAGACCTTCTGCATCTACCTCGCGGAAAACGAAGCGGCGGTGCAAGAGCATGCGAAGCTCAGCGGTTTCCCCGCGAGCAAGGTCAGCGAAGTCCGCACGGTTATCGACCCTATGACCGGCTACGCCGCCTGATCGGTACGGGACGACGCCGCCGGACGGAGGATCTCTCGGCGGCGCCGACCCAGCAACAGGGGAGCCCGATCATTCTTCATCCTGACCGCACGCCGCCCGGGCGGTTCTGCTGGCTCGATCTGGCCGCAACCGATGCGACCGGCGCCTGCCGGTTTTACGAGCAATTGTTCGGCTGGACGTCCCACGAGCAGCGGGCGAATGGCGGCGCCTACACCACGCTGCGCCTCGACGGTCAGGATGTTGCCTCGCTCTACCAGCTCGGGCAGAGGCATCGGGACAACGGCGTGCCCTCGCACTGGACACCCTATGTTCGCGTGCACGACGCGGCCGAGACGGCCCGGCTCGCCCAGCGGGTTGGCGGCATGGTGATCGTGCCGCCCTTCGCCGTCTCGACTATCGCTCGCATTGCTCTTATTCAGGATTCCATCGGTGCTCCGTTTGGGGTGTGGGAGTCGATCTGAATGCGCACCGCTCGAAAGGCCGGACCCGCCAAGACCGGCCCGGCGGGCCACAAAGAGCAGGCCGTGCTCGACGTTACGGTGGTGCTGCTCGATTCGGGCTACGCGTCGACGGCTATCGGTCCTATCGAAGTGTTTCATTCGGCGGGGATGCTCTGGAACCGGTTGCATGGGGAAGTGGAGCAGCCGCGCTTTCACGTGCGCACCGCCTCGATCCACGGGCGCAGCGTCAGCAGCCTCTATCCCCTGAGACTGAAGCCGCAAGGCTCGATCCGCGACATCAAGAAGACTGACATCATCATCCTGCCGGCCTCGAGCGACAACACGCTTCGCATCGCGCGAAACCCGGAGCTCCTGTCCTGGCTGCGCCGATGGCACGCGCGGGGCGCGCACCTCGCCGGCATCTGTTCCGGCGTCGCCTTCCTCGCCGAAGCCGGGCTGTTGAACGGCCGGCAAGCCACCACACACTGGGCGGTCGCCAACAGCTTGCGTGAACGCTATCCCAAGGTGCGCTGGCGGCCCGAGCAGTTCGTCACCGAGGATGGGCGCTTGTTCTGCAGCGGCGGTGTCTATGCCGCGATCGATCTCAGCCTCTATCTCGTCGAGAAATTCTGCGGCCACGAGATCGCGCTCAAGACCGCGAAGTCGCTGCTCGTCAGCATGCCGCGCGGCCGGCAGACCGGCTACGCCATGCTGCCGCTGTCACGCCCGCACGCCGACGATAAGATCCGCGACGCCGAGGAATACCTGCGCGCGCATTTCGACCGCGACGTGTCGATCGACGCGATCGCCGGCCGTGCCGGCATGAGCCCGCGCAATTTCATCCGCCGCTTCAAGACGGCGACCGGCCGGCTGCCGGGCGCCTATCTCCAGGCGCTGCGTGTGACGGCGGCCAAGGAGATGCTGGAGAATGGCGCGGCCTCCATCCAGGAGGTGTGCGCCAAGAGCGGCTACGAGGACATCGCCTTCTTCCGCAACCTCTTCAAACGCCACACCGGCATGACACCGGCCGAGTATCGCAGCCGTTTCGCCCGCATGAGCTTCGACCGCGGCGAGATCGCCGGCGGCTAGCGCAGCGGTAAGAAACGGAATCGCCCGAATGCCCTTGACCTTACCATCATGGGAAGGTCCACAATGGCAGTATGGGCCGAACGTTCAGACGCCTTGCCGCGATGCTCCTGCTGGCCGCGGCCTTGACCAACGGGTTGTTTGGCCCGCTGACGCATGGCCATGCCTTGGCCGGCACGCCGACAGCCCCGGATAGCCAGATTGCGGCGAACACCCATGCCGAGCATGCCGGCTGCCATGAACAAGACGCCAATGCGGATGATCCGGCGCACCCCGGCCACCCTCCGGGCGGCAAGCATCCGGGCAATTCGGGCTTGCTGTGCAGCGGTTCGGCGGCCTGCTGCGCCGCGATAGCCGTCCTCGATCTGCCGCTCGTCGAACGCAGAGACCGCGTCGAGCCGGCGATTGCTCTGCGTCCCGCACTCGTCGGACTGACGCCGCCGGTCGGCGAAAGACCCCCATCCCGCGTCTGATCGCAACGTAGCCGCCGCGGCCCCATGGCGCGCGGTGGCTACGGCTCGTGATGCTCTGTGCATCCGGGTGGCGCCACGACGTGGGAGTTCACATGATTCGGATATCGGTGCTTGCTTTGTGTCTGGCGGTTTCTCCCGCCACGGCACAATCGGTCAGCGACAATTTGAGAAAGCCGTTCGATCCCGGCGACCCCGGGATCAAGGGAGCGGCGGTCGACTACCGTTCTGTTTTCGGTGGCGATGACAAGCCTCAGCCGGAAAAGACCTGGCCGCAGGCCAACGAGGACATGTCCCGCCTGAAAGGTCATGCGGGTCATATCCGTGATGGCGAACCGGAGCCGGCCCTGACCGGCGCACCCCGCTCATCTCCCTCGCCTCCGCATCATCAGCATTGAGGGACGCTTTCATGCGCCACATTGCAATCCCGCCTCGAGCCGCGCTTGCCGCCGCGCTCCTGTTATCGGCCTGCACCGCGACGCCGCCATCTACCCCAGCCGTTCAACAGCGAGAGCTGCAGACCGTCGCCGCATCGCCCGCCGCTATGCGGCAGGACGGCGCGCTCACCCTCGAGCAGGCGACCCGCCTGGCCCTGCTCAACAACCCGGCGCTTCGGGCCGTCTACTACCGGACAAGCGTCTCGGAATCGGCCATGGCCGACGCTCTTGGGGCCGCCGGCGCTCGCGCCGCTGGGGCCTCGCCGCTCGACCAGGAGCGTCTTTATATCCTCGCCGCAACGGCACCCCTGGCGCAGCCGCTGGCCAGCGAGGTCGAGCGGCGCAAGGCGGACCGCACGCGCATCGAAGTCGCCAGCGAGATGCTGCAAGTGTCGAGCGCCACGCGGCGGGCGTATATCGATGCGGTGGCGGCGTCGGAGAATGCACGCTATCTGAATCAGGCCTTGAGCGCGGCCGAAGCCGGGACAGAACTGGCCAAGCGCATGGTCCGGGTCGGAAATTGGCCGAAACTGAATGAGCTTCGGGAACGGGCCTTCCAGGGCGAGGTTGCCGCGCAACTGGCGCGGGCGAACCAGAGCGCGCTGGCCGCGCGCGAGCGCCTGACGCGCCTGCTTGGCCTGTGGGGCAGCGAGGCGAACTACAGACTTCCCGAACGGCTCCCCGATCTGCCGGCTTCGGCCGACGACCTGCCGAACATCGAGGAAGTGGCTCTCCGCCGACGTCTCGATCTTCAGGCGGCCCGTCTCACGATTTTCGCCGAGGCCCGGGAGTTCGTTCTAGATGGCTACGACCGTGGCGAATTGTTCGGCTATCGCCGGGGCGACGTCACCCTGACCGAGCACGACTACTTCACCGAAGGCTCGCAGGGGCGCGAGATCCGGGTGCCCGTCTTCGACCGACAGCAGGCCCGCAGGGACGCGAAGCTTCTGCCTTACGTCCAGTCGGTTGATCGCTACGGCGAGATCGCGGTGTCGGTCCGGTCCGAGGCGCGCGAAGCCTACCTCGCCTATCGCACCGCCTACGACGTGGCACGGCACTATCGCGACACGATCATTCCGCTGCGCAAGGAAATCTCCGAGGAGAATCTCCTGCGCTACAACGGGATGCTGATCAGCGTCTTCGAGCTTCTGACCGACGCGCGCGAACAGATCGCCAGCGTCACCAGCTACATCGAAGCTCAGCGCGAATTCTGGACCGCAGAGGCCGATCTACGACTCGCCCTCACCGTGGGTGGGGCGGGCGGCGCGCCCAGGCGGCCGGCCCGTCTCCCCGGCGGCGGCTCGGCCCCGGCTGGTCACTAAATCCCCATGAAAGGCATGACCATGTTTACGCGTCGTCAGCTTCTTGGCGGAACAGCCGCCGCCGTGCTCGGTGCCGGAATGGTGTCGCGCGCCAGTCTTGCGGCCTTGCCCGAGGCGCCTACCGCCACGGATGCCAAGACCGCCGCTCCGCTCAACCCCTCTAACGGCAGGCCCTACAACCCGGTCGTTACGTTGAACGGCTGGACGCTGCCGTGGCGCATCAAGGACGGCTGGAAGGAGTTCCATCTCACCGCGGAGCCGGTCGTTCGCGAGATGGCGCCCGGCATGAAGGCCAATCTCTGGGGCTACAACGGCCAGAGTCCCGGACCCACGATCGAATGCGTTGAGGGCGACAAGGTCCGTATCTTCGTCACCAACAAGCTGCCGGAGCACACCACCATCCATTGGCACGGGATCCTGCTGCCCAGCGGCATGGACGGTGTCGGCGGCCTCAGCCAGCCGCAAATTCCCGTCGGCAAGACCTTCGTCTATGAGTTCGAAATGAAGAAGAGCGGGACGTTCATGTACCACCCGCACGCCGACGAGATGGTGCAGATGGCCATGGGCATGATGGGATTCCTGGTGGTGCACCCGCGCGATGCCAATCTGCACCGCGTCGACCGCGATTTCGTCTTCCTGATCAACGCCTATGCGATCGAGCCCGGCAGCAAGACCCCGAAGGTGGCGGAAATGACCAACTTCGACTTGTGGTCGTGGAACAGCCGCGTCTTTCCCGGAATTGACCATATCGTGGTGCGCAAGGGCGACCGGGTGCGCATCCGCATGGGCAATCTGACCATGATCAACCATCCGATCCATCTGCATGGCTACGACTTCGAGGTCACCGGCACGGACGGCGGATGGGTTCCGCCAAGTGCTCGCTGGCCGGAGGTCACGGTCGACATGCCGGTGGGCGCCATGCGGGCCTTCGAGTTCGATGCGAACGCGCCCGGCGATTGGGCTTTCCACTGCCACAAGTCGCATCACACGATGAACGCCATGGGGCACAGCGTGCCGACGATGATCGGCGTCGATCACCGGGAGGTGGCGAAGAAGATCATCACCCTGGTGCCGGATTACATGGTCATGGGTGAACGCGGCATGGCGGACATGGGCGATATGGAGATGCCGCTGCCTGACAACACCCTGCCGATGATGAGCGGCCAGGGGCCGTTCGGGCCGATCGAGATGGGCGGCATGTTCACCGTGCTGAAGGTCCGCGAGGACCTCGCCCGCAACAGCTACGCGGACCCGGGCTGGTACAAGCACCCGCCGGGAACCGTCGCCTACGAGTGGAAGGGGTGATCACCATGATCAGGAGCATGTCGATGGATCGCTCGCATCGATGGATCGGCGGCGCGGCGCTGGCGGCTTTGCTCGCTGGCTCGGGTCTGGCCTACGGCCATGGACCCGCCGGCGCGCATTACGACGGCCATGCCGCGGCGCTGGGGGAACCGGGCGATCCCAAGGCGGTTACACGCACCATGGAAGTCCAGGGGCAGGAAATGAAGTTCGTGCCGGCGACTTTGACCATCCGCCGGGGCGACACCGTGCGCTTCGTCTTCAAGAATACCGGACAGCTCAAGCACGAGATGATGATCGGCACCCAGAAAGAGCTCAACGAGCACGCGGCGCTGATGGAAAAGCATCCGGAGATGGAGCACGACGATCCCAACGGGACCCAGGCTGAGCCTGGCAAGGCGAGCGAGTTCGTCTGGAAGTTCACCAAGTCGGGGCAGTTCTTCTACGGCTGCCTTCTGCCCGGCCACTACCAGCAGGGCATGAAGGGCACCATCGTCGTGCGTTAAAAGGAGATCGCCATGCTACGGTTCATGCGCGTATTGGCCCTCGCGGCTGCCATGACCGGCGCTTCCACCCTTGCGGCTCAACCCATGGAGCTGTCCGAGGGCGAGGTGCGGCGCATCGACAAGGAGCAGGGAAAGATGTCGATCCGGCACGGGCCGCTGGCCAATCTCGACATGCCGGCGATGACCATGGTCTTCGTCGTTTCCGATCGCGCCATGCTCGATCAGGTCAAGGTCGGCGACAAAGTGCGGTTCCAGGCCGACAAGATCGGCGGACAGTACACGGTGACCCGGATCGAACGTGCTCAGTGAAGGAGAGATAACGTGATTCATTCATTGCGCTGGACACGCCGCGGCGTCCTGGGGCTGCCGTTGGCGCTCCTCGCGCTGTCAGGGACCGGCCGGGCCCAAGGGCAAGCCATCGACGTGTATCGCGACCCTCTCTGTGGCTGCTGCGAGGGCTGGGTGGATCATCTCAAAGGCGCGGGATACGCGGTGGCGGTCGTCGAACGGTCTGATGTGACGCCTCTCAAGAAGCAGCTCACGATTCCGGAGGAGCTTTGGGCCTGTCACACCGGCACCATCGCCGGGTACGCCATCGAAGGTCATGTGCCAGCCCATGCCTTGGGCCGCTTGCTGACAGAACGTCCCCCGTTCAAGGGGCTTGCGGTGCCCGGAATGCCCATCGGCTCGCCGGGAATGGAAGGCGACCGCGAGGATCTCTACGAGGTCATCGGTTTCGGCGGCGGCGGCCGGCCGGCCGTCTTCGGCCGATACCGCGGCGATCGCCCGGTTTAGGGAGGTCGCCGACGGCGCTTGATGAGTGTTTCGCCGCGAGTCCGGTTAGGAGTGGGTCTGGCCTTCGTCATAGGAGTGGCCGGCTGGGCCTGGACATACCTCGCCCCAACGGATGGTCCGACACGGGCCGATCCGCTGGATGCCGCGCAGGTGGCGAGAGGCCGGGACATCTATCAAGAAGCCTGCGCGTCCTGTCATGGCAGGAACCTCGAAGGTCAGGAGAATTGGCGCAGCCCGTTGCCGAGCGGAGGCCTGCCAGCGCCTCCGCACGACGAAAGCGGGCACACCTGGCACCACCCGGACGACATCCTGTTCCGGGTCACCAAGCTGGGCGGCGGCGCGGAGGCTCCGGCCGGCTTTCAGAGCAATATGCCCGCCTTTGGCGAAGCCTTGTCCGACGGCCAGATCTGGGCGATTCTCGCCTACATCAAAAGCCGTTGGCCGGAAGCGATCCGCCTGCGCCAGGCCGAGATCGATCGACGCTACCGGCAGCAACGGGGCGGATGATCACAAGCGCGAGGGCGGCGGCCGGCTGATACGCCGGGCCACGCTAGAGGTCGGCCGCAAAGCGGCCTTTTCCAAATCGGGTTGTCCCCCACGGTTTCAGGACGCCAAGGATGGTGGTCGTGCCGAGAAGCAGCAAGGCAAGGCCCGCGTCGACGATGAGCCGGATGCGCAGCCGCCCGAACTCATCGCCGCCCGGGGCCAGCTCGGGGGCGACTTCGGCCATCACGGCGATCGGCCGCAGATGGGCAAGCAGGATAAGGGTCCCGACGACGGTGAGACCAAGCTTGGCGAGCACCCAGTAGTGGCGAGTCAGTCCCCACGGCGTGCCCAGCGAGCCGATCAGGCCGGTGAGCAAGGCGACCGCGTTGCACGGAACGATGACCCACCAGCTGATCAAATCCATAGCAAGGTAGGCGCCGCGAACCAGCCCGGTATCCGGGCTGCGAAAACCCGCGACCGCGAGAGCCAGGAAGGCCGCCACGGCGCCGATCCAGCCTACGGAAAACGTGATGTGCGCGGTCAGAGCCAGCTTTCGCGTGGGGGGAGACATCGGGACGTTCCTTGCGCGTTGCAACGAGGCGAAGCTTAGATAGTGAACATCGGGGGCGGAATCGCTTTTCCCGCACACCACGGCCCTGAACGTTCAACACGGAACGTCGCGGCCCCGGAGAGTCGCGCATGGCCAAGACCTCAATCGACCGCCGAATCGTCCGCACGCGGACGCGGCTGCAAGACGCGTTGCTGTCCCTCATCCGGACCCGGAACTACGACTCGATCTCGATCTCCGACATCTGCCGCTCGGCGAAGGTGGGGCGATCGACCTTCTATGCCCACTACGCCAAAAAAGACGATCTGAAGCGAAGCGGTCTGCGTCACCTGCGCGACAGGCTCACGGAGGTGCAGCTCCGTGGAGCGGATCAAGGGCCTCAGCCTCTCTCCTTCAGCCTGGCCCTATTCGAGCATGCCCGCAGCCATCTTGATCTTTACAAGGCGCTGATCGGCACCCGCGGGGGTGCCGTTGCGCTCAGCGCCTTGCGCGAGACCCTGAGCGAGCTCGTTCGGCGCGAGCTTCGGCAGCGGTCCGGTCGAACCCGGTCGGCCGACGATCCGCGTGAGTTCACTGTCCAGTATCTGGTGGGGGCTTATCTGTCTGTCCTGACCTGGTGGCTCGACGCGGGAGCCAAGCTTCCTGTGCAGCGTGTCGATGCGCTGTTTCGCCGGCTGGCGACGGAGGGGATCGGTCCCCGGTGAAGCCGGCATGGCCGGGCGGATGTACCCGGCCTCGGACTACGGCGAGATCGTTAACAGGCGACCTCGACGGGCGCCGGCCCATCGCGTTGACTCACCCCGAAACCGACCCTATGTTGCAGTGCGAAATCGCCTGAAAACGCGGCATCCAAGCGCCTCTCCAAGCGGCATGTGACGCAGCGTTAGCACCGAATAGAGGGTTGGATGAAGGTCCTGGTCGCGGTCAAACGCGTCGTCGATTACAACGTCAAAATCAGGGTCAAGGCAGACGGCAGCGGCGTCGAGACGGCCAACGTCAAGATGTCGATGAACCCGTTCGACGAGATCGCGGTCGAAGAGGCGATCCGGCTGAAGGAAAAAGGCACGGTGACCGAGATCGTCGCCGTGTCCATGGGCCCCCAGCAGTGCCAGGAGACCATCCGCACGGCGCTGGCCATGGGCGCCGATCGCGGCATCCTCGTGCAGACCGACGCCGAGCTGCAGCCGCTGGCCGTCGCCAAGCTGCTCAAGGCCATCGTCGACAAGGAGCAGCCCAGGCTCGTCATCGTCGGCAAGCAGGCCATCGACGACGACTGCAACCAGACCGGCCAGATGCTCGCCGCGCTGCTCGGGTGGTCGCAGGGCACCTTCGCTTCGAAGATTTCCCCGTCCGGCGACAGCATGGAAGTGACGCGCGAGGTCGATGGCGGACTCGAGACCATCGAGCTCAAGCTGCCGTCCGTCGTCACCACCGACCTGCGGCTCAACGAGCCGCGTTACGCCAGCCTGCCCAACATCATGAAGGCGAAGAAGAAGCCGATCGAGACGCTCACGCCGGAGGCGCTGGGCGTCGATCCGGCGCCGCGCCTCGCGACGCTCAAGGTGGTTGAACCGAGCAAGCGTCAGGGCGGCACCAAGGTCCCGGATGTCGCGGCCCTGGTCGACAAGCTGAAGAACGAAGCCAAAGTGATCTGAGCGGGTAACACGGACATGGCCATCCTCGTCGTCGCCGATCACGACAACCAATCGATCAAGCCCGCCACGCTCAACGTCATCGCCGCGGCGCAGAAGGCCGGCGGCGACATCGCCCTCTTGGTCGCCGGCAAGGGCTGCCAGGCGGCCGCCGAGGCGGCCGCCAGGATTGCCGGCGTCGCCAAGGTGCTGGTCGCCGACCATGCCGCCAACGAGCACGGCCTGCCCGAGAACCTGGCGCCGCTGGTGGTGAAGCTCGCCGCCGCCTACAGCCACGTCTTCGGCTCGACCACGAGCTTCGGCAAGAATTTGATGCCGCGTGTCGCCGCCCTGCTCGACGTGGCCCAGATCTCGGACATCGTTTCGGTCGAATCTCCCGATACCTTCGTACGGCCGATTTACGCCGGCAACGCCTTGGCGACCGTGCAGTCGAAAGACACGATCAAGATCGTCACCGTGCGCGGCACGGCGTTTCCCGCCGTGGCGGCGAGCGGCGGCAGTGCACCGATCGAGCCCGTCGGCGAGGCTGGCGCGGAGGCCGGCCAGTCGAAATTCCTGCGCCAGGAGCTGTCGAAATCGGAACGACCGGAGCTGACCTCGGCCAAGATCATCGTGTCGGGCGGCCGCGGCATGGGCTCGGGCGAGAATTTCAAGCTGCTCGAGGCCCTCGCCGACCGGCTGGGCGCCGCCGTCGGCGCCTCGCGCGCCGCCGTCGATGCCGGCTTCGTGCCCAACGACTACCAGGTCGGTCAGACCGGCAAGATCGTGGCACCGGAGCTTTATGTGGCGGTCGGCATCTCGGGCGCGATCCAGCACCTCGCCGGAATGAAGGATTCGAAGGTCATCGTCGCGATCAACAAGGACGAGGAGGCGCCGATCTTCCAGATCGCCGATTACGGCCTGGTCGGCGACCTGTTCAAGCTCGTACCCGAACTGACGGAGGCCCTGAAGAAGGGCTGAGGAGAGCATTCACATGAAAACCATCGGCATCATCGGCGCGGGACAGATGGGCAGCGGCATCGCGCATGTCTGCGCGCTGGCAGGGTTCGACGTCCGCATGCTCGACGCCAACCCCGAGGCCCTGCCCAAGGCGCTCGGCAATATCGACCGGAACATCGAGCGCCAGGTGCAGAAGGGCAAGACCACCGCGGCCGACAAGGCGGCGGCGCTCAAGCGCATCTCCACCTCGACCGACTACGCTTCGCTCCGGGAGTGCGATCTGGTGATCGAGGCGGCGACCGAGAACGAGGCGATCAAGCGCGAAGTCTTCAAGAAGCTCTGCCCGGCGCTGAAGCCCGAGACGATCATCGCCTCGAACACCTCGTCGATCTCGATCACGCGCCTCGCCGCCGCCACCGACCGCCCGGCGAAGTTCATCGGCATGCACTTCATGAACCCAGTTCCTGTCATGGCGCTGGTGGAATTGATCCGCGGAATCGCCACCGACGAGCCGACCTTCGAGACGATCCGGGCGCTGACCGCGAAGCTGGGCAAGACGGCGGCGGTGGCCGAGGATTTCCCGGCCTTCATCGTCAACCGCATCCTGCTGCCGATGATCAACGAGGCGGTCTATACGCTCTACGAGGGTGTGGGCAACGTCGAATCCATCGACACGGCGATGAAGCTCGGCGCCAACCACCCGATGGGCCCGCTCGAACTCGCCGATTTCATCGGCCTCGACACCTGCCTTGCGGTGATGCACGTGCTCTACGACGGCCTCGCCGATTCGAAGTACCGCCCCTGCCCGCTGCTGGTGAAGTACGTCGAGGCCGGCTGGCTCGGCCGCAAGACCAAGCGCGGCTTCTACGACTACGCGACCGACAAGCCGGTTCCCACCCGCTAAGGCATCTTGGCGCGATTGTCGGCGTGGCGGCGCTTGGCTTCGGCCTCGATCGCCTGGACCAGGGCCGGCTGCTGGCCGGCGATCTGGTAGAAATCCGCGACGTTGAGGATCAGCAGCGTGCAGGCGCTCACCGTCACGACATCGGCGGAACGCGGCCGCCGGTCGAGCAGCGCCATCTCGCCGAAAAACGCCCCGTCGCGCAGGTAGACCGGCCGCGTCCCGATGCGGATCTCGACCTCGCCCGAGACGATGAAGTACATGGCGTCGCCCGGCGTGCCGCGACGCAGCACCGTCGTGCCCGCCGCATAGCTGCGCGAGCGCAGCCGCCCGACGATATCGGAGATGGTGACGGCTCCGACATCGGCGAAAAACGGCACCCGCGCCACCAGTTCCCAGATGCGCACGAACTCGCGTCGCTTGATCTCCTCGGCAAAGCCCGTGGCCAGAATACCCGCGAGGAGAGCGAGCACCGCGATGCCCGAGACCATCAGCCCGCCGCCGATCGTCCGCCCGAGCAAGGTCTGCGGCACCACGTCGCCGTAGCCCGTGGTGGTCAGCGTCACCACCGCCCACCAGAGCGACGCCGGCAGGCTGGCGAAGGCCTGCGGCTGCGCCTCCTGCTCGGCGAAATACGCGAGTGTAGCCCCGCTCAGCAGCACGATGGCGAAGAGCGCGGCCACGGCGCCCAGCGCCTGGCGCTCGTTGCGCACCACCCGCGCGATGAGGGTGACGCCCGGGGCATGCGTGCCGAGCTTGAGCACCCAGAGCAGCACGAATACCGCCGCGGAATCCGCGCCCAGCCGCGCCCCGCCCGACACGGTGGCGACGATGGGCACGACAGCCAGCAGGTCGATCAGCCCTTCCAGGCTGCAGGCCCAGCGCAGGCGCGCGGCGCGCGCGCCGAGATCGCTATGATGCGGGTTCTCGGGCGCGGTCCACAGCCGGACCAGGTATTCGAGAAAGAACAGGATCGCGGCCAGGCCGGTGACGATCGCCGCCGCGCGGCGGGCGGCGGGCGTCGCCTCGTCGAGCGTTCCGATGGCGACGGCGGCGATGCCGGCGAGGATGACTGCTATCTCCACGGCGCGCAGCCGGCGAGCCGCCGTTGTGCGGCTGTCCGAATCCAGGATTTCGTAGACGCGCTGCCGCGAACTCATCCTTACCCCCGGCGCAGTCATACCGCGGAGCCGACGACGAAGACCAGCACCCCCTAGCGCCTCCGCCGCACCCATGCTCAACTGATCCTCGCAGTCCCGTGGTTGGTCCTGCGACGGTAGGGAGCCGTCGCCGCTGCGGAGGGTCTGGGACCGATGCGTCACCGGCGGCGAAAATCGCGTATCCGTTCCCGGCTGGCGCTGGCGCTTCTCGTGCTCGCCGCCGCCCTGGCCGCCGTCATCGTATGGCGTCCCGCCCTGCCGCTGGTCGAAGCCGGCGCCGCCGGCGCACCCGCCTTCGATCCGGACCTGATCAAGCGCGGTGCCTCGCTGGCCGCTATCGGCAATTGCAACGTCTGTCACACCGCCGAGGGCGGTATCCCCTTTGCCGGTGGGCGTCCGATCCCCACGCCGTTCGGGACCATCTACTCCACCAACATCACGCCCGACCGCGAAACCGGCATCGGCGGCTGGTCGTCCGCCGCCTTCCAGCGCGCCATGCGCGACGGGGTGAGCCGCGACGGCCGCCATCTCTACCCTGCCTTTCCGTACGATCACATGGCGAAGATGGAACCGGCCGATATCGACGCCGTGCACGCGTTCGTCATGACGCGCCGGCCGGTGAAGGCAACGCCGCCAGCCAACGAGCTGCCCTTCCCGTTCAATCTCCGCCCGCTGATCGCGGGCTGGAAGCTGCTGTTCCTCGACAAAGGCACGACGATGCCTGAGCCGATTCAGAGCATCGAGTGGAATCGCGGCGGGTATCTCGTTGAGGGCCTCGGGCATTGCGGGGCCTGTCACACGCCGCGCAACGCGCTGGGCGCCGAGAAGCGCAACCAGCCCTATGCCGGGGGCGAGACCGAGGGCTGGATCGCGCCGGCGCTCAATGCCAGCTCGCCCGCCGCCGTGCCGTGGGATGCGGAACGGCTCTATCGCTACCTGCGTCACGGCTTCGACGAGGTCCATGGGGTGGCCGCCGGACCGATGGCTCCGGTGGTGCGCAATCTTGCGGGCGTGCCCGACGCCGACGTGCGCGCCATATCCGTCTATGTCGCGTCCCTCGCCGGTGCACCGACCCCGGCGCGCACCCAGACGGCCAGCCAGGCCGTCGCCCGCGCCAGCGGGCAAAGCGCCCCACCGCCCGGAATTCAGAACAGCCCGGGTGCCTCGCTCTACGCCGCCGCCTGCGCCCAATGCCACGGCGAGGCCGGCCGCGCGCCGGAGATCCGCGCCCTGCATCTGACGCTGAGCTCCGCGCTGCGCACGCCGCGACCGGACAACCTCATCCGCATCATCCGCGACGGCGTGCACGCGCCCGATGCGACGGCCGAGCTCCTGATGCCCGGCTTCGCCGCCTCGCTCAGCGACACACAAGTCGGAGTCCTGGCCGCCTATCTGCGGGCGAGCTTCACCGAGCTTCCGGCCTGGACCGATATCGAACCCGCCCTGCGGCGCGTGCGCGAGCGCGACGCCGAAACGCTGCGCGCGCAGCAGAAAGCGAGCCTGCCATGACCGCCATCACGGTGAACGGCCAGACCCGCGAGGTCGACGCCGATGCCGACACGCCTCTTCTTTACGTGCTGCGCGACGACCTGAAGCTCAACGGCGCCAAGTACGGCTGCGGCCTCGGCCAGTGCGGCGCCTGCACGGTGCTGCTCGACGGCAAGCCGGTCCTCTCCTGCGTCGTGCCGGTGTCGGTGCTCGGCAACCGCCCGGTGACCACGCTCGAAGGGCTCGGCACGCCGGAGGCCCCCGGCCCGGTGCAGCGCGCCTTCATCGAAGAGCAGGCCGCACAATGCGGCTATTGCATCCCTGGCATGATCGTGCGCGCCACGGCGCTGCTCAATCAGACGCGCAACCCCTCAGCGGAGACGATCCGGCGCCACATGCAGCCGAATCTCTGCCGCTGCGGCACGCAGAGCCGCATCGTCAAGGCGGTGCAGCGCGCCGCCACCTACATGACGCCCAAGGCCGCCGACGCAGCGGGAGGCCGCTCATGACCACGATGCTGGAAAATCCTGTCTCTCGCCGCGCTGTGCTGCGCGGCGGCGCGCTGATCGTCACCTTTGCCGTCGCACCTTCGCTGCTCGCCCAACAGCCAGCCCCGGGGCCGCGCCTTCCCGGCGCGTTGCAGTCATCGCCGATGCTCGAAGCCTGGATCCGCATCGCCGCCGACGGCTCGGTGACGGTGTTCACCGGGAAGTCTGAGCTCGGCCAGGGCATCAAGACGGCGCTGATCCAGACCGCCGCGGAGCAGCTCTGCGTCGAGATGAAGACCGTAACGCTCATCACCTCCGACACGGCCCAGACGCCGGCCGAAGGCTATACCGCTGGGAGCCTGTCGATGCAGGAGAGCGGCACGGCGCTGTGGCACGCGACCGCCCAGGCGCGCGCGATCCTGATGCAGCGCGGCGCCGAGCGCCACGGCCTGCCGGCCTCGGTGCTCAAGGCGGAGAACGGCGCCATCGTGGCGCCCGACGGCAAGCGCATCGGTTACGGCGAGCTCGTGGCCGACGGCATCTTCAAGGTGCGCGCCGAGCCGCAATCGAAGCTGCTGCCGCCGGGCGAACACCGACTCGTCGGCCAGTCGGTGCCGCGTGTCGATATTCCGGCCAAGGTGACCGGGCAGCCGGCCTATGTGCACGATCTGCGGCTCGACGGCATGGTGCACGCGCGCGTCGTCCGGCCGCCGGGATACGGCGCCAGCCTGGCGAGCGTCGACACGGCGGCCGTGGAGAAGATGCCCGGAGTGCGCAAGGTGGTGCACGACGGCAATTTCCTCGCGGTGACGGCCGACCGCGAGTTCCGCGCCGTCAAGGCGATGGAGGCATTGGCCGCGTCGGCCCGCTGGAACGAGCGTGACACGATGCCCGTGCAGGGCGACCTTTACGCCTGGCTGAAACAGCAGCCGGGCCGCACTATCACCGTCAAGGATGACAAGGGCGCGGCCGGCGCCACGCCGGCCCAGGTGCTGCAGGCCGAATATCTGCGGCCTTACCAGATGCACGCCTCGATCGGCCCGTCCTGCGCCGTGGCGCTGTACAAGGATGGTCTGCTGACGGTGTGGAGTCACGCACAAGGCATGTTCCCGCTGCGCCAGGCACTGACGCAGCTGCTCAAGCTGCCCGAGGACCGGGTGCGCTGCATCCACATGGAGGGAGCCGGATGCTACGGCCATAACGGCGCCGACGACGCGGCGGCCGACGCGGCCTATCTCGCCTTCAACGATCCCGGCACGCCGGTGCGCGTGCAGTGGATGCGCCACCAGGAGCATCAGTGGGAGCCCTACGGCTCCGCCATGGCGATGGGCGTGAAGGGCTCGCTCGATGCGCAGGGGCGCATCGTCGACTGGGACTACCAGGTGTGGACCGACACGCATTCGACCCGGCCGGGCGGTGCGGGCTCGACTCTGGTCGGTCAGCAGATCGCCACGCCGTTCACGCCGCCGCCCGCCAGCCCCGGCTCGCAGCCCACCGGTGCGGGCGACCGCAACATCATCCCGCTTTATCAGGCGCCGAACATGCGTCTGCTCTATCACTTCCTGCCGCACCAGGCACTGCGCGTCTCCGCCCTGCGCGGGCTGGGCGCCTACGCCAATGTCTTCGCCATCGAAAGCTTCATGGATGAGCTGGCTATGGCAGCCGGCGCCGACCCGGTCGAGTTCCGCCTGCGGCATCTCGAGGATACGCGGGCGATGGACGTCATCCGCAAGACGGCTGACGCCTTCGGCTGGCGCGCCGATGCCAAGCCGCCGCGCGGGCGCGGGCACGGCTTCGCCTTCTCGCGCTACAAGAATCTCGGCGCCTATTGCGCGGTGGCAGTGGAACTCGACGTCGAGCATGAGACGGGCCGGGTGCGCTTGCGCCGCGCCGTCTCGGCCTGCGACAGCGGTCTCGCCGTCAACCCCGACGGCATCCGGAACCAGATCGAAGGCGGCATCATCCAGGCGGCGAGTTGGACCCTGCACGAGCAGGTGAATTTCGACCGCCGGCGGATCACCAGCCGCGACTGGGCACGCTACCCGATCCTGCGCTTCGGCGAGCTGTTCGATTCGGTCACGGTCGAGGTCATTGACCGACCGGGAGCGCCGTTCCTGGGGACGGGCGAGGCCAGTCAGGGTCCGACCGGGGCCGCGATTGCCAATGCCATCATGATGGCCACGGGCAAGCGGCTGCGCGAGTTGCCGCTCACCCAGGCGCGGGTCAAGCAGGCGATCGGCGTCTGATCAACGCCAGCGGCGCGCGCGGTACCGCGATAGAACGACAGCCGGCCGCCGCATCGAGAACGCTCTGGCCGCTTAGTGCCCCAAGGCTTGATCTTAACCAAGGCCTGCCGGCAAAGTGATCTCGGTCACTTCGCCAGCGCGCGGGGACGGGCAGCCTCAGCGCAGATTGATTTTCGGGGGAATTGGCAACTCATGCATAAAGGCGCCATCTTGCAGCGCGGCGCGGCAGCCGTGGCTTTCCTTGTCATGCTGGCAGTCCCCGCAACAGGCTTTGCCCAGCGCAGCGTCGACGAGGCGATCAAGGCCATCGATTCCTTCCGCGGCGACACCAAGACCAATGGCACCGGTGCGCCGGTCTCCTTCGTGCCCCCGCCGCGCACCATCGCCGACATCACCGCCATCCTCGATAAGCAGAAGCCCGATCCGGCCAAGCGCGCGGCCAGCACGGCCCACGCCGACGGCCAGCCGGCGGCCGGCTTGGCGCCGCAGGACCTGGCGGATTTCTATTTCCAGCGCAGCCTGGCGGCCATGGAGATAGGCCGGGCTCAGCAATCGCTCGACGACGTCAAGAAGGCCTATGAGCTCGGCGCCGCTGCCAACAGCGCGCCGGCGCGCCTGATGCAGTACCTGCAGAACATAGGCACATCCTATCTATCCACCGGCGATATGAAGAACGCGATTGCGACGCAGCACCAGCGCCTCCAATTGTCGCAACGCATGGATGGCGGGTTCGGCCACGCGGTCAACGCGCATTCGCTGCTGGCCTCCTTCCATGGCCGCCTGGGCCAGATAGACACGGCGCGTGAAGCGATGCTGGCCGCCGAGAAGATGGTGGCGAACGCTCCGCCGCGCATGCCTCAGCATTTCAAGAACATGTCGGCTGCCCAGGTGCACCGGGCACGTGCCGCATTGGCGCTTGCCACCGGCCGGGCGGCCGAGGCGGAGATGGCATACCGCGAGGCCCAGGCCATCATCATTCCGCTTGTACCGATGGCCAACAATATCGGCATTCCGCCGGAGATCATCCTGGGGTTTCGCGACAATCTGCACGGCGAGATCGCCACGGCGCTGGCCCGGCAGAACCGTTTGGTGGAAGCCGAGGCGGAGATCCGCCGCGCGCTGCTCTACCGGCTGGAGCGCAACGGTCGGTACTCCGCGAGCGCGGCCAGCGACGTCCTCAGTTTGTCATCGATCCTGTTCGAACAGGGCCGCTATGCCGAGGCCGAGAAGCTGGCCGACGCCGCGCGCGAGACGCTCGAAGGCCTCGGTCACGGCAAGAGCTCGGCCCAACTGGCCAGTGCGCGGGCAACGATCGCGCGCTCGCAGGCGGCCCAAGGCAAGGCGCAGGAGCAGCGGGCCACTTACGCGGCGCTCGCCCAGGACTTGGCGGACAATCCCGAGCTCCGCGCCCGCTTCCTCGACCGCAACATCGGCTACGCTACCAGCCTGCTCTATGGCGGCCAGCCCGCCGAGGCCGCCAAGATCGCCCAAGCAGCGGCGGAGGCAAATCGCAAGACTCTGGGCGACAAGGCCTTCGTCACGGCGCAGGCCCGCGGCTGGCTGGCCGCGGCGCTGGCCAAACAAGGCGACACGGCACGGGCGGCAAGCGAGTTCGAGGCGGCGACCGAGATCCTGCTCGCCTCCTCACGTCAGGCCGAAGACGCCGACGACGACGGCGCCTCGGTCGGCCAGCAGGATCGGCAGACCCAGCGCATCGTCGAGATCTATCTCGGCCTGCTGGCCGACACCAAAGGGTCGGCCGCGGCGGCGGAGACTTTTCGCCTCGCCGACGCGATCCGCGGCAAGTCCGTACAGCGCGCGCTCGCCGCCTCTGCCGCCCGCGCCTCGGCCATTGACCCGACGCTGGCCAACCTCGTGCGCTACGAGCAGGATGCGCAGAAGCAGGCGGCTGCCCTGCAAGGATTGCTGACCAACGTCCTGACGCGACCGACCAGCGAGCAGGACGCCGGCGCCGTTCAGAAGCTGCGCAAGGACATCGACAGCCTGCGCACGGCACGCGCGCGGCTGCGCGAGGAGATCGAGCGCCGCTTCCCGGACTACGTGAACCTCATCGATCCCAAGCCGGTGACGGTCGAGCAGGCGCAGAAAAGCCTGAAGCCGGGTGAGGCGCTGATCGCCACCTATGCCGGCGACGAGCGGGTCTTCGTCTGGGCCATCCCACACCAGGGACCGGCAGCCTACGCCTCGTCAAAGGTGTCGGATAAGGAGATCGAGAAGATGGTTGTCGAGCTGCGCAAGGCGCTCGACCCCAACGCCGACACGCTCGACGCCGTGCCGGTCTTCGACGTGGCGCTGGCCCATCGCCTCTACGAGCTGCTGCTCAAGCCGGTCGAGGCGGGCTGGAAGGACGCCAAGAGCCTGATGGTGGTGCCGCACAAGGCGCTGGGGCAGTTGCCTGCCGCCGTGCTGGTGACCGAGAAGATCGCCCAGCCGGTCAAGGGCGGTGTCTATTTCGCCGAATACAAGAATGTGCCGTTCCTGGCGCGCAAGGTGGCAGTGACGCAGCTCCCCTCTGTGGCCTCTCTCGCCACGCTCCGCGCCCTGCCTGCACCCGCGGCCAACCGCGAGACTTTCGTCGCCTTCGGCGACCCTTGGTTCAGCCCCGAGCAGGCGACGGAGGCAAAGCAGCAGGTCGCCATGAACACGCTGCAGACGCGTGGCAGGCTGGTACGGCGCAACGCGCCGAAGACCGAAGGCGTTGACAGCGCCGAGCTCGCCCAGCTGCCGCGCCTGCCCGACACGGCGGAGGAGGTGAAGAGCATCGCCCTCGCCCTCAAGGCCGATCTGTCGAAGGACGTCTTCGTTGGCGAAGCGGCAAACGAGAAGACCGTCAAGGGTATGGATTTGTCGAAGCGCAAGATCGTGATGTTCGCCACGCACGGACTCGTACCCGGCGACCTCAACGGCCTGACCCAGCCGGCCCTGGCGCTGACCGCGCCCGGCGTGGCCAAGGTCGACGGCGACGGGCTGCTGACCATGGAAGAAGTGCTGGCGCTGAAGCTCAACGCCGACTGGGTGGTGCTCTCGGCCTGCAACACAGCGACCGGCTCGGGTGCCGGCGCCGAAGCGGTCTCAGGGCTTGGCCGGGCGTTCTTCTATGCCGGGACGCGGGCGTTGCTCGTCTCCAACTGGCCGGTGGAGACGGTCTCGGCGCGCACGCTGACCACCGATCTCTTCCGCCGCCAGGCGGAAGACCCGAAACTGGCGCGCGGCGAAGCGATGCGCCAGGCTGAGATCGCCCTCATTGACGGGCCGGGTGCCATCGACGAGGTGACCAAGCAGCCCATGTTCTCCTACGCCCACCCGATCTTCTGGGCGCCGTTCTCGGTGGTCGGCGACGGCGGCTAGAGCCAGCGGCGCACACGCGCGGTGTAGGCGCGATACTCGTCGCCGAACAGCCGAGTGAGATACGCCTCTTCGCGCGCGATGACGCCGATGCGCATCACGGCGAGAAGCGGCACGAGCAGCAGCACCGACCAGAAGCTTCCTGCTGCAATCGCGATTCCGGCATAGATCAGGGTCAGGCCGAGATAGATCGGATTGCGCGTCAGACGATAGATGCCGTCGGTGGCGAGCGCCGTGCTCGGCAGCCACGTCGGTACGTTCGTGCCGACGGCCTTGAAACGGCGAAAGGCGGCGGCAACAAGGGCGCCGCCCAGGGCCATGAGGGCACCGCCCAGCAGGGCGCTTCGTTCCCAGGGCAAGGCCGAGAACGCTCCAAGCGGCCAGAACCACTCCAGCGCGAGTCCGGCGAGCAGGAAGCCGCCGTAAAGCAGCGGCGGCCGGGCGATGACGCCGGCGGTAGCGCCAGCCCCATCGCCCGGCCCTGTCATTACATCGTCTTCTTCGGCGCGGTACGCAGCAGCTCGGCCAGCTCGTTGGCGTAGAACTTTGCGTTGCCGGTGGTGCCGTGGCCGCGCGTCTCGGTGCTGGCCGGGATCAGGTGGAGCTTCACGTCCTTGATCTTCTTGAGCGCCGCCTCAGTGATGCCGGTCTCCGGCGGGTTGCGCTCGTCATCGGCGGCGTTGATCACCAGCACGCGTGCCTTGATGCGCTCGAGCTTGGGCTCGGGATCGTAGTCGCGCGACGAATCCCAGGCGTAGAGGAAGTCGTTGGTATCGGCCGTGCTCAGCGACTTGAGGCGGTCGTCGAGCAGCTTATCGGCCGCCTCACGCGTCGGCGCCATCTGCTGGTAGGCGAGCGTCCCGCCATTGGTGGCGATGCCGTAAAACACGTTGGCCACCCGCCAAGCCTGCGGCTGGCTGGTGTAGTCGCCGTTCATCCAGGCCGGGTCCTTGCGGATCGAATCAGTGATCAGCCGTCGCATCATCCAGTTGCGGCTGGCCATCGCCGTGGGCTGCGAGGCCATAGGCGCGATCGCGTCCATGTAGTCGGGATAGTTCACCGCCCAGACCCAGGCATGCATCCCGCCCATCGAGTTGCCGGTGATCAGGCGGACATGGCGGATGCCGAGACCTTCGCTGACTAGTCTGTGATAGCCGGCGACCATGTCGTCGTAGTTGTAGAGCGGGAACTTGCCCTTCAGGCCGTCCGAGGGCTTGGTGGATTTGCCGTGGCCGATCGCGTCCGGAATGATGATGTAGTACTTGCTCGCGTCGAGCGCCTGGCCGGGACCGAAGAGGTTACCGGCATAGCCGGGCGAGAGCTGCGACATGCCCGAGCCCGAGGTGCCGTGCAGCACCACAACCGGCTCGCCCGTCGGCTCGCCCACCGTGCGGTAGGCCATGCGCAGCTCCGGCATCACCTCGCCGGTATGGAACTTGAAATCCTTGGCGATCCAGGAACCTTCCTTGGGGGCCGGATAATTGGTCTGCGCGGCGGCCGCGACGGCGGCCAGGCACAGGGCCGCCGCGGCGGCGGCGCGCAGAAGCACGGTTCGGACGGTCATGCCGTTTTCTCCCTCTTGATCTCATTATAGGGCGCCGGTCTGGTGCCGGGCCGAGGGCTGGAGAGTGACTCCCCGCCCGGGCGAAGTCCATGGCCTGCCACGCTTCGGGCTCCGTCCCACGCCTGGAAAAAAAACCGCCGCGGCCTGTCGGGTCCGGCGCCACCGGTTCGTCGTTCCGTCACATCAACCGACGGACGCCGACCATGCGTATCCTCCTGCCGAACCCCCGCGATAAAGCCGAGCCCGCCGCGCGCGAGGATGCGCGCCCGCCGAAAACGCCGAGCCGCCCGCCCCGGCCGGAGCCCTATATCGACCCGCGCCACGCCTGGGCGGTGACCGGCTGAGGATCTGCTGCCGGGGTCAGGCGCGAGCGGCGAGCTTGTCCGCGTCGGGTGCGCTGCGCAGCGCCTCGTCGATGGTCGAGAGAAGCAGCTCCACATCCATCGGTTTGGTCAGGTAGCGGAAGAACCCGGCCGCCTCGCCCCGCTTCACGTCCGCGGGCATTGCCGCCGCGGTCAACGCCACGACGGGGATATGGCGGGTCTGCGGCATAGCCTTGAGCTGCTTCAGGGCCTCGTAGCCGCTCATGCCCGGCAGATTGAGGTCGAGAATGATCACGTCCGGCCGGTGATCGGTGGCCAGTTCGAGTCCGAGGCGCGCCTCCGGCGCCGCCAGCATGCGTACGCCGTCGATGCCACGAAGAACGTGCTCCATGAGTCTCAGGCTGGCCGGATTGTCCTCGATATAGAGAACCGTGTAGCCGCCTGACGCCGCGCGCGGCGCCGTCAGCGCGATCTGATCGACGGGCCGGGCACGCGTCTCGCCGAGCGGAGCCGCCAGCGGAAATTCGCACCAGAATGTGCTGCCGATGCCCGTGGCGCTGGAAAACCCGATGCTGCCGTTCATGGCTTCGGCCAGGCGCTTGGCGATCGCCAGACCGATGCCGGTTCCCTCGATCGTCGAGAATTCGGCGCCGAGGCGCTGGAACGGCTCAAAGACCTCTCCGTGCTTCTCGGAGGCGATGCCGACACCGGTATCCGCGACGACCAGCCGCGCGTATCCCTCTCTCAACAGATGCGCGGAGATGGAGACGGAACCGCCGGTCCGGTTGTACTTGATGGCGTTGGACACCAGGTTCATCAGAACCTGCCGGAGCCGCTGCGCGTCGGCACGGATGTCCGGAATGGCGGAGACCGAATCGACCGTCAGCGAAATGCCGCGTCGTGCCGCCATGGGTTCGAGGCTGGATCGGACATCCGCCAGGCTGTCGGCAACCCGCACCGTCTCGATCTCGACCATGAGCCGTCCCGCCTCGATCTTGACCAGATCCAGGATGTCGGAGACCAGGTTGAGAAGGTGCTTGCCCCCCTGGTGGATGAAGCCAATGGCTTCCATCTGGTTCGCGGAGAGATTCCTCTCGCGATTCATCTCCATCATCTGGGCGAAGCCGATGATCGAGTTGAGCGGCGTGCGCAGCTCGTGGCTCATGCTGGCGAGGAATTCGGATTTTGCGCGGCTGGCGGCTTCGGCTTCCTCACGAGCGGCTTCGGCGGCCGCATGCGCTTCCGCCAGCTCGGCCTCGCGCCGCTTCAACTCGGTGATATCGGTACGCAGGAGCACCATACCGCCGTCGGATGTCGGCCGATGGCGGACCTGATACCAACGCCCGCTGATCTCCCGCTGGAAGGTCACGGTCGGCTCGCGGAATTCCCGCAGCCGCCGGGCCACGAAGGCATCGAGATCGCCCCCGCTCTCGCTCGAGGCGATACCCGCCTCGCCCGCCGCGCGCACGATATCGGCGTAGTGCGCGCCCGGCACGGCCACCGCCGCGACCCGCGGATTCCAATCCCGGCCGACACTGTTGATGGTCACCAGCCGGTCGTCCTTGTCATAGAGGGCGAACCCGTCGTTCAGGCTCTCGATCGCATCGGTGAGACGCCGATGCGCCCGCTCGGAATCCTCCCGGGCGGCAGCCAAGGCGGCTTCGCGCCGGCCGGCCTCGGCCATCGCCCACGCGTCGCGGCCAAACTGCCGGTACAACAAGGCGGACCCCCCGAGCAGCAGCGCGCAGAGCAGCCCCACCAGGGTGCCAACCTGCAGCCGATAGCGGCGCCAGGGCTCAAGCGCCTCGTCCTGATCGATCGTGACAAAGACAACCAGCGGCGTGCCAGGCACCACCTTGAAACCCATGATGCGCACAGCGCCGTCCACCACAGAGGCCATGCGATGGTTGCCCTCGCCCGCCGTCATCCGCTCCTGAAAGGCCGCGCTCGCCGATACGGAGCGACCGATCCACTCGTCGCGATGCGGCACGCGTGCCATGATCGCGCCGCTGGCCAAGTGGACGATGCTCATGCCCTGGGTCCGGCCGAGATTGGCGCCGGAAAAGGCATCCCCGAGGCGCACCGGATCAATGATGCCGCTGACGATGCCGCCGAAGCTGCCATCCGGGTTGTCGATCCGGCGCGTGACCAGGCTCATCCAGGTGCCGAGCAGCCGGGATTGAAGCGGGGCGCCTATGTAGAGGCCGGCGTCGTCGCGTTCGGCATGCACCCGGAATTGCGGGGCGTCAGCGACATTCAGCGGCGGCGGCTCGGCAAACAGCGACGAGGTGAGCCGGTTTCCGTCCGCGTCGACCCAGCCCAGCGCCTGCAGCAGAGGCGACGAGCGGACGATGGTTTTCAGCGTGTCGTGGTGGTCGAGATTGCGGATGGGGATCGACGCGCGGTTCTTGAGCTCGATCACATCGTGCAGGTTGAGGTCGATCGTGGCGATGGCCCGGCGCGTGCTTTCGGCGGCCACGGCGGCCATCGACAGCGTTTGCCGTTCGGCCGTCTTGATGAACTCGTCGTGCCGCGCCGACAGGTCGACGACGAAAGCCGCGATGATCGTCGTGGTGAGGAGCGCGCCGGCCGCCAGGACGACGCGGCCCTTGATGTTGGCGTGGCGCAGGAGCCCGACAGGGGGCTCGCCGGAGACGAGGGGAGATCCGTTCATCACGCCGATACCGTTCGTCGCCGTTTTCCTGGCCGCACTCTAGCCGTCGAGCTTTAAGCGGCCGTTAAGGAAGCCACCGAATACGCTGTTCCGACCCCTGGGTTTAGCCGCCATCACGAGAGGAAATGCCCGCCGTCCACATAGACCACGCTGCCCGTCGAATATCCGTTCTGCATGAGAAACAGGGCGGCCTGCGCCGCGTCCTCGGGCCGGCCGATGCGCTTCACCGGCAGCGTCTGGGCCCAGGCCTCGAACATCGCTTCGCGTTCCGCCGCCGGCAGAGCGTCGAAGCTTTGGCTGGCGATCCGTCCGGGCGAGACGACGTTCACCCGGATCGGGGCGAGATCGAGCGCCAGGCCACGGGCGAAGCCTTCGACGGCGGCATTGACCGCCGCCAGCACCGCCATGTTGGCGATCGGCCGCCGGCTGGAACCGCCGGCGAACAGCGTGATCGAGCCGTCCCTCTTCAACCGAGAGACCGCGTGTTTGGCCGTCTTGTAATGAGCCCAGAACTTGTTGGTGAAGAGAGCCTCGGCGTCGCTCGTCGGCTGCTCCGCAAAGCCGCGATAGCGCTGGTTCGGCGTTCCGGGCCCGACGGTCACCACGAGATGATCGAAGGCGCCGATGGCGCTGAAGAGCTGCGCCAACACCGCCTCGTCGCGCGCGTCGACGGGATGGCTCTCAAGCCCCGGGACCTGACCGCACGCGAGCGAAAGCTTTTCCGGCGAACGGCCGGCGATCACCGTCCGGGCGCCGGCCTCGCGGCACAAGCGCGCGACGGCAAACCCGATGCCCGCCGAGCCCCCGATCACGACCACGGTCTTTCCGGCTAGGTCCTGGCGCATATCGTCCTCAGTCAAACTTGAGGCCGTGGTCCCGCACCACGCCCTTCCAGCGCCCGATTTCGCTGCGGACCAGCTCGGCCAGGTCTTCGGGCGTGCCGCCTCGCGGCTCGAAACCCTGGTCGTTCAGCGCCCGGACGACATCAGGCTCGCGCAAGGCCGCATTCGTTGCCCGGTTGAGTCGGGACACGATCGATCCGGACACGCCGGCGGGCGCCGCGATACCCGACCAACCGGCCACATAGAAGTCGTTGAAGCCGAGCTCGATCATCGTCGGCACATTCGGCATGGCCGACCAGCGGTGACGGCCGGTGGTGGCGAGGGCAATGAGTCGCCCATCGTCAACATGGTGCTTCATCGCGCCGACGAACATCATCTGAACCTGTCCGGCGACCAGGTCGGCGACGGCCGGGGCATCGCCGCGATACGGCACATGGACGGCCGCTCCGGCCGGCAAAGAAGCCCGGCTGAGGAACAGCAGACCCGAAAGATGCGGCCCCGTGCCGTTGCCCGAGCTGGCGAAGTTGATGACGCCCGGGCGAGCGGCGATGAGTGCAACAAGCTCCTTTACGGAGCGAGCCGGCACGCTCGGATGAACGACGAGCGCCGTAGGTGTCTCGGCCATCCAGGCAATCGGGGCGAAATCAACCTGCGGATCGTAGCCGAGATCCGTCTGCACCGCCGGGTTGACGCCGTGAGTGCCGCCGTTGATGACCGCCAGCGTGTAGCCGTCCGACGCCGCCTGCTTGGCGGCGACCATGGCCACCTTGCCCGTGGCCCCGGGGCGGTTCTCGACGATCACCGGCTGGCCGAGCTTCTCGCCCAAGCCTCGCGCCACGACGCGCGCCACGATGTCGGTAATGCCGCCGGGGGGGAATCCGACGATCAGGCGCAACGGCCTGCTGGGAAAGCCGGGGTCCTCGGCGACCGCCGTGCCTACCATCGTACATAGAAGCAGAGCCGCGGCGACCGCGAGACGGCTGACGCGGCTTCGATGAAATCGATGAACCAGCATTGTGCCCTCGGCCAACAGGCGGGCCCCTTGGCCAGGCCATCTTAACCCTAATGCCGTTCTAGGGCACGACGGATAAACTTCCGCAAAAGGGGCATGGCTTCTCTATGCACCGTCCCTCGGGCCGGGAGACGCCGCAAAGGCCGATCAATCATAGGTTGGCCGCTCGGCTACCAAAGCGTGTAACCGCCGTCGGCAACGACGATGCTACCGGTCATCAGGCTTGCCGCATCGGAGGCAAGGAACAACACAACGGAGGCGATCTCGTCGACCTCGCCCATACGCTGCATCGGCGTGCCGCCGATCCAGGCCGCGTGCATATCGGGCTTCTCGTATACGAAGGCATTGAGCGGCGTGTTGATATACGTCGGCGCGACAGCGTTGACCCGCACGCCGCGGCCGGCCCATTCGGCCGCTAGCGATTTGGTCAGGTGATGCACCGCCGCCTTCGAGGCGTTGTAGTAGCTCTGCGGCTGCGGCCGGTTGACGATGAAGCCCGACATCGAGCCGACATTGACGATGGCGCCGCGCCCGGCCTCGAGCATCGGACCGCCGAAGGCACGGCAGCACCAGAACACGCCGTTGAGGTTGACGTCGATGACATTGCGCCAGTGCTCGTCGCTGACCTTCTCGGCGGGCGTATCGCTGCGGGCGATGCCGGCGTTGCACACCAGGATATCGACCAGCCCCCAATCCCGGTTCAGGCGTTGGGCGGCTTCGCCGACGCGCGCCGGATCGGTCACGTCGAACACCTCGGCGCGCGCGACAAAGCCCTTCGCCTTGAGCGCCGCCAGCCCGGTCCCGGCGATGTCTGCGTCGCTGTCGGTGATGCAGATCTCGGCGCCGGCTTCGGCCAAGGCCTCGGCGCAGGCGAGGCCGATACCGCGGCCACCGCCGGTGACGACAGCACGTCGGCCGGTGACGCGGAAGCGGTCGAGATAGGCCCGCGGGGCGAGCTTGGGCGCTTGCGTGTTCATGGAGCGAAGCTCAACAAAGCTGCGGCGCCTGTCAATCGTCGCGTGGGGCCGGTGCCGGGGCAAGTTGGAAACGTTCGAAGCGGTGCAGCGCCTCTTCGATGCGCGGCTTATGCTTCCGGCGCTCGCCCCGCGGCACGATCCAGGTCCATTTCTGGGTCAGCAGCTTCTGGTTCACGCGATCGGTCTTGAGATCGAGCACCGCAACGATCGCGTCGTCGACCAGCACCGGCAGGGCGAAGTAGCCAAAGACCCGCTTCTCCTTCGGCACGTAGGCCTCGAAGCGGTGTTCGTAATCGAAGAAGAACTGCAGCCGCTTGCGCTGGATAACCAGCGGATCGAAAGGCGAGAGAAGGTGAACGGCCGGCACGGGATCGGTCGGAGTCAGCGCCTCGGGTCGCGCCCAGTGTTCCGTCTTGCCGGCCCCGTCGAGCGCCACGGGCACCAGCTCGCCGCGCCGCACGCGGGAGCCGATCAACCGGCGCATCGCGGTTTTGCGCGGTGCGTCCATGTAGCAGATGGAATCGAGGCTCACGAGCCCTTGCGCGCGCAAGGACCGGTCGAGGAGATAGTCAAGGATCTCGCCTTCGCTGGCCGGCTTGGGCGGTTTGTCCCAGCCGAAATGCCGTTCCATCAGCTCGTACGTCTTGAGCATGCCGGCCCGCGCGCTGACGGTCAGAGCGCCGGTGTAGAAGGCGAGCTGCAGTGCCCGTTTCGATGGCTTGCGGCTCGCCCAGGCGTGGTCCTTCTCGATCAGCACGTCGTCCTCGATATCGCGGATCGAGAGCGCACCGTCCCGGCGTATCAGGCGCATGACCTTGCGCAGGTCCTCGGGCTTCACCGACGCGGACCACCAGCGCGGCCTCCTGAGATAGGTGCGCATGGTGCGCAGGAAGAAGCGCAGATCACGCGTCGGCACGTAGGACAGCGCGTGCGTCCAGTACTCGAACACGCTCTTGTCCGCGCTCTGCGCCTGCTGCAGATGGGCGCGGCTGTACTCCGGGATGCGGGTGTAGAGGATGTGGTGGTGGCAGCGCTCGATCACGTTGATCGTGTCGATCTGCACATAGCCGAGATGCTCGACGGCGAGGCGCGTCGCCTCGGGCCCGCCGCCGAACGGCGCCGCCGCGTCGAGACGCTGGGCGTGGAGCCACAGGCGCCTGCCTTCAGGTCGGGTCATCGCCAGAGGTTTGGGGACGGTGCGCGGCACGGCGGAGACAGCAGCAGGAGATGTGGCGCTATACCTTAAGCAGATTCGCCAGAACGATCTCGCGCCAAATGCGTGTGGGGAAGGCGCCGTTGCCCGGCTGGTTGTAATTGCCGGCCGTGACCACGCAGCAAAGCTCCGCCGACGGCATCAACCAGAGCCGCTGGCCGCCATTGCCGAAACCGGCGAACCAGCGCTGGGGGCCGTTCAGGGCCGGAACCGACCCCGTGCCGAGCCACCACTGTCGCCCGTATTCGAGCCCGTCACCGGTCGGCAGCACCGGCTTGATCGAGGCCGCGATCCAAGACTCCGGCACGATGCGCTCGTCTTTCCAGACCCCATGCTGGAGCACGAGCTGGCCGATCTTTGCAAGATCCCGTGGCAACAGGCGCAATCCTCCGGACGCGGAATGCACGCCATCGCGCCCCTGCCGCCACGCGATCGTCGTGATGCCCAGGGGCTTGAACAGGACCTCCGCGGCGAACTCCGGCAGCTTCTGCCCGGTTCCCTTCTCGATGAGCCGGCCGAGCAGCGCCGTGCAGCCGCCGCTGTAGCGCCAGCGTGTTCCGGGCGGATGAACGATCGGCCGTTCGAGGACGAAGCGATAGCGGTCCGGCGCCCGCTCCATCATGATCTCGCTGTTCGCGGGATCGGCGTAGGAGATGGTCTCGTCCCACTCGAGGCCGATCGACATGGTCAGCGCGTGCTCGATCAGGATGCCGCCACGGGCCGGCTCCGCGAGATCGGCGTAGTCGGGGAACTGGGCATACAGCGGGGCTTCGGGCGGTGGCACGGCGCCGCGCTCGAGGGCGATGCCGTAGAGCAGGCTGACAATGCTCTTGGTCACCGAGCGCAGATCGTGCAGCGTGCCGGCGCCGAAGCGGATGAAACCCAGCGCCTGACCGCCGGATTGATCCGAGCCTTCGTAATAGCGTTCCAGCACCAGCCGGCCCGAGCGCATGAGCACGACCGAATGCACGTTGTGCAGCAGGCCGGAACGTATGCCGGCGTCGAGACGCTCGCCCAGGTCGGAGGCGAAACCGGCCTCCTCGAGGAGACCGCCCGGGCTCTGGGCGCGCACCAGGGCCGGTGCCACGGCCAGCGCCGCTGCCCCTGCCAATGCCTTGCGGCGGGTGAATGTCATCATCGCGATCCTAGCGCGTCCGGCCGACGGGGACTGTGACCAGGCGCACTATGCGATCGTCGTTGGGTTGCGGCCGGCCACGGCCGTCGCGGTTGTTGGTCAGCACGTAGAGCGCGCCGTCCGGCCCGACGACGGCATCACGCAGCCGGCCGAGCACGCCTTCGTTGCGGTTGCGCGCGAACCAGCGATCCATGCCGATGGCCCGCCACAGCTCGCCGCTCTGCTCCAGGCGGATGCGGATCAGCGCCTGGCTGCGCAGGGTGGCGACATAAAGGTCGCCGTTCCAGAAGGCCGAGCCCGAAGGCGGCGTCGAGCTGTCGCGCCAGGCGACCAGCGGATCCATGAACTCGGCGCGGCCGACCGCGCCGACCGCCTTCGGCCAGCCATAGTTCGCGCCTTTGCGGCTCACGTTCACCTCGTCCCAGGCGCGCAGGCCCAACTCGCCCGACGGTCCGTGCTCCGAAACGAACAGCGTGCCGGAGGGATGCCAGGCGAGGCCCTGGATGTTGCGATGGCCGAGGCTGAAGACGGGCGAGCGCGGGTTCGGGTTGTCGGCCGGGATGGCGCCGTCGGCGGTGACGCGCAGCAGCTTGCCGCCGAGATCGGCCGGGTCCTGGGCGCGGTCAGCCTCGAAGATCTCACCGGTGCCGATATAAAGGTGTCCGTCGGGACCGAAGCCTATGCGCCCGCCGTTGTGATTGCGGGCCCCGGGAATGCCGGCGACGATCACGCGTTCGAATCGCGCGGTGTTGCCCTCAACGATCAGGCGGATCACCCGGTTGGTCGTGCGCCCGCCCTCGCGGTGCGTGTGCATGGCATAAAGATACGGGGGATTGGGAAAACGCGGATGGACCGCGAGGCCCATCAGCCCGCCCTCGCCGCCCTGCACCGATTCGACGAGCGTGAGCGGCTGCGGGTGAAGCTGACCGCGCTCGATCAGGCGGATGCGGCCCGGCCGCTCCGACACCACCGCGCGGCCTTCCGGCAGGAAGACGAGAGACCACGGGGCCTCGAGCCCCACGATCCAGTCCGACACGGCGATACCCGGCGGATCCGGGATCATCTGCTCGTCGACGCGCTGAGGCGGATCGCCGATCATCGGCTGGGCAGCGGCCGGCGCGATAGCCGCCATGACGAAAATGAATAAGACCGCCATGCGCATGCGTGGCAGTGTAGCGTGACCTATGACCGGATTCACCACCCGTCCCGAAATCCGCGGCACCTTCGGCGTGGTCGCCTCGACCCATTGGCTCGCCTCGCAAACGGCGATGGGTGTGCTCGAACGCGGTGGCAACGCCTTCGATGCCGCCTGCGCCGGCGCCTTCGTGCTGCAGGTCGTCGAGCCGCATCTCAACGGACCGGGCGGCGAGGTGCCGATCCTCTTCTGGTCGGAGAAGGAACGCCGCGTGCGTACGCTGTGCGGCCAGGGCCCGGCCCCCGGTCTCGCCTCGGCGGCGGCGTTCCGCGCCATGGGCCTCGACCTCGTGCCGGGCATCGGCCTGTTGCCCGCAACCGTGCCGGGGGCGTTTGGTGCCTGGGCGACCTTGCTGCGCGATCACGGCACGTGGAGTCTCGCCGACGTTCTGGCGCCAGCCATCGGCTATGCGCGCGATGGCTTCATCGTGGTGCCGCGCGTCGTCGAGGCGATCGTCGCCGTGCGCGAGTTGTTCGAGAAGGAGTGGCCGAGCTCGGCCGCGGTGTGGCTGCCCGGCGGCCGGCCGCCACGTCCGCACGAGACCTTCGCCAACCCGGGTCTGGCCGCGACTTACACGCGGCTGCTGGACGAAGCATCGCGCGCCGCGTCGGGCCGTGTCGGTCAGATCGAAGCGGCGGTCGATCTTTGGTACCGCGGCTTCGTCGCCCGTGCGATCGACACCTACTACACCGAAGAGGCGGTGCGCGACACGACGGGCGAGCACAACAAGGGCCTGTTGCGCTACGACGATATGGCCGGCTGGCAAGCGACCTACGAGGACCCGATCACCCGCGATTTCGGGCGCTGGACCGTCGCCAAATGCGGGCCGTGGAGCCAGGGGCCGATGCTGCTGCAGCAGCTCGCCCTGCTTGAGCAGGCCGATCTCGACGGTCTTGGCCCCGCCGATCCGCTGTTCGTGCATCGGGTGATCGAAGCCGCAAAACTGGCGATGGCCGATCGTCTCGCCTGGTATGGCGACCCTAATTTCGTCGACGTGCCGCTGCGCGAGCTTCTGTCGAAGGAGTATGCGCGCGCCCGCTGGGACACCGTCGGCGACCGCGCCTCGGCCGAGCTGCGCCCCGGCCATCCGGCCGGTCAGGTGCCGCGGCTGCCCGACCTCGACGCGGCGTCGCGCACGCTCAAGACCTCCGACACGCGCTACGGCATCGGCGAGCCGACCTTCGCACAGCTCGCCAAGGAAGAAATCTTCGTCGGCGACACCTGCCATATCGACGTGATCGACCGGCACGGCAACATGGTCGCGGCCACCCCCTCGGGCGGCTGGTTGTCGTCCAGCCCGGTGGTGCCGGGCCTTGGTTTCGCCATCAGCACGCGCCTGCAGACGACGTGGCTCGACGACGGGGTGCCCAACCAGGTCGCGCCCGGCAAGCGCCCCTGCACCACGCTTTCGCCTTCCTTCGCGCTCAAGGACGGCGAGCCGGCCATGGCCTTCGGCACGCCGGGCGGCGACCAGCAGGACCAGTGGTCGCTCGTCTTCTTCCTGCGCCACGCGCTGATGGGCATGAACCTGCAGGAGGCGATCGACGCGCCGGCCTGGCATATCGACCATTTCCCGGCCTCGTTCTGGCCGCGCGCCACGACCCTCAACAAGGTGACGCTCGAATCGCGCATGCCGGCGGAGACGATCGCCGCTTTGCGGGAACGCGGCCACGACGTCGTGGTTGGCGAGCCGTGGTCGGAAGGCCGGTTGTCGGCCTGCGCGCGCGAACGCGACAGCCGGGGCCGCACGATCTTGAAGGCCGCGGCCAACCCGCGCAGGATGCAGGGCTACGCCGTCGGGCGATAACAGAGACTGGGGACAATCATGAAGCTCAAGACGCTCGTCGCCGCTGCCGCGGCATTGCTGATCGCCGCACCGGCGCTGGCCGCCTATCCCGAGAAGCCGATCCGCCTGATCGTTCCGTGGGCGCCGGGTGGCTCCACCGACATCCTGGCGCGCGTCGCCGCCGACAAGCTGCGCCAGTCGATGGGCCAGCCGGTGGTGGTCGAGAACCGACCGGGCGCTTCGGGCAATGTCGGATCCGACATGGTCGCCAAGGCGACCCCCGACGGCTACACGCTGCTCTTCGGCTCGATGAGCACACACGCGATGAACGCCGCGCTCATGAACACGATGCCTTTCGACGGCGTGAAGGATTTCTCGCCCCTGGCGATGGTCGCCTTCGTCACCAACACGATGGTCATCCATCCCTCGGTGCCGGCGAAGGACGTCAAGGAATTCATCGCCTATATGAAGGCGAACCCCGGCAAGATCGCCTACGCCTCGGCCGGGCCGGGCTCGACCAATCATCTGAGCGCCGTGCTCTTCGAAAGGATGGCGGGTGTCGAGATGCTGCACGTGCCCTATCGCGGTGGTGCTCCTGCCGTGGTCGATACGGTGGCGGGGCAGACCCAGCTTCTGTTCAGCGCCGGAACGCAGACCCTGCCCCACGTCAACGCCGACCGGTTGCGCCTGATCGGCGTCACCGAAGCCAAGCGGAGCTCGCTGCTGCCGCAGGTTCCGACGGTGGCCGAGACGATTCCCGGCTACGAGATGGCCGTGTGGTACGGGGCCTTCGGCCCGGCCGGCATGCCGGCGGACCTGGTGAGCAAGCTCAACGCCGAGATCAACAAGGCGATGATGCTGCCCGACGTGAAGCAGCGTATGGCCGAAATCGGGGTCGAGGTCACCAACATCTCGGCGTCGGAATTCGCCAAGGTGCTGCAGGCCGACGCCGACAAATGGGGCAAGCTCATCCGCGAGCTCGGCATCAAGGGCGAGTGAGCCTCACCGCCCCGCAGATCGAACGATTGAAAGCCGCAGCCGCGGCGGCGGATCAGCCGCGTAGCCTGCTGGAAGCGGTTGGCATCGTCGCTGGCGAGGCGATGGGCTGCGCCCTGTTCACGGTGATGCGCTTTCACGAGGACATGATGGAAGTCGAGCGGCTCTACTCGACCCACACCGCCGCCTATCCGGTCGGCGGGCGCAAGGCCAAGCGCGACACGCCGTGGGGTCGGCATGTGCTGACCGATCGCAAGGTCTTCGTCGGCGAGGGCGAGGCGGCGATCCGTGCCGCCTTCGACGACCATGCGACGATCCTCGCCCTGGGCCTGCGCTCGGTCATCAACGTGCCGCTGATCGATGGCGACGCCTGTCTCGGCACGGCAAATTTCCTGAAATACGAAGCCCGCGCCTCGGCTGACGACGTGGCGGCGGCTACGGCGCTGGCCTTGATCGTGACGCCAGCGCTATCGCCCGGCAGAAAATAAAGCCCGAAACGGCGCAGAGACTCATCACGGCGGCCATCGGCACCGCCGTGCCGTTGTCGAGCGAGCCGACCAGCAGCACCACCAGGCCGCCGGCGCCGAACTGCACGACGCCGAGCAGCGCGGAGGCCAGCCCGGCATTGGCCCCGTGCGGCGCCATGGCCAGCGCCGCCGAGTTCGGCAGCACGATTCCGATGGTGGCGATGAAGCAGAAGAGCGGCACGCCGATCCCCCAGACACCGCCGAAGCCGGTCAGCGCCGTGAGCAACAGCGTGAGCGCGGCCGCCAGCTGCGCCAGCGTCCCGGCGCGCAGCAGGGTCTGCGGCGACAAGCGCTGCACGACGCGGCCATTGACCTGCGCCATGATGACAAAGCCCGAGGCGTTGAGGCCGAAGATCCAGCCGAAATGCTCGGGCGAGACCTGGTGCAGCTCGATGAACACGAAGGGGGAGCCGGCGATGTAGGCGAACACGCCGCCCATCGAGCAGGCGCTGGTCAAGGCGAAGCCGAGATAGGCGCGATGGCCAAGCAACCGCCCGTAGCTGCGGGCGATGCGCAGGACATTCAGCGAATGCACGTTCTCCGGCCG
>Ga0196963_10000239_pt1 | contig 51645 bp, 51 predicted proteins | sample S1_5metaG_FD_148600 | JGI IMG/M metagenome (GOLD analysis project Ga0196963, IMG submission 148600) | Soil microbial communities from Anza Borrego desert, Southern California, United States - S1_5 | ecosystem: Environmental > Terrestrial > Soil > Desert | place: USA: California | collected... | reverse complement strand
TGCGGAAGGCCCCATGCGAAAAACGCAGGGGCGGTAATTAAGTCAGTAATGTTGACATATATCGCGCAAAAGTGTTTCTTTGCGCAAGCAGGTTCGCGGAATAAAGTTACCGGCTTTGGACGCGGGCCCCGAGGAAACGGCAAGAGGCGAGACAGACATGGCTGCCCAGACTTTCGACGATCGCGACGGCTGGATCTGGATGAATGGCAAGCTGGTGCCGTGGCGCGACGCCAAGGTCCACGTCTTGACTCACGCGCTGCACTACGCCAGCGCCGTGTTCGAAGGCGAGCGCGTCTACAGCGGGCGTGTCTATCATTTGCGCGAGCACAGCCAGCGTCTGATCGATTCCGGGAAGATGCTCGGCTTCGAGGTGCCCTATACGGTGGAACAGATCGACGCCGCGACCAATGAGACGGTGAAGGCCAATAACATCGTCGACGGCTATGTGCGGCCGATCGCCTGGCGCGGCTCGGAGATGATGGGCGTGTCGGCGCAGAGCTCGAAGATCAACGTCGCCATCGCCACCTGGGAATGGCCAGCCTATTTCTCGCCGGAGGCGAAGCTCAAGGGCATCAGGCTCACCATGTCGAAATGGCGCCGCCCCGATCCGGCGACCATCCCGGCGAAGGCCAAGGCGACCGGCCTCTACATGATCTGCACCCTGTCCAAGCACGAGGCCGAGGCCGCGGGCTACGCCGACGCGCTGATGCTCGACTGGCGCGGCCAGATCGCCGAGGCGACGGGCGCCAATGTCTTCTTCGTCATCAACGGCGAGATTCACACGCCCACGCCCGATTGCTTCCTCGACGGCATCACCCGCCGTTCGGTGATCGAGCTGGCGAAGAAGCGTCAGTACAAGGTGGTCGAGCGCGCCATGCTGCCCGAGGACATGGGCAAGGCCAGCGAGTGCTTCCTCACCGGGACAGCCGCCGAGGTGACGCCGGTCGCCTCGATCGCGGACTACAAATTCACGCCCGGCGCCATCACCAAGAACCTGATGGAAGACTACGAGAAGGCCGTGCGCGCGCCGTCCTGACGACCCTCGTGCGCCGGCCCGCGGCCTGTTAATTTGGGCGGGTGCTCGAACTGTTCTCCATCGGCCATTCGAACCACCCGATTGGCTATTTCGTCGGCCTGCTGCAGCGCCACGGCATCACGGCGCTGGCCGATGTTCGCTCCGTGCCCTATTCGCGCCGCTATCCGCAGTTCCGCCGCGAGACCTTGGCTGAGAGCCTGAGAGCCGCCGGCATCGCCTACGTGTTTCTCGGCAAGGAGCTCGGCGGCAAGCGGGCCGGCGGGCTGATCGACGCTGCGCGCACACCAACCTTTCGGGCCGGTCTCGAACGGCTGCGTGAAGGCGCGCAACGCTACCGCGTGGCCTTCATGTGCGCCGAGCGCGAGCCCCTCGACTGCCATCGCACCATGCTGGTGGCGCGGCACCTGCGCGCACCGGACGTGACCATCCGCCATATCCTCGCGAATGGCACCGTCGAGGAGCACGGCTCGGTCGAGCAGCGGCTCGTCGAGAGCGAGAAGACCGCGCCGCCGCCGCTCATGTCTGATGCCGCGGCGTGGCACGAGGCGGTGGAACGCGCCTACGACGCGCGCAGCCGGGCGTGGGCATCTACTTCTTGATCCAGCGTTCCGCGGCTTTGTCGTCGCGGGAATCGGCGGCGACCCACTGGGCGCCCGTATCGGTATCTTCGAGCTTCCAGAACGGCGCCTTCGTCTTCAGCCAGTCGATCAGGAAGTGGCAGGCCTCGAAGGCCGCCTCGCGGTGCGCCGACGCGGTGATCACCAGGACGATCTGCTCGCCCGGCTCCAGCCGGCCGTAGCGGTGGACGATCAGCGAGCCGGTGAGCGGCCAGCGCTGCAGAGCCTCGGCCTCGATGGTCGCGAGCTGCTTCTCGGTCATGCCGGGATAGTGCTCGAGCGTCATGGCGCCGATCTTGCTGGAACCCGCCATGTCACGGACCAAGCCGACGAAGCTGACCACGCCGCCGATCTCGTGCTTGCCCGCGGTCAGCGCCTTGAGCTCGGCGCCGACATCGAAATCTTCGCGCTGCACGCGGATCATGGTCAGCCGCCTGTGACCGGCGGGAAGATCGCCACCTCGTCGCCGGCAGCGACGGGATGGTCGGCCTGGACATAGGTCTGGTTCACCGCGACGCGCACCACGTCGAGATTCTTGAGCGCCTCGGCGTGGCCGGGCGAACGGGTCTTGAGCCAGGCGAGCAGCGACGTCACATCCTTCACTTCGGCCGGCGGCGTGAGTGTCTCCTCGGCCGAGCCGACGCGGGTGCGCAGCCAGGCGAACCACAGAACCTTCATACGCCGACCTCGCTGAACGGCAGGAAGTCGACCATCGTGCCGGCGGCGACGTTGGTCACGTCCTCCGCGAGCTCGATCAACCCGTCGGACTCGACCAGGGAGGTGAGGATGCCCGCACCGTCGCGCGGGAAGCGCTTGGCGACCGTGATGCCGTCCGGGCCGGTCAGCAGGCGGGCGCGCAGCCATTCGCGGCGGCCTTCCTTTTTCTTCGTGTCGAAATCGGCCTGCACGCGGAAGGTCCTCGGTTCAATATCCGTCGCCCCGCCCAGGCGCAGGAGCACGGGCCGCGCGAAGCGCAGGAACGTCACCATCATGGCGACCGGGTTTCCAGGCAGGCCGACGAAGGGCGAGCCCTTCACATGACCCAGCGCCACCGGCCGGCCGGGCCGGATGGCGAGGCGCCAGAAATGGATCGAGCCGAGCGCCTCGACAGCGGCGCGCACGTGATCTTCCTCGCCGGTCGACATGCCGCCGGAGGTGATCACCGCGTCGCAGGTGACGGCGGCGTTGCTCAGCGTCTGGCGGATCTGGTCCTTGCGATCCGGCACGATGCCGAAATCCTTCACCTCGCAACCGAGCTGGTCGAGCAGGGCGCGCAACACGTAGCGGTTGGCATCGAAGATTGCCCCCGGCGGCGTCTTTTCGCCGGGTTCGCGCAGCTCGTCGCCGGTCGAGAAGATGCCGACTTTGAGGATGTTGTAGACCGAGAGTTTCGCGGCTCCGACGGAGGCCGCCAGCCCGATATCCTGCGGACGCAGCCGCTGGCCCTTTTTCAGGATGGTGGTTCCGGCCTTCACGTCCTCGCCGGCCTTGCGCCGGTTGGCGCCGCGCTTGATGCCGGGCGGCAGGATCACCTCGTTGCCCTCGATCCGCGCATCCTCCTGCATGAACAGCGTATCGGGGCCTTCGGGCATGGGCGCGCCGGTAAAGATACGCACTGCCGTGCCGCGTTCGGCAGGCTCGTCCAGGGCATGCCCTGCCGCGACACGGCCCGCGACACGCAGGCGGGTCTCTCCTTCCGTGGAGAGGTCGTCGAAATAGACGGCATAGCCGTCGACGGCAGCGTTGTCGTGTGGCGGCACGTCGCGCTGCGCCACCAGGTCTTCGGCCAGGGTGCGGCCGCGTGCCACGGCGAGCGGCACGGTCTCCGGCGTGGCCACCGGCTCGACGCGCTCGGCCAGAATGCGGATGGCCTCGGCCGCGCGCATCAGCTCGCCACCGAAAGCAAAGCAGTCGTCGGAGAGCTGGGCCATCCTAGTCTCCGGCCGCGCGGCGCGGAGTGTGCGCCAGGCCGCAATGCGCGATGATGAAGTCGGCGATCCCCGGCACGTTGTTGAGGTCGAGCAGCTTGACGCTCAGCCCGGCAATCGGCGCGTCGCTGGCCACGGCGATGACGCGGCGATCCTCGGCGGCCAGCAGCGGCTTGCCCAGTGCGGGCCGGTGGATCTCGAGCTTGTCGTGCGCGTGGGCCTTGTAGCCTTCAATGAGCACCAGATCGACGGGCGACAGGCGCGCGACGAGCTCCTCGACGGTCGGCTCGGGCGCCCCGCGCAGCTCATGCATGAGCGCGAAGCGGTTGGCGGAGGAAATCAGAACCTCGCTCGCCCCCGCGGCGCGGTGCTCGTACGAATCCTTGCCCGGCCGGTCGACATCGAATTCATGATGCGCGTGCTTGAGGGTGGAGACGGTGATGCCGCGGCGCACGAGCTCGGGAATGAGCTTCACGACCAGCGTGGTCTTGCCGCTCCCGCTCCAGCCGGCGAGACCGAAGATCTTCATCGCCTGTCGTCCATGGGCGGCGTTATCCCGCGCGGCGCGGTGTCGCCGGGACGATCGGGCGCTTGTCGCTCTTGGGCGACTCGGGCTCGTCCTCCCCGACATGCTTCAGCCCGGCCATCAGGTAGTCCCAGCCGGTGATCAGGGTCAGGACGGCGGCGGCCCACAGGCCTATGTCACCGATCAGCTTCACTGGCAGGAACGCGGTCGGCTGGGCGTCACCGACTATGAGGAAGCCGAGCGCCGTCATCTGGATGCCGGTCTTCCACTTGGCCAGGCCGCTGACCGGGAGGCCGATGCGGATCTCGGCCAAGAATTCGCGCAGCCCCGAGACGAGGACCTCGCGGCACAGGATGATGAGAGCCGGCACGACCAGAAGCCCGGCGACCTGATCGACCGCCACCAGCAGCAGGATGGTGGCAGCGACCAGCAGCTTGTCGGCGATCGGGTCGAAGATGCGACCGAGCTTCGATTGCTGTTTCCAGGCGCGCGCCAGGTAGCCGTCGAGATAATCCGTCACAGCGGCGGCGGTGTAGACCGCGCAGGCGATATAGCGGACCCAGTCACCCTCGACGAAGAACAGGGCGGTCAGCACCGGAATCGCGGCAATGCGCGACAGCGTGAGGACCATAGGCAAGCTGTTGATCATGACCTCAAATTTCCGGGAAAGCCGAGCTTCCCCCGCGGTGCTTCGACGATTTTAACCGCCGCCGTGGAAATGATCATAAATCTTTTTTGCTACGGCTTTGCTGATCCCGCTGACCCCTTCCAAGTCGGCCAATCCGGCGCGCGCCACGGCCTGTCCGGACCCGAAATGCATGAGAAGGGCCTTCTTGCGTCGGGGGCCGATGCCGGCGACGTCGTCGAGGGGCGAGCGGACGATGGCGGCGGAACGCCGCTGGCGGTGGCCGCCGATGGCGAAGCGGTGGGCTTCGTCGCGCAGGCGCTGCAGGAAATAGAGGATCGGGTCGCGCGGCTCGAGCTGGAACGGGGCGCGGTCGGGCATGAAGAAGCGCTCACGGCCGGCGTCGCGGTCGGGCCCTTTGGCGATCCCGATCACCGGAATATCGTGCAGCCCCAGCTCGGCGAAGACCTCTTGCGCGACGCTGAGCTGGCCTTGGCCGCCATCGATCAGAACCAGGTCGGGCCAGGTCTCAGCCGTGCGGCCCGGGTCCTCGCGCAGCGCCCGGCCGAAGCGCCGGCTCAGCACTTCGCGCAGCATGGCGTAGTCGTCGCCCCCGGTGAGCGGCGGGGCGGGCGCCTCGGCCAGACCGGGCCCGGGCGCCGGAGCGGCCTCGGCGGCGCCGCGGATGTTGAACTTGCGATACTGGTTCTTGGCGAAACCCTCCGGCCCGGCGACCACCATGGCACCCAGCGCCTGAGTGCCGCCGATATGGGAATTGTCGTAGACTTCGATGCGACGCGGCGCCGCTTCGAGACCGAAGACCCGCGCCACCCCCTCGAGATGCTGCTGCTGCGCGCCGCTCTCCGCCATGCGCCGGGCCAGGGCCTCGCGCGCGTTGGCGAGGGCGTGCTCGACCGGTTTGCGCTTCTCGCCGCGCTCCGGCACGTCGATCCGCACGCGATAACCGGCCTTCTCGGACAGCGCCTCGCCCAGCAACTCGCGGTCCGGAATGTCGTTGGACAGCAGGATCTGCCTGGGCGGCTGGCGTTCGTCGTAGAACTGTCCGACGAAGGCGTTGAGCACCTCGACCAGGTCCTGCTGCTTGTCGTGCTTGGGGTAGTAGGCGCGATTGCCGTAGTTGAAGCCGCCGCGGAAGAAGAACACCTGGATGCCGGTGTAGCCGCCTTCGTGATGTGCGGCGATGACATCGGCGTCGCCGATCGCCTCGAGATTGATGTCCTGGCGCGCCTGGATCGCGGTCAGCGCGCGGATGCGGTCGCGGAAGAGGGCTGCGGTCTCGTAATCCCGGGCCTCGCTCGCCGTCTGCATGCTGGCGGCGAACTGCGCCTGGATGTTGCGCGAGCGGCCGGCGAGGAAATCCTTGGCCTGGCGCACCAGCCCGGCATAGGCCTCGGCGGAGATCCGGTCAACGCAGGGCGCCGAGCAGCGCTTGATCTGGTAGAGCAGGCACGGCCGCGTGCGGTTGTTGAACACGGTGTCGGCGCAGGAGCGCAGCAGGAAGCCGCGCTGCAGGGCGGTCAGCGTCTGGTTGACCGATCCGGCCGAGGCGAAGGGGCCGTAGTAGCTGGCCTTGCGGTCGCGGGCGCCGCGATGCTTGGCGATCTGCGGGTAGGGATGATCCTCGAACAGCGCGACATAGGGGAACGACTTGTCGTCGCGCAGCAGCACGTTGTAGCGCGGCATCAGCCGCTTGATCAGGTTGATCTCGAGCAGCAGCGCCTCGCCCTCGGTGTGCGTGGTCACCACCTCGAGCGTGCGCGTCTCGGCCACCATGCGCTGAAGGCGGATCGGCAGGCGATTGAGCTGGGTGTAGGACGTCACGCGGCGCTTGAGGCTGCGCGCCTTGCCGACATAGAGCGCGCTGCCGTCCTCGGCGAGCATGCGATAGACGCCGGGACCCATCGGCAGCGTCGCCAGTGCCGCGCGAATCACCGCGACACCCGCCGCGCCGGGTCCCGTCAGTTCGCTGGTCTCGTCCACAAGCGGAGAACCGTCCTTTGAATTAGGCGCGTCACTTACGCCCACAACTTATCCACTTTCCCACAAGTACTCGGCGGTGTTGCGTACCCCCAGCTTTTGGACTTGCTGTGTGGTCGAGAGGTCACGGAGGCCGTGTCTAAGCCGCCACGATATCCACCGAAACTGTGGGTAACGTTGTTCATAACCATCCGGCGAGGGCGCAGGAAGCCCCGATATAGCGGAGTCTTTCCGCATCGCCCAAAAAATAGGCGGTTTGTTAACCGACTGATATTGCCAATTAATACCGCTGAATGAGGTCATCGCAGCGTCACAATCCCGCCAAAATCGGCCTTTTCCGAGGGTCTTAGCCGAAGAGGGCCCGGTGTGCACAAGTACCGTGGGCGAGGTCCGGGGAAGGGGTGACACGGGCGCCACCTCCCTCCAACTAGGTACGGTGACGCTCGACCTCGGCCCCAACGCTCGTGGCATCGGGATAGACATCCAGCTTTTCCACACGCACCCGCGCGATCCGCACCTTGCGGCTTTCGAGACAGAGGGCCGCGATCCGTTCGGCGAGCTGCTCACAGAGTTCGACATGGCCCTCGGCGATCAGTCGGCGGATGCCGGCGACGACCGTGTCGTAGCGGATGATACGGTCGCGCCGGCCGCTGCGGCCGTCGGGCCCGACCAGAAGATCGGGGCGCGTGGCCAGGAGTTCAACGTTCACCCGTACGCGCTGATCGGCGAGCTTCTCGCGTTTCCACACGCCGATGCGTGCCGCGATCACCAGATCCCGGATGAGCACGCGGTAGTAGCCGGCGGGGGCGGGCTTACTCTTCGGCGGCATGGCTGAGGACGGGCGAGGCCCAATTGAGATGCTGGCCGCCGTCCAGGGCGATCATCTGCCCGGTCAGCGACGGCGTGGCGAGGATGAAGCGCAGCGCCGTCGTCATCTCGTCGAGCGACGGTCCGCGCTGCAGCGGCACCGAGCCGACCTGGCGGGCGAACTGCTCGGCGCTCTGGCGCGGGCTGGGCAGCGTCGGCCCGGGACCGATGCCGTTGACCCGGATGCGCGGCGCCAGGGCCATCGCCAGCGTCTGGGTCAACGTCCAGAGGCCGGCCTTGCTCAGCGTGTAGGAAACGAAATGCGGCGTCAGGTTCCACACGCGCTGGTCGAGCATGTTGACGATGGCGCCGCCGGCATCCGCCGGCAGGCCGCGCGCCAGCGCTTGCGACAGCACGAAGGGCGCGCGCAGATTGGCCTCCATATGCGTGTCCCAGCTGTCCCGGGTTACGGTCAGCGCCTCGTCACGCTCGAACGGCGAGGCGTTATTGACCAGCACGCCGAGCGGCCCGAAGGCCTTTGCGGCCTGCGCCGCCAGCGCCACCACCTCGGCCTCGACGGCAAGATCGGCGGCGATGGTCACGGCCTTGCCGCCGGCTTTCTTGATCTCGGCGGCGACGGCTTCAGCCTCGTCACGCGAGCGCTGATAGTGCAGCGCCACGGCATAGCCATCCTGCGCCAGCGCCAGGGCGAGGGCGCGGCCGATGCGTTTGCCGGCGCCTGTGACCAGGGCAGCGCGCGGAATCGGGTTCGGTGCGGGGATGTTCACGGGCGCAAGGATGGAGGAGGTGCCGGCCTGGTTCAAGCGCGACGCATCGGGACCATGAGGAGCCACAACCCGCCCGCGAAGGTCAGCGCCGCGACGCAGGCGAAGCCGATCGCATAGCTCCCGGTCGCGGCGAGGATCAGGCTGAACACCGGGGGCAACACCATAACCCCGCCGAAGGTGGCGAGATGCGAGCCGCCGGCCGCCTCGCTGACCCGGCCCGGTGCCAGGCGCGCGAGCTGGGCGAGGAAGACACCGTTCCAGCCGGCAGCGGTGGCGCCGAAGCTGGCGCAAACCAGGACGACGAGGGCGAAGGGCCAGTCGGGCGCTATCACACCGGTGACCAGAGCGATGACCGACATGGCAATGCCTAGTCCCGCGAGCAGGCGCACAGGATCGATGCCGCCCCGGTCCGCGGTGAAGCCCCAGATGACACGGGCGAGGGCACCGGAGCCCTGGCTGATGGCCAGCACGATGCCCGCCAGCACGATCGCCATGTCCATCCGGCTGGAAAGGAAGGTCACCAGGAAGGCGCTCAGAATCGTCTGCATGCCGGCATAGGCAAAGGAGATGATGGACAGGCGCCGCATATCCGGGTCGCTCGAGACGAGCCGGACCGCGCTCGACAGGCTGGCCAGCGCAAAGAGCGGACGGCTCGGGTCGCGGTCGCTGTCGAGGGAGGCGCGCAACCTCTGAATCACGATGGCCGCGAGAAGACACAGGCTGGCGAAGATGAGGGTGGCACCCTGCCAGCCAAGCGCCACGGCGAGCGAGGGCAGCAGCAGGCCGGACAGCCCGGTGCCGATGGGCACGCCGGTCTGCTTGATGGAGAAGATGAGGTTCATCCACGACGGCGGCGTGAGGCGCGCGAGGATGTGCGACGACGCCACCGGCGACGGGCCGTAGGCGACGCCGATGAGCACCGCGCCCAGGACGGCACTCCACACCTGGCCCAGCGCGCCCAGAGCGAGGCCGCTGGCGCAAAGCAGCATGCAGACCTGACTGACGCGGATCGCGCCGAAGCGCGCGATGAAGCCCGCGCAGGTGCCGCTGGACAGCGCGCCGACGCCGTAAATGATCCCGACATACACGCCGACCAGATACGTCTGCACGCCGAGATCGGGGGCGGCGACGGGTGCCAGCACCGAACCGGTGGTGCCGGTCATCGAGGTCAGGATCTGCACCGCCAGCATGGCGATGAGCGCGGGCACGACGGGATGCATCGCTAGGATTCCGCGGAGCTTTTGGAAGGGACCAGCAGGAGCCAGAGTCCGATGGAGAGGGTGAGCACAGACAGCGTGATGAAGCCGATGGCGTAGCTGTCGGTCGCGGCCAGCAGCACGGTGAACAGGGCCGGCCCGGCGGTGACACCGGTGAAGGCGGCGAAACCGCCCGCGCCCGCCACCTGGCTCACCTGCCCCGGTGGGGAGTGCCGGGCCATCTGGGCGACGAACATGCCGTTCCAGGCCACGGCCGTGAGGCCGAGCAGCGCGCCGACGACAATGATTGCCGGCAGGGGCCAGGCCGGTGTGAACGAGGCCAAGAGCCAGACGCTGACCGTCATGCCGAGACCGAGCCCGCCGAGGATCAGTCGCGGCGCCAGCCAGCGGTCGGCGACCACGCCCCAGCCGATGCGCGCCACCGTCGCCGTCGCCTGGGTGACGGTCAGCACCAGACCGGCGATGACCAGCGAGTAGCCGAGACTCTCGTTGAGATAGATCACCAGGAACGTGCTGACATTGGTCTGCATCATCGAATAGATGAAAGACAGGATCACCAGCCGCCGCAGCGCCGGGGTTGCCCAGACCAGGCGCAACGGATCAAGGAGGCCGGCAAGCGAGAACGGGGACGGGTTGATCTCCTGCGCGTCGAGCCGGGTGCGCAGCGGCTGCAGCAGGAGCGCCAGCACGATCGCGGCGACGATCGTGGCGATCACCGCACCCCGCCAATCCAGCGCCAGCGCGAGTGGCGGCAGCAGGACGCCGGCCAGTCCGACGCCGATGGGTACACCGGTCTGGCGGATCGAGAAGACTAGGTTCAGCAGATGCGGCGGCGTGAGTTTGAGCAGCAGGAGAGAGGCCGCTGGCGCGCTGGGGCCGTAGGCCACGCCGAGCAACATCGAGCCTGCCAGCAGCACCAGAGGCGTGCCGACGAGGAAACCGGCCAGCCCTACCGCCGTGACGACCAGGCCGGCCTGGCTGACCCGCACCGGACCAAAGCGTGCGATGACGCCGCCGCAGGCAAGACTGGAAAATGCCGCGACGCCGAACATGGCTGCGACCAGGATGCCGACGAGGCGCGGATCCTGCCCGAGATCGGGAGCTGCCGCCGCCGCCAGCACGGGCGCGACGCTGCCGGCGAGGCAGACAAGGCTTTGCACGGACAGCAATGCGGCGAGCGCGGGGAGGACTTGCTTCATTGTTATCGGACGGTGCCGCGCTGTCGGAAAGTGCCAGTGTGGGCAGCAGCGCGCAGCGAATCAAGCGGCGGCGACGCAGCCCCTGTCTGCGCGCTTCACATGGCCGGGAGCCGACGCCTACAACCCTGCGAGGTTTGGAAGGGGGTCGCAATGCGCCTGCCGCCGCGTGCGTGCGTTCTCGTGCTGGCGCTGCTGCTGGGCCTGCTATCGCTGGCGCCGCCAGCCACCGGCCAGGAGCACAAGCCCGGACCGCTCGGGCCACCCTTGGGTCCCTATCGCGAGCAGGAATGGTTCATCCAGTGGGAGCGGAACAACCGGACGTGGCTGGCGCAGGCCAAGATTTTCCGCCCCGAAGGAAGTGACAAGCGGCCACTGGTACTGATCGCGCACGGCGCACCGCGCAATCCCGTCGGCCGTGTCACCCTGAAGCCGAACTGGGCAGACGTTCAGGCGCGCTGGTTCGCCGCGCAGGGTTTCGTCGTCGTTGTGCCGCTGCGGCGCGGTTATGGCCTGTCCGACGGCCCGGTGCAGGAGAGCTACGGCAGCTGCGACCAGGCAGACTTCTCAGCAGCGGGATTAACGACTGCGAATGACATTCAGGGGGTGATCGAGACCCTAGCGCGCGAGCCGTATGTCGATCCAGGTCGGGTGGTGGTCGTCGGCTATTCTGCCGGCGGCTGGGGAAGTCTGGGTGTGGCCTCGCGCAACCCCGCGGGCATCGTCGCGGTGATAAACTTCGCCGGCGGGCGCGGCAGCACCAGCCCGGGGATCAATTGCCAGCCGGAGCGGCTGATCCAGGTCGCGGAGCAGTTCGGCAAGACCGCCAAGGTGCCATCGCTCTGGCTCTACACGAGCAACGACACTTTCTTCAGCGCGGATCTCTCGCAAAAGCTGTTCAGCGCCTATGCCACCGGCGGAGGGCCGGCCGAATACAAGCTGATGGGTAGCTTTGGCAACGACGGACATTACCTGTTCATCAGCGCGACCGGCACGGGGGAATGGACGCCGGTCGTCACCGAGTTCCTGCGCGCCCAGAAGCTGATGCGCTAGCTCAGCTCCGCCATTGCGGACGGCGGGCGCGCCCCGACTTGGACGCAACGGAGCCCTGGGTCGAGCGCGCCTTGGGCCGCGGCACGGGCGCCTTGCCGGCATCGTAGCCGGCCGGCTTCTCCTCGAAGCCGAACGCGCCGCCGCCGGGCTTCATCTCCAGCTCGAAGGCTTCGAGCCGTCGGATCTCGTCGCGCAGACGCGCCGCTTCCTCGAATTCGAGGTCGCCGGCGGCTTTCTTCATCCGCTCCTCGAGATCGGCCAGGTGGGCCTTGAGATTGCGCCCGACGAGGTGCGGCGTGCCGTCGTCGCCCGTGGAGACGGTGACATGGTCGCTCTCGTAGACGCTGCCCATGATGTCGCCGATCTGCTTGCGCACCGATTCAGGCGTGATGCCGTGCTCGGCGTTGTAGGCCTGCTGCTTTTCTCGTCGGCGCGTTGTTTCGGCTAGAGCCGCCGTCAGCGATGCGGTCATGTTGTCGGCGTAGAGGATGACGCGGCCGTCGATGTTGCGGGCCGCCCGGCCGATCGTCTGGATCAGCGAGGTGCGCGAGCGCAGATAACCTTCCTTGTCGGCGTCGAGGATGGCGACCAGCGCGCATTCCGGGATGTCGAGCCCCTCGCGCAGCAGGTTGATGCCGACCAGGATGTCGAAGGCGCCGAGCCGCAGATCGCGGATGATCTCGATGCGCTCCAGCGTCTCGACGTCTGAGTGGATGTAGCGCACCCGGATGCCGGCCTCGTGCATGTATTCGGTGAGATCCTCGGCCATGCGCTTGGTCAGCGTGGTGACCAGCGCGCGCTGGCCTTTCGCGGCCACGGCCTTGCACTCGCCGAGCAGATCGTCGACCTGCTTCTCCGTCGGCCGGATGATGCACACGGGATCGATCAGGCCGGTGGGCCGGATGACCTGCTCGACGAACACGCCGCCGGTGCGCTCGAGCTCCCACGGGCCCGGTGTCGCCGAGACGAACGCCGTCTGCGGCCGCATGCGCTCCCATTCCTCGAACTTGAGCGGGCGGTTGTCGATGCACGAAGGCAGGCGGAAGCCGAACTCCGACAGCGTCGATTTGCGCTGGTAGTCGCCTTTGTACATGCCGCCGATCTGCGGCACGGTAACGTGGCTCTCGTCGACGAAGAGCAAGGCATTCTGCGGCAGGTATTCGAACAGGGTCGGCGGCGGCTCGCCGGGACGCCGGCCGGTCAGATAGCGCGAGTAGTTCTCGATGCCCGGGCACGAGCCGGTGGCGGCCATCATCTCCAGGTCGAAGGTGGTGCGTTGCTCCAGACGCTGCGCCTCGAGCAGCTTGTTCTGCTCGCGCAGCTCGGCGAGGCGCAGCTTGAGGTCGATCTTGATCTGCGCCATCGCCTGATCGAGCGTGGGCTGCGGCGTCACGTAGTGGCTGTTCGAGTAAAGCTTCACGTGCCCAAGCTCGGCCTTCTTCTCGCCGGTCAGCGGATCGAATTCGAAAATCGTCTCGAGCTCGTCGCCGAACAGCGAGATGCGCCAGGCGCGATCCTCGCAGTGGGCCGGAAACACTTCGACGCAATCGCCGCGCACGCGGAAGGCGCCGCGCACGAAGTTCTGATCGTTGCGCTTGTAATGCAGGTCGACCAGCGACTTGAGCAGCGCGTTGCGGTTGATGATCTGCCCGGCCTGCAGGGACAGGGTCATCGACGAATAGGTCTCGACCGACCCGATACCGTAGATGCAGGAGACCGAGGCGACGACGATGACATCCGGACGCTCGAGCAGGGCGCGCGTCGCCGAATGGCGCATGCGGTCGATCTGCTCGTTGATCGAGGATTCCTTCTCGATATAGGTGTCGCTGCGGGGGACGTAGGCCTCGGGCTGGTAATAATCGTAGTACGAGACGAAATACTCGACCGCGTTCTCGGGGAAGAAGGATTTCATCTCCCCGTAAAGCTGGGCCGCCAGCGTCTTGTTCGGCGCCAGGATCAAGGCCGGCCGCTGGAGCTGCTCGATGACGTGGGCGGCGGTGAAGGTCTTGCCGGAACCGGTGACGCCGAGCAGGACCTGGTCGCGCTCGCCCTGCCGGAACCCGGCGATCAGCTCGGCGATCGCCGTCGGCTGGTCGCCGGCCGGCTTGAACGGCGAGACGAGCTTGAACGGGCGTGCGGGCGCAGCATCGGGATCGACGGACAGCGGCGGCCCCGCTCGATCCGGTCGCGCGGGATTGATCGTCTGATCGGGAAGCGGTTGGGACAGGCGGGTGGCGCTCACACCCGATTATATGCGCATGACCCGTCGGAAATGCGAGTCAGCGCGAGAAAACCCTCAGCACTCCTCGCCCTTGTCCTTGCAGCGCAGGTTGCCGTCGCAATTGCGGATTTCCTTGGGCATGGGGCAGGTGCGGACATCGAGATTGGTCTGGAACATCCGCGCGTTGAGATTGGCACAGTAACATTGCAGGTAGATGCCGCCCGAAATCTGGCACTGGCAGGTCTGCTGGTAGGTGCCCTTGGGCAGATCGGTGGTGCGTTGCGCCAGCAGCGGCGGCAGCTCCGACTCGGTCGCCGAAGACGGGAGGGATGCCGCGAAAGCGAGTACCGCAAAGCTGGCCATGATCAGGGCGAAACGCTTCATCGACGATACTCCCCAGCACGATGATTTAAAGACAATCTTATCAACGGCTTGGTTGCGGGACAAGAGTCGATCCCGAGGACGGCCGGCGAGGCTCCAGCGGGGTTGCGTGCACCCGCCGGGCCGTCTAGGTTGCCTCGCTTCGTTTTCCCCGCCACCTCGAACATCGGTGCACCCGACCAAAGCCATGCCGCTCCTCGCCGAACGTCTGTCCCGCGTCAAGCCGTCGCCCACGCTCGCCGTCACTGCGAAGACGATTGAGCTCAAAGCGGCCGGCCGCGACGTCATCGGCCTGGGTGCTGGCGAGCCCGATTTCGACACGCCCGCGAACATCAAGAAGGCGGCCATTGCCGCCATCGAGAAGAACGACACGCGGTATACCGTGGTCGACGGCACGATGGCGCTCAAGCAGGCGATCTGCGCCAAGTTCAAGCGCGAGAACGGCCTCGACTACAAGCCCAACCAGATCACGGTCGGCACCGGCGGCAAGCAGGTGCTCTACAACGCCTTCATGGCGACGCTGAGCCCGGGCGACGAAGTCATCATCCCGGCGCCGTACTGGGTGTCGTACCCGGACATGGTCGAGCTCGCCGAGGGCAAGCCGGTTTGCGTGCCCTGCTCCGAGAATAACGGCTTCAAGCTGACGCCCGAGGCGCTCGAGGCGGCCATCACGCCCAAGACCAAGTGGCTGCTGATGAACTCGCCGTCGAACCCGACCGGTGCTGCCTACACGCGCGCCGAGATCAAGGCCCTGACCGACGTGCTTCTCAAGCACCCGCATGTCTGGGTGATGACCGACGACATGTACGAGCATCTCGTTTACGACGGGTTCGAGTTCTCGACGCCGGCGCAGATCGAGCCCAAGCTCTACCCGCGCACGCTGACCATCAACGGCGTGTCGAAGGCCTATTGCATGACCGGCTGGCGCATCGGCTACGCCGGCGGCCCGGTGGAGCTCATCAAGGCGATGGCGGCGATCCAGTCGCAGTCGACGTCGAACCCGAGCTCGATCAGCCAGGCGGCCGCTGTCGAGGCGCTCAACGGCCCGCAGGACTTCATCCCGAAGCACAACGAGAAGTTCAAGGAGCGCCGCGACCTGGTCGCCGACATGCTCAATAAGGCGAAGGGTATCCGCTGCCTGGTGCCGGAGGGGGCGTTCTACGTCTACCCGTCCTGCGCCGGCACGATCGGCCTCAAGACGCCGCATGGCAAGGTCATCAAGACCGACGAGGATTTCGCCACCTATCTGCTGGAAAGCGAAGGGGTTGCCGTGGTCCACGGCGCGGCGTTTGGCTTGTCGCCGTATTTCCGCATCTCCTACGCGACGTCCAACGAGATCCTGAAAGACGCGTGCACGCGCATCCAGCGGGCCTGCGCGGCGTTGACTTGATATCCTGCCGCCGAAAGGCGTCCCGGAGCGGCACATGAAGATCGTTGTCATGGGAACCGGCGGCGTCGGCGGCTATTTCGGCGCCCGCCTGGCCGCGGCGGGCGAAGACGTGAGCTTCGTCGCGCGCGGCGCGCATCTTGAGGCCATCCGCCGCGATGGCCTGCGCATCAAGAGCCCGCTCGGCGATCTCACGCTCAAACCCGTGAAGGCCTCGGCCAAGGCGGCGGAGCTCGGCACGGCCGATTTTGTGATGATCGCCGTGAAGCTGTGGGGCACGCAGGAGGCCATCGAGGCGGTGCGCCCGCTGATCGGCCCCAGCACCATTGTCGCCTCGTTCCAGAACGGCGTCGGCGCCATCGACACGCTCAAGAAAGCTTTCGGCGACAAGCAGGTGCTCGGCGGCATCGCCCACATCGCCACCACGATCGGCGAGCCCGGTGTCATCACCCATACCGGCACCATGGCGAAATTGACCATCGGCGAGCCGGCGGGCGGCATCAGCCCGCGGGTCGCGGCGATCGCCGAGGCGGCCAAGAAGGCCGGCATCGACGTTGTCGCATCCGACGATGTGCAGAAGGCGATCTGGGACAAGTTCGTGTTCCTGGCGTCGTTCAGCGGCGTCACGACGCTGACGCGCCTCGCCAAGGGACCGATCTTCGCCGATCCCGATCGCAAGAAGCTGTTCGCCGACGCGCTGTTTGAAGCCATCGCCGTCGCGCGGGCCCGCGGCATCAGGATGGCGCCGGACCATGAAACGAAGGCACTCGCCTTCTCCGAAGGCCTGCCGGCGGAAATGAAATCGTCGATGCTCCACGATTTCGAGCGCGGCAACCGCATCGAGGTCGAGTGGCTGTCCGGTGCCGTGGCGCGTCTCGGCGCCGACGCCAAGGTCCCGACGCCGGTCCACAGCACGATCTACGCCGCACTCAAGCACTACGCGAACGGCGCCGCGGCCTAGCCCATGTTCCTGCGCGACATCGATCGCCTGCTGCGCGCGCATGATCCGCGCTGGCGGGTGGCGATATCGATCGTGTTCTCGCTGGCGGTGATGCAGGCCGCCGCCGTCGTCTTCCGGCCGCTGCCCATCCGCGCGCTGATCGAGCCGCCCCCGCCCGACGGTTTCTTTGCCATGATCGAGCGCGCGATGGGCCAGGCCTGGTCGTCGCCCAGCGGCCGCGTCTGGCTCTATGTCGGCATCGCCATCCTGCTCGAGTTCGCGATCTTCGGCCTGCGCTACACGACAGAGCTGCGCACGGCCACGCTCACCGAGCGGATCATGCGTTCGATCCGCGGCCGGATCGCCGAGAACCTGCTGCGCGGCGACTACAAGTCGATCGCCGCGGCCGGGCCGGGGCACGTCATCGCCGCGGCCTCGGGCGACGTGGAATCGGTCCAGCGCCTGCTGCGCGAGGCGCTGATCCATGCCGGCGTCGCATCGCTGCAGCTCAGTTTGATGCTGGTCATCATCTTCTTCGTCGAGTGGTGGTTGTTCTGGATTCTTCTGGTCGAGATCAGCGGTCTCGCGGCCGCCGTGTTCCTCTACGCCAACTGGCGCAAGCACCGTTACCTGCTGAAGATGGCGCTCGACGAGCGCATGCTCGGGTTGCTTTCCACGCTGCAGCAGAAGAACCTCGACGCGCGCTTCACCGGCCTCGGCTCGGTCTTCCTGTCACGCGCCACCGCGTTGGCGCGCCGGCTGTTCGGCGCCAACATGGTGCTGTGGCGTCGCTCCGCCGCCTACTACAGCGCCACGGAATTCACCATCGGCGTGTCGGCGGCGGTCTGTCTCGTGCTGCTCTACGTCACCTCCGACACCGGCCAGCCGCCGGTCGGCAAGTTCCTTGTCTTCGCCTACTACACGGTGCTGATCTTCCCCTGCCTGCAGCAGATCGGCGAGGCCTGGCCGATGATCAACGACGCGCGCGCGGCGCTGAACCGCATTGGCGCCAACACCCCGCACGCGCAGGCGGCAACCCGGCCGGCGCGGGCCGCGCCCGAGATGCCGCCGGGCTTCGGCGACATCGTCTTCGACGAGGTCAGCGTGCAGAGCGACCGCGGCGAGACGATCCTCGACCGCTGCTCCTTCGTTCTGCGGCCCGGCGAGAAGATGGGCCTGTTCGGCGACAGCGGATCGGGCAAGACGACGATCCTGCTGGTCCTGCTCGGCATCAACAAGCCGAGCAGCGGGCGCGCAACGATCGGGGGCCGGGACCTCGCCACCCTGTCGCTCGCCGAGCGAAAACGCTTCTTTTATTACGCGCGCGCTTACCCCGCATTCTTCCCCGGCACGGTCTACGACAACATCGTCCTGCACCAGAGCCCGGACGAGCGCGAATTCGCCGAGATGCTCGACCGCGTGCGCTTTGGCGGCCGGCTTGCGGTAGAGCCGCTCGGCTCGCGCACCTATATCGGCGACAAGGGCGAGCCGTTCTCCGGGGGTGAGCAGCAGCGTATCGCGATCTCGCGCGCTCTGCTGGGCCATCCCCCCTGCCTGATCCTGGACGAGGCGCTCAACTCGCTCGACGAGGATAGCGAGCTGACGATCCTGCGTCGGGTCGCGACGGATTTTCCGGGACGGACGATGATCGTGGTCTCGCACCGCGCCACGGCCCGGCCGCTTTTCCCCTACCGTATCGAAATGACCAAGGGCCGGGCGACGATCATTCGCCCCTGAAGGTCACGCCGTCAGGTGTTGGCGCCCTGGATGGCGTCGATCACCGCCGCGGTGACTTCCTTCGTCGTCGCCTTGCCGCCGAGATCGGGCGTATGGAAGCGCGTATCGGCGGTAACCCGCTCGATGGCCTTCATCAGGCGACCGGCGGCTTCCGGCTCGCCCAGATGCTCGAGCATCATCACACCCGACCAGAACGTGCCCACGGGGTTGGCGATACCCTTGCCCATGATGTCGAAGGCCGAGCCGTGGATCGGCTCGAACATCGACGGGAAATTGCGCTCGGGGTTGAGATTCGCCGTGGGCGCGATGCCCAGCGAGCCGGCCAGCGCCGCCGCCAGGTCGGACAGCACGTCGGCGTGCAGGTTGGTGGCGACGACCGTGTCGATGGTCTCCGGCTTCATGACCATGCGCATGGTCATGGCGTCGACCAGCATCTTGTCCCAGGTCACATCCTTGAACTCGGCCGCGATCTGAGTGGCGATCTCGTCCCACATCACCATGGCGTGGCGCTGGGCGTTCGACTTGGTGACCACGGTGAGCTTCTTGCGCGGCCGCGACCGGGCCAGGCGGAAGGCGAAACGCATGATGCGTTCGACGCCGGCGCGGGTGAACATGGCGACGTCCGTCGCCACCTCCAGCGGCGAGTCCTGGTGCGCGCGGCCGCCGACACCGGCGTACTCGCCTTCGGAGTTCTCGCGCACGATCACCCAGTCGAGCTCCTTGTCCTTCACATGCCGCAGCGGTGAAGTGATGCCGGGCAGGATGCGCGTCGGGCGCACGTTGGCGTACTGGTCGAAGGGCTGGCAGATGGCGAGGCGCAGCCCCCAGAGAGTAATGTGGTCCGGAATCTCCGGATGCCCGGCCGAGCCGAAAAGGATGGCATCATGCTTGCGGATCAGGTCGCGGCCGTTCTCCGGCATCATGCGGCCGTGCTTCTTGTAGTACTCGCCGCCCCAGTCGAAATGATCGACCTTGAAGGCAAAACGCCCGTCGCGGGTGGCCAGCGCGTTCAGCGCCTCGATGCCGGCCGAGACGACCTCGGTGCCGATGCCGTCTCCGGGAATCGCGGCGATGCTGTAGGTCTTCATGATCGTTCCGACGTTACGTTGAGGGCCAGGATGTCCATGGATACCAGCTTTCGCCGGCGGAGCGACAGTCCGATTGCCGCGGCTTCCGTGCTATAATTTCGGCACGACCGGAGGAAGCCATGCCCGACGATCTCGCCCCGTCCGACGATCTGCGTTTTGCCTCGCTGCGCGGCCGCGTCAGCCCGGCGGAATGGGAGGCGCGGGTCAACCTCGCCGCCGCCTACCGGCTGTGCGAGATGTTCGGCATGTCGGACCTCATCTACACGCATATCACCGTGCGGCTGCCCGACGAGCCCGATCATTTCCTGATCAACCCCAACGGGCTGCTGTTCGACGAAATGACGGCGTCGAGCCTGCTGAAGGTGAAGCTCGACGGCACCATCGTCTACCAGGGGCACCCGGATTACGGCCTGCATCCCGCCGGCTACGTCATCCATAGCGGCCTCTACAAGGCGCGCCCCGATGCCGGCGCGGTCATGCACACGCACACCACGGCGGGCATCGCCGTGTCGTCGCTCGAATGCGGGCTGACTGCGATGTCGCAGACCTCGCACCGCTTCTACGGCCGCGTCGCCTACCACGATTTCAACGGGCCGGAGCGCGACCCGGCGGGCCGCGCCAGGCTGGCCAAGGATATCGGCGACAGGAACGTCGCCATCCTGCGCAACCACGGCCTGCTTACCCTCGGCCCGACGATCGGCGAGGCGTTCAACTACATGTACGGGCTGGAGCAGTCCTGCCGGGCGCAGATCGCGGCCATGGCCTGCAACACCAGGATCAACCTGCTCCCGGCCGAGGTGGTCGAAAAATCCTGCTCCATGTACGCGCCGGGCAACAGCCGGCGCTACGGGCCTCTCGAATGGCGCGGCCTGCTGCGCCGCCTCGACCGGCTGGATCGCTCCTACCGCGATTAGCCCGGCGTCAGGCGACGCGGATATGGCTGTCCCTGTCGGCTACACATTCGTTGGATTTATTTCGGCGTAACTCGGAGCTGCGAGTGATTTGCCCGCACAGTCTGGCGGCACGCTCTTTGGACTACCAGCGACGGACACGCTGCTGAGCGGTCGCGTGCAACCCGTGCGGTTGCTGCACTCGACGAAGTTCACGGCGCGGTTGATGAGACGTTAAGCCGTCGTAACCGTCTTTGTTTACAGGAGTTTCACATTCGCTCCCTAGAGTGTGCCCATGGATTGAGCGCTCTGCTCAATCGGCAGTCGAATGTTACCCGTTCGTAAATGTTGTCGAGGTTTCACATGAGCACATCTGTCAACACGTTGCGTGGGCGCACCAAGATCCTGGTCGGTGCCGTCTGCGCCGTCTCCTTTCTATCCATCGGCCTGTTGTGGATAGCGGATCGCAATGTATCGGCGGAGCGCAAAGCGGTGGCCCGCCAGGTCGAGTTCAAGCAGCTTGGTCTCGATCTTGCCGCGGCATCCGATTTCCTGACGAACGAGGCCCGCCGCTACGCGGTGTTCGGCGACAAGAAGCATCACGACGCCTATTGGCGCGAAGTGAAGGAGATCAAGACGCGCGATCGCGTGGTGCAGCGCCTGAAAGAACTGGGTGCGCCGCAGGCCGAGCTTGATCTGATCGAGAAAGCGAAGAAAAACTCCGACGCCCTGATCGCCACCGAGGACGCGGCAATGAAGGCCGTGGCCGCGAAGGATCTGGTCCAGGCCCAGAAGCTGATGTTCGGTCCCGAGTACGACCGCGACAAGCAGATCATCGTCGACCCGCTCAGCGAGTTTCAGCGCCTGATGAACGGTCGCGCCGAACGCGAGGCCGCGGAGGCTCAGGCCGCCGCGTACACGACGTCGCTCGTCGCCCAGGCGACCATCGTCGCCCTGTCGGCCCTGATGGTCGCCATCCTGGTGCTATTCTTCAGCCGGCGCGTCGTCACACCTATCGTGACGCTGAGTGGCACGGTCGAGCGTCTGACCCGCCGCGACTTCACCGTGGAGATTCCGGAGACCGGCCGAGCCGACGAGATCGGCGGGCTCGCCCGGGCGATCATGGTCTTCAAGGACAGTATGGTGCAGGCCGACCGCCTGGCCAGCGAGCAGCAGGAAGGTCAGGGCAAGCGAGAAGAGCGTCAGAAGAAGATTGAAGCGTATGTCGGTCGTTTCGATCAGACCGTCAGCCGTGCACTCGAGACGCTCGCCGGCGCCTCCGGGAAGCTGCAGACAACGGCGCGCTCGATGAGCACGACCGCCGAAGAGACGAGCCGCAAATCCACGGCCGTCGCCGCGGCGTCGGAGCAGGCCTCCTCCAACGTCCAGACCGTCGCCTCGGCTGCCGAGGAACTATCGTCATCGATCGCCGAGATCGGCCGGCAGGTCACGCAGTCGGCCAGGATTGCGGGCAAAGCCGTCGAGGAAACCGGCAAGACAAACGAGCTCGTACAGAGTCTGGCGGAAATGGCCCAGAAGATCGGCGACGTCGTGAAGCTGATCAACGACATCGCGGGGCAGACCAACCTTCTTGCACTCAATGCCACGATCGAGGCCGCGCGTGCCGGTGAAGCCGGCAAGGGCTTCGCCGTCGTGGCATCCGAGGTCAAGTCGCTGGCCACCCAGACCGCCAAGGCCACCGAGGACATCGCGGCTCAGGTGAGCGCGATCCAGGCGGCGACCGGCGGCGCGGTGACGGCCATCCAGAGCATCACCGCGACGATCTCGGCGATAAACGACACCGCGACATCGATTGCCTCCGCTGTCGAGCAGCAGGGCGCGGCCACGCAGGAGATCGCCCGCAACGTCCAGCAGGCCTCCAAGGGCACGGGTGACGTGTCGGCTAATATCGCGGGCGTTACCAAGGCGGCAGCCGAGGCCGGTTCGGCATCGTCGCAGGTATTGAGCGCCGCCGGCGACCTCGCGACGCAGGGCGACCTGCTGCGGACGGCCGTGAACGAGTTCCTGGCCGATATTCGGGCTGCTTGAGCCCGGCAGCGCGCCCGCTCTCCCGGGGTAGGCGCGCTGCTTCTTCTTCTTCTGCCAAGCCGTCGCGCCGCTACCGCGCACGCCTGCGGTGAGTATCGTTCCCGCGCCGGCTTAGTCGACGCGGATATTGCCTTGGCTGGCGACGCGGACCCATTTGGCGGTCTCGCTGTTCACGAACTCGCGGAAGGCCTCGGTGCTCATCTGCAGTACTTCCGCGCCCTCGGTCGCAAAGCGGTCGTTGAGCTCGCGCGAGCGCAGGATGGTGGAGAGTTCGCGGTTCAGGCGATCGATGATCGGCGCCGGCGTCCCTGCCGGTGCCACCATGCCCCACCAGTTATTCGCCTCGTAGCCCGGCACGCCGGCCTCGGCGATGGTCGGGATGTCGGGAAGGGCGGCATTGCGTTGCGTGCCGCCGACGCCCAGGGCACGCAGATTGCCCGCCTTGATGAACGGCAGGGTCTGGATCAGCGAGCCGAAGGACAGGTCGACGCGCCCCGCGACCAGATCGGTCAGCGCCGGCCCGCCGCCGCGATACTGCACCACCTGCATGTCGGTGGCGGTCATCTGCTTGAAGAGCTCGGTGACCAGGTGCTGGAAGCTGCCGATGCCGGCGGAGCCGACATTGAGCTGACCCGGCTTGCTCTTCGCCAGCGCGATGAGCTCCGCGACCGAATGCACGGGCAGGCTCGCCGGCACGGTGAGAACGCTGGGGCCTGTGCCGAGCATGGCGATCGGCGTGAAAGCCGTGACCGGGTCGTAGGGCAATTTGGAGATGGCCGCGTTCATCGAATACGCGGCCGAGATGAGCAGCAGCGTGTAGCCGTCGGGCGGCGATTTGGCGACGAGATCGGTGCCGACCGTGCCGCCGGCTCCGGCCCGGTTGTCCACGAGGACGGTCTGACCGAGCTTGTCGGTCAGCTGCGCGGCGATGACGCGGCCGAAGATGTCGTTACTGCCGCCGGGCGCGAACGGCACGACCAGCTTTACCGGCCGATTGGGGTAGCTCTGCGCCGAGGCGGCGCCGGCGGCGACACAGGCAAGGGCAAGGATAAGGATGCGCAGGGCGACGACCAGGCGAGGCATTGTTTCCTCCGGGCGCGGCGTTCTGGGCTGCCGCGCGGTGTTTTCGTTGGCTTTCCACGAGTATAGGCGGCGGCGCGCGGCACCGGCAAATCCGTGAGCGGCCGCCGCCCTAGCGATTCGTCTTGACCAAGCCGCGCAGGCCGTCCTTCACTAGGGCAAGACTAAAAAACAGTATCGGGCGTCCAGGGAGGAGAGTCATGCCAAACAAGACTCCGTCTGCCCCACGTTGTGTCGCTTTGGTCGGGCCTTACCTGGCCGGCAAGACGACCCTGCTCGAGAGCATATTGTTCGCGACCGAGGCGATCCCGCGCAAGGGTACGGCCAAGGATGGCACCCTGGTGGGCGATTCCTCGCCGGCCGCCCGCGCGCGCCAGATGAGCGTCGAGGTCAACGTCGCGACAACGAGCTTCATGGGCGAGAAATGGACGTTTCTCGACTGCCCCGGCTCGATCGAGTTCTCGCACGAGGCGCGCACCACGCTGATGGTCGCCGACGCGGCCATCGTGGTCTGCGAGCCGACGGTCGAGCGCGCCATGACCCTGGCGCCGCTGCTCAAATTCCTCGATGACCGGCAGATCCCGCATCTGCTGTTCCTCAACAAGATCGACGATTCGGAGATTCGCGTGCGCGACGCTCTGGCCGCGCTGCAGTCGGTCTCGGACCGGCCGCTGGTGCTGCGGCAGGTGCCGATCCGCGACGGCGACGCCGTCACCGGCTATGTCGACCTGATCAGCGAGCGCGCCTATCACTACAAGCCCGGCAAGGCGTCGGATCTGGTTCCGATGCCGCAGACCATGGCCGAGCGCGAGAAGGAAGCGCGCCAGGGCCTGCTCGAGAAGCTCGCCGATTTCGACGACAAGCTGCTCGAACAGCTGCTCGAGGACACCGTGCCCTCGAAGGAGGATATCTACAGCCATCTGGCGCGCAATCTTGCCGCCGACCGGATCGTGCCCGTTCTGCTCGGCGCGGCCGAGCGCGATTTCGGCGTACGCCGCCTCCTCAAATCGCTGCGCCACGACGTGCCGGATCCGTCGGTGACGATGGCGCGCCTTGGCCTCAAAGGCTCGGCGCCGCTCGCCCAGGTGTTCAAGACCCAGCACGCCGCCCACACCGGCAAGGTGTCGGTGGCCCGCGTCTGGCAGGGGCCGATCGCCGACGGGGCGACCCTCAGCGACGGCACGACGAGCGCCAAGGTGGCCGGCATGACGCGGATCATCGGCGCCACGGTCAGCAAGCAGGCCAAGGCGGAGACCGGCGACGTCGTCGGCCTGCTGAAGCTCGAAGGGATCGGCAGCGGCGCGCTGCTCTCGGCCAAGGGCGACGTTGCCGCCCCCACGGGGGACGCGGTGGGGGCCTGGCCGGCGGCACCGCAGCCCATCTTCGCGCTGGCGGTCAACGCCGAGAAGCGCGGTGACGACGTCAAGCTGTCCGGCGCGCTCCACCGGTTGGTCGAGGAGGACACCTCGCTCGTCGTCGAGCACAATGCTGACACCAACGAGCTGCTGCTCTGGGGCCAGGGCGAGATGCACCTCGCCGTGGCGCTGGACCGGCTGCGCAACTCCTATCATGTGCCCGTGGTCAGCCAGCCGCCGCACGTGCCCTACAAGGAGACGATCCGCCGCGGGGTCACCCAGCACGCGCGCCACAAGCGCCAGAGCGGCGGCCACGGCCAGTTCGCCGACATCAAGATCGAGATCCGGCCGCTGCCGCGCGGCGCCGGCTTCACCTTCGAGGAGAAGATCGTCGGCGGTGCCGTGCCGCGCAACTTCATCCCGGCGGTGGAGGAGGGCGTGCGCGAGTATCTCAAGCGCGGGCCGCTCGGTTTTCCGGTGGTCGACGTGCAGGTCGTCCTCTTCGACGGCCAGTACCATGATGTCGACAGCTCCGATCAGGCCTTTATGACGGCCGGCGGCCTGGGCATGCGCGAGGGCATGCCGAAATGCGATCCGGTCCTGCTCGAGCCGATCTGCAAGGTCGCGGTCACCGTGCCCAACGAGTTCACCTCGCGCGTGCAGCGCCTCGTGCAGACCCGCCGCGGCCAGATCCTCGGCTACGATGCCAAGGCGGGGTGGACCGGGTGGGACGAGGTCTCGGCCATGCTGCCGCAGTCGGAGATGCACGACCTGATCATCGAGCTGCGCTCGGCGACGCAAGGGGTCGGCACGTTCGGCTGGACCTTCGACCACCTGGCCGAGCTGACCGGCAAACCGGCCGAGAAGATCGTCGCTGCCCGCAGGCCGGGAGCCGAGGCGACGAAAGTAGCGTCTTAACCTTCGCCGGGCGGACCCCCGCGACCGCCTCTCCCCTTTGGCCCGGTCTGGTGTAGTCTCCGCGCGGGGAAACAGCAGACCGGAACCGTTCATGACACTGCAAGACGCCGACAAAGCGGCCGAACTTTTCGTGGCTGCCCGTAAGGAAGCGCGACAGATTCAGGGACTCGACAGCGCGCTGATCGCCACCACCGTCGACGAGGCCTACGCCGTCCAGGCCGCCATCGCGCGGCGCCAGGGCGGGCCCGCCGGATGGAAGATCATGGCCGTGGTGGCCTCGCAGCGCGAGGCACTGAAGGTCGATCGGCCGATCGCCGCTCCGCTGTTCACCAGCTACATGACCGAGGGCCCGGCCCGCTTCGCGGCCCGCGCCTTCATCCAGCCGATGCTGGAATGCGAGTTCGACTATGTGCTGGGCAAGGACCTGCCGGCCCGCGCCACGCCCTATACGGCGGAGGAGGTGCTGGCGGCGGTCGACGTGCTGCGCCCGGCGATCGAGATCGTCGACAGCCGTGTCGGCCGCGGCAAGCCCACCCCGCTCATGCTGTCCGACTGCTTCGCCAACGGCTTTCTGATCCTGGGTGCGGTGTGCAAGGACTGGCGCGGGTTGGACCTGCTCGATCACAAGATCTCGCTGAAGGTCGACGGCCGCGAGATCGCGACCGGGACCGGCAACAGCATCCCGGGTGGCGGGCCGATCCACGCGCTGACCACGTTGGCCAACAACCCGCCGCCCTGGGCGGGCGGGCTCAAGGCCGGCCAGATCGTCACCACCGGCTCGTGCACCGGCATGCCGCCGCTCAACGGCCGCGAGGTCGTCGCCGATTTCGGCACGCTCGGCGACGTCCGGATCACCTTCGGATGAACAAGGCTCAGCTCAAACGCGCTGTCGATATCCTTGTCGATGCCTGGCAGATCGGCAATCCCATCACCGCCCTGCCGGAGGAGTGCTGCCCGAAGACCGCCAAGGAGGGCATGCAGATCCAGGACGCGCTGGCCGAAGCGCTCGGCTTCGAGATCGGCGGCTGGAAGATCGGCTGCACCAGCGACTACGCGCAGAAGCTGCTCAAGACGGACGGGCCCTTCGCGGGGCGCGTCTTCGCGACGCGCATGTTCCCCAGCGGCACGAAGTTCGGCGGCTCCGCCTATCGCATGCGCGGGCTGGAAGGCGAGTTCGCCTTCGTGCTCGGCAAGAACCTCAAACCGCGCAAGCGTCCCTACACCCGCGCCGAGGTGCGCGCGGCCGTCGCCGAGGTGCGTCCGGTGGTCGAGCTGGTCGACAGCCGCTTCCTCGACTGGATGACGGTCAACACGCCGAGCCTCATCGCCGATATGGGCTGCAACGCGGCGCTGATCGTCGGCGCGCCGATCAAGCGGTGGAAGTCGACCGACCTGACCAAGGCGGCTGTGCGCATGAAGGTCGACGGCAAGGTGGTCGGTCAGGGCAAGGGCGCCGACGCGCTGGGCGATCCGTTTCTGGCGCTGACCTGGCTGGCCAACGAGCTGCGCGACCGCGAGGGCCTCAAGGCGGGACAGATCGTATCGACCGGCACCTGCACCGGCTTCTACAAGGCCGAGCCGGCCGCCAAGGTGGTGGCGGATTTCGGCAAGCTGGGAAAAGTCGCCTTTGAGATGATCAAGGTCGGCTAGGGCTAAGCGCCGCCGTATCCCTTGTTTACCGACAAGGTATTCCCATATATATTAGATCGATTCTAATGTATGGGCTGATAGGAGCGACGAATATGAAGCCGAATCTTGGGCTTAACGACAACGCGCGCAAAACCGTGGCGGACGCCTTGGCCAACGTCCTGGCGGACACCTACACGCTCTACATCAAGACCCAGAACTTCCACTGGAACGTCACCGGCTCGGATTTCTCGCAGCTGCACGAACTCTTCGGTACGCAGTACGAGGCGCTGGGCGATGCGGTCGACGAAATCGCCGAGCGCATGCGGGCCTTGGGGCATTTCGCGCCGGGCGGGCTCGCCGCCTTCGCCAAGCTGACCCAGATCAAGGACGCGCCGGCCAACCCGCCGACGGCCAAGGAGATGATCCGGCTGCTGAGCAGCGATCACGAGGCCGTGGCGCGTCGGGCGCGCGAAGCCGAGGAGGCGGTCGACCAGGTGGGCGACAAGGAAAGCGCCGACCTGCTGATCGAGCGCATGACCTCGCACGGCAAGACGGCGTGGATGCTGCGCTCTCATCTCGAATAACGCGACCGCGATGTGAACGGGCGGGGTTTGTCCCCGCCCGTTTTCTCTACTTCTTCAGATCGGCCAGCACGCGCCAGGCGACGAAGGTGAAATCCTCGCCCGCTCGCGGCTTGTGGCAGGTCAGGCAGGCCGTGGTCGGGGCGTTGCGCCGCACGCCGTTGATGTCGAACACCGCGTATTCCCAGTCGCCGTTGCGTAGGGTCTCCGCGTATTCCGTGCCGAAGCCGCGCTTCTTCTGCTGCACGGCGATGCCGACCACCGCGTCGCCGGGCACGAAGCGGCCGGCCTCGAGGACGGGTTTGCCATCGGCCATCTTGATCGAGCGCATCTCGAGTACCAGCACGGTGTTGTCGGGCAGCGGCTGGCCGGCCTTCGCCGTCGCGTAGGCTTCCGGGTTCATGTAGAGGCGGCGGATGGTGTTGTTGTCGTGTCGGTCGGTATCCCCCATCCACACGTACTGGCTCTGGTAGTTCTTCGGATACTCGACCTTCTCCGGCCCAGCCGAGGCTGCGCCGATGCCGAGGATGGCCGTGCCGAGAAGGGCGCCGGCGATTGCCGTATGCTTGATCGTCATGGCGTCCCCCTCAGCGCTCGACCGTGACGGTCGTGGTCATCTTGGAATGCAGCCCGCAATTGACGATAAACGTGCCGGGCTTGTGCAGGACGACGTCCCAGGTCTCGCCGGGCTTCATGCCGGCGCGCGAGATCTGGTGGCCGAAGGTCGGCACATAGACCCAGTGGTTGTCGTAGTCGTCGTTGGTGAAGGTCAGGGTGTCGCCGACCTTTGCTTTCACCGCTTTGGGGCCGAACTGCGAGTCGGCCATGCCGATCTTGTGCGCTTGCGCGGCGCGGGCGGTCTCCAGGCCGAACCCCGCGGCCATGCCCGATACGACGGCCGTGGCGAGCGCCAGGCCGAATAGTCCCTTGTTATTGTTCATCATGCCTCCCAAACGGGCGTCCCTCCGGCGCAGTGCCGGCACCCTCTATACGTACACAATACGGGAGGCGTTTATTTCCGGCCGATCACGCCTTCGCGAGCGGCGGTGACTAATTGACCCAGGCGATGCGCAGCACGTTGGTCGCGCCGGGGGTGCCCAGCGGGGCGCCGGCGGTCAGCACGATCTTGTCGCCGTTGGAGGCGAATTCCTCGCGCCGGGCGGTGTCGACGGCCTGGTCGACGACTTCCTGGAAATTGCGCACTTCCGCCGTGATGACCGAATGCGTGCCCCAGACCAGGGCCATGCGCCGCGCGGTGGCCAGGCGCGGCGTCAGGCAGAGGATCGGCACGCTTGGCCGTTCGCGCGCCGCGCGCAGGGCCGTTGAACCGGTGGTGGTGAAGGTGACGATGGCGGCGGCGTTGATCGTGTGCGCGACCTGGCGCGCGGCCGCGGTGATGGCGTCGGCGGCGGTGGCCTCGGGATCGTAATGGTCGGCATCGAGGATGTGGCGGTAGAGCGGATCGTGCTCAACCTTCTTGATGATGCGGTCCATCATCTGGACGGCTTCGATCGGAAATTGGCCGGACGCGGTCTCGGCCGAGAGCATGACGGCATCGGCGCCGTCGTAGACCGCCGTGGCGACGTCCGAGGCCTCGGCGCGCGTCGGAGCCGGGAGGCGGACCATGGATTCCAGCATCTGCGTGGCGACGATCACCGGTTTACCGAACCGGCGGCAGACGCGCAGGATGCGTTTCTGCAGGCCGGGCACGTCCTCCGGGGGCATCTCGACGCCGAGATCGCCGCGCGCGACCATCAGCGCGTCGCAGAGCTCGACGATCTCCTCGAGCCGCTCGATGGCCGCCGGCTTCTCCAGCTTGGCGAGCACGGCGGCGCGGCCGGCGATCAGCTTGCGCGCCTCGGCGATATCCTCGGGCCGCTGCACGAAGGACAGGCCGACATAGTCGACACCGAGATCGAGGCCGAACGTCAGGTCGCGCCGGTCTTTCTCGGTCAGCGGCGAGATAGGCAGGACCAGGCCCGGCACGTTGACGCCCTTGCGGTCTGAGATCACGCCGCCGGTGATCACCTCGGTGACGGCGAAATCCTTGCCGTGCTCGCGCACGGTGAGGCGGATGTTGCCGTCGTCGATCAGCAGGTCGGCGCCGTCGACCACCGCTTCGAAGATCTCGCGATGCGGCAGCGGCGCGCGCGCGCTGCTGCCGGGCGCCGGGTCGAGGTCGAGGCGGAACCTGTCGCCGCGCTTGAGCGTCGCCCTGCCATCCGTGATCGCGCCGAGGCGCAGCTTCGGACCCTGCAGGTCCATCAGGATGGCGATGGACCGGCCGGTCTTCTCCTCGAGCGCGCGGATGGTCTCGACGCGCGCCCTGTGATCTTCATGGCTGCCGTGGCTGAAATTGAGGCGGAAGACGTCGACGCCGGCCTGGAACAGCGCTTCGATCTGCGCGGGGGTGCTGGTGGCGGGCCCGAGCGTGGCGACGATACGGGCGAGACGCTTGCGACGCATGGGGGGCACTCTAGCGTGCCCGTCGCTCCTGACAAGTGACCTATCGGGTCAGGGCAGGATCAGCAGAGCCCGAAAATCGTTGACATTGGTGAGGGTTGGCCCGGTGACCACGAGGTCCCCCAAGGCTTCGAAGACGCCGTAGCCGTTGTTATCGTCGAGCATCCGGACGGGGTCGAGGCCGGCCGCCCGGGCCCGTTCCAGGCTGTCCGGGGCGGCAATTGCGCCGGCATTGTTCTCGGTCCCGTCGATGCCATCGGTGTCGCCGGCCAGCGCGAACACCCCCGGCATGCCGTTGAGCCCGACCGTCAGGGCCAGCAGGTATTCGGCATTGCGTCCACCGCGCCCCTGGCCTTTGACCGTCACCGTGGTCTCGCCGCCGGAGAGCACGACGCAAGGCGGCCGGACTTGCGAGAGGCCGGCGCGGACCTCGCGCGCGAAATGGGCGTGGCGCGTGCCGACCTCGCGAGCCTCGCCTTCCACGGCGTCGCCGAGCGACAGCACGTTGATGTTCTGCTTTCGCGCCAGTTCGGCGGCCGCATCGAGCGACGCTTTGGGGCTGGCGATCAGCCGGAACTCCGCCCGGGCCAGTCGCGCGTCGCCGGGCTTTGGGGTCTCGGCCGCGGCCGAGGCCAGGCGCTCGCGGCAGCTCGGCGGCGGCTCGATGCGATATTTCGCGAGAATGGCGCGCGCCTCGGTCAGGGTCGTCGGATCGGGCACGGTCGGTCCCGAGCCGATCACCGCCGCGTCGTCGCCGGCCACGTCGGAAATCGCCAGGGTCACGACGCGCGCCGGATGGGCCACAGCGGCCAGGCGGCCGCCCTGGATCGCGGAGAGGTGCTTTCGCACGCAGTTCATCTCGTGGATGGTGGCGCCCGATTTGAGCAGCGCCTGGGTCAGCGTGCGCATGTCCTCGAGCTGGACGCCTTCGGCCGGCAGGGTAAGCAGCGCCGAGGCGCCGCCCGACATCAGGCAGAGGACCAGATCTTTTTCCGACAGGTGGGAACAGAGTTCGAGGATCCGCCGCGCGGCGAACAGCCCGGCCTGATCGGGGACGGGATGAGCGGCTTCGATGACCTCGATCTTCTGGCAGGGCGCGCCGTGGCCGTAGCGCGTGACCACCATGCCTTCGAGCGGGCCGTTGACATGGCTCTCCACTGCGCGCGCCATCGAGGCGGCCGCCTTGCCGGCGCCGACGACGATCAGGCGGCCGTCCGGCTTGGGCGGCAGGAAGCGCGGAATAGCCCGCGCCGGATCGGCGGCATCGATAGCGGCGCGGAAGAGATCGCGCAGGAAGTGGCGGGGCCGGTCCATGAAATCCTTCAGGTTGCGGGGCCAGTGTCGCCCGGCATGCGGAATCCGGCAACCGTCTCGCGGATCAGCGGCAGATGTTGCGCAGGCTGACGAATTCCGCCGGGGTCAGCGCGTCCCGGCCTCTATGGGACGCGTTGCGCAGACGTTCCGCCCGCACGGCGAGCTCGGGATGAGTCGACAGCAGGGAGAAGAGTCCCGTGAGGTCACTTTCCTTTTGGGACAGGCGCTCGAAGAACGCCGCGAGCGACAAGGTGCTGATGTCCGCGGCGCGCATCAGCGCGACGGCGCGGTCGTCGGCCTCGGTCTCCATGCCGCGGCTGTAGTAGCCGCGCAGCAGCGTGGTCACGGCGATGCTGGCCGCGGAAAACCCGACCGCATCGCCGAATAGAAGCCCGACCACGAAGGCGCCGCTGGTCTGCTCGATGGCGATCTGCAGCGGGTGGCGGTGCTCGGCATGGGCGAGCTCGTGGGCCAGGACTCCGGCCACCTCGTTGGCGTGCACGGCGAACTCCAGCAGGCCGCGGAAGATCAGGATCCGGCCGCCCGGCAAGGCAAAGGCGTTCACCAGCCCGCTGTTGACCACCTGAACGACGGGCGGCAGGGGAAGGGTGGCGTGGCTGTTGAGCGCCGAGACAAGGCGCTGCAGTGCCGCTTGCCCGTCCGGCCTTTCGCACACGACCTTGCCCTGACGTTTGGCATCGGGGTCGGCCATTATCGTGATCAGGTAGTCCGCCATCCAGGCGCCGGCGCGCGCTTCCAGCGCCGGCGGCGTGAGACGAACGATCTCGCGCGCGAACAGCGGCACGGCGACAAAGAAGAACACCACGAGCCCAGCCACCGCGGCGGCGGACCACAGCACGATCTTCTGCCAGCGCAGATGCGAGGGCGTGACGGGGCGGCGAAGATCGGGGCAGCGGGCCTCAAGGCTGCTGGCGAAGTTGAAGCTGTTGACCGAGAGCCGCGCGTCGCCGGAGCCCCGGCACAGCCGAAGCGTGCCGTCTTCGTGCGGCGCGCCGACGAGGCGGATATCGGCGGTCGGCCACGTGTCCATCACGTTGCCGGCGTCATCGACGATGGTGAGACGCGGCCCGTCGAGCGAAACCCGCACGGAGCGGATGGCAGCCGTACGGCCGTCGCTGTAGCGCGCCGGATAAAGCGGTTCGCTCAACCCGCGACCTCGAAACTATCCGCCAGTCCCTCGCCGTACTTGTCGCTCGGGGCGCTGGCTTGCGCGACGCCATCCAGGGTCTCCAGCCCAGAGATCTCCAGAGTTTCGCAGATATGCCGCACGAGGCCTGCGGTGACGATCATGGTCCACAGGAAGCGGTAGCCGAACAGGACCAACAGGAGCCCCAGCACGCCGCCCACGGTCGCGAAGGCGAAGATTTGGCCCATGCCCAGGCTGATGAGAGCCCGGGACCACCAGAAAACGAGCAGGCCGACGAGGATCGTGGCGCCGAGCGCGGCGAGTGCGAACCCGGTCAGGCGGATCAGGATCGCCCGGCCACGGGCTGTGGAGCGGAAGGTGATCTCGCCCAGCCGCGTGTGGGCGGCGAAGTGCCGGAATTCCGCCATCCGGTACCAGGCCCAGGTGAAGGGCAGGATCGCGAGAAGCACCAGCGCAACCCCCATGAGCTTCCCATGGGCAACCATGGCCTCGCCGATCTTGCGGCCCACGGCTTCGGCATCGCTGTCGCCGATGGAGCGCTCCACAGCGATCGAGAAGCCGATGATCACCAGGTAGAAGAGGATGAGCGGAGTCAGCACGACCAGCCAGCGTGTGAAAAGAGGCATCAGCGGCGCGTCGAATGAAAAATGCTGATCGCCGAAGCGGGTGTTCACGGTGCGATAGCGCTGGAGCGCCAGCCGCGTCGACGGGTAGGCGAGGCCCAGGGTCGCGGCGGAGGCCAGACCCCACAGGAGGGACTGGCCGACGTAGCGCCAGGTCGATCCGTCCTGGCCCGCGCGAATGCCGCGCCAGAGCGTGCGGGACAGCCGGTAGCGGCGGGCGCGGAACCCGGCCGCCTGGATGAGGACGAAGAGGATGAAGAAGTAGATACCCTGGGCGATCGACAGGCCGACAGGGTCGGTGCTCAGCAACGTCTGCGCCGTGCTCCAGGCCAGAGTCGCGGGGGCGAGCACGGCCAGCACGATCAGGAAGCCGATCAGCAGCTCGCGTCCGAGCCCTGTGTACTCGAACGGCTCGCCATCCACACGGACCGCCTGCCAGAAATACTGTCGCACCCGGGTCTTGGCCCAGAAGCGGTAGATCGTCAGCGTGATCAGGTTGAGCGCGGCGTTCTTGAGCAGCAGCCACGCCAGCGAGTCGCTGGGCCGGTATTCGACGTTGATGTGCATGATCCCCCCGAACCGGCACCCCTGTCGCCCGCAACCATAGGGCTAGAGGAGCGTTCGGCGCAACTTAGAGGGGTGCGTCGCAAGATCGACGCTCGTGCGGCGGCGCGGGCGCGGCTGCCGTCACGCTTGGCTCGCGCGGCGCGCGACCACGATGCCGGCGAGGATGACAATGCCGCCCAGCGCCTGCAGCGGGCCAAGCGCCTCGCTGAACAGCAGCCAGGCGAGGATGGCAGCAACGGCTGGCTGCAGCAGCAGCCCCACCGACGAGAACGACGCCGGCAGATGGGCGAAGGCATAGGCGATTAGGCTCTGGCCGCCGCAGTGGCTGAGCAGGGCGAGGCCGAGCAGCACCGCCCAGCCGGTGAGCGAAAAGGCGATCAGGCTCTCCCCCGACAGGATCGCCACCGGCACCAGGAGGATCGCCGTGATCGCGGCGCTCCACGCCATGATCGTCGCGGTCGAGAAGGTCGCGCGCAGGCGGCTGACCACCAGCATGTAGGCGGCATAGAAGCCGGCGGTGACGATGGCCAACACGTCGCCGAGGATGTGATCGACGGAGAGGGTCAGCGACTGGCCCATGAGCAGGGCGGCGCCGCCGATCGCCAGCAGCAGCCCGAGCAGGAAGGTGGGACGGATGCGCTCACCGAACAGCAGCCAGGCGGCCGGCGTCACGAAGATCGGCGTGAAATTGGCGAACAGCGTCGAGTTGGCCACCGACGTCAGGGTGATCGACCAGTGCCACACGGCGAGATCGCCGGCGAAGAAGGAGCCGGCGGCGACAAGTCCCCACCAGTCGCGCGCCGTCGCCGGGCGGCGCGCGGCGGGCCCGAGCCGGCGCTGCTCGCTCATCAGCCACAGCATCAGGACGGGAGCCGCGAAGGCGACGCGCCAGAACGCCGTCGCCGTCGGCCCGAGCTCCGACAGGCGCACGAAGATCGGCGCGAAGGCGATGGCCGTGGCTCCGGCCAGCAGCGCCAGCAGAGCGACGCGCTCGCGCGCGGCGCCGGCTTCGGCCGTGGTGGTGGCGTCGCTCATGGTCCGGCTTATAGCCCTCCCGTTGCGCCGTGGCCACGCTGGCGCCTGTATGGCTGCCTTGCGCTATAGTGAGAGCCCATGTCCGGGTCCGCCGAATCCAGTCTCCTCGACGCCGACGAGCCCCCCTCGGCCGAGGTCTTCAACGAAGGGGGCAATGCCGCCACGCTGCTCGTCTGCGACCACGCCGGGCGGCGCATCCCCAAGGCGCTCGGCGATCTCGGCGTCGAGGCGGCGGGGTTCGAGCGCCACATTGCGTGGGATATCGGCGCGGCCGAGGTGGCGCGGCGCCTCGCCGTGCGGCTCGATGCGCCGCTGGTCTACGCCACCTATTCGCGGCTCGTGGTCGACGTCAACCGCCGGCCGGACGATCCGACTTGCATGCCGGAGGAAAGCGACGGCACCAAGGTGCCGGGCAACTGCAATCTCTCGGACGCCTTGCGCGCGGCGCGCATTGCCTCGGTGCACGAGCCCTACCATCGGCTGGTGGCCGAACGTCTCGGCATGATCCGGGCGCGCGCCGTCCCGGCGGTGATCTCGGTGCACAGCTTCACGCCGGTGTGGAAGGGCGTCGAGCGCCCGTGGCATATCGGCGTGCTTTGGAACCGCGACGGGCGCCTGGCGCGCCCGCTGATGAAGCGCCTCGCCGAGCTCGACATCACGGTGGGCGACAACGAGCCTTATTCCGGCCAGGACGCGCACGGCTACACCCTGCCGCGGCATGTGGAGAAGGTGGGCATTCCGCATGTCCTGCTCGAGGTGCGGCAGGACCTGATCGATACGCGCAAAGGGGCGGAGGAATGGTCCGAGAAGCTCTACAGCGCGCTCGGTCCGCTGCTCGCCGACCCGACCCTGCGCCAGCTCGAGGTTCCGGCATGACAGCAAACGATCCGCCCTTCACCGTCGGGCTGGAGGAGGAGTATCTGCTGGTCGAACGCGCCACCGGCGCGCTGGCCAACGATCCGCCGGCGGCGATCCTCGCCGAGTGCGAGACGCGCCTGGCGGCGCTGGGCCGCGCGGCCAGCGTGACGCCCGAATTCCTGCGCGCCCAGATCGAGGTGCAGACCGGCGTGTGCCGCACCGTGGGCGCGGCGCGTGCGGAGCTGGCCGCGGCGCGGCGTATCGTGGCCGAGGTCGCCGGCGAGCACGGCCTCGCCCCCGTCGCCGCCTCGACGCATCCCTTCGCCGAATGGGGCGGGGCGAAGGCGACGGAGAAGGAGCGCTACCGCAGCCTTGCCGCCGACCTCCAGGGCGTCGGGCGCCGGCTCCTGATCTGCGGCCTGCATGTCCACGTTGGCATTCCCGATAACGAACTTCGCATCGACCTGATGAACCAGGCGATGTATTTCCTGCCGCATCTGCTGGCGCTGTCGACCTCGTCGCCGTTCTGGCGCGGCGACGACACCGGGCTCAAGAGCTATCGCGTGGCCGTGTTCAACGAGCTGCCGCGCACCGGCCCGCCCGATTATTTCGAGAGCTACGGCGAGTACGAGCGCCAGGTGCGCCGCCTGCTCGACGCGCGGCTGATCGACGACCCGACCAAGCTGTGGTGGGATATCCGCCCCTCGGCGCGCTTTCCCACGCTGGAGATGCGCATCACCGACGTGACCACGCGGCTCGACGACGCGGCGGGGATCGCGGCGATGTTCCAGTGCATCCTCGGCCTGCTCTGGCGTCTGCGCCGCAGCAACCAGCGCTGGCGTATCTATCCGCATATGCTGGTCAAGGAGAACCGCTGGCGCGCCCAGCGCTACGGCATCGACGAGGGCCTGGTCGATTTCGGCAAGGGCGAGGTCGTGCCCTTCGCCACCCTGCTCGACGAGCTGATCGAGCTCACCGCGCCCGAAGCGGCGCGCTTCGACTGCATCGCCGAGATTGCGGCGCTGCGCGACATCCTCAAGCGCGGCACCTCGGCCCACCGCCAGCACGCGGTTTACAGCGACGCTATCGCCAAAGGGGCGTCGAAGCCCGAAGCGCTCAAGCGGGTTGTCGACTGGCTGGTCGGCGAGACGGTGAACGGGCTTTAGCCGTATACTCCGCCGGCTACGCATTTCCGGGAGAGTGACATGGACGACAAGACCCGCATCGAGCTCGAGGCCGCCGCCTTCCGCCGGCTGGTCGAGCATCTGCGCCAGCACCCGGAGGTCCAGAATCTGGACATGATGAACCTCGCCGGGTTCTGCCGGAACTGCCTGTCGAACTGGTACCAGGAAGCCGCCGCGCAGAAGGGCGTGCCGCTGGACAAGGAGAAGGCGCGCGAGATCGTCTACGGCATGCCGTACGACGAGTGGAAGGCCAAGCACCAGAGCGAGGCGACGCCCGAGCAGATGCAGAAGCTCGCGGCCCGCGGCGGCCCGCACAAGCATTAAGCCGGCGGCGTTGCTCCTTCTCTTGCGTTTTCTCGCGGCGCTGCTGCTCGCCGTCGTCGTGGCGGAACCTGCGGCGGCGCAGACCGAGCTGCTGCCGGGCTATGCCGATCAGGGGTTGAAGGGTCCCGGCGCCGCGAAGGGCGCGGTCATCTACAGCCACGGCCTCGCCTCGGTGACCGAAGCGCCGCCCGAGCTGCCCTATGTTCTCGACGCGCTGCAGGAATCCGGCTGGGATGTCTTCCGGCTGCAGCGTCGCTGGGCGGCGGAAACCCTGCCGTCCTCGACGGCCGCGCTGTCCGACGCGCGCCGCCGGCTGAAAGGCGAAGGCTACGAGAAGATCGTGCTGTTCGGCCAGAGCTTCGGTGGCTGGATCTCGCTGGCCGCCGCGTCCGACAGCGAGCCGGTCCATGCGGTGATCGCGCTCGCGCCTGCGGCCTTCGGTACGCGCGACCAGTCGCCGCGCTGGACACTCAACGCCGAGGCGCTTTACCCGCTGGCCGAGAAAGTGAACGCGGAACGCACGCTGGTCTTTCTGTTCGACGGCGACGATTTCGATCCCGGTGAGCGCGGCGAGCGCCTGCGCACCATCTTCCAGGATCGCGGCATCGTCGCGGCGGTCGTCGACCGGCCCTTCGGCCTCGCCGGCCACGGCGTGGGCCTGACCCGTGGCTTCGCGCGCCGCTTCGGGCCCTGCCTGCGCGATTTCATCGAGACGGTGTCGCCGGCCCCGCGTTTCACGTGCGGCGGCGAGCCCCCGACCTCGGCGCTGAAGGATTTCCCGCTGCCCCCGAATGTGCGCATCGTACCGGCTCCGGACGGAGCGCCACCCGCCCTCGCGGGCATGATCGGGCGCTGGTACGGGGTCTACACCAGCGGGCGCGAGGTGCTGTTCATCGTCGAGGAGGTGGGCACGGACCGGGCGCGCGCCGTCTATTCATTCGGCCCGCTGGCGCGGCATGTCGACAGCCAGGCCGGCTACACGCCGCGCCGCGGCGAATTCGCCGCCGGCACCGGCGTGCTTTCCTTCACCGAACCGCAGGCCTCGAGCAACCTGCAGGCGAAGCTGGCCCCGGACGGGCGCATCGATTTCACCTGGATCAACCGCCAGACCGGCGGCCGCCTGACCGCGCGGCTGCGCAAACTCGATTAGGGGCAGTCGGGGTGGCCCGGTAGGCACCCGGCGAACCACTCCCGTTATTCACCTTATCCACAGAGAGGGCGGTTTTCCTTTGCGGAACCGCCCGCGCCGCCGCTATGTAACGCCCTCGACTTTATGGGGGCCCCATGGCGGACGGCAGCGCGACCAGCAGCATTGCGGCGGAGAAGCTCAAGTCTTTCGTCGAGCGCATCGAGCGGCTCGAGACCGAGAAGACCGAGCTCGCGGCCGATATCCGCGAGGTCTATTCCGAGGCCAAGGGCAACGGCTTCGACACCAAGATCATGCGCCAGGTGATCCGCCTGCGGAAAATGGAAGTCGCCGACCGTCGCGAGCAGGACGAGCTGCTGGAACTCTACCGCCGCGCCTTGGACACCTGAGGATGGGGACGCCCGAGGGCCCTCCCGATCCGGGGGAGAAGAAGGGCCCGTCCGATACTCTGTCCGACACGCTGCGGCTCGCCCCGGGCTCGATCCGGCATTGCGGGCGACGCTTCGCCCATAGCGTAAGAGAGACGCAGCCGCGACGCTGGCGGCCGCATCGCTCGCGCACCCGAGCCCAGCATCGCGACAGCGTCGCCCGCCGCAGCCGGCCGACCTCGCCGCGCTAGCGACAAGGCTGCGCTCCGCCGTGGCGACGTTCTTCGGTGAGCTTGAGCCTCTCCGTCACAAGCCGATCCCCGATCTGGCGGCTCACCGCCGGCGGCGGGTGGGCTATCGCCGCCACGCTCTCGACCTCTCGCACCCGCTGGCGAAGGAGACGCTGGTCGATATCCGGGCTCTGGGGATCGACGGGCTCAATTTCTACCATCGGCCCGACAACCCGCCTTATTACGAGAGCATCCCGGGCTCCATCCCGGACTTGCTTTTGCGCCCGAGCGTCGCGTCGCGGCTGAAGAGCGTGGATGAGCGCCTGAGACGGTCCGGGCTGAAGCTGTTCGTGCACGATGCCTATCGGCCGCTCGAGGTGCAGACCTACTTCCACGATGTGTGGATGCCGGCGCGCATCCGCGAGAAGAACCCAAGCCTGAACGAGGCCGAGATCCTCGTCGAGGTCGAGACATACTGGGCGGCGCCGAGCCGGTCGCAGACGCAGCCCGCACCGCACAGCACGGGCGGCGCGACGGACCTCACGCTCTATACGCTGGGCGCGGGCGAGCCGCTGCACATGGGCTCGATCTTCGACGACGCGACTGCCGTAGCCCACACGGATCATCTCGAGGCGAACGGCGATCTCCGCTCGTACTCGGAGATCGAGGCGAAGCGCAATCGCCGCCTCCTGTATTGGGTGATGGACGAGGCCGGCTTCGTCAACAATCCGAACGAGTGGTGGCACTTCAGCTGGGGCGACCAGATGTGGGCACGCCTGTCCGGCCAGGACGCCGCTGTTTTTGGAGTTGCAGCGCCCTCTTGAACGGAAGCGGTCGACGAGCCGCGATGCTTTCAGAGCCCCGGGGGCTTGTTCCAGGAATCGTATTCCGGGTTGACCCAGGGCTGGCCCTGATCGGGGAAGACCTCGTTCTGCCATTGCACGAGATGGGCGTAGTCGGCGCGCGGCGGCGAGAAGATCTCCATCAGCTCGGCCGGCTCGTCGCCCACCGCATGGCAGCGATGCATGGTGAAGGGCGGGATGATCACCGCGGATTCCGGCGGCATCTCCTGCTCCTTACCGCCGATCTCGACACGCAGCCGGCCCTTGTTGACGATCAGCATCTGGTCGAAGGGATGGTCCTGCGGGGCGCGGTGATAACCCTGCCTGCCCTTGGCCTGCGGCGTGATCTCGGCCCACACCGTCTGGCATTGCAGGGTGCGGATCGATCTGCGGCGCATGCGGCCCTCATGGAGCCGGGTGTCGACCGGCATCTCGGCGAGCTTGTAGAGCGGCGGGCGTTTCTTCCACGGGTCGTTCCGGGTCCAGGTCGTCCAGGTGAAGGCCTCGCGATCGCGCACCCAGGGCGCGCCGGCATCCGGATAGTCCTTTTTCTGCCACTCGACGAGATCGATGTAGTCGTTGCGCGCCGGCGCGAAGACCTCGAACAGCACCGCCGGCTTGTCGCCGTGGGCGTAGCCGCGATGCATGTAATAGGCCGGCACGACCATGGCCGAGCCGGCGGTGACCGGATGATCGATGCCCTCGACATCCTGCATCATGCAGCCGTCGAGAACGACGAGCAGCATGTCGTAGGGGTGGTCGTGCGGGGTGCGGTGGTTCTTCTGCTTGTCGCGCGGCTGCGGGGTGATCGTGCCGAAGACGATCTGCGCCCCTTGCGTGCGCAACGAGTAGCGTTTCATGCGCCCCTCGTGCAGGCGCGCCTCGAGCGGGACGTCTGACAGTTTAAAGACAGTGCCGTTCTGGATCATGTGTTCTCCCAACTTGTCATCCCGGACCAGCGAGCCCTTCAAGGGCGAGCGCCGATCCGGGATCCAGCACGAAGCTGCGCGCTTCGCGCACTCTATTTCCTGAAGACTGGGCCCCGGCTTTCGCCGGGGTGACGGACAGTTATTCAGCTTTGAGGCCGAGCTCCTTGATCACCTTCGACCAGCGCGCCCGATCTTCGTTGATCATGCTGACCAGTCGTTCCGGCGTCCCGCCGAGCGGCTCGGACGCGACCGTGGCGAGGCGCTGGGCGACGGTCGGATCCTTGAGCGCCTCGTTGGCCGCGCGGTTCAACGTGGCGACGATCTCGGCCGGCGTGCCCTTGGGCGCGTAGAAGGCGTTCCAGCCGAGCAGCTTCAGATCGATGCCGCTCTCGGCCAGCGTGGGCACGTCGGGGACGAACGGATTCTTGGTCGGATTCGTGACGGCAAGGCCTTTCACCTGGCCTTCCTTGATGCGCGCCAGCGAGGACGGCATCGCCTCGATCACCAGGTCGGTATCGCCGCGCATCAGGTCGGGGAACAGGCCGGCATTGCCGGCAGAGTACGGCACCTTGGTCAGCTGTATCTTCGCCGCGTCGCTGAACATGCCGTTGACCACCTGCGCCGTGGTGCTGGCCAGGCCGACGGTGAGCTGACCGGGCTTCGCCTTCGCTTCGGCCACGAGCTGGGCGATCGTCTTGTCCTTGTGCTTCGGGCCCACCATGACCGCGTAGCCGGTGCCGGCCACGGCGATGATCGGCACCAGGTCGGTCATCGGCTCGAAGCCCATATTGGCGTAGAGAAACGGGTTGCCGATATGCGTGGCGTTGCCGGTGCAGAGCAGCGTGTAGCCATCCGGCGCCGACTTCGCCGCCTCGGCGCCGCCGATATTGCCACCGGCCCCCGGACGGTTCTCGATCACGATCGCCGTGTGGTTGAGCGAGGTCTTGAGCGCCTCGACGAAGGCGCGGCACATCAGATCCGTCGCCTGACCCGGCCCGTAGGGCGCGATGACGCGGATCGAGCGCGAGGGGTTCGGGTAGGTCTGGGCGTCAGCGCTTCCGGCCGCGGAAAGAAGAAGGGCGGCGGCGAGCGCCGGTATGAAACGCATCATGGGCGGGCCTACCTTTGTATCGTTGCGGTTCGCTTGGTTTAACCCACGCTAAACCGGCTTTCAAGGGAGGGGTAGCGCCCGCAACTCCCACAGACGGAAACCTTGGCAAATTTCGCCACGTGGAATAAGTCCGACCGCCGCGCCGGCCGGACCCTCGCCGGCGGCCTACGTGCGCGACTTGTGGGCCGCGCTAGGTCTTGGGGTGCCGCTTGCTGGGATCGAGACGCACAAGGTTGTGAGGCTTGGGCGAAACCTCGCGGGTGACCGTATCGATGGCGCGGCTCAGCTCCGCCAGGCGGAAGGGTTTGCGGATCACAGTGAACTCGTCATCGAGCAGGTCGCCCCTCTGCGTGTAACCGGTCACCAGCAGAATGGGCAGGCCCGGGTTGCGCTGGCGCAAGGCTCGGGCGAGGCCCAGACCGTCCATCGGCCCGGCCATCACGACGTCGCTTACCACCAGATCGAAGCTCTGCTGCTGGATGGCTTCGAGGGCCGCCTCCGCGTCACCCGCCTGTTCGGCGCGGTAGCCGAGCTGCTCGAGCAGATCGGCCGTCACCTCCGCGACCTCGGGATTGTCTTCGACCAGTAACACGGTACCTGTGCGCTTCTCGTGCGGTCCGGCGGCCGAGTCCGGCCGGACCTCCTCCTCGTTGGGCGCGCGGGGCAGCAGCAGGGTCACGGTCGTTCCCTGGCCAAGCGCGCTGCGGATCGTCACCGTGCCGCCGCTCTGATGCGCGAAGCCATGCACCTGGGCCAGGCCCAGGCCCGAGCCCTTGGCGCGGTGCTTGGTCGTGAAGAACGGCTCGAAGACGCGCGGCAGGATGTCCTCGGCGATTCCGCTGCCGTTGTCGCTGACCGAGAGGGCGACGAACTCGCCGGCAAGCTTCTGCGCCGTCTCCGGCCCCTGAAGCACGACATTCTCCGTCGTGATCGTCAGCACGCCGCCCTGCGACATGGCATCGCGCGCGTTGAGCGCAAGGTTGACCACCGCCAGTTCGAACTCGTTGATATCGATCCTGATGGGCCAGGTATCCGGCGGGATGTTGGCGATCATCCGCACGCCCGAACCCAGGCTGCTGCCCAGCATGGCTCGGATACTTTCGATGCACGCATCCACACGCACGTTTTCGGCATGCAGCGGCTGCCGGCGAGAGAAGGTGAGGAGCTGGCGGGTGAGGGATTCGGCCTGCCGGCAGGCCAGCTCGATCGCCTCGATTCCCCGCAGCAGTTTCGGATCGTCGGCCACGCGCTTGCGCAGCATCTGGGCATGGCCGCTGACGATCATCAGCATGTTGTTGAAGTCGTGCGCTACCCCGCCGGTGAACTGGCCGAGCGCTTCCATCTTCTGGGCATAGGCACGCTGGATCTGCGCGTCCTGCAGCTTCCTCTCCGTCTCTCGCCGCTGGGTGATGTCGCGGGTGATCTTGGCGAAGCCGACAAGCCGGCCGCCATCGTCGCGGATGGCGTCGATCACCACGTTGGCCCAAAAGAGCGCCCCGTCCTTGCGCACCCGCCAGTTCTCGGCCTCGAACCGGCCTACGGTGAGCGCGGTGTGGAGGGCGGCTGCTGGCAGGCCAGCGGCCCGGTCGGCCTCGGTATAGAAGCGTGAAAAATGCTGGCCGACGATCTCCTCGGCCTTGTAGCCCTTGATGCGCTCGGCGCCGTCGTTCCAGTTGGTGACGATGCCATTGGGGTCGAGCAGGTAGATGGCGTAGTCGGTGACACCTTTGACCAGCAGCCGGAACTGACGCTCGCTCTCGCGCAGGATTTCCTGCGCGGCGCGCCGTTCGGTGAGGTCGCGCGTGATCTTGGCCAGGCCGATCAGCGTTCCGTTCTCGTCGCGGATTGCATCGAGGACCACCGAGGCCCAGAAGCGGCTGCCGTCCTTGCGTACCCGCCAGCCTTCCGCCTCAAACCGCCCCTCGCGAATCGCCTGGTTCAGGATCTGGGTCGGCAGCCCTGCCTCGCGGTCCTCCCGGGGATAGAAGCGCGAGAAATGCTGCCCGACGATTTCGTTCGCGGCATAGCCCTTGAGGCGCTGGGCGCCGGCGTTCCAGTTGGTGATGATGCCGCTCGGGTTCCAGCATGTAGATGGCGTAGTCCGTCACGCCCTCGACCAGCAGGCGGAAGCGGCGGTCGCTTTCCAGCCGCTCCTGCTCGGCGGCCATGCGCTCCGTAATGTCGCGGGTGACCTTGGCAAAACCGATAAGGGCACCGGACGGATCGCGCATGGCGTGCAGCACGGCCAGTCCCCAGAACCGCTTGCCGTCCTTGCGCACGCGCCAGCCCTCGCTTTCGGCGCGTCCCTTCTCCCGCGCCTCGGTCAGCAGGCGCATCGGCAGACCGGCGGCCTGGTCCTCGGGCGTGAAGAAGTGTGAGAAATGCTGCCCGATGATCTCGCCGGGCCGGTAGCCTTTCAGCTTCTGGGCACCGCTGTTCCAGCTCGTCACATGCCCGCCGGGCTCGAGCATATAGATCGCGTAGTCGGTGACCGCATCGATCAGCAGCTGCAGGCGCTGCGTGTCGTCGAGTGCGGCCGGATGCTGTGGTTTCGAGGGTAAGGCTTCCATAGTCCCGCTGTTGTCTTCGGGGCGCAATCACTCATCGGCACTCGGCGCGCCGACGATAGGCTGCAAGAGAGAGAATTGGCAAACGGCGCGGAACCGCCTACCCCTTTCGGATAGGGCAAAGCTCCGGCAAATTGTTACGAGCACTGGCCACGGGCTTGCGAATACACTTAAATGGGCCGCTGCGGGATATTAACAAGCGCAGGGGAATGGGCTGTTTTCGCTGGATCAAGGAAGGATGATGCTCACACACCGCAAACCGGACCCCGAAACTGCCCCATACTACCGGTTGGCCCCTGCAGGCGAGCACGGCGGCGGACGACCCGGCTTTCCCTCGGCCGGCCCCGATCCGCTGGAGGGCGAGGACCTGCCCTATAAGGTCGAGCTCTGGGACGAGGGGAAGAACAGCGTCGAGGTGGTTCTGGCCGTGACCGCGAGTCCCAGCATCGGCTATGCCGCCTACTTCGCAGCAACACGGGAATACCCTATGCGTTACGTGACCCTGCGGTACAAGAGCAGCGTCGTCACGCGCTGGAACGGGCCCGGCCACTGAACACGCGACACCGGGTTCGAGCCATGATCGACTCTGATGGCGACGGGGCGAAGGTTGTACGGCTCGACGGCGACAGCGACGATGGAGGTCTGCCGTTCTGCATCGAGCTGTGGGATGCCGGGAAGGCGGACGCCGTCGAGAAGATGCTGGCGCGCGCCACGAGCCTTGGCCTCGCCCGCGCGATCTTCAAGGCGGCGGGCGAAGAACATCCCGGCCGCCGCATCACCGTGCGTCAGGGTCGCCGGATCCTCGCGGACAGCGAGGAGCGATAAGCGGCATCGCCCGCGGAACGGCAGAGAGAGCCTCTAGTCTTCCTCTCGGGGTTTCTAGCGCTGCGCGCCCATCACGTTGAGGATCGCGCCCGTCACCAGGGACGCCTTGTCGGATAGCAGCCAGACGATGGACTCCGCGACTTCCTCCGGCCGGCCGGCGCGGCCGAGGGGCGACTGCGCGATGGAGAGCTTCACGCGCTCTTCATTGCCGGTCTTGGCATGGATCGGCGTGTCGACCGTGCCGGGCCGCACCGCATTGATCCGAATGCCCTGGCGCGCCACCTCCACGGCCATACCCACGGTCATTGTGTCGACGGCCCCCTTGGAGGCGGCGTAGTGGATGAAGCGGCTGGGACTGCCGGTCAGCGCACCGATCGATGAGACGTTGACGATGCTGCCGCCTTTGCCCCCATGCTGGGTCGACATGCGCTTGACCGCCTCGCGGCAGGCGATCATGACGCCGGCCGTGTTGACCGCCAGGATCTCCATGATCTCGGTGAACGTGTACTCCTCCAGGCTGCGCAGCGCGGGCCCGTTGATCGCCGCGTTGTTCACCAGGCCCGTCACCGGGCCGAAGGCGCGGTCGGTCTCCGCGAACAGCCGCAGGATATCCGCCTCGTTGCCCAGGTCGGCCGCGACGGCGATGGCCCGCCCGCCGGCGGCTTTCACCTCGCCGACGACGGCTTCGGCCAGATCGCGTGAGCTGCGATAATTCACGACGACGCTGGCGCCGGCAGCGCCCAGCAGCCGCGCTGTTGCCGCTCCGATGCCGCTGCTGGCGCCGGTCACGATCACCACGTCTTTCATGCTGTTCAGCCCTTAGGAGCCTGTTTTGAAAACCGACCTCACCCTGAGGAGCTCGCCTTCTGAGGCGAGCGTCTCGAAGGGTGGACATGCTTTGAGACGGTTCCCATTTTGAGCGCCGCAGTGCGGCGCAAGACGGGGGACCTCCTCAGCATGAGGCTTATCATCATCACTCTTTCTCGATGCCGGCCTTCTTGATCATCTCGCCCCAGCGCGACAATTCGTTGCGCACGAAGCCGTCGAGCTCCGGCAGCGTCATTGTAGCCGGCTCATGTCCGATGTCCTTGAGCTTTTGCCGGGCCGGCTCCGCTGTCGACACGACTTTCACCATCGCGGCATTCAGGCGCTCGATGATCGGCCGTGGGGTCTTCGAGGGCGCGAAGAGAATGACGGAGGAATCGGTGACGACCGGATAGCCTGATTCCGACAGGGTGGGGACGTTCGGGAGAGTCGATATGCGGTTTGCCGTGGTCGACGCGAGATAGCGCAGCGTGCCGGCCTCGACGTAGGCGCGGACCGCCTGGATGTCGACGAAGAGAATGTCGATGCGCTGACCCACCAGATCGGTGACCGGATCAACCACGCTCTTGTAAGGCACGCTCAGGAGCTTCACGCCCGCCGCCTGCTGGAACATCTCGCCGGTCACCAGGACGCTGCTTTGCCAGTAGCCGAAGGACAGCTTTCCCGGGCTTTCCTTCGCGGTCTTGACCACATCGGCCACGGATTTGAAGGGACTCTTCTCATTGACGACCATCACCCAGGGGGCTCGGAGGATGAACGCGACCGGGACGAAATCGTTGAGCTGATCGTAATAGAGATTCTTCACCAGGTTGGGATTGAGGGAGAAGGTCGAGCTGGCCGTAAGCAGGAGCGTATGACCGTCCGGCGCCGCCCGCGCCGCCGCGGCGGAGCCAATGGCCCCGTTCGCCCCCGGCCGGTTCTCGATGACGATCGGCTGGCCCAGCTCCTTGCGGATGTCCTCTTGCAGTGTCCGCGCGATCACATCCGTGCCGCCGCCGGCTCCGAAGGGAACGATGAAGGTGACCGGCCTTTGCGGGTAGTTCTGGGAATGCGCCGCCGCGGACAGGAGCGTCAGGGCAGCCGCGAGGGCGGCGAACGAAAGGGCGATTCGTGCCTGCGGCATGTTCTATCCTCTTCTGAAGGTCGCCTCGGTCACTATCACCAACCGATCCCGGCATCATCGGCCGTGGCCGCCAATTTCGGACCGCGAAATGCAACGTCGATGGTTTAGAGTGTCGTCATGACCCGCCGCCCTCCGCAACTGCGCCGTTCCTGGCTGTTCGTGCCGGGCGCCGACCGCTCGGCTCATGACGCCGCCGCGGCCAGCGGCGCCGACGTGCTGATCCAGGAGCTGGAGGATTTCACGCCACCCGAGCGCCGGCCGGAGGCGCGGCGGCTGGCGGTGACGCTCTATGACGCATGGCGCAAGCGCGGCGCCCTGGCCGCCGTGCGCATCAACCCGCTGGAGACCTGCGGGCGCGAGGATCTCGAGGCGGTGATGCGCGGGCGTCCGGACATCCTGCTGATGTCCAAGGTCGCCGAGCCGGCGCAGGTCAAGGCTCTGGCGGAAGCGATCGGCCAGCACGAGCGCGGGCTCGGCATCGCCAGGGGCTCGATCGAGCTGGTGCCGAACATCGAATCGGCGCGCGGCCTGATCCAGGCCTACGCCATCGCCACCGCCGATCCGCGGGTCACCGGCGTCTGCGGCTCGACCGAGGACATGGCCGTCGATCTTGGCGCCACGCGCACGCGCGAGGGACGGGAGCTGGCCTACGCGCGCCAGCGCCTGCATGTGGACTGCGTCGCGGCCAAGGTGCTGTCGATCGATTGCCCTTACACCTTCGCCGACGACGAAGGCTGCATCGCCGATGCGCGCTGGGCCCACGGCCTCGGCTACGTGGCCAAGAGCGCGGTGAAGCCGGAGCATGTCCCGCTGGTGAACACGGCGATGACGCCCTCGGAGGCCGAGATCATCGACGCGCAGCGCATCGTGCGCGCCTTCGAGGAGGCGCGGGCGCAGGGGCTCGACCGGGCGGCCGTCGACGGCAAGCTCGTCGAGGTGCCGGTGTATCTCAACGCGCAGCGCCTGCTGCAGCGCGCGGCGGCACTGGGAGCGGCATGACCCGCCATCTCGCCGTCGCGCGCCTGTGGTACGAGGCCAATTCCTTCTCGCCGGTGATCGCCGACCGGGCCGCGTTCGAGCGTCGCGAATGGCGGACGGGCAAAGCGGCCCTGGATGCGGCCTCCGGCACCAACAGCGAGCTGGGCGCGCTGGGCGACTTCAAGCAGGCACGGCCGGACTGGGAGGTCACCGTGCTGCGCTGCGCCTCGGCCTCGCCGGCGGGGCCGATGGACGACGATCTGTTCACCGAGTTCTATGACGAGGTGATCGCGAGCATCGCCGCGCGCCAGTGGGACGCCGTGTACCTGTCGCTGCACGGCGCCGGCGTCACCACGCGCCGGGTGCGGCCGGAGCTCGGCCTGATCGCCGGGGTGAAGAGCCTGATCGGCGAGACGCCACTCGGCATCTCCTTCGACCTGCACGGCAACATAGCGCCCGAGGTGGTGCGCTACGTCGCCTACGCCTCGGGCTATCGCAGCTATCCGCATGTCGACATGCGCGAGACGGCGGCTCGGGTGCTCGACCGCTTGGCGACCGCGGCCGAAGGCCGCCTGAAGCCGGTCGGCGCGGTGGTCAAGATCGGGGCGATGCTGACCAGCTTCAACATGCGCACGGCGGAGGGGCCGATGGCCGATATCGAGGCGCTGGCGCGCGTGCTCGAGAGTGGCACGGTGCTCGACGTCTCGGCCTTCGGCGGCTTCCCTTACGCCGACACGCCCGATGCCGGCGGCACGGCCATGGCTTTCGCCGACGGCGACGCGGAGGCCGCGCAACGCGCGGCGCGCATCCTGGCCGAGGACATGTTCAATCGCCGGGCGCAGTTCGACGTGCGGCTGCCGACTCCCGCGGAGGGTATCGCGCAGGCGCTGGCCGGTCCGCCGGGCCTGGTCTGTGTCACCGATCCGGCGGACAACCCGTATTCCGGCGGCTTCGCCGACACGGCGGGCCTGTTCCGCGCGCTGCTGCAGATGCGGCCGGCGGTGCCCACGGTCTTCGCCTTCTTCTGCGATGCGCCGCTGGTGGCGCGCGCCCGCGAGGCCGGCGTGGGCGCCATGATCGAAGTGTCTCTGGGCGGGCGGCTGCGGCCCGAGTTTGGCGCGCCCGTGGAGACGCGGGCCATCGTCCTGCGCTTCACCGACGGCAGGTTCGTCAATTCGGGCCCGATGGAGACGGGGCTCGCCGTCGATCTCGGCCGCACCGTGCTGCTCGACATCGACGGCATCCAGGTGATCGTGACGGAGAACTGCCATCCGCCCAACGATCCCGGATTCTTCACCCTGCACGGCATCGATCTCGAGCAGACCCGGCTCTTGTGCGCCAAAGTGAAGAACCATTTCCGCGCTGCCTTCCAGCCGCGCGCGGCGCTGATCGTCGACACCGACGCGCCGGGCCCCGCCTGCCTCGACCTCTCGCAGCTGCCTTATAGAAAGGTGCCGCAGGATTTGAGGCTCAACCGCTGATCCAGTCATGCCCGCGAAGGCGGGCATCCAGGGTGAGTGCGCGCTGGTGACCCTGGACCCCCGCCTTCGCGGGGCTGACGAGGGTTCCTCAGTCGAGGCTGATCTTCGCCGCCTCGACCACGCCCTTCCACTTCGCCTGCTCGGCGGTGAGGAAGCTGCCCAGCGCGGCCGGCGTGCCGCCCACCGGCTCGGCGCCGACCTCGCGGAAGCGCTTGCGCATGTCGTCGGTCTTGAGCTGGGCGTCGATATCGGCAGAGAGCCTGCTGACGATGGCGTCGGGCGTCTTTGCCGGGGCCATGACCACGAACCACGACGTCGCCTCATAGCCGGGCACGCCGGCCTCGGCCATCGTCGGCACGTCGGGCAGGGCGAACCAGCGCTTGCCGCTGGTCACAGCCAGCGCCTTGAGCGTGCCGGCCTGGATGTGCGGCAGGGCCGAGGGGATGTTGTCGATGGTCATCTGCACTTGCCCGGCGAGCAAATCCTGCAACGCCGGACCGGAGCCGCGGTAGGGCACATGCACGAGGTCGATCCCGGCCATGGTCTTGAGCAGCTCGGTCGAGAGATGGCCCGTGGTGCCGTTGCCCGGGGTGGCGAAGTTGAGCGTGCCGGGCCTCGCCTTGGCCAGCGCGATGAGCGCCTTGAGGTCCTGTGCCGGCACGGACGGATTGACCGCCAGCACGTTGGCCACCAGCGCCACCAGCGAGACCGGCGCGAAATCCTTCGCCGTATCGTAGGGCATCGACTTGTAGACATGCTGGTTGATCGCCTGGGTGCCCGGCGTGCCCATCAGGATCGTGTAGCCGTCGGCGGCCGACTTGGCGACGATCTCGGCGCCGATGTTGCCGCCGGCCCCGGCGCGGTTCTCGATGACGAATTGCTGGCCGTAGAGCTCCGACAGTTTCTGCCCGACGAGACGCGCGAGGATGTCGGTGGTGCCGCCCGGCGCAAAGGGCACGACGAAGCGCACCGGCTTGTTCGGGTAGGTCTGCGCCGCAGCGGGCACAGCAAGAAGGAGCACCGCAGCCGCGGCGAGAAGACGGATTTTCATGTGGATTCCCCAAACAGCGTGATTGCCGGGGAGGATAGAGGCCCGTGTCATCCCGGACAAGCGAGCCCCTAAGCAAGATCGTCACCCCGGACAAGCGGCGTAAGCCGCGCGATCCGGGGTCCATGGTTCCAGCGGCGCGATGAACCCCGGCTCGCGCTTCGCGTGGCCGGGGTGACGGCCGGTGCTTGTGGCTACTCCGCCGCCTGGCTCGCCGGGGCCGGGTTGCGCCAGCAGGCGAGAAGCTCAGCCTCGCGGGCCTTGGCTTTCTTGACGTTGGCTTCCTTGATGTGGCCGTAGCCGCGGATCTGCTCCGGCAGGACGGCGAGCTCGATGGCCAGCGCGTGGTTGGCCGCGTTCAGGCCGCGGGCGATCTCGTCGAGCAGCGTCTCGTACTCGGCAATCAGGCGGCGCTCCATCCGGCGCTCCTCGGTCTTGCCGAAGATGTCGAGCGGCGTGCCGCGCAGGAAGCGCAGCTTCGCCAGCAGGCGGAAGGCGTGCAGCATCCACGGCCCGAAGGTCCGCTTCTTGAGATGGCCGGTGACCGCATCGCGCTCGGCGATGGCCGGCGGCGCCAGGTTGAACTCG
>Ga0196963_10000238_pt1 | contig 51724 bp, 43 predicted proteins | sample S1_5metaG_FD_148600 | JGI IMG/M metagenome (GOLD analysis project Ga0196963, IMG submission 148600) | Soil microbial communities from Anza Borrego desert, Southern California, United States - S1_5 | ecosystem: Environmental > Terrestrial > Soil > Desert | place: USA: California | collected... | reverse complement strand
GATCTCCAGCAGTTGACAGGCGTTTTCCGACAGCGCGCGCAGCGCCGTCAGCGGCTGGTTGATTTCATGCGTGATGCCGGCCGACATCTGCCCCAGCGTGGCCAGCTTGCCGGCCTGGACCAGGTCGGCTTGCGCGGCGCGCAGCTGCTCTTCGGTGCGGCGCCGTTCGCCGACCTCCACCAGCAGCGCGGCGTTGGCCTCGTTCAGCTCGGCGGTGCGCTCCTGCACACGCCGCTCCAGGGCATCGTGCGCCTGCTGCAGCGCGGCCTGCGCACGCCGGCGCTGCCGCAGGTACAGCGCCAGCACGCCAATCAGCCCCGCCACGGCCGCGCCACCCACCGCGCCGCGCCGCGCCTGCTCGCTCACGGCCTGCGTGTCCGACAGGGTCATCAGCCGCCAGCCGGTGCGGACCATCGCGCGCTCCTGCGCGGCATAGAGGCTGTCCGGCTGGCCCGGCTCCACCGCCGGCAGGCGCACCAGCTGCGTCCCGTAGTCCAAGGTGCGCTGCGGCACCAGGCCCAGCGGCGCGATGCGGCCCACCGGGTACTTGCGCAAGGCGGCCAGCGCCGCTTGCCGCTCGGCCGGCAGCGCAGCCAGGCTCTTGAAGCGCCAGGCCGGCATCGACGACATGATGACGACGTCGTTCTCGTCGACCACCAGCAGCCGGTCGCTCTGTGACACCGCCGACAGGGCCATCCACATCGACTCCACCGCCTCCAGGCTGGTGGTCACCACGGCCAGCCCAGCAACACGGCCGCGGTGGCGAATCACCTGCAGGAACTGGCACTCGGGTGCACCGCGGTCGGCGCTGGCGATGAAGGCACGCGCCTGGCCGCTTTGCAGGGCCTCGGCGAAGTGGTGCGAGGAGGACAGATCGCGGCCCAGCACGCTGCGCGGCTCGAACCAGTTGCTGGCCGCCAGCACCACGCCGGCCGGGTCCATCACCATCAGCGCCAGCGCACCGGCGCGCACGTTCATGTTGGCCAGCTGCTTGTTCACGCGCGCGTGCAGCGCGGCGTCCGCCGGCGTGTCCAGCAGCGCCAGCACGTTCTCGTCCAGCTCCATCAGGCTGGGCAAGTGCTCGTGCCGCGCGATCTCGATGTCCAGTCCCGAGGCCACCAGTTCCAGCTGCTGCGCTGCCGCGTCGGCCAGGCTGACGTAGCCCGCGCGTTCGCTGGCCATGAAGGCCGTCCAGCCGCCGGCCATCATCAGCGCAGCCACCAGGCTCCAGACGAGCAGGCCGTCGACCACCCGGACGGCGGGAGCCGGTTTGCCGGCAGCGATGGAACGGAAGGGCATGGCAATGTGGCGAGGGGCTTGCACGGGGCGTGCCAGGCAGAACGCGTCCGAGGCAGCCGGCCGTCGCGAGGCAGCCAGTGTATTGATCCGCCCTGCGGGCCGTGGCCGCGGTGCCGGACGCGACACCCGCAGGCGCCGGCCAGCAAGGCGCCGCAGGCCCGGCCCGGACCTGCGATCAGCCGCAGCCGGTCCCGTCGCAGCGCCTCCAAAGCCGCGGCCGAGGGCGGAAATCCCGCCCCGGCGCGGCCGCGTCACCTGCGTGGCAGCACCCCGCGCGGCGCTGGCACGCGTCCTGCAATCACGTGCGCCGCGCAGGCGCTGCCTGCGCCCCTTCCAGATCCCCATTCACGGAGACATCATGCGCACCATCGCTCTGGCCACCACGCTCGCCTGCGCCACCCTGGCCGCCCAGGCCGACACCCTGAAGAAGATCAAGGACAGCGGCGCCATCACGCTCGGCACGCGCGAGTCGTCGGGCGCGCTGGCCTACACGCTGGGCGACGGCAAGTACACCGGCTTCCACACCGAGATGGCACAGCGCGTGGTGGCCGACCTGCAGAAGCAGCTGGGCCTGGCGAAGCTGGAGATCAAGTACCAGCCGGTGTCCTCGGCCAACCGGATTCCGCTGGTGCAGAACGGCACGGTGGACCTGGAGTGCGGCACCACCACCAACACCGCCGCGCGCCAGAAGGACGTGGCCTTCGCGGTGACCACCTACGTCGAGGAAGTGCGCATCGCGACCAAGGCCGGCTCCGGCATCACCGGCGTCAAGGACCTGGTGGGCAAGACCGTGGCCACCACCACCGGCACCACCTCGGTCCAGACGCTGCGCAAGCACGAGAAGGCGACCAGCGTCGATTTCAAGGAAGTGTTCGGCAAGGACCATGTCGACAGCTTCCTGCTGCTCGAATCCGGCCGTGCGGACGCCTTCGTGATGGACGGCGCCATCCTCGCCGGCAACATCTCGAAGTCCAAGAACCCGGCCGACTTCAAGATCGTCGGCGAGGTGCTGTCGGTGGAGCCGATCGCCTGCATGCTGCGCAAGGACGACGCCGCCTTCAAGCAGGCGGTGGACGAGAGCATCAAGCGCCAGATCAAGTCCGGCGAACTGGCCAAGCTCTACGACAAGTGGTTCATGCAGCCGATTCCGCCGGCCAATACCAAGGTGGGCCTGCCGCTGTCGGAAGCCACCAAGGCGGCCTGGGCGATGCCGAACGACAAGCCGATGGAAGAGTACGCGAAGAAGTGAGCGGGTGCGGCGGCAGACACCTGAGAGGACACCCGGCCGCCCGGGCATGGTCCAGTGAACGACGACAATGGGCCGCGGCGGGCGTTTTGGCGCATCCCGCGTGGCCATTCCGGCCCATTCCCAGGGACCACCTCAGCCATGACGGTCAGCCGCCTCCGCAGCTTGTTGATGCTCGCACTCGGGCTGGCCGTTTCGGCTGGGGTCGGTGCCGCGAAGGTGGTCGAGGTCCTGTACACGGAAAACCCGCCGCTCATTTGCGCAAGGAACGGCGAACTGGATTGCATTGCCGGCAACCTGATGAAGGCCGCGGCCAGGGCCGGCGGATTCACCCTCAGGGCGCGCGAGGTACCGTGGTCGCGGGCCCGGGGGATGCTGGAATCCCTGCCCAATGCGATCTTCGCGTCCACCGGGCGCAACGAGTTCTCCGAGTCGCATTTCAACTGGTACTTCCAGGTGTACACCGATGACGTCTTCATCTGGACGTTGCGCGACAAGAAGATCAGAAGCGATGCCGACATCGCCAAGCTCGACAAGATCAACGTCCGGCGCGGCAGCCCGTTCGGCGCCTACCTGGAAAAACGCGGATTCGGCTCGAAGATCTACGAGACGAACGACTGGATCCAGGGCGTGCACATGATGGAACTGGGCCGCGTCGACGGCCAGTGCTACACGGGCCTCATCGGTCGGCAGAACATCATCGAGTCCCGGAAGATCCCGGAAACCATCGTCAACCGGTACAAGGTAGGCGAATTGTCCTGGTACCTGAACGCGCGGCCAAACGGCCCGCTGAGTCCGGATCTCGTCGCATTCAAGCGCCTGCTCGAGGCCGAGAAGGGCGCGCCGGCGTTCCAGGGTGTACTGAAGAAATACGGCGTTCGCAGCTAGCCTGGCCAAGCCAGGGCCTCAACGCCATGGGAGGCCGGCGGCCATCGCACGCGACGGGCACGGCCAGGTGTGCGGCGATGCCGTGGCCAAGTCCAAGCGCTGGCAACTGCCGGGCGATCCCTGCCTGCTGGAAACCAGCGTGCCCGGCAGGCGTGCGCCTGCTGGCCGCTCGCTTCGGACAGCAGCCCCGCGCCATGGCCCGGCGTCTTGCGCGAAGCGAACGCGGGGTGATCGACCACGTCGGTGGGGGCTGGTCCGGCGGCAACTGAACCGTGACAGAAGCACAAGGTCGCGTGCCGCGCCCGCGGCGCCTGCAGCGCGCGCACGAAGCCGGCGAGCCGTTCGGCGCTCCTGGTCTCACAATGCGGCGCGTCACAGCCCTTGCGAGCGTCCGAAGACCATGGCCACTCTCGACAGCGTCCGCCGCTTCTACGCCGAGTTCATCGTCAGGAGCGCAGGCTCGCAGGACGAGCAGCTCATCGGCGCGTTCTCGTCCGTCCCGCGCGAAGACTACGTCGGGCCGGGTCCCTGGCAGGTCTTCGTCGGATCGGGCTACATCCCCACGGTCGATGCCGATCCGCGCTGCATCTACCAGGACCTGCTGATCGGCCTGGCCACGGACCGCAAGATCAACAACGGCCAGCCATCCCTGCATGCACGCTGCCTGGCCGCCGCCGAGCCTAAGCCGGGCGAATCCGTGCTTCACATCGGCGCCGGCACGGGCTACTACACGGCCATCCTCGCCACCCTGGTCGGCCCCTCCGGCCGCGTCTCGGCGCTGGAAGTGGAAGCCGACCTGGCGGCCGCCGCGGCCAGGAACCTCGGCAGCTTCGCCAACGTCGAGGTCCGGGCCGCATCCGCCAACGACGCACGCCTGCCAAGCTGCGACCTGATCTACGTCAACGCCGGGGCCACGCACCCACCGGCTGCCTGGCTCGACGCGCTCAACATCGGCGGCCGGCTGGTGCTGCCGCTGACCCCCGACGAAGGCTTCGGCGTCATGCTGAAGGTGACGCGCACGGACCGCGACACCTACGCCGCCAGCGCGGTGACACGGGTCGCCTTCATCCCCTGCATCGGCGCGCGCGACGACGCCACCTCGGCCTCGCTGACGGCCGCGCTGGAGCGGCAGTCGCTGAAGGAAGTGCGCTCGCTGCGGCGCGGCACCAGCCCGGACGGCTCGGCCTGGTGCGTGGGGCAGGGCTGGTGGTTGTCGACCGCCGCGTGACGGCCGGGGAGCGATGCGGCTGATCCGGTCGCACCGGCTCCCGCATGGCCGCTGACTTCACGCGTCAAACGACATGCCTGCTGCAGTGCAGCATCTAGGGATGTGCAGGCCGGGCGGGCTGCCTACCATGGGCCGGACCAAACCAGTGGAGGTCTCCATGAAAGACAGCAACCGTCCCGATGCCGTCCAGCTCCTGAGCCAGTGCCGCGTCAACGACGACACGATGCAGCGCCTGAAGGCTGCATTCGACAACCCGGCCGAGCAGCTCGGCGCCCAGTCGGCCGGCTGGCACGGGCCGGACGACATCGACACGCTCGAGGGCCTGGCGGGCGACTACCTGTGGGGCGAGAACCCGCTGCAGCCGGCGCGCATCAGCTTCGTCTTCGATGCGGGCCACGTCGGCTACCAGGGCCGCTATCAACTTCACCGCAGCTTCTTCGGCCCGTCCGAGGAGGGCACGTTCCATTGCGTGCCGAACAACCCGGCCATCGGCTGGGCGTTCATCAGCCTGGAGCCGGCGGGTGGCGCGCCGAGGCCGTTCATCGTCAACGGCATGTTCACCGACGCCGCAGGGCGCATTGTCATCCTGCTGCTGAACAAGACGGACGCTCACGGTCCGGTTTATCCGCCGTTCAGCGCGCAACGGATGCTGTAGCGGCGGCTTGCGGGCACGCTGTCGCGCCCGCGCCCGTCAATCGACGCGGTCGGTCGCCAACAAGCGCTTGCACTGCGCGTGGGCGGCCCAGGCTGCCTTGGCGCATTGCTGCTGCATGCAGCGGTACAGCGAGAACTGCGTGCGGTCGCCGCAGGCCGCGCGCGGGGTGTCGGGGCGGGGGCGCTCGGTGGGGCGTGCCGTGGCCTCGACCGCCCGCGGCGCGGCGGCAGCCGGCGGTGCGGCCGCCGTGGCGGCCGCCGTGGTGGCCGCGGTGGTGGCCGCGGTGGTGGAAGCCGAGGCGGCCTTGTCCTGCGGGCTGGATGGCTCCAGGGAGCCTGGCGAGGGTGCAGCGGCTCGTTCGCTCGCCGGCTCTGCTGCGGCGGGTACCGTCACATGGGCTGCGCTCGCCGCGCCGTCCACGCTGGCGACGGCCGTTGCGCCCAGGGCGTCCGCCGCGCCAGCGCCAACCGGCACCCCCGCCGCGACCGTCGCGACAGGCATGGCGGATGCCGCCGCCGCGGGCCCGGCCGCCGGCGGCTCTGCCACCGGTGCAGGCGCGGCCGCGGACCGCGCCACCGCCACAGGCGGCGGGTCAGCCGAGAACAGCCGTTCGACGTCCAGGCCCTCCGGCAGCCCCCATTCCCACGCGGCGTACCCCAGCCCGCCCGCCAGCACCAACGCAGCCAGCGCCCAGCGAGCGGCCGGCCGGCGGCGCGGCGGCTGCAGGTGCGGCAGTGCATCCAACGGCGATTCGGCGCGCAGCACCGGCTCGGGCCACCCGGTGCGCAGCGCCGGCTCCGGCAACCCCGTGCGCAGCGCCGATGGGGGCAACCCGGTGTGCAGCACCGGCTCGGACAGGCCGGAGCGCAGCACCGATTCGGGCGACTCGGTCCGCAGCGCGGGCTCCTGGCGGTCGGGTATGGCCTCGATCACGCGGCGGATCAGGTCGACCGTCGCGGGATCGACCCGCTCTTCCCGCACGCCGGCCGATGGGGCTTCAGCCGCACCGGCGCCGGCGCCGGCACCGGTGCCCACGCTCACCCTGTCCGTCTCTGTCTCCGTCTCGGTGCCGGTCCCCGCCTCGGTTCCGGTTCCGGTTTCGGCTCCGGCCCCGGCTCCAGCCGTGCTGCCCGACCGAGGCGCCGGCTGGGCCTCACCTGGCGCCGTCGCCACCAACGGGGCGGGCGGCACGGCGACCGGCCCGGCCCCGGGTGGCCCGTGGTCCAGCCAGTCGAGGAACTCGGCCGCCGTCTTCGGCCGCCCGCCGATGGCCGGCGAGGCCGCGGCGTCGAGCGCGTGCAGGAAGTGGCCGGCATAACGCACATGAGGCGCGTCGAAGAACAGCTTTTCCACGACGACCGGCAGCGGCTCCGCTGCCGGCCCGCCCGGCGCCGGCGGCAGCATGCCGCTGATGCAGAAGCGGATGACGCCGGCCAGCGCGTGGAAGTCGGTCCACGGGCCCGGTGACGCATCGGCCGCCGGCGCCAGCTGCTCCGGCGCCAGGAAGCTCGGCCCCACCGGTTGCGGGGGCGGCTCGGCATCGCCGCCAGTGCGCCAGCCCGGCGCCGGCCCCAGCAGCAAGGCGCGATCGTCGTCGCGCAGCAGGATGCGCGCCGGGTTCACGCCGCCATGCACGCCGCCCACCCGGTGCCAGGCCTGCAAGGCGCCCAGCAGCTCCGCCAGCAGGCGGCGCAGCGCCGGCTCGTCGGGCGGCTCGGCCATCTCGCGCCGCACGTCCAGCAGCGGCCAGCCCACGTACCACGGCATCACGCGATAGGCGGTGCCATGGATCCGCAGCAGCTGGCGCACGCGCACCAGCGAGGCATGGTCGCAGCGCGCCAGCAGGCGCGTCTCGTCGGCGAAGTTGGCGCGGCCGCGCGCAAAGGCCTCGGCGGTGCCGGCGTTCAGCGGCTCGACTTCGCCGATGGCGTTGCGCCGCGCCAGCCGCTGCGGCAGGTATTCCTTGATCGCGACCGCGAGCGCCAGCTCGTGGTCCCAGGCGCGGTAGACCACGCCGTCGGCGTCATGCGCCACCACGCCCCGCAATTCGAAGGGCCCCAGGCGATGGCCCGGCGGCGCACCGGCATCGGCGGGAATGGCCAAGGGTTCGGCAGCGTTCATCTCCAGGGTCGGCAGTCAGGAAAAGGACGCCGCACCCTAGCGCGGGTGGGGAGAAGCCTGTTAGCCGACGCAACGGTTCTCGGACGCCCCGGATGCCGCTGCCTGACGGCTGATTGGCGCGGCCAGCGCCCGCTTTCCGCCCCGAACCCAACGGACCCCACCGACGGGTGACCGATCCTTCGAACGCCGAGCCGATCGGCGACGCAATGCCGCGGGCCTGGGCCGCGGCGGGCGTGGTTACATCACGGAACCAAACAGCGCAGGCCCGCACTGCGGCGGACAGCGAGCGAACGGGGCGCGTCAGGCCCGCCCCAGCCGCTCCCACACCACGGCGGCCGCCGCCAGGTCGCTCAGGCCCACGCCCACCGACTTGAAGACGAGGATCTCGTCACGGTCCTGGCGCCATGCCGGGCCACAGGCCGCCAACCCGGGCAGGTCGGCCAGGCGGCGCTCGTCCAGCGCGCCGGACTGCAGGCCGAGCACCACCTCGCCCGCCTCGCCGCGGCTTTGCGGCAGCCACTCGACGATCACCCGCCCGGCGCGCGACAAGGTGGTGTCGTCCAGCTCGCGCCCGGTGGGCAGGCTGGTGCCGACGGCCGCGACGAAGGCGCCGGGCTTCAGCAGCGCGCCGTCGAAGACGGGCGTCTTCGAGCGGGTGATGGTGACCACCACGTCGGCGTCGGCCACCGCTTCGGCCGCGCTGCACTGGCGCAGCAGCACGCCGTGCCGCAGCGCGGCTTGGCGCGGCCAGTCGCCCAGGTCCTGCGGGTCCACCACGTCGACGCGGGTGAAGGGCAGCGCAGCCAGCAGCGCGTCCAGGTGCGAGCGGCCCTGCAGCCCGGCGCCGAAGAGCGCCAGCTTGCCGAAGGCCGCGGCCCCGCGCGACACCGCCAGCGTGGTCATCGCGGCGGTGCGCACGCGCGTCAGCTCGGCGCCGTCCATCACCGCCAGCGGCCGGCCGTCGCGCAGGTCGAACAGGTTGAAGACGAAGCCGAAGCGGCCCTCCACCGTCGGGTACACCTTCTCGCCGGCCAGTCCGGCGTCCAGCCACACCGCACCCATCGAACTCAGCTTGACCGCGCCGCAGTCGATGCGCTGGCGCGGCTTGATCGCGGCACGGCCCTGGCACAGCGCATCGAAGGCCTGGGCGATGCGTTGGGCCACCTCGGCATAGCCCAGGCAGCCGGTGATCTGTTGGTCGGTGATAACACGCATTCGAAACGTCCTCTGCCACGGCGGGCGCTGGGATGAGCGCGGCATCGTAGGAGGGCACGTCGGCGCCCGGCATGCGGAAATCGCGGCCGGGCATGCCTGGCGGGCATGGCTGCGGCCGACGGTGCGCCAGGAGTGGGGGCGTCAGCGCCCCGGCCGCAGCGGATCACCGATGGCCGGCGGCAGCCCGCCGCGGCCGCTGCGCACCAGCGAGCTGCCGCTGCCGATGCCGCAGAAGTCGCTGCCGACGATGCCGACGTCCAGCACCTGGGCATCCAGCGCGCGCAGGCTGCCGGCCAGGTCCAGCGCGGGCACGGCGATCTGCACGTTGCCGGACAGGCCTTCGGGCGCCGCCGCCTGGATCACGTTGATGCCGGGCCGCACCGGCTCGAACGGAATGGGATCGGTACCGCCCACGAGCAGCGCGCTGCCGCTGGGCACCAGCGCGCGCGCGCCGATGGCGATGTCGCCGCCGGTGGCGCGCGGCGCGGCGGTGTTGGCCTGCACGGCGCCGTTGTCCAGCACCAGCACCGGCGTGTCGATGCGGATGTTGCCGCCGTTGCCATTCAGCACGCCGAGGACGGAGCTTTCGACCTGGGCGTCGCGCAGCTGCAGGAAGCGGCCGGCAGCGATGCTGATCGGTCCGCCGTGGCCGTCCTGCGCCGAAGTGAGGATGTGCGCGCCGCCGCGCATCTCCATCGCGCCGTCCACCCGCACGTCGATGGCATTGCCCGGCGCGGCCCCGCTGGATGAAGCGACCAGGCCCGCGCCGTCCATGCGCAGCCGGCCTGCGCGCAGCACGATGGCCTGCGGCGCCAGCGCCGGCAGGTCGGGCTGCAGGGCCTCGTTCTTGATGGTCAGCGCCTCGGGCGCGTCGCGCAGCTGCACCTCGCCAGAGGCCTGCACGCTGATCCGCCCCACCTGGCCGCCGGACCCCGCGGCGGCGCGGCTGCGGATGCCGGTGCGCGGATCGCCCTGGCCGTCGATCAGCAGGTCGCGCGTCTCGACGCGGATGGCGCCGGAGGGACCTTCGGCGTTGGCGTTGGCGCTGATCACCGCGCCGTTCAGCACGCTGAGCTGCTCCGTCGCGCGCACGACCAGGTCACCCGCTGCGCCACGGCCGACCGAGGTGCCGAGGACGCCCGATGCCAGTCCACTGGGGCCGCTTCCTTCTGCCGTTATCGAGCGTGCGTCGATGTTGACCGATCCGCCACGCCCGGCGCCGCCGGCCAGCGCCTGGACCAGGCCGCCGCGGCGCAGCACCAGGCTGTCCGCCACCTGCAGCGTCACCACGCCGCCGGCACCGTCGCCCAGCGTGGTGCTGGAGATGGCGGCCGCGCCTTCGTCGCGGCCGTCGAGCAGCAGGCGCTCGGCCTTCACCGTCACGGTGCCGCCCGCGCCGGGCCCGGTGGTGTCGGCCGAGATGCCGGCCGCGCCGCCGACGATGGTGATCTCGCGCGCCTCGACGTCGACGCGCCCCGCCGGCCCGCCCGGGCCGTGCGCCAGCGATCCCGGTTCCTGCGAGCCCAGCGAATCGCTGAAGATGCCGGTGCTGAAGAGCGCGCCCGGGCCGTTCTCGATCAGGATGGACTGCGCCTTCACCTGCACCGCGCCGGCGCGCTGCGTCGCGAACGGTGCGTAGTCCGGATGGGCCGTGGCCGAACTGGTGATGTTGCCGCCGTTGCGCAGCACCAGCGGCCCGGCCACGTTCACGGCGACGTTGCCGGCGGCGCTGGCGACGAAGTTGGAGTCGCTGCCGATGCTGGGCGGGTTGAAGCGGGCGTCGGTGCCGTCCAGCGTCAGCGCGCCGGCGTCCACCCGCACCGCGCCACCGGCGCCGATGGTGCGGATGTCGCCCCCGAAACTGCTGCGCACCGCCTGTGAATAGACGCCGCCGCCTTCGCTGAGCGTCATCTGCCCGGCCACCTGCACCGTGACGTTGCCGGCCCGGCCGGGAGCGATGGTGTAGCTCGCAATGTTGGTCTGGCCGCTCACAGTCACGGTTTGTGCGCTGAGCTGGATGTCACCCGCGGCAGCCCGGGCCTGGGTGGCGGTCTGCAGGCCGCCACCGCTGCCGCCGATGTCGACCGCGCCCAGGCTGCGGATGCGCAGCGCCGCGCCGGCAGGCGCCTCGTCGGACGTCACGTGCGAGTAGATGAAGGCGTCTGTCAGGCGCAGGCCATCGCGCACCGTGATGTCGATGTCACCCGGCGTGGGCCCGCTGGAGACGGCATTGACGGTCGAGCCGCCGGACAAGGCCAGCGTGCCGGCATGCACCCGCAACTGGCCTTCGGCCGTGCTGGCATGCGCACCAGCCAGCGCGATCGCGCCGCCCAGCGTGGCGGGCAGCGGCGCGGCATGGCGGTTCACCGGAACCGCGGCGGATTCGGCCCCGGTGGCGACCAGGCGCAGCGTGCCGGCCTCGCTGTGGACCAGCGCGCGGTCGATCGCGATCGAGCCGGCCGTGAGGTCGATGTCGCGCCCGTCCAGCTGGCTGCTGACGCGTGCATTGGGCAACAGGCTGATCGGCGCGGCCGCGCTGCCGCCCAGGAATCCGAAGGCCGCCGGCGCGGCGATCGTCAGGCTGCTGTCCGGCCCCTGGCCGGCGGCGAAGCGGCTGCCGTCGGCAAAACGCAGCTCCTGTGCGGTGCTGGCGTGGAAGGCGGCCGGCACGTTGACGCTGGCGCCGGCACCGAAGGTGATGCCGTTCGGGTTCACCAGGTAGAAGTTCGGCGCGCTGCCGCGGGCCGCGTTCAGCCGCAGCGGGCCGTTGAGCACCGAGGCCTCGCCGCCGGTGACGCGGGTGATCACGTTGGCGAGCGCCGGCGTGGTGGTCGTGAAGGTGGCCGATTCGCCGCTGTCGATGCCGAAGCGGCTGAAGCTGTGGAAGAGGTTGTTGCCGGCGCGCCGGCCCAGGGTCTCGGGGATCGTGAACTGGCCGCTGAAGTTCTGCGTGGCGCGCCCCCAGCTGCCGTCGCTGACGGCACCGGCATGGCCTGCAAAGGACGCGGCAGCGGCCAGCAGCACCAGCGCCGCGTGGGCCGCGGCGCGCAAACGCGGACAGGAACGATTCATTGCCAGCTCCCGACGAGGATGAAGGCCGCCCAGTAGAACGGGTGGCGCAGGCGCGGCTCGGCCAGCAGGCCGCGCTGCACCTGCTGCAGCGCGCGCGCCTTGGTCAGCGGCGCTTCGCCGGGCGCCGGCGCCAACCGGGCATAGAAGCCGGACATCAGCCGCATCGCCGCTTCGTCGGCCACCGGCCACAGCGTGCCCAGCGCGGCGCCGGCGCGCGCCTTCAGCGCCGCGCCGGACAGGCCCAGCGGCGCGCGGTCGTCGCCCTCGGCGGTCTGGCAGGCCGACAGCGCCAGCAGCTCGATCGGGCGCCGCCGCAGGCGCTCGGAGCGCAGCAGGTGCTGCAGGCCGTCCATCGTCAGCAGGCCGTCGTGCGTCATCAGGAAACTCTCGGCGGCCGAGCTGCTGAAGACCCCGTGCGAGGCGATGTGCACCACCGAGTACTGGCCGGTCGCGAAGCGCTCGCCGAAGGACTGCAGCGTGAAGGCCTCGTTCAGCAACACGTCGCTGGGCAGGCGTTCGCGCAGCTGCTGCACTTCCTGCAGCACGCCGGGCAGGGCCAGCGCCTCGCGGGTCTCGTCGCGGGTCAGCGTGCGGGTGGCGGTGCCGGCCAGCAGCTCGAGCACCCACTTCGGCAGCCGGTCCACCACCGGCCCGGGCTCGGACAAGCCGGCCAGCAGCATGCGGGCCTGCGGCCGGCGTTCCGGCGCGCTGCGCGTCAGGCTCAGCGCCGGGGCGGTGACGATGGCGTACTTCTCGATCGCGAAACGTTCGCCGTCGAACAGCACGCCGTAGGGCAGCAGGCGCAGCACGCCATCGGGCACCACCACCAGCGTGTCGATGCCTTCGGCCTGCAGCAGCGGTTCCAGCGGCTGCAGCAGTTGCTGGTGCAGGGCCTGCGCCGCCTCGGCATAGGCGCCCTTCTGGCGCAGGGCCTCGGCCAGCCGCAGCACCTGCTGCTGCAGCGCCTGCGCGCCGATGGGCTGGCTGCGCCGCTGCAGGCCGCGCGCGGTCTCCACCAGCATCTCCAGCCGCCCGGGCAGGATGATCGGGTAGAGCACCGCGGTGCCCGCGGGCAGCGCGGCGCCGTCCTGCACTGCGCCGTCCTGCCGGCGCGCCGATTCGACCGTGCAGCGCTCGCCGAGAAAGTCGTCCAGCTCGCTGCGCTTGACGCGCTCGACCACATCGCGCGCCTCGCGCATCAGGCGCTGCGCGGCCGACGGCTCGGCGGCGTCGGCGCGCGCCAGCAGCAGCTCGGCCAGGCCCAGGTAGATCGGCTCCAGCGTCTCGCGGAAGGACGAGCGGCCGCCTTCATACTCGATCGGGATGTCCTGCCGCACCGATTCGATGTGCTCCACCGCGCGGCGGTAGGCGGCCAGCGCGCGCTCGGTGTCGCCAGCCGCTTTGAGCAGCCGGGCGCGCCGCCATTCGAGCGGGAACAGCAGCTCGCGCGCATGCACCTGCTGCGCCAGCTGCACGGCCTGGTCGCTCAGGCGCAGGGCATCGGCGTCGCGGGTCTCGGCTTCGTACAGCTGGGCCAGCGCATCCAGCACCTCGGCCTGCAGCCGCGCGTCACCGGCGGCGGCGGCCAGGCCACGCGCCTGGTCCAGGGTCTCGAAGGCGAGGCGCCGGCCGGGGGCGCCCAGCGCCTGTGCCTGCGCGCCCAGGTGGGCGGCTTGGCGCGCGCGCTCATGGCCATCGGCGATGGCCGGCAGCAGCGCCGCGGCGGCACGCAGCGCTGCGGGCCGCGTCTCGGCCGGTGCCAGGCGGGCCAGGTTGGCGTGCAGCGTCAGCTGCAGTGCCGCGTCACCGGGCGCCAGGCGCAGCGCTTCGGCGTACAGGCCGCGCGCCTCGTCGGGCCGGCGCAGGCCCATCAGGGCATTGGCCAGGTCGTTGGCGCGCAGCGCGCGCTCGGCAGCGCTGCCGGCCTGCTCGTAGGCCTCGCGCAGCAGCGGCTCGGCGTCCTGGAAGCGGCGCATCCTGTGCAGCGCCAGGCCCAGCGCGGCGGCGGCCTGTGCCTTTTGCGCCGCACTGCCGGCCTGCCGGTGGGCCTGGCGCAGCGGCTCGGCGGCCTGCTGCAGCGCGCCTTCGCGGCACAGCTGCATGCCGCGGTCGATCAGGGCGTCCACGGGATCGGGCTGTGCCTGCGCGGCCGTCACCTGCGCGGCTTGCGCTTGCACGGCTTGGACTTGCACGGCTTGCGCGTGCACGGCCGGCGCGGCGGCGAGCAGGGCAGCCAGCAGGGCGGCCAGAAGGGGGGCGACCACCCGTGGGGCGAAGCGGCGCACGTGCATCGCGGTCCCTTCGGTCAGAACAGCTCGCAGCGCAGCTGCAGGTGCACGCCGCGGTCCTGCAGCGTGCGGCGGACCACGCTGGGCACGCTGCGCAGCCGCTTGGCGGCCGCCAGCTCGATGCCGAAGCAGCCGGCGCGCGCATCGAGCGCGAGACCGATGGCGCTCAGTTCGTCGGACCGTTCGCCGCGGTTGCGCGCGCGGCCGGCGTCGATGAAGGGGATCAGCGTCAACCGCCGGTCCGACTCGGCCGCGTCGACGAGCGGCAGGTGCAGCTCGGCCGAGCCGACGGTTCCCTCGTCGCGCACCAGCTGGTTTTCGCGGTAGCCGCGCACGCTGGCGATGCCGCCGACGGCCAGGCGCTCCAGCGGCAGCAGGCGGTCGCGGCTGCGCTGCAGCGTGGCCTTCAGCACCAGCTGCGCGCCCGGCAGCGCGTCCAGCCGCCGCGCCAGCTGCGCCTGGCCGAGCCAGAACGCATAACGCCTGGAAGGCACGGCCAATCCGGGTGCCAGGCCGGGCTGGACGTTGTTGCTGCCCCAGCTGAAGGTCGAGCGCAGCGCCAGCGTCTGCGCCGGGCCACGCTGCACCACCTCCTGCACCAGGCGCCAGGCCCGCAGCCGCGAGATGCCGTCGGGCTCGCCGGGCGTGAACGAGAAAGGCTCGCCCAGCAGCGTGCTGCGGCTGTCGCGCCGGCTCCAGCCCAGGCCCAGCGCCAGCCGCCGGGTGGGCGTGTCGACCAGCGGCTGCAGCAGCGCCAGGTCCAGGCTGCGCACGCGGCTGACGATGTCGATGCTGGCGATGGGCTCTTCGACGACGCTGGTGTCACCACGGTCGTGGCGCAGGCTGAGCAGCGTGCGCAGGCGCGGCAGCGGCACCGTCCAGCCGAGGCCGTAGCGCTCGGATCCTTCGCTGCCGACGGCGCTCAGGTCCAAGGCGTCGCCCCAGCCGCTGATGTTCCACACCGTGCCGGTCAGGCCGGCACCGGCCTCGCCGACCGAGGGCGGCCGGTGGTTGTTGGCCAACAGCGCCAGCTTGTAGGGGCGGGCGCGCGTCACGTCCACCTCCAGCGCCGCTTCGCCCAGCGCGGCACCGGGCACGATGCGCGCGTTCAGCCGCGCCACCAGCGGATCGGCCAGCAGGCGCTGGAAGCGGTCCTGAAGCACCTGGACGTTGAAGGGCTCGCCATCGGTCACCAGCCGTTCGGCGACGTAGCCCTCGCGCAGCCGGCCCTGGCCCTGCACGCGCACCGCCTGGATGCGGCCTTCGACGATCTGGAACCGGAAGGTGCCGGGCTGGTCCTGCACCGAGGCGGCGGGGATCAGCGCGCCGGAATTGACGTAGCCGCGCTCGGCCAGGTGCCGCGACAGTGCCAGCCGCAGTTCTTCCAGGTCAGCCGGCGCCAGCGGGCGAGCCAGATAGGGCCGCGCGATGGCCTGCAGTTCCTGCTCGGGCACGACGCCGAGGCCGTCGAAGACGAAGCGCTCGATGGGGCCACGCAGGCGGCCGGCATCGGGCACAGCGGGCAGCTGGAAGCGTGGCGGCGCCTCTGCAGGGGACTGCGCCGCGGCCGGCGGCACCGGCAGCAACAGGGCGGCGAGGGCACAGGCGGGCGCGAACCAGGGCGGTGGAAGGGGCACGGCGCGGCGGCGGAGTTCGCGGCGATTGTGGCGCCGCCGGCCTCGCGCATCCCGGCAATTCGCCCGGAATCCGCCGCTGCGGCGCTAGGCGCGGAGCCGTCAGCTGGCTTCTTCGTCCGGGCGGTAGGGTGGCGGCGTGCCGGCGCTGTCGCCCTCCGGCTCGGCGCGCGGGTTGGCACCGCCCGGCGGGCTGCGCAGCGGTGCGCCGGCGGGGCGGCGATCAGCGCCACCGCCGCTGCCTTGCGCGCCGGCCAGGCCCTGCGACGAGTCCTGCACCGTGCCGTCGCCCAAGCCGGTGCGCTCCGACGCCGAGCCCAGGGCGCCGCCTGCGCGCGAGCCGGCGCTATCGCCCGGTGCGTGGGCCGACGGCGTGTTGCGGGCCGCGGGGCGCTCGCCGCCCGGTAACTGGTTGGAGGAAGAAGAGGAAGCATCAGGCGAATGCCCGGTGCGGGGTGAATCGGTGTTTCGGGCCATCGTGTTCTCCTGGCTGCTGCGTGCAGGCAGGGCAATCCGGATGCCCCCAGGCCGCGGGCACGGCGCTTGCAGCCGAGGTCGGGACTGGCCGATGCCCTGATGCACTCCACGCTCGATCCCCGCTTTGTCGACCCCACCGCCAACGAGCCGGGCCTGTTCATCGACGTTCGCGACGAGCGGCGCGCGCTGCTGGTCGACCTGGGCGACATCGTGCGGCTGCCGCCGCGCCTGCTGCTGCGCGTCAGCCATGCCTTCGTCACGCACACCCACATGGACCACTTCGCGGGCTTCGACCACCTGCTCGCGGTCGGCCTGGGCCGGCTGCCGCGGCTCACGCTGTGGGGCGGGCCAGGCTTCGTCGAGCAGCTGCAGCACAAGCTGCGCGCCTACACCTGGAACGTGGTGCACCGCTACGAGCAGCCGCTGGTCATCGACGTGCACGCGCTGGAAGCCGATGGCTCCCGGCGCCACGCGCGCTTCGACAGCCGGCAGCGCTTCGCGTTGCGAAACGCGGCCGAAGCGCCGCCGCGCCCCGGCGGCCTGCTGCTGGACGAGCCGCTGTTCGCCGTGCGCGCGGCCATCGTCGACCACGAGATGCCGGTGCTGGCCTTCGCCGTCGAGGAAAAAGCTCGGCTGCGCGTGGCGGCCGACCGCATCACCGCCATGGGCCTGGCCGCGGGCGCCTGGCTGCGCGCGCTGAAGCTGGCGGTGCTGGCCGGCGCGCCGGACGACACGCCCATCGACGGCGTGCTGCGCCGCGGCGGCCCCGGCCCGCCGCAGCCCGAAAGCCGCCGGCTGGGCGAACTGCGCGCGCTGGTGCTCGACACGGTGCCCGGCCGGCGCATCGGCTACGTCACCGACCTGCGCTACACCCCGGCCAATATCACCCGATTGCGGCAGCTGCTGATGGACGTGGACCTGCTGTACATCGAATCGGTGTTCCAGGAGGCCGACCGCGACCAGGCCGCGCGCAAGAACCACCTGACGGCGCACCAGGCCGGCGACATCGCACGCCAGCTGCGGGCGCGCGCGGTGCAGCCCTTCCACTTCTCGCCGCGCTACCGCGGCGGCGAAGAGGCGCTGCGGGCGGAAGTGCAGGCGGCGTGGCTCGGCGCCACGGCGGCGTGATGCCGCCGCACGGCGGGCTCCCGGTGCCGGGGATCGATGCGGCGCGCCCCGGGCGGCTGGTCGCCTCAGGACGCCTCGGCCAGCACCGGCTCTGCTTGCATCGGCGGCGCCACCCCGTGCGGGGGCCGCTGCAGCGCGTCGCGGTCGAAGGCCTGCAGGCCACCGTTGTCATCGGCCTCGCAGATGAAGCGGTGCACCGGCCCGAACACCGCCTGCACTTCTGTGGACGTGCAGGTTGGGAGGTAGGCGCGCAGCACGCGCGGGTCGTAGAAGCGGAACATCAGCGTGCGGCCGGCTTCGTCCTGCACCCGCAACAGCGTGCGCAGGTGCTTGCGCAGCCACTGCAGCGTGACGTCCGGCGGCGCGATGGTCAGCACGCCCCAGCTGCGGCCCCAGCCGAGCCGCAGGAAGTCCCGCGTGAAGCGCACGCCCGGCGCCAGGTGCACCAGGTGCGGCGCCGCGGCGCGCAGCGACGGCGACAGCACGCCGGCGAAAAGGCAGCAGCGCTCCAGCCCGGTGGCGTCCAGCAGGCTGATGATGCGCGGATCGCGCGCGGCATCGACCACCGCATGCACCTGCGTCCCATCCAGCGTGTCGCCATGCGGCCAGAGTTGCGCGATCAGCGCATCGACCTCGCCGTCGGACAGTTCTACGCGCGTCATGCCGGCTCCAGTTCGGCGACCTGGCGGCGCCGCTCGCATTCTTCGCAAAACGGCGTGCCCAGCTCGGCCGCGCGCCGCAGCACCGCCGCCTGGCGGTCCGGGTCGATCACCGGTGCCGCCACCACCGCGGCCGGCGGCGCGGGCGCCGCCGTGGCGGCCGGCGCTGCACGCAGCATCGACGGCGTCACGGCCGGCACCGATGTCCCCGCGGCCTCGACACGCTGCTGGTCGGCCGGGCTGCAGCGCCTCAGCTCGAAGAGGCGCAGCCGGCCCTGCTGCAGCAGCCGCCCGACCGCCGCGTGCACCTGCGCATCACGCTGCTGCAGCACGCCGGGGCCGCCGTCGACCTCTTCGGCCAGCGCGCGCAGCCGCCATGCGTCGCAGCTGCGCAGCCAGCGTGGCGTGGTCGACCAGGGTGACCACAGGCCGCCGATGCACTCCACGCGCTCCAGGCCGTCCGGCAGCGCGGCCTGGACCGACGGCGGCCAGGCCGGCCGCAACTCGAATTCACGCCCGCAGTGCTCGAACCGCACGCTCAATACCATCGCTCCCCCTGCCGGGCCGGTCGCCGGGCCGCTTGCAGCGGACTCTAGGCCGCGCCGCTGCCGCTCACAAGGTGCACTATGTCGCTGCGCGCCCGGGACCGCGGGTGACCCTTTTTCAGTAGTGCGGCGGCAGTTCGTCGCGCAGGCTGCGGAACGCGGGCAGCTCGGTGCTGGCCTGCCGGCTCTGCAGCTCGCGCAGTTCGCCGGCCAGCCGATCGATCTGCTGCTGCTGCCGGATGACGATCTCGTTCAGGCGGTCGAGCAGGTCCTCGGTGTAGCTGGCCTTGATTTCCAGCTCGGTCAGGCGGTGTTCGGTGTCTTCGCGGTGCATCGGCGGATTGTGATCCTGGCCTTCGCCGCGCCACGGCGGGGCAGGGGGCGTGCCGGGGCGAGCCGGAGCTGCCCGAGGCGGGACAGGGCGGCGGAGCCCGGCGGGCCGGCGGCGGGCATGTCGGTTGCCCTTCAGCCACCCATGCTCTCCACCCCTGCGGCAGCGCGCGGCATTGTCCTGGCCCTGGCCTGCTCGATCGCCGGCTGCGGCCTGCTGCGCGGCGACAAGAAGACGGACGAGCAGGGCGCCACGGCCGCCGGCGTGGACGAGCGCCGTGCGCGCTATCGGCTGGAGGTGCAGGCGCCCAAGGCGCTGCGCGAGCTGCTGGCGCAGCACCTGGACCTGGCGCGCTTCCGCGATGCGCCGGCGCGCGAAGGGCTGACCGGCGCCGAGCTGGACCGCCTGGTGGCGCTGGCGCCCGAGCAGGCCCGCGCGCTGCTGGCGACCGAGGGCTACTTCAGCCCGCTGGTGGCGGTGGAACGGCTGCCGCCGGATGCCGCCGGCCTGCCGCTGGTGCGGGTGGCGGTGCAGCCCGGTCCGCGTGCCACCGTGCAGGATGTACGGCTGGAATTCCAGGGTGAGCTGCGCCGGCGTGCCGACGCCGAGCAGCCCACGGCGCAGGCGCTGATCCAGCAGCTGGTGGCCGAGTGGCCGCTGCCGCCGGGCGCTCCCTTCCGGCAGCAGGACTGGACCGACGCCAAGAACGCCACGCTGGGCCGGCTGCATGCGGGCGGGTACCCCACTGCCGTGTGGTCGGCCACCGATGCCGCGGTGAGCCGTGGCGAGCAGCAGGCCCGCCTGGCCGCCACGGCGCAGAGCGGCCCGCTGTTCCACTTCGGCGAGCTGCGCATCGAAGGCCTGCAGCGCTACGACGAGCGGGCGGTGCGCAACGTGGCACCGTTCGGGCCCGGCACGCCCTACACCGAGCAGGGCCTGATCGACCTGCAGGAGCGGCTGGTCCGCACCGGCCTCTTCGAAGGCGCGGTGGCCGAGATCGACACCGACCCGCAGCGCGCCGCCGCGGCGCCGGTGACCGTGCGCGTGCAGGAGCAGCCGCTGCAGAAGCTGACGCTGGGCGTGGGCGCCAGCACCGACACCGGCGTGCGCGCCTCGGTCGAGCACACGCACCGCCAGCCCTTCGGCCTGCGCTGGACAACGCTGAACAAGCTGGAGCTGGGGCCGCAGCGGCGGGCGCTGGAGTTCGACTACCGCTCCTATCCGAAGTCAGGTTTCCGCCGCAACCTGGTCGCCGGCGAGGTCGAGCACTGGCGCGGCGAGGACGAGCGGCGCGACGCGCTGCGCCTGCGCGCCGGCCGCGCCTGGGAAGACCCGCGGCTGGAGCGCCAGGTCTATGCCGAGTACCACAACACCCGCGTCCGCGCGCCGATCGGCGACAGCCGGGCCCAGGCGCTGACGGCCAATGTCAGCGTCAACCGGCGTGACGTCGACAGCCTGCTGCTGCCTACCCGCGGCCGGGCGCTGCTGCTGCAGGGCGCCGCCGGCTACGCCCGCAGCAGCACCGCCGACAGCGGCCCGGTGGCGCGCGCCTACGGCCGGATGATCGTGTTCCGGCCGCTGCCGAACCAGTGGCACGCCACCGGGCGCATCGAGGCCGGCCAGGTGTTCGCGAAGCGGCGTGTCGGCGTGCCGGACACGATGCTGTTCCGCGCCGGCGGCGATGAATCGGTGCGCGGCTACGACTACCGCAGCCTGGGCCCGGTGGTCGACGGCGCGGTCACCAGCGGCCGCTCGCTGCTGACCGTCAGCGCCGAGGTCGCACGGCCGGTGTCGCAACGCATGCCGCAGCTGTGGGGCGCGGCCTTCGTCGACGCGGGTGATGCGGCCGAGCGCTTCGGCGACCTGCGGCCGCAGGTCGGCGTGGGTGTCGGCGTGCGCTACCGCAGCCCCGTCGGGCCGCTGAAGTTCGACGTCGCCTACGGTGTCGAGGACCGCAAGGTCCGGGTGCACCTGAGCGCCGGCATGTCGTTCTGAAGAAGCAGGTGATGGGCGGTTCCGACACACCCCCGCCCGACGCGGCCGGCCCGCCGGCCGGTGGCTCGCCCACGCCCACGCCCACGCCCGCATCGACAGCCGAACCCACATCGACATCCACGTCCACGTCCACGTCCGCAGCCGCGGCCCCAACCCCAGCCACATCGGCAGCAGAACATGCACCGGCCTCCACACCGGTTCGCCAGCACCGCGCCTGGCGTTGGTGGGTGGGCGGGGTGGCGGGATTGCTGCTGCTGTCTTTGCTGGTTGTCAGCGGTGGCGCGTGGTGGACGCTGCGCTCCGAGCAAGGCACCGCCTGGCTGCTGTCGCGCCTGCCGGGCGTCGAAGTGGTGAACCCGCGCGGCCGGCTGATCGGCGACTTCGGCGCCGACGCGGTGGTCTGGCGCTTCGGCCAGGGCGGCGAGCTGCATCTGGCCGAGGTCGCCTGGCAGGGGCTGGGCGTGTACCGCAGCGAGGTGCCGGGCGCCTGGGCAATGGTGTGGTTCGATCGCCTGGCCGCGCGCCAGGCGCGGCTGGTGCTGCCGGAGCGCCCGCAGACCAATGCCCGCCCGCCGCCGCAGCACCTGAAGCTGCCGGTGGAGCTGGTGGTGCGCCAGTTCGCGCTGGACGAGTTGCAGGCCACTGCGCTGGGCGATGCGCCGCTGCAGGGCCTGCGCGCGCGCATCCACCTGGGGGGCCGGCCGCGGCCTGCCGCCACGGCCGCCGGTGCGGCCGCGCCGCCCGCCGGCCTGCCGGCCGACGCCGTGCGCCATCAGGTGGACGAGCTGGCGATCGCCCGCGGGCCGCTGCAGCTGCGCGGGCGGCTGCAGGTGGGGGCCGAAGCGCCAATGCCGGCCGACATCGCACTGACGCTGGCGCAGTCCGCGGCGGGCACCCAGCCACCGGTGGACGCGGGCCCACCGACGGCATCGCTGCCGGCGCCGCGAACAGCCTTACCCCCGGCCTCGCGACCGGCCTCACGACCGACCCCAGCAACGGCCCCGCCGCCGGCCGCACCGCCAGCCCCAGCGCAGGCGCCGCCGGGCGATGCCAGCACAGCGCGGCCCGTCGCCCGCGCGCTGCCGGCCTGGGACGCCCAGCTCGGCCTCGCCGGTCCGCTCGCCCGGTCGCAGCTGCGCGGGCGCCTGCGCGTGCAGTCCGAGCCGGTGCAGGCGCTGGACATCGACGCCGTGCTGCAGCCCTTTGCCGCCTGGCCGCTGGCGCAGCTGAACGCGCGCGCGCAGGCGCTGGACATCGGTGCGCTCGTGGCCGGCGGCCCGCGCACGGCGCTGTCCGGCACCGTGGTCATCGCGATGGCCGACGCCGAGAAGCCGCTGCAGGCCGACGCGCAGCTGGAGAACGCGCGCCCGGGTCCCTGGAGCAGCGGGCTGCTGCCCGCGCGCCGGATCCAGCTGAGCCTGCAAGCCGACCCGCGCGACCGCCGCCAGGCGCAGTTGCAGCGCTTCGATGCCGAGTTGGGCGACGCCACGCTGGCCGCCGGCCGCGTGAGCGGCCAGGGGCAATGGCGCGCCGACGGCGGCTGGCAGCTCGGCCTGCTGTTGCAGGGCCTGCGTCCGGACCGGCTGGATGCGCGCGTGATGCCGATGCTGCTGGATGGCCGCGTCGACCTGGACGGCAGCGCGACCACGCTGCCCGGCGCGGCCGGGCCGGCACGCCAGCGCGTCTCCATGACGTCCGATGTGAGCGGCCGCCTGCTGGACCGCCGCGCCGGCCCGCCGGTGCAGCTGCAGGCGGCGGGTGCACTGGACAGCAGCGACGGCGGCGCGCTGGGCATCACGCTGCAGCGCCTGGCCGCGCGCCAGGGCGAGGCCCGTGCCGACGCGCAGGGCCAGCTGCAGCGCGCCTCGGCCACGGCCGACTGGCAGGCGCGCGGCCGGCTCACGCTGGCCGGTTTCGACCCCGGGCCGTGGGTGCCGGGCGATGCCGGTGCGGCGCTGCGGCGCGCGCCGAACCGCCTGAACGGCCAGGCCGAGGTCGACCTGAGCTGGGCATCGGCCGCACCGGCAGCAGCGACGGGCGCGGCCAGTGGGTCCAGCGGGACCGGCGCATCCGGCGCGTCCACGGGCGCTTCCGCGGCCGCGGCCCGCCGTGCCGCCTCCGCGCCCCGGCCACCGGCCGCACCGGCCGGGCCGCCTCTGCCGGCCGGCCTGCAGGGCCGCGCCGAACTGCGCCTGGGTGCCAGCGTGCTGGCCGGCGTGCCGCTGCAGGGCGAAGCGCACCTGCGCAGCGGCCGTGGCACGGACCGCCTGACGCTGGACGTGCAGGCCGACGCCGCCGGCAACCGCGTGCAGGCCGAAGGCCGGCTCGCTGCCGATCCCGCACGCGACCACTGGTCAGCGCGCATCGAAGCGCCGGCGCTGAACCGCCTGGCGCCGCTGTGGCAGGCCTTTGCGCCGGGCGCTTCCGGCGATGCGGCATCCCCCGCGAACCGCGGCCGGGCGAAGCCGGCGGCGTCCGGCCGCGCCGGGCCGCTCGCCACGTCTGGCACGGCGCAGGCCCGCACCTCGCCCGGCCTCAGCACACCCGGCCGCACCCAACCGGCGGCAGCGGCCCGGGGCACCGCACCGCCGGCCGGCGCCGGCGCGCTGCATGCCCAGCTGGTGGCCGATGGCCGCTGGCCGCGCCTGCACAGCCGCGGCGAACTGCGCGCCGATGCCGTCGTCTTCCCCGGCGGGCGCCTGCGCCAGGCCAGCGCCCGCTGGGACCTGGGCACCGCGCCAGGCGCCCCGATGGTGCTGGACGCCAGGCTGGCCGACCTGCGCCTGGACGCCGGCCAGCAGGTCCGGCAGGTCCCGTCGCTATCGGTGGAAGTGAGCGGCACCGCGGAGAAGCACCAGCTGGCGCTGCGGTCCGAAGTGGCCGCCGCACCGCCCGCCTGGGCCGACACGCTGCAGGGCGCCCCGGCCACCGCCCGGCCCACCGTGGCCGCCGCGGCACGCCCAACCCCGTCCCCGCCTGCGCCGACGAGCCAGGGCCCGCGCACGCGCATCACGCTGGCCGCGGCCGGCGCCCTGCGCCATGGCGCCGACGGCAACCCGCTGTCGGTCGCGGGCTGGCGCGGCCGCATCGACTCGCTGCTGCTGCAGCGCGCCGAGAGCCCGCAGCCGCTGCTGCGCAGCGCCGGCGTGCAGCTGGACTGGCAGGCCGGCACCGCGGCCCGCCCGGCGCGGCTGGTGGTGCAGCCGGGCCGGGCCGAGCTGCTGGGCAGCAGCCTGCGCTGGTCGCGCCTGGCCTGGCAGGCCGGCCGCGCGAACGAAGGCCCTGGCGCCCACACCACGCGCAGCGAGCCGGCGCAGCTGGATGCCGACGTCACGCTGGACCCGCTGCGCGTCGCGCCGCTGCTGGCGCGGCTGCAGCCTTCGATGGGCTGGAGCGGCGACCTCGCGGTCTCGGCCCGCGCCGTCGTGCGCACCGCGCCGGCATTGCAGGCTGACCTGTCGCTGCAGCGGCATGGCGGCGACCTGTCGATGATGCAGGGCGACCTGCGCCGCCCGCTGGGCCTGTCCGAGCTGCGGGCCAGCCTGCAGGCGCGCGGTACCCGCTGGCGCAGCGAGCTGCGCGTGGCCGGCAGCAACGTCGGCACGGCCGAGGCCCGCGTCACCGCGCAGACCAGCGCCGACCAACCCTGGCCCGGCACCGAGACGCCGATCGACGGCCAGGCGCAGCTGCGCATCGATGACATCGGCGTGCACGACGCGCGGCTGCCGGTCGGCTGGCACCTGACGGGGAAACTGTCGGCCGACGCCCGCCTGGGCGGGCGCATCGGCGCACCGACCTACCGCGGCACCGTGCGCGGCAGCGGGCTGGGCGTCAGCAATTTCGTCGAAGGCGTGCGGGTGCACAGCGGTGAACTGCAGGCCACGCTGGACGGCGACAGCGGCCGCATCGAACGCTTCAGCGCACGCGCTGGCGACGGCCAGCTGCGCGCGCAGGGCGAGGCCCGCTTCGGCACCGAGCCGCAGGCGCGCATCACGCTCAGCGCGGAACGCTTCCGCGCGCTGGGCCGCGTCGACCGCCTGGTCGACCTGAGCGGCCAGGGCACGCTGGAGCTGCAGCGCCAGCGCATCGCCGTGCAGGGCCGCTTCCAGGTTGACCAGGGCCTGGTCGACCTCGGACGCGGCGAAGCGCCGGAACTGTCGAAGGATGTGCGCGTCGTCGATGGCCCGACCCCCGGCCGCCCGGAGAAGCCCGCCAAGGCCGCCCCGGCCCGTCCGGTGCAGCTGGACCTGCGGGTGGACCTGGGCCAGAACCTGCGCGTGCGCGGCAAGGGCGTGAACACGCTGCTGGCCGGCGACCTGCGCCTCACCGCCCCCGGCGGCGTGCTGGACGTGGAAGGCACGGTGCGCACCGTGGGCGGCACCTACGAGGCCTATGGCGAGAAGCTGCGCATCGACCGCGGCCTGGTCACCTTCGTCGGCCCGGTGGCGAATCCACGGCTGGACATCCAGGCGGTGCGGGCCGACCTGCGCGACGTCGAGGTCGGCGTCGCCATCGGCGGCACGGCGCAGAACCCGCGCGTGAAGCTCTTCTCCACGCCCGAGATGTCTGAACTCGACAAGCTCAGCTGGCTGACGCTCGGCCGCTCCAGTGCCGGGTTGGCGAGCGACCAAAGCGCCATCCTGCAGCGCGCCGCGCTGGCGCTGCTGGCCGGGCAGCGCGGCAGCGCCGGCGGCGAAGGCGTGGCCAAGCGCCTGGGGCTCGACAAGATCTCCGTCGGCCGCGGCCAGTCCGGCGGCCTGAGCGACGCGGTGGTATCGCTGGGCAAGCAGATCTCCGAGCGCTTCTACGTCGGCTACGCGCAGAGCCTGGACGCCACCGGCGGCAGCTGGGAGCTGGTCTACAAGGTGGCGCGGCGGCTCACCGTGCGGGTGCAGGCGGGCGAGGAGACGGCGCTGGACCTGGTGTGGAGCTGGGTGTGGGGCTAGAAGGCGGCTAACGCGACATGAGCACGGCCAGCAGCGCCAAGCTGGACGCCGCGAACACCAGCGCCAGCCCCCGCCAGAAGGCCACCGGATCGCGCTCGATCAAGGCGGGGCGCCGACCCAGCTGGAACTGCGGCCCCGGCGAATGCAGGTCGTGCACGAACTCCGACAGCGCCTCCTGCCGGCGTGCCGCCTGGGGATGCAGGGCCTTGCGCAGCACCGCCTCCAGCCACCCCGGCAGATCGGGCCGCAGCGCGCGCAGCGACACCAGCTGCAGCCGAGTCAGGTCGCGCGCATCGCGCACGCGCGCCGCGTGCAGGCCGTAGGGCAGCTGGCCGGTCAGCATCTGGAAGGTGATGACGGCCAGCGCGAACAGGTCGGATGCGGCGGTGCCGCCCTGGCCCGTGAAGTACTCGGGTGCGGTGTACTGCAGCGAACCCAGCAGTCGCGTGGCGCGTTCATCGCCGTCGGCCTCGGCCAGGCCGGCCACGTGCACGCCGCCCAGGTCGATGAGCCGCACGGTGCCCTGCGCGTCGATCATCAGGTTCTCGGGGCGCAGGTCCTGGTGCAGCATCTCCTTGCGGTGCAGGGCCTGCAGGCCGCGCGCGGCCTGGGCGACGATGCGGCGCACCTCGTCCAGTGGCGGCCGGGGGTGGTCGACCATCCACTGGGCCAGCGTCTGGCCTTCCACATGCTCCAGCGCCACGAACAGGTGCCGACGCGGACGCTCGACCGGCGCCGCCTTCACCACGTGCGGGCTGTCCACGCGCCGGGCCACCCATTCCTCGAGCACGAAGCGGTCGAGGTGCGCCTGGTCCTCGCCCAGGTCGACCGACGGCGTCTTCAGCACCACCTGGCAGCCCGTCTCGTCGTCGGTGGCCAGGAAGACATGGCTGCGGGCGCTGGCCTGCAGCTCGCGCACGATGGTGAAGCCCTCGAAACGCTGGCGCGGCGCCAGCGGCGGCGGCAGCGCCAGGCCGGCACGCTCCAGGTGCAGGCGGTCGGCGTCGGGCGCGGGCAGCGCTTCCACCCGCGCCAGCTGCACGGTGGCGTTGTCGTCGCTGCCGCGGGCCAGCGCCGCGGCCACCAGGCTCTCGGCGGCGGCCTGCAGGTCGCCGGCATGCTGCGCCAGCGCAGCCTGCACCGCGGCGGCGTCCAACCATTCCCAGGCGCCGTCGGTGGCCAGCAGGTAGGTGTCGCCGACGGCCGTCGGCCAGCTGGCGTGGTCGATCTCGATGCGCGGGCCCAGGCCGAGCGCGCGGCCCAGCAACATCTCCCCACCGCCCAGGTGCAGGCGGTGGTCCTCGGTCAGCGGCTCCAGCGACTGCGCATGCACGCGGTACACGCGCGCATCGCCGACGTGGAAGAGGTGCGCCTCGCGGCCCTTGAACACCAGCGCGGTGAAGGTGCAGACGTAGCCGCGGTCCTTGTCGAAGCGGCCGTCGCCGCGCTGCGTCTGCGCATGCAGCCAGGAATTGCTGGCCTCGATGACGCGCTGCGCCGCGCGGCGCACGGTCCAGGCCTCGGACGTGGCGTAGTAGTCGTCGAGGAAGCTGCGCACCGCCGCCGCGCTGGCGACCTGGCTGACGCTGCTGCTGCCGATGCCGTCGGCCAGCGCCAGCGCGATGCCCTTGGTGTGCCGCGCCAGGCCTTCCGGCACCGTGGCGCCGTGGAAATCCTGGTTGAGCGGCTGGGCCCCGGCGGCCGAGTGCTGGCCGAGGGCGAGGCGCAGCAACTGGGCCACGTCTTTCGGGCGTCAGCGAACCGGGGTGCGGATGCTCAGGCGCGGACGCTCAGGCGCTGGCGCTCAGGCGATGGCGCGCTTCGGCGCCGTCTTGTAGTGCGTGGAGTACAGCGTGGCGCCGACGAAGGTGAGGCCGCCCACCAGGTTGCCGATGACGGTGGGGATCTCGTTCCACAGCAGGTAGTCCATGAAGGTGAACTGGCCGCCCAGCATCAGGCCCGAGGGGAACAGGAACATGTTGACGATGCTGTGCTCGAAGCCCATGTAGAAGAAGACCAGGATCGGCATCCACATGCCGATGACCTTGCCGGAGACGCTGGTGGACATCATGGCCGCGACCACGCCGGTCGAGACCATCCAGTTGCACATCACGCCGCGGATGAAGAGCGTGAGCATGCCGGCCCAGCCGTGGTTGGCATAACCCACGGTGCGGCCTTCGCCGATGCTGCCCAGCTTCTGGCCCACCGCGTTGGGCGCCTCGCTGAAGCCGAAGGTGAGGATGATGGCCATGAACACGGCCACCGTGATGGCACCGGCGAAGTTGCCGAAGAACACCAGGGTCCAGTTGCGCATCACCCCGCCCCAGGTGGCGCCGGGGCGCTTGTCCAGCACCGCCAGCGGCACCAGCGTGAAGACGCCGGTCAGCAGGTCGAAGCCCATCAGGTACAGCAGGCAGAAGCCCACCGGGAACAGCAGCGCCCCGATCAGCGGGTTGCCGGTGTTGACGCTGACCGTCACCGCAAAGGCCGCGGCCAGCGCCAGGATGGCGCCGGCCATGTAGGCGCGGATGAGCGTGTCACGCGTGGACATCAGCAGTTTCGACTCGCCGGCGTCGACCATCTTGGTGACGAATTCGGTGGGGGCGACGTAGGCCATGTTGTCTCCTTGGGGCGGGGGGTCAGGTGTCGTTGTGTGGGATCAGATCAGGCCAGCGCCACCAGCACGCGGCCGGCGTCGACCTTGACGCGGTGGGCGCGCACCGAGTGCTCGGGCGCCTCCAGGCACTCGCCGGTGGCCAGGTCGAAATGGTTCTTGTAGAGCGGCGAAGCGACGACGATGCGCTCGCCGAGGTTGCCCACCAGCCCGCGCGCCAGCACGCTGGCACCACTCTTCGGATCGACGTTGTCGATGGCGTGGAAGCGGTCGTGGCCGATGCGGAAGACGGCCACGTGGCGGCCCTGCAGCAGCGCGCAGACGCCGGTGTCCGGCAGGATGTCGTCGACGCTGCAGACGGGGGTGAATTCGAGGGTGTCGGTGCTCATGCTCATGCAGTGCCGGGAAGCCGGTGACGGGTAGGAACGGGTGACGGGGCTCAGGCGGTGGCGTCGGCTTCGCGTTCTTCGGGGCGCGCCGGGCGAATCTGGCCGCGTTCCTGCACGAAGACGATGCGCTCGTCGGCAGCGCTGCTGTTGACGAAGCTGCGGAAGCGCTGGCGCACCTCGGGGTTCGTGACGGCGGTCTTCCATTCGCACTGGTAGGTGTCCACCACGTGCTGCATCTGCGCTTCCAGCTCAGACGCAAGGCCCAGCGTGTCGTTGACCAGCACGCCCTTCAGGTAGTCCAGGCCGCCCTCCAGGTTCTCGCGCCAGGTGCTGGTGCGCTGCAGCCGGTCGGCGGTGCGCACGTAGAACATCAGGAAGCGGTCGATCAGGCGGATCAGCTCGTCCTTCTTGAGGTCCGAGGCGATCAGCTCGGCATGGCGCGGCTTCATGCCGCCGTTGCCGCAGACGTAGAGGTTCCAGCCCTTCTCGGTGGCGATCACGCCCACGTCCTTGCCCTGCGCCTCGGCGCATTCACGCGTGCAGCCGGAGACGCCGAACTTGATCTTGTGCGGCGCGCGCAGGCCCTTGTAGCGGTTCTCCAGCTCGACGGCCAGGCCCACCGAATCGTCCACGCCATAGCGGCACCAGGTGCTGCCGACGCAGCTCTTCACCGTGCGCAGCGCCTTGCCGTAGGCATGGCCGCTCTCGAAGCCGGCGGCGATCAACTCTTCCCAGATCGCGGGCAGTTGCTCGACGCGGGCGCCGAACAGGTCGACCCGCTGGCCGCCGGTGATCTTGGTGTACAGGCCGTACTTCTTCGCCACCTGGCCGACGGCGATCAGGCCATCGGCCGTCACCTCGCCGCCCGGCATGCGCGGCACCACCGAGTAGGTGCCGTCCTTCTGGATGTTGCCCAGGTAGTAGTCGTTGCTGTCCTGCAGCTTGGCCAGCTCCGGCTTCAGCACGAAGTCGTTCCAGCACGAGGCGAAGATGCTGGCCGCGGCCGGCTTGCAGATGTCGCAGCCCAGGCCGCGTCCGTGGCGGGTTATCAGGTCGTCGAAGGTCTTGATCTGCCCGACCTGCACCAGGTGGTACAGCTCCTGGCGCGAGTAGGCGAAGTGCTCGCAGATGTGGTTGTTCACCGCCATGCCGCGGCGCGACATCTCGGCCTTCATCACCTGCGTCACCAGCGGCACGCAGCCGCCGCAGGTGCTGCCGGCCTTGGTGCAGGCCTTCATCGGGCCGATGGCCGTGGCGCCTTCGCCCACCGCGGCGCAGATCTGGCCCTTGGTGACGTTGTTGCAGGAGCAGATCTGCGCGCTGTCGGGCAGCGCATCCACGCCCAGGCCCGGCTTGGCCTTGCCGTCGCTGGACGGCAGGATCAGGAATTCAGGATCGGTCGGCAGCGCGATGCCGTTGAGCGCCATCTGCAGCAGCGTGCCGTACTCCTCGGCGTCGCCCACCAGCACCGCGCCGATCAGCTGCTTGCCGTCGGGGCTGGTGACGATCTTCTTGTAGACCTGGCGCAGCTCGTCGGTGTAGCTGAAGGTCTTGCAGTGCGGCGTCTTGCCCAGCGCGTCGCCGATGCTGGCCACATCCACGCCCATCAGCTTGAGCTTGGTGCTCATGTCGGCGCCGACGAACTGCACGTCGGTCTGGCCGGCGATGTGGCGCGCCGCCACGCGGGCCATGTCGTAGCCGGGCGCGACGAGGCCGAAGGTCTGGTCGTTCCAGCTCGCGCATTCGCCGATGGCATAGACGTCGGGATCGGCGGTGCGGCAGGCGCTGTCGATCACCACGCCGCCGCGCGGGCCCAGCGCCAGCACGCTCTGGCGCGCCAGCTCGTCACGCGGGCGGATGCCGGCGGAGAACACGATCATGTCGGTCTCGAGCCAGGTGCCATCGGCGAACACCATGCGGTGGCGCGCGGTGGCGCCATCGGTGATCTCCGTCGTATTGCGGTTGAGGTGGACGTGCACGCCCAGCGCTTCGATCTTGGTGCGCAGCACGCGGCCGCCAGCCTCGTCCACCTGCACCGCCATCAGCCGCGGCGCGAACTCCACCACGTGTGTGTCCAGCCCCATGTCGCGCAGCGCCTTGGCGCATTCCAGGCCCAGCAGGCCGCCGCCCACCACCACGCCGCTCTTGCTGCGCGCGCCCGAGGCCTTCATCGCCTCCAGGTCCTCGATGGTGCGGTAGACGAAGATGTTGGGCCGCTCGCGCCCCGGCACCGGCGGCACGAAGGGGTAGGAGCCGGTGGCCAGCACCAGCTTGTCGTAGGGCAGCACCTCGCCATCGGCGGTGGTGACGGTGTTGTCGCGGCGCTCGATGGCGACCGCCTTGGACTTGAGCTTCAGCGTGAAGCCGGTCTTCTCGAAGAAGCCGGGCTCGACCAGCGACAGGTCGTCGGCCGACTTGCCCGAGAAGAACTCGGACAGGTGCACGCGGTCGTAGGCCGGGCGCGGCTCTTCGCACAGCACCGTGACCTCGGCGCCGGCCAAGCCGGTCTCGGCGAGCGTCTGCAGGAACTGGTGGCCGACCATGCCATGGCCGATGACGACGATCCTCATGGGGGAGTGCTCTTTCAGGGGGGAGATGTGGCGCGCCGGACGTCGGGTTGCTCGGAACCTGATTCGACAGCGGATGGGCCGGGCGGCCCGGTCCACCAGCGTCAGTGGACCTTGTTCGCGCAAGACTGCAGGACCTCCCGCAAGAGCCGGGCCAGCCTGATATCCCCCGTGCGCCGCCCAAAATGCACCAAGGCGCCGCACGAATCGACACAGCGGCCGGGCGAGCGCGCCCAAAGACCGAGCCCGCGCACCGTGGCGGTGCCTGCGGGCGGCGGGGCAGGGCGTGGCCCCGGCGCTCCCGGCAGCCCACCCGGGTCGGTCCCGCGGCGCGGTGCCGGCCGGTTCAGGCCGGGATGGGCGCCCCCGACGTCAACAGGCGCCCGCCTGCCGGCGCGCGGGCCACGGCGGCGCTGCCATTGGCGTTGGCACGGCGGTCAGCAGCGTGGAGCCCATCAGCCGCCGCTGGCGCGCCGCCTCCAGCATGTGCAGCACCGCGGTGGAGTGGTTGACGAAGCGCACCATCCAGTCGCCGCTGGCCATCACCATCCACAGCAGGCCCGCAGGGTCGATCTCGGTGACGCCGGACAGGTCGATCTCCAGCGCCAGGCAGTCGCTGCAGTGCGCGCCGATCTCGTCGCGCAGCGCGCCGACGCTGCGGATCGTCAGCTCGCCGGCGATCGAGGCTTGGCCTTCCGGGCCGCTGGCGTGGAAGCGCAGAACCATGGTGCCCCCGACTTCGACATGAAGCGAAGGCTAGTGCGCACCGGGCGGCGAGGGTAGTGGCCCGTGGTCCGCTCATTGCGGACCAGGATTCCGCAATCCGGGCCCGCCGGCCGGGAGCCGCGCGCGGATCACCGCGGGAAGCGGTGGAACATGTCGAACTGTTCGTCGCGCTTCCAGCCGCAGGCCTCGTACAGCTGCTGCGCCACCTCGTTGTCCCGCGCAACGTTGAGCGTGACGCGGGCCGCGCCGAGGGCCCAGGCGTGGGCCTCCACTGCCGCCAGCAGGCCGGCTGCCACGCCCCGGCGGCGGCCGGCGGGGTTGACGAAGAGGTCGTTCAACACGAAGACACGCGCCAGCGACACCGACGAGAAGCTGGGATAGAGCTGGGCAAAACCGACCGGCGCGCCGGCGTCGTGGGCGATGAACAGGACCGACTCGCCATGGTCGAACCGGGCCTTCAGGAACGCGCGCGCCGCATCGCGGTCACTGGGCTGCTTCTGGAACTGGCGGTACTCGTCGAAGAGCCCGCTCAATTCCTCCAGGTCCGAAAGCACGGCCTGCCGAACGCTGATGCTGCTGCTCATCGTGTCCCAAAGAGGTGGAATGCGACGCGGAAAAGCCTACCAGGGGCCGCGTGCCCAGCCGCAGCGAGAACGTCAGTTGAGCAGGCCCAGCATGGCCGCGCGCACCACGGCGGATGTCTTGTTCGCGCTTTGCAGCTTGCACACCGCGTTCTTGACGTGGAAGTTCACCGTGTTCTCCGACACGGCCAGGATCCCGGAGATCTCGCCGGACGTCTTGCCGTCGGCAGTCCACTTCAGCACCTCGATCTCGCGTTCGGTCAGGCCGCTGCGGGCGGTGCCCGCGAAGCGCGGCGCCAGGCTGCGCGACATGGCCACGTGCGCCACGCTGACCAGCCAGCGCATCTTCATCTCCTTCGCGGCCAGTTCCTGTGCCGTCAGCGGGTCCGCGCCGCGCGCCAGCGTGAGCATGCCGCCCAGGCCGTTGGCGTCCAGGCTGGACTGGGCCCAGCCGACCTTCAGGCCGAAGTCCTGGGCTTCCCGCCACAGGCCGGGCGCGGATGCAAAGACCTCGTCCGACCAGACCATCGGCTTCTGGCAGCGGCGGGCGCGCAGCACGGTGGAGTCGCGGCGCAGGTAGTCCATCTCCTGGTAGCGCCGCTGCCAGGCGGCTGGATAGTCGTTGAACAGAAAGGTTCTGGGGTTGGACAAGGGCAACGGCAGCCGCAGCCCGTAGGCACAGTGTTCGAAGCCCAGCTGGCGTGCCGCCACCGCGATGTGCTCGAACATCTCCCGCTCGTTCGGCTTGCCGTCGAGCGCGCTCAACAAGTCTTCCTGCCAGCCCTTCATTGCAGTGTGATCCTTCGGTTTTCCGGCCCGCGGCAACATTGCCGCGATGCCGGTCACGCCAGCGCCACGCACGGCCATCACCCACCTCTTTTGGCAGGCAGCAAGCCGAAGCGGCGTGACTCTTCGTTTGATTCTGGGACCGGCACCATGACGGAATATTTCGGCCTGACAGGGTGTTACGCGCGTAATAGGGGTTATCAATAATCCGGTGGACGGGATCGCGGGAGAAGCGCCGTGGGGACCACCCAGCCGTGGTAATTGCAGCCGCCAGGCTGCGTGCCCGGGTCCCGGCCCCGGTCCCGGCCAGGGGCACCTATGAAAGATGGTAGTTGCCGCGGCAGCGGGCGAAGCCTACAAACGCGGACCGGAACGACGGTGGCGGCACGCGCTGCGGCGGGCCGAGCCGCCGGCCGCAGCGCGTGCCGCCGGCAACCCGATGCATCGCAGGACGGAATCCTGCGATGCGTCTCATTTCCCGGCACGGCCGAATCGACGAACCAATGGATACACCCACTGGCCGCAATGGCGGCATTTGTCCGGCCGTCAATGAATGTGCCCCGGGAATTCGATTCCCGCATTTTCGAAAGGTGGAACGATGAGTCGAGGCGAATCGAATGTCACGCTGGTCAGGCGGGAAGACATTCCTTCGATGCGCACGGTGGTGGTCGACGGTGTCGAGCACTGGCTGGGCCACGTCAAGGACTTCACGAAGAACGCCGCGCTGGTCGACTTCCTGCCCAAGGACAACCGCATCTCCATGGCCTGGGTGCGGCTGGAGGCCGGTGAACGGCTCGACGAGCACATCCACCCTGTCGATTCGATGATCCTGATGTGCGAAGGCGGCGCCCGCACGCTGGGCGACGTGCGCGTGGCGATGAACGCCGGCGACATCCTGCTCGTGCCGCCGGGCCGGCCGCACGGCTTCATCGGCATGCCGCCCCACGGCTTCTGGGGCCTGTCGCTGCAATTCGATTCCCGCGGCCTGTACGAAGACATCGGCGACCCCTGGGCCAGCTTTGCGCCTGAATCGCGCCCCGCGGGCAAGGCCGCGCCGAGCATCGCCGAGCAGCTGTTCCTCAGGAACGAGGAGTACCTGGAACGCTTCGACAAGCACCGCCTGTTCGCGCTGGTGCGCGCCGGCCTGCTGAACACGCCCGGGGCCAAGAGCCGCTTCCTCGACTGCTTCCAGGTCTGGTCCAACCAGTTTCAGAAGATGGTGCTGGCCCGCGCGATGACCGTGCAGCATCCCGATTTCGAAGAGCTGGCCTGGTGCCACTTGATCGAGGAGCTGGGCCACAACCGCGACCTCGCGAAAAACCGCGGCGACCTGCAGGCCATCTTCGACCCAGTGCTCGAGTCTTCTTGTGCCTGGTTCCCGTGGAAGACCAGCCTGGTCGGCGACGCCGAGAAGGTGGTGCTGATCCACCTGGTGGTCGAGGCCTCGGCCACCTGCTTCTACAAGCACGTCCACCCGGCCATGGCCGCCAGCGACGTGAAGGAGCATTTCGACGCCCATAAGGTGGCCGACGACGGGCATGTCGAGATGGGCTACGCGCTGCTGCGCAAGCTGCCGCTGGAAGATGGACGTGCGCTGTTCGAGATCCAGCGCCAGGGCTGGGCGATGCTGGGCACGCTGATGGGCCGCATCGCCGACCTCGTGGTGCATCACGGGGCCAAGCCAGCCGCTGCCGGGCCGCAACGGGACAACAGCGATGCGGATGCCGCCCTGGCCCTCTGAAGGCACGCGCCGCATCCCGCTCGCGGTCTATACCGAGCCCTCGGTCCACCAGCGCGAACTGCAGCGCATCTTCCGTGGCCGGGCTTGGCAGTACGTGGGCCTGGCCTCGGAAGTGCCCGGACCCGGCGACTTCCTGCAGGCCTGCGTCGGCGACGCGCCGGTGATCCTGGTGCGCGACCGCGACCGCCAGCTGCGTGTCTTCGTCAACCGCTGCACCCACCGCGGCGCGCAGGTGTGCCAGGAGGCGCGCGGTAGCACCAAGGTGTTCACCTGCCCGTACCACCAGTGGTCGTTCGCGCTCGACGGCAGCCTGGTGGGCATTCCGTTTCGGCGCGGCATTGCGGGCAAGGGCGGCATGTCGGCCTGTTTCGACCCGGCCGAACACGGCCTGGAGCAGTTGAAGGTCGCCGAGCGCCACGGCGTGGTGTTCGCGAGCCACGCGCACGACGTCGAAGCGCTGGACGAGTACCTGGGCCCCAGCATGCTGGCCTGGTTCGACCGCGTCTGCGACGGCCGGCCGCTGAAGGTGATCGGCAGCATGCAGCATCGCGTGCATGCCAACTGGAAGCTGCAGGTGGAGAACCTGAAGGACCCGTTCCATGCCGCGCTGCTGCATTCGTTTTTCGTCACCTTCGGCATCTGGCGCGCTGACCAGGAAACGCAGGTCGAGGTCGACCCCAGCGGGCGCCACAGCGTGCTGGCCTCCACGGCGACCTTCAAGCGCACGGGCACCGGGGCGCAAGCGTGCGCGGCCCCTGCGGCAACCGCGGCGGCCGGCGGCTTCCGCCTCGCCGATGCGCGCCTCATCGCGCACGAGCGCGAATACGAACACGGCACCGGCGCCATCCTGACCATCTGGCCCAACCTGATCGTGCTGCAGCAGATGAACTGCCTGGCCATGCGCCTCGTGCGGCCCGATGGCCCCGATGCCTGCATCAAGAGCTGGACCTTCTTCGGCTACGAGTCCGACACGCCCGAGATGCAGCAGCGCCGCCTCGCGCAGGCCAACCTGCTCGGGCCCAGCGGCCTGGTCACGATCGACGACAACGAGGTGCTGGCCATCTCGCAGGCGGGCGCCGCCGCCTCCGCACGCGATGGCCTGGCCGTGCTCGAGGCGGGCGAGGGCACCGGCTCGGCCGACCACATGATCACCGAATCGGCGATCCGCGGCTTCCACCAGCACTATCGCCGGGTGATGGGGGACGAGCCATGCTGAGCATGGCCCGCCAGCGCGAATTCTTGGCCGATGCCGCCGAGCTCTACGCCCGCTACAACGAGGCGCTGGACGATGCCACGATCGAACGCTGGCCCGGCTTCTTCACCGCCGATGGCCACTACCGCCTGACCACGCGCGACAACCTCGAGCGCGGCTTGCCGCTGTGCTTCGTGCTGTGCGAAGGGCAGGGCATGCTGCGTGACCGGGCCGAGGCCTTGCGCAGCGCGGTGTTCCACCGCCGCCGCGTGCAGCGCCGCATGCTCAGCGGGCTGCGGCTCACGCGGGTCGATGCCGATGGCAGCGCCGCGGCCTGCGCGAGCTTCGCGGTCTACGAAAGCGTGGGCGACGCACCGAGCCTGCTGCTGGCCTGCGGCCGCAGCATTGACGTGATAGCCCGCGAAGGCGACGAGCTGCGCTTTCGCAGCCGCCTGTGCGTGGTGGACGCACGGGTGATGCCGGACTCGCTGGTCTTTCCTCTCTGAAGCTGTGAACACCATGCATGCCCTGCCGCTCGACCAGCTGCTCGTCCTCGATCTCACGCGCCACCGCGCCGGCCCGGTCGCCTCGCGCCTGTTCGCCGACGGCGGCGCCCGCGTCATCAAGATCGAGTCGCCGTCCGACGCGGGTGACAGCATGGGCGGCGCGCGCGAGGGCTTTGATTACCAGAACCTGCACCGCCACAAGCAAAGCCTGGCGCTGGACCTGAAGCATCCGCAGGGCCGCCGTGTATTTCACGCGTTGGCACGCCAGGCCGACGTCGTGCTCGAAAGCTTCCGGCCCGCGGTGAAGCACCGGCTCGGTGCCGACTACGAGACGCTGCAGGCGCTCAACCCACGCATCATCTGCGGCAGCATCTCCGGCTTCGGCCAGGACGGACCCTACGGGGACCGGCCCGCGGTCGACCAGGTGGTGCAGGGCATGTCGGGGCTGATGTCCGTCACCGGCCTGCCGGGCCAGGGCCCGCTGCGCGCGGGCGCGGCCATCGCCGACGTCGGCGCCGGCATGGTGCTGTCCCAGGGCCTGCTGATGGCCCTGTACCAGCGCGAGCGCACCGGCGTGGGCCAATGGGTGCACACCTCGCTGCTGGAGTCGCTGGTGGCCATCCTTGATTTCCAGGTCGCGCGCTGGCTCGGCACCGGTGACGTTCCGACCCAGGCGGGCAACGACCATCCCACGCTGATGCCCACCGGCGTGTTCCCCACCGCCGACGGGCAGGTCACGCTGGCAGCGGCCGAAGAGCCCCGCTTCAAGGCGCTGTGCGAGATCCTGGCGCTGCCGCATCTGCTGGCGGATCCGCGCTTTCGCAGCGTGCCGCTGCGCGGCCGGCACCGCGAGGCGCTGAGCGCCGAGCTCGCCGGCAGGACCCGCCGCTTCGCGAGCGAGGAGCTGATCGCGCTGCTCAATGCCGCGGGCATCCCCTGCGGTCCGATCTACACGATCGACCAGGCCATGAACGACCCGCAGATGCAGCACCTGCGCATGAGCGGCCGCGTCACCCATCCCAGGCTTGGGTCCCTATCGCTGCTGGGCCAGCCCCTGCACTTCGAGGGCTGCGGCGGCCGGCCCCCGCTGCGCGCCGCGGCCCCCGAGCATGGCCAGCACACCGACGAGATCCTGTCCGAACTGCTGGGCTACGGCCGAAGCGACATCGAGGCGCTGCGCGCCCAGGGAGCCGTGGCGTGACGGCGAAGGCAGCGGCGCTGCCGGTGGCCGCCAGCGGGGGCGCGCCTTCGCTCGTGCTGTGCCTGGTCCTGCTGTGGCTGGGCGGAGCCTGCCTGCGGCTGACCATCCTCGCGCCGCCGCCGGTGATCTCGCTGATCCATGCCGAGCTGCAGCTGTCGGAAACGCAGATCGGGCTGCTGTCGGGCATTCCCGCGGCGCTGTTCGCCTGCGCCGCGGTGCCCGGCGCGCTGTTCATCGCGCGCTTCGGTGCGCTCGCCACGCTGGTCTTCGGCATCGTCTGCACCGGGGCCGGGTCGGCGCTGCGCGGCGCCGCGCCCGACGCCGCTTTCCTCTACGCCGCCACCGCGCTCACCGGATTCGGCGTGGCGGTGATGCAGCCCGCGCTGCCGTCGCTGGTGCGGGCCTGGCTGCCCGAGCGCACCGCCTTCGCGACCGCCGTCTACATCAACGGCCTGCTGCTCGGCGAAGTGCTGCCGGTGGCGCTGACCGTGCCGGTGCTGCTGCCCCTGGTGGGCAGCTGGCGCATGGCCTTCGTCGTGTGGGGCGTGCTGTGCGCGCTGGTGGGCGCGGTGATCCTGCTGCTCGCGCCCCGGCCCGCCGCCTTGCCCAGCGCCTTGCCCAAGGCCTTGCCCAACACCTCGTCCGCCGGCACCGCGCCGCCGCGGCGCTGGTGGCCGGACTGGCGCTGCGCGTTGACCTGGCGCCTGGGGATCATGATGGGCAGCGTCAACGCGACCTACTTCGCCACCAACTTCTTCCTCCCCCGCTACCTGCATGCCATGGGGCAGGAAGAGGTGACCGGCCCCGCGCTGGTCGCGCTCAACGTCGGGCAGATCCCGGCATCCATCCTGCTGCTTTTCGTGAGCGGCCAGCTCGTGCGGCGCATCTGGCCCTACGTCGCCAGCGCCGTGCTGTGCCTGGTGGCGCTGGGCTGCATCGTCTTCGGCCAGGGGGCCGCCGTGGTCGCCGGCGCAGGCCTGGTCGGCTTTGCCGCCGCCACCGTGCTGATCCTGATGCTGGCCCTGCCGCCGCGCCTGAGCCCGCCCGACGACGTGCACCGCATGACCGCCGCGATGCTGACCATCGGCTACACCTGCGCGCTGATCGTGCCCGTGCTCAGCGGGCTGGCGTGGGACCTGAGCGGCGTCTCGGCGATGGCCTTCGCGCCGATCGCGCTGTGCGCGATCGTGCTCACCGGCTGCGCGTTCGCCAGCCGCAGCCGCCTTGCCCGCGCCTCGGCGCCGGCGGCCCCACAACCCCATCGACTTCCGACATGACGACCCGCCCCGAGACACCCCACGACTTCTTCACCGTGCGCCGCCTGTCGCGCTACTTCGCCAGCGAGATCACCGGCATCGACCTCAGCCGCCCGCTGGACGAAGCGCGCGTGAATGCCCTCGGCGCCGCGCTGGCTGAGCACGAGGTACTGGTGTTTCCCGGCCAGCACCTGGGCAGCGACGACCTGCTGCGCGTGGGCGGGTATTTCGGCGAGCTCACCGTGCACCCCTTCGCCGAGAACTCCGAGAAGGTGCCCGAGCTGATCGTCTTCGACTACCAGGAAGGCAACCCGCCGGTGCTCACCGACCGCTGGCACACCGACGAGACCTACCGCCGCTGCCCGCCGCTGGGCACCATGCTGTATTCGAAGATCGTGCCCGAGGTGGGCGGCGACACCTGCTTCCACAGCATGACCACCGCGTACGACGCGCTGCCCGGCCGCCTGCAGCGCTTCATCACCGGCCTGGAGGCGGTGCACGACTTCACCTCCTTCAAGTACCTGTTCCCGCAGACCGACGAAGGCCGCCGCCAGCTGCGCCGCTGCGAAGAGCAGTACCCGCCCGTCACCCATCCGGTGGTGCGCGTGCACCCGGTCACCGGCCGCCGGACGCTGTTCGTCAACCCGCACTACACCCGCTTCATCAAGGGCATGGACGATCGCGACAGCTGGCTGCTGCTCGACCAGCTGTTCCGCGTCACCGGCGTGCTGGAGCACCAGTACCGCCACCGCTGGGCGCCGGACACGCTGGTCTTCTGGGACAACCGCTCGGTGCAGCACGCCGCGGTGCACGACTACTACCCGCAGCGCCGCCTGATGGAGCGCGTCACCATCAAGGGCGACCAGCCCGTCGGCCCGGTCGAGGCCGCCCCGGCCGACGAACTGCGCAAGTTCAAGGTCGCCCAGTACGACCACGACGACGCGCGCCGCGCGCCGCGGCAGTTCGAGCGCGCCTGAGGGCGCCTGTGAAGGTGCGCGGTGCCGACCGTCGTCTTCATCGATCCCGAGGGCTGCGCGCAGACCGCCGCCGCGCTCGACGGCGGCAGCCTCGCCCGCCTGTGCGACGAGGCGGATGCGCCGGTGCCGTTTCATTGCCGGCGCGGCAACTGCGGCACCTGCCGCATCGAGGTGCTGCAGGGCGCCGACCAGCTGCTGCCGCCGCAGGGGCACGAGCTGCGGCTGCTGGCGCTGCTGGGCCTGTCGGCCGAGCGCCACCGCCTGGCCTGCCAGGCGCAGATGCAGGCCGGCGCGGCCGAGCTGCGCCTGCGCCCGCTGGGCCGCAGGGCGCCGCGGCCCCGATCGGTCCGCTTCCCCGTGGAGCTCCGGCCGGGGGCCATGCGCGTGCCGGCGCCTGCGACCGGCGCTGAAGACATCCTCCTCACCGGCGCCGCCCGGCTGAACCCGGGCGCGGTGATCCTGTTCGACTTCCGCCCGCCCGACGCTTCGCTGCGCCGGCAGGTGATGGCCCGGGTGACCTCGGTCGAGCCCGCCGGCCCGACCGCCGCGGGACACGGCCACGCCGTGGTCGGCGCGGAGCTGCTCGAGGACGACGACTTCCTCGTCTCGCTGTTCCCACCGGCCGCTCCAGACGCCTGAAGGACGCGGCCACGGACACTCGGCACTCGGCTCACCTCCGGCTTTGATGCCCAACGCCGGATTGCGACGAGGCAGGACTTCTCCGCCAGTTCAAATGGCCGCTCCCGTACACCGTTATCACCACGTCGCCAGAAGGAGAAGGGGCTTCATCGGCTATCCAACCTACCAGTGTCGGTAGTTGTCCCGATGCGCATTGCCCATTCCAATGGGTTTCGCAGCAAACCATTGGAGAGTGTCTGTGGAAAGTCAACGGGTCGTCGTGACCGGTTACGGCGCCATTTGCGCGCTAGGCGACAACGTGCCCGAGGTGTGGGACGGCATCCTGAACTACCGCGTCGGCTACCGGCCGCACGAGTTCCCCGATCCCAGCATCAAGGCCCGCTACTTCGGCTTCGTCGAGCCGGACAAGAAGCGCTACCAGGGCTTCTCGAAGTCAGTGCTGAAGATGGTGCCCGAGTTCGCGCGCTACGCGCTGCTGGCCTCGCGTGAAGCGCTGACGATGGCCTTCGGATCGGCCGACGACCTCGGCAGCAAGGTGTCGCCCTTCGACATCGGCGCCGTCATCGGTACGGGCTGGGGCGGCGTCGATGCCGTCAACCACAACAACAATGGCTACCGCGAATCGGGCCTGGCCTCGTCATTCTCGACGCTGATGTCGATGAACAGCGTCGCCACCGCCGCGGTGTCGATGAACTGGAACATCCGCGGCTACCAGAACACGCCCGTGGCCGCCTGCGCCACCGGCACGATGGCCATCGGCGATGCCTACGAGGTCATCAAGTCCGGCCGCGCCAAGGTGATGCTGGCCGGCGGCAGCGAATCGCTGAAGGAGACCTTCAACGTCTGGTCGATCGACATCATGCAGGCGCTCAGCAAGGAGCAGAGCGACGTGCGCCGGGCCTGCTGCCCCTTCAGCCAGCGCCGCAGCGGCTTCGTGCTGTCCGAGGGCGCGGCCGTGCTGTGCCTGGAGTCCTACGAGCATGCGCGCCAGCGCGGCGCCACCATCCTGGGCGAGATCACCGGCTACGCCAACTACTCCGATGCCTTCGACATGACCGCGCCGGCGGACGACCTGCAGGCCCGCTGCCGCGCCATCGACGAAGCGCTGGCGATGGCCGGCAAGCGGCCGGACCAGATCCACTACGTCAACCTGCATGGCACCTCGACACCGCGCAACGACATCAACGAGACCGATTCGGTCAAGGCCGCGCTGGGCGACGCGGCCTACGCGATCCCGATGTCGAGCACCAAGTCCTACACCGGCCACCTGATCGGCGCCGCCGGCTCGCTGGAAGCCATCTTCTGCCTGAAGACGCTGCAGACCGGCCTGGTGCCGGCCACGATCCACCTCGACGAACCCGACCCGGCCTGCGACCTCGACTACACGCCGAACCAACACCGGACGCCGGGCCAGGTGGACTGCGCGCTGAACCTGAGCTTCGGCTTCGGCGGCGCCAACTGCGCGCTGCTGCTCGAGCGCGCCTGACCACGCCGCCCGCACCGACACCATGACGCAACTCCGATTCGGGCTGCCCGAGGTGCAGCACTGGGCCGCCTTCTCCGGCGATTTCAATCCCATCCACTTCGAGCCCGAGCAGGCACGCCGCGCCGGCCTGGACGACCTGGTGGTGCACGGCATGCTGGCGCTGCTGCCGGTGAAAGCCGCGCTGGCCCAGGCCCACGCCGAAGGCCGCGGCAGCCCGGCGCTGCACAGCGCGCGCTGGCTGCGCTTCAACGCGCTGTTCCGCAGCCCCGTGCCGCACGGCGCCACCAGCGTGCTGGCGCTGCAGCCGGCCCGTTCCGGCGGGCTGGACTTCCGTCTGCTGGCCGAGGACACCCAGCGCGAGCGTTTCCGCGGCAGCTTCGGCCCGGCAACCGACCACGGCGGCTGGCTGCGGGCGCATCCGCTGGCGGCGCGCGAATTCACCGCGCTGCCGGCCGACGCCGCCGCGCAATTCGCGGCCAGCTACCCGGCCGTGGGCGAAGGATGGATAACGCTGGATGCGATCGTCTTCTCGCACTTCATGCGCCACAAGCTGGCGCTGGTCACGCAGGGCGTGCAGCGGGAGCTGCAGCAGCTGCTGGGCGCTTCGGCGCCGGGCCTGTTCGTGCAGGCCAGCCACAGCGTCTGCATCGACACCCACGCGCTGGCCAGCCCCGGCCCGCTGCCCTTCGACGCCGGCGAGCTGTCCTGCGCCATGGCGCCGCCGGAGCTCATCGCCAACCGCGACAAGCTGATCGGCTCGGTCTCGCTGCCGGTCGTGCGCGGCGGGCAACTGCTCATGCTGGTCGAGGTCGGGCTGCTCGCCCGGCCATCGCCCGCCGACTCTTGAGTTTTCCCTCCATCCCCCCGCAACAGGAGCTTTCCACCATGCAAGCAGACCAGTACCTCCGCGCCGCCGTGCTCGAGCTGAAGGACATCGACGAGGCCGCGCTGGTCCCGGCGCTGACGCTCGAGGAACTCGACCTCGACAGCCTCGACTACGTGGAAATCCAGGTCGGCATCAAGAAGAACTTCGGCGTCGCCATCGACCCCGAGCTGTTCACCTCCGGCACGCTGAAGACGCTGGGCGACGTCTGCCGCTACGTCGAAACGCATCGCGCGCAGGCCGGCCAGGCCGCCGCGGTCTGAGCACGGGAGTGGCCATGTCCCTCGTAGCCTTGAACGACGGCGGCCGGCGCGGCGTGGCCAAGCTGATCAACAGCTCCCACGACCGGCCGATGAACCTCAACACCGTGCTGCCCTGGGAGCAGGGCGTGGACAAGCGCCGGCTGCCCAAGCCGATCGAGCAGTGCTGGATCGCTGGCACGCCGTACTTCGACGCCTTGAGCATCGACCAGCGGCATGAGCTGGCGTGGCTGGAGACCGCGCGCGACGTGTCGATGTTCATCACGCTCGAACAGACCCTGCCGCCGCTTTACATGGGCTACATCAACCGGCACGGCAGCGAGATCTCGCGCGACACGCACGAGTACCTGATGATCTTTTCCAAGGAGGAGATCGTCCACACGATGATGTTCCAGCGGTACATGTTGCTGGCGGAGCTGCCGCTGTTCCGCCCGGCCGAAGGCGTGTTCGAGCTGCTGACGGTGCAGCTGCCGTCGATGCCGCCGGAGTTCGGCATCGCCTGCACGCTGGTGCTCGAATGGGTGGCCGAGCTGGGCGCGATGCACGCCAGCCAGTTCGATGCGGCCGAGCCGCTGACGCGGCAGATGTTCTACGAGCACCACGTCGACGAATCCCGCCACATCGCGTTCGGCCGCTGGGTGACCGAGCACTTCCTGGAGACGGCGCCCGAGCCGCAGGCGCAGCAGCTGCGCGCGGTGCTGCGCGGCATGCTCGCGCGGCTGGTGCCGCAGTTCACCTACAACCCGGAAGTCGCCGAGCACCTGAGCTTCGATTTCCCGATCAAGCGCGACGATGCCGAACGCATCGCCGAGGTGCGCGGCTCGGCCACCAACGCGGCGCTGAACCGCAAGCGCTTCGCGCCGCTGAACAGCTGGCTGCGCAAGCTGGAGGTCGCGTGACTCAGGCGGCCGCCTGGGATGCGATCTGCGTCGGCGCCGGCATCACCAGCCTGGCGTTTGCAGCGCACGTGCTGGCGCGGCAACCGAAAGCACGCATCCTGGTGATCGACAAGCATGCCGTGCCGGGCGGCTATGCCAGCGTCTTCCACCGGCCCAAGGCGCCGGCGCAGTTCGACTGCAGCCTGCACAAGCTCAGCGGCATGGGCGAAGGCGGCAACCTCAAGCGCATGTTCGAGGCGCTGGGGCTGGAGAAAGAGCTGCGCCTGAAGGTGCCGGCCAGCTATTTCGAGGCCTGCCTGCCCGGCGGCAGCTTCGTGCTCGGCAACAGCCGGCCTGCCGCCGAGGACGCACTGATCGCGCGTTATCCGTCCCAGTCACGGGCCCTGCGCGCCTTCTTCGACGAAGTCGAGACCTACGGCCGCCACGGCTACTACCAGTTCCAGATGATGGACGGCACTTACGAGGCCGACTTCGCCGAGCTGCGCTACGCGCACCGGCACCTCAAGCCCATCACCGTCAGCGCGGCGCTGGCGCAGCGCTTCGACGACCCGTGGCTGCAGGACATCCTGGGCGCCACCGGCATCTACGTCGGCGGTTTTCCGGAAGACCTGGGCTACCTGTACTTCCTGCACGTGGTCTACGCCACCTTGTGCAAGGGCAACGCCTACGTCGAAGGCGCCTCGCAAACCCTGTCGAGCACGCTGGCCCGGCGCATCGTCGATGCCGGCGGCGAGGTGCTGCTGGGCACCACGGTGACGCGCATCCTCACCGACGCCGCGGGCCACGCCAGCGGCGTGGACACCAGCCGCGGGCGCTTCCTGTCGGACCGGGTCTACGTCAACGCGGCGCCGCACTACGCCGTCAGCCAGCTCTTCGAGCCCGGCGAGCAGATGGCGGCGGTGCAGGCCAGGCTGCAGGCGCTGAAGCCGTCGCGGTCGACCACCACCGCCTACCTCACCACCGACCGCGACCCGGCCGAGCTGGGCCTGGGCTGCTGCGAGACCATGGTCTTCGCCGCTTCGCATGCGGATGCACTGGCCGCCCGCACGCAGGCGCAGGCCGCGCCCACCGACGCGGCGGCCTGCGAGCAGGCGTACTGGCAGCAATCGCCGATGGAAGTCACCAACTACCACGCGCTCGACCCGGCCGCGGGCCGCGTGGTGTGCCTGAACGTGCTCGATTCGATCGCCCACTGGCCGGACCGGCGCGACCGCGACTACAAGCCCAAGAAGCAACGCGCGCTGCAGGTGCTGCAGCGCCGGCTGTTCGATGCCAAGCCCGGGCTGGAGGGCCACGTCACGTTCAGCGAGTTGTCGTCGCCGCGCACCTACCAGCGCTTCACCAACAACACCGACGGCGCCGGCTACGGCGCCATGGTCGGCACCGACCTGTCGGGCCACGTGTTCCACCACGGCTTTCCGGTGCGCGGCGTGCACTTCCTGAGCGCCTGGGTCGCCGGGCCGAGCTACGAGGCTGCCTTCGGCTATGCCGAGATGAAGGCCAGGCAGTGGGCGGCGTGATCGCGCAGGGCCTGATGCGGCTGGCCTTCGGCCCGCTGTTCGGCTGGCAGGACGCGGAGGACCACGGCCTCGAGCAGCACCGCATCCGCGGCCTCGACGGCAGCCTGCTGGCGCTGGCATTGGCGCGCACGGCCGATGCCCCGCCGCGAGGCGTGGTGCTGCTGTGCCACCCGCTGTTGAAGTACGGCAAAAGCTACTTCTGGCACGCCAGCTACCACCGCTGGCTCACCGCCGCGGGCTACCACGCGCTGGGCTTCGACTTCAAGGGCTTCGGCGCCAGCCAGCTGCGCGGCATCTCGTTCGCCGACGACGTGGCTTCCGCCGCGCTGTGGGCGCGGCAGCAGTTTCCCGGACTGCCGCTGCACCTGCTCGGGGCTTCGTTCGGCGCCTGCCACGGCATCCACTGCCTGGCCCGGCCGGCGCGGCCGCTGGACGGCGGGCCGGCTTCGGCCGCGGCCCTGGCCAGCGGCGGTCCCGCGCGGGCCGAGTTCACCAGCGCGGTGTTCGACAGCGCCCCGGTGGACATCACGCGCTTCTTCGGCCGCGGCTGGGTCGGCGCGCTGATGCGCCGCGTCGCCGCCAGCCGCTGGGGCCGCCCGGCCGGCATGCGCCCGATCGTCGAATCGCTGCCCGCGGCCGGGCCGCTGCCCTGCCTGTTCCTCTATGGCGGCGCCGACCCGTTCGTCACGCCGGCCGAGATCGAGCAGGTGCGGCAGGCCTGCCGCGGCGCACGGATCCAGGTCTTCGACGGCTGCGGCCACCTGGAGCTGCGCAAGCAACGCCGCGACGATTACATCGGCGCGGTACTCGCATTTTTCGCTTTGCACGCGGCGCCGGCACACGGCATGCCCGCGGCACAACCCGCAAAGGACGCGGCATGAATGAATCCCAAGACGGCAAGGGCTGGGTGCTGGTCACCGGCGGCACGCGCGGCATCGGCCGCGGCCTGGTCGAGGCCTTCGCGGCGGACGGCCACGAAGCCGTGTTCACCTACCAGCATGCGGTCGACACGGCCGACGGGCTGGAGCGCAGCATCGCGCTGGCCGGGGGCAGGGCGCAGGGCCTGTGCTGCGACTGCACCGACGACGAGGCGGTCGGCGCGCTGGCGCGCGAACTGATCGCCCGGCGCGGGGCACCGCGCGCGGTGATCAACAACATCGGCATCACGCGCGACGCCGCCTTGCTGCGCATGAGCAGCGAGCAGTGGCACGCGGTCATCAATGCCAACCTGCATTCGGCCTTCTACGTGACGCGGCATTTCGTCGGCGCCATGGTCGAGCGCGGCGACGGCGTGATCCTGCAGATGAGCTCGGTCAGCGGCATCAAGGGCAACATCGGCCAGACCAACTACGGCGCCACCAAGGCCGCGCTGATCGGCATGACCCGCTCGCTGGCGCTGGAGCTGTCGCGCTTCAACGTGCGCGTGAACTCCGTGGTGCCGGGCTTCATCGCCACCGAGATGGTGGCCAAGATCCCCGAGGCCCAGCAGGCCGCGCTGAAGAAGTCGATTCCGCTGCGCCGCTTCGGCCGCGTGCAGGAAGTGGCCGCGCTGTGCCGCTTCCTGGTCTCGGAAGATGCGGCCTACATGACCGGCCAGACCTTCGTCATCGACGGCGGCCTGGCCGCCTGACCCCGCTGACCCACGAGAAAAGGGGAGCCCGTGAGCTACGTCGTCACCGAGCTGTGCATCGGCTGCAAGCACACCGCCTGCGTCCCGGTCTGTCCCGTCGACTGCTTCCGGGAGGGCGAGAACTTCGTCGTCATCGCGCCGGACGAATGCGTCGACTGCGGCCTGTGCGAAATCGAATGCCCGCTGCGCGCGATCGTTTCCGAAAGTGAACTCGGTGAGGAAAACCGCCACTGCGCCCAGCTCAATGCCGAGCTGGCGCAGCAGTGGCCGCCGATCACCCAGCGCAAGCCCGCGCTGCCTGACGCCGAACACCTGGCCACGGTGCCGGACAAACTGGCGCTGCTGCGCAGATAATCTGCCATCTGCGCGTCACCGGAGTCTGCCGAGCCATGAACAACGCACGAGCCCGCGCCTGTGGCGTGCCGTCCGGCCTGCGGGTGCACCAGCACCTGCCGAATGCCAACCACGCCGACGCCTTCTGCATCCCGCTGCCCGCGCGCGACCAGCGCGCGCTGGACGCGCTGATCGCCCGGCGCGGCACCGCCGGGCTGGAACGCGTGCTGGCGGCACTGCGCGACCTGCTGGTGCGGCCCTTCGGCCTGAAGCCGATCGGCAAGCCGGCGATCGCGCCGTTCCAGCTGCTCGAGCTGGACGCCCAGGAAGCCGTCTACGGCGTCGACGACCGGCACTGCGACGTGCGCCTGTCCTACACCAAGCGCAGCGGCCCGCAGGGCACCGAGCTGGTGGCCACCACCCTCGTCGAGACCCACAACCGGCTGGGGCGCTGCTACCTGCGCTGCATCCTGCCGTTCCACGGCCTGGTCGTGCGGCGGCAGCTGCAGCGCATCGCCGCTGGCAACGGCCACGGCCACAGCCACGACAACCGGTGAACACCATGCCGCCGCAGCTGCAGGCCTTCCTCCAATCCCTGGTGCCGCTGGCCGGTGCCATCGTCGTGATCGGCCTCGGCGCGGTGGTGGTGTTCCACCTCTACTGGGCGGCCGGCGGCCGCCGCGGCGCCAAGCTGGTCATTCCCACCGATCCGCGGCACGACGACCGCCCGCTGTTCCACCCCTCGGCCCTGGGCACCCTGGTGGTGGCCGCCTTCCTGGCGACCGTGGTGGGCCTGGCGCTGCTCGTCCGCAGCGGACAGGCCCTGGTCATCTCGGCCGACGCCGCGCGCATCGCGCTGGCAATCTGCGGCACGGTGTTCGTGCTGCGCGCGGTCGGCGACTTCCGCTGGGTCGGCTTCTTCAAGTCCGTTCGCGGCACGCCGTTCGCGCGCTGGGACGATTGGCTTTTTTCGCCCTTCATCCTGGTGGTCGGCCTGGCCTGCCTGGCCATCGCGGCCGCGACGCTCGGTTGATGCTCGGTTGATGGCCCAGGCGGCTTGATCAGCCCTGTGCGCTGACGACGAAGCCCTCGGCCGCCGGCGGCCCGGCCAGCAGGGCGGCCACCTTGCCCACCTGTTCGCGGAAGTAGCCGTTGGTCTCGCTGGCCTGCTGATCGGCCTCGGAGGCCCACAGCGTGATCGACATCGCCTTGCCGCTGGCCGGATCGGTCAGCAGCAGGGCGCCGCCGAAGCCGCCCTGCTGCTTCACGGCGGGAATCACCGAATCACGGAAAAGGCCGGTGGCCTCTTCCAGCTTGCCCGGGCGTGCCTGGATGGTGACGACTCTGGCGAACATGGGTCTTCTCCTGTTCAGAATGGGATGAGGGGCAGTGCCGGATCGGTCTGCGCATCCGGCAGCCCGCTCATCATGACGGTTATGTCGTCCGGCAGCGTAACCGCGAGAATCCCGGCCTCGTCGGTCTCGAACTGGTCGACGCCATGGCTGCGCCAGCGGAACCAGTGCTCCAGCGTCAGCGTGTCGTCGGTGCCGGCGATGCGGATCTCCAGGCTGCGCCCCACAAGGTGGAAGCGAAGCTGGTCAAGGCGGATGCCGGGGCCGAAGCGGACCACGTCGTGGTCGCCGGGCGCGCCGTCGGCCGTGATGCGGTCGTGCCCGTCGCCGCGGCCGAAGAAGAAGGTGTCGTCACCGGCGCCGCCGGACAGGCGGTCGTTGCCGGCACCGCCGCTGAGGCGGTCGTCGCCCGCGCCGCCCACCAGGCGGTCCGCGCCGGCGCCGCCGGCCAGCATGTCGTTGCCGCCCTGTCCGCGCAGCAGGTCGTTGCCATCGCCGCCGTCCAGCAGGTCGTTGCCCGCGGCCGAGGCGATCTCGTCGTCGCCGGTGCCGCCATGCATCACGTCCGGCCCGTCGCCACCCAGCAGGGCGGCATCGCCGCGATCGTCGCCCAGCGTGCCGATGCGGTAGTTCACCGCGGCGGGCGTGGCGGCGGGGCTGGAAGCGAGCAGCAGCGGGTCGTACAGCGGCAGCAGCGCCCCGGGATCGAAGCCGGCGCCGCCGAGCAGCTCGCCGTAGAAGTCCTGGAAGAAGGCGGTCGCGTCCTGCCGCGCCGCGTCCAGCCGGCCGACGATCTGCTCGCGCGGCAGGTCGGCGCGCTTGACGATCGCACTCAGCTGCGCAGCCAGGCCCTGGTAGACGGGCAGCGGCACCGATTGCGCCGCCGCGACCGCGGCAATCAGGTCATAGGTGCCCGGCACGGTCTTGAAGTCGCCCTCGATGCCGCCGAACTCGGCCAGCGTGCCGGCGTTCAGCACCCAATCCTCGAAGTACGCGTCCACGCCAAGGTACTGGAAGATTGGCGCGCCCGGCCACGGGCTGTACGGCTGCAGCGCCGGGTCGCCGTTGAAGACGTGCCGCGCCATGCCGCCGGCGTCGATCAGGCCGATGTTGAAGATCGAATCCAGGCTGGCGGCGTTTCCGTCCACAATGGCCTGGGCCACCGTCGACTCGATGGTCTTCGACGACGCCGGGAAGTGCGCCGCCGGGTCGAATGCCGCGCCGAACCGGCCCTGGTACTGCGCGCTGGCGTAATAGAAGACGAACGCGGCCAGGGGCGAGTTGCCGCCATTGACCCCCACCGCCCCCAGGAACCATTGCCAGGCCGAGTTGCTCACCGAGGGATCGGGCTGCAGGTGCTGGATGTCCAGCTGTGCCGGACCGAAGGCGGCATCGAATTCCGCCAGCGCGGCCTGCACCACGCCGCGGTCGGCCGAGTTCAGGCGCGCCCCCAGCGCGGCCAAGTCGATCGGCGCGCCGGCCGCGTCGTGTGGTACGTAGGGCTGGCCGCTGTCGGTCAGGCTGATCTGCGCCAGCACGTAGCGGTAGACCCGGGCACCGGCATACAACCCGGCATCGCCGATGCTGTTCAACAGCCCGTTGACGATGGCCTGGTCGGCGTCGTCGAAATTCCACTTACTGTCCATGACACTCCGTTGCTATTTGCTTGCGTTGAAAAGACGCGGCCATGCGCCGGCGCGCACGATTCGCGCCAGCGTGCAAGTTGCTCGGCCGCTGAAGGGCGCTGAAGGCCGCTGAAGGGGCGCTGAAATCAGTGCGTGTCGATCCAGCAGGCGAACACCGGCTGGCCGTGGGCCACCATCGGCGGACCGGCGCGGCGGGCGCGGAAGCCGGCCCTGCGCAGCAGGCGCTCGACACCCAGCGGGGACACCGTGATCACGCGCTTGGCCCGCTGGCGCGCCGCCGCGCGCAGCACCGCCTTCAGCAGCGCCACGGCGATGGGCGACGAGAACTGGCCCTGCGGCGCGCCCGCCGCGGCCTGCGGATCCAGCGCGGCGAAGCGCGACAGTTCCCACACGTCTTCGCTACGCGGCACCGGCGAGCCGCAGAGCAGCTGCGGGAACACCTCGCTTAGCAGGTAGGGGCGCGTGGTCGGCAGCAGCCGGGCACTGCCGACGATGCGCTGCCCGTCCGTCATCGCAATCACGTGCAGGGTGTCCGGGCGGTCGAACTGGTCGAACTCCATGCCGCCCTGGGATGGCAGCGGCCACCCGAGCCGCTCGACGAACACATGGTGACGGTAGCGCGCCAGGCGCGTGATCAACTCATGCGACAGGGTGCTGGGAACACCTTCCGCAATTTCCATCGTTTCCCCGCATCGCAATGCATCGCCACGCATTGGAGCGAAGGCACGCCGGGCAGACAACTACCAACTGTCATAGTCAATGCGGGTTAGCGCTGGTGTGGCCAGCCACCCGACATCAACCGCCCAACGCGCC